>Ga0307492_10000844_pt1 | contig 12855 bp, 7 predicted proteins | sample SI3LmetaG_FD_202365 | JGI IMG/M metagenome (GOLD analysis project Ga0307492, IMG submission 202365) | Sea-ice brine microbial communities from Beaufort Sea near Barrow, Alaska, United States - SI3L | ecosystem: Environmental > Aquatic > Marine > Coastal | place: USA: Alaska | collected 2017-05-06
GGCCCGAACATACCCCGTCGGGCTGAGCCTGGTCTGCCCTGCTGCCTGCTCCACCTGGATGGCAAGCTCCGGTTCGAAGCGATGCAGCCAGGCCTGGAATCCGCCCGCCGACCCCCGCGCCGCCGCCAGCAAGTCCCCCAAAGTGTTCACGCGCCGGATGCCCCGTCGATCTGCACGCCTTCGACCCGGTTGCGGCGGGCCAGTTCCGCCACATAGCGCGCAGCTTCAAGTGACCAGCTGCGCGCTTCGAGCATGTCGGCGATCCGGGGGCGCGCGGCCTCGAATCCAAGCGTGCGGCCATCGATGCGGCGGTGAAGTCGCAAGACGTGCCACCCGAACGGCGAGCGGACAGGCGCGCTGCCGGTTTCGCCGTCCGCGAGCTGCTCCAGCGCCGCCTGAACTGAACCAACCAGCTCTCCCCGGCTGATCTGGCCCAGCGAGCCGTCCTGCAACTTTGAGGCGCAGGATGAAAAGGCGCGAGCAGCGGCGGCGAATTTGGCCGCATCGTTGCCGATCTCCGCGATGATCGAGCGAGCGCGCGCCTCGGAGGTGGCCCAGGCCGCCTCGGCGGCTCCCTCGGGCTCCAGCAGGATATGGGCGGCTTCGAACAGGTCGGGTGTGCGGAAGCGATCCACATTGGCGTCGTAATAGCGCCTGCATTCGCTCTCGCCCGCCTGCGCGGGCTGCACCTGGCTGTCGAGCACGGCGGCGATCATCGCGTCGTCCTCGGCCTCACGGCGGCCGGCCTCGTCGGTCTCCGGTTCCGGCTCGATGCTAAGCCTGCGCCCTTCCTGCAGCAGCAATTCGCGCACCGCGAGCGCGCGCGCCGCCTCGACCCAGGCGGTTTCCGCGTCCGGCGCCGGGTGGTGCTGGATCTCGCGCGCAATCGCCTCGGGTTCGATCTCGACCCCGTTGACGTAGACCTCGCCGAAACTTGGCGGCGGAGGGATGATCGGTTCGGGGCCCCCGGAGCAGCCGTGGCTTTCGCACGCGCTCGGCATCACCGGCGCAGGGCGCTGCTCGGGGTCGGCGAGGTTGATGACGTCGAGGCGGCGGCTCATGCTCCCGCCTCGCCGCTCTCGACTTGTTGCCGCAGCACCGTCGTCCCACCATAGCTCGGAGCCACGCCAGCCGGACCCTTGGTCCGCGCATAGACCGGCTTGTCCGACCGCCGCGAGCGGACGATCTGATAACCGGGGCGAAGCAGGAACCAGATGGGCGCGCTCCAGATATGCACGAGCCGGGTAAACGGGGTGATCACGAACAGCGTGAGGCCGAGCACGATGTGGAGCTTGTAGACCAAAGCTACGTCGCGGATTTCGCCCGGCGCCGCGGGATCGAGCGTGAGTACCCCGTTCGCCCAGCTCATGAAGCGAACCATCTCGCTGCCGTCGAGGTGCTGCAGCGTCCAATAGGTCGTGGCGATCCCGAGGACGAGCTGGAGCCAAATGAGCACGAGGACTAGAATGTCGCCGACCGAGGAACTGCGGCGGACGCGCTCATCGAACAGCCGGCGGTGGAGCAGAAGAGTGCAGCCGACAAACGCGGCGACCCCCGCAATGCCTCCGACGACCAGTGCGGCGGTCTGCTTGAAACCATGACCGATGCCCAATGTATCGAACACGTTAATCGGGGTCAGCAGCCCCACCAAGTGGCCGAAGAACAGGATGATGATCCCCATGTGGAACAGGTTCGATCCCAGCACCATCTGCCGGCGGCGCAGGAACTGGCTGGATTGCGAGCGCCAGCTGTACTGGTTGGCATCGAAGCGCAGCACGCTGCCGACCACAAGCACGGTGACCGCGAGATAGGGATACCAGCCGAATGCCAGCTGATTGATGAAGTCTGTCACCGTCCTGCCTCCTGTGCCTTGACCCTGTTCGATGCGCGTATCCTGGCGACGGGCCCGGTCGGCCCGCCCATCTCGTGCGCCGCCCCGGCGCTGAACGATACCGGGGTCTCTTCCCAATCGTCTTCGACCGAAGGATCGACGGGCGGCGTGTTTTCGTCGACCTGGGCGACGGCGCCGGCATCCGGCCGGACACCGGCCAGCGCGACCACCGCATGGAACACGCCCGCATAGTCCGATCCCCGCTTGTGCAGACGCTCGGCCAGTGCGGCGAAGACATGCGCGGGCTGGCCGAGCGTTTCCCTCGCCTCCGCTGCGGGCAGGCACGAGGCGTATTCGAGGAACACCGGAATGAAGTCCGGCAGCTCGCTCGCTTCGAGGAAGATTCCGCTCTCGATATACTGGTGGCCGAGGTCGATCATCGCCTGGCCGCGTTCGCGGCTGTCGCCGTGGACATGCTCGAACAGGTGGAGCGAAAGCGACCGCGAGCGGTCGAAAAGCTCGCTGTAGTTCGATTGCTGGTCGAGCAGATCGTCATCCGCGATCCGATCGAGCAACGGTTGCAGCTGTTGAAACGCCACTCGCGGCAACGCTCCCTCCGCGCGCACCGCGTCCGCGATCTCCGCGGCATGCGCCTTGAGATCGTCCGACGGATAGGCGAGCAGCGCCGCCAGGGCGTTGAGCGTGATCCTCATGTCGGAACATCCATGCGCGGGTCGCGGGGGGCTTTTCTGGCCCCCCCGCCGAACAGATTGACCTTCGTCGATCCCAGCGTGTTCTCGCGAAACCCGAAGCCCGACGAGCCCCGCAGGACATAGGCGTCCTCGTCGATCTCGCGGCGCGCGGTGGGGATGACATAGCGGTCTTCGTAAGCCGCGAGCGCCATGATCTTGTACATCTCCTCGATCGTAGCCCGGTCGAGGCCGACACGCTCGGGGATCGCTTCGTCGATCCGCCCCTCGACGCTCTTTGCGCGCATGTAGGACCGCATCGCCAGCATCCGCTCGAGCGCTGCGGCAATCGGCTCCTCGTCGCCGGCGGTGAGCAGGTTGGCGAGGTAGCGGAGCGGGATGCGCAGGCTGCGAACATCGGGCATCCCGTCCTTGGCCGAGATCTTACCCGCTTCCGCGGCCGACTGGATCGGCGACAAGGGCGGCACATACCAGACCATCGGCAGCGTGCGGTATTCGGGATGGAGGGGGAAGGCGATCTTCCACTCCATCGCCATTTTATAGACGGGCGAAAGCATCGCCGCCTCCAGCCACTGATCCGGAATGCCCTCGGCGCGCGCCGCTTCCTGGACGGCCACGTCGTGCGGGTTGAGGAACACGCTAAGCTGGGCGGGATAGAGGTCCTTCGGGTCCTCGACCGACGCCGCGGCCTCGATCTTGTCGGCGTCGTAGAGCACCACCCCGAGATAGCGAATGCGCCCGACGCAGGTTTCGGAGCACACGGTCGGCTGGCCGGTCTCGATCCGCGGATAGCAGAAGATGCACTTCTCCGACTTCCCGCTCACCCAGTTGTAGTAGATTTTCTTGTACGGGCAGCCCGAGACGCACATGCGCCAGCCCCGGCACTTCTCCTGGTCGATCAGGACGATCCCGTCCTCTGCCCGCTTGTAGATCGCGCCCGAGGGGCACGAGGCGAGGCACGAGGGATTGAGGCAGTGCTCGCACAGCCTCGGCAGATACATCATGAACGTCTTTTCGAAGTGGCCGTAGATCTCCTTCTGCACACCTTCGAAGTTGTAATCGTGGCTGCGCTTCTCGAATTCGCCGCCGAGCATGTCCTCCCAGTTGCCGCTCCACTCGATCTTGTTGAGCAGCTCGCCCGTCACCAGCGAGCGCGGGCGCGCGGTCGGTTGTGCCTGAAGCTCGGGGGCCGACTGCAGCCATTCGTATTCGAACGTGTAGGGCTCGTAGAAGTCGTCGATCTCGGGCAGGTGGGGGTTGGCGAAGATCTTGGACAGGATGCGCCATTTGGCACCCTGACGCGGCACGATCTTGCCGTTCTTGCTCCGAACCCAGCCGCCCTTCCAGCGCTCCTGGTTCTCCCAGTCCTTAGGATAGCCGATCCCGGGTTTGGTCTCGACGTTGTTGAACCAGACGTATTCGACCCCTTCGCGGTTCGTCCACACGTTCTTGCACGTGATCGAGCAGGTATGGCAGCCGATGCACTTGTCGAGGTTCAGAACCATCGCGATCTGGGCACGGACCTTCATTCCGCAGCCTCCTGGACGGCGCCTCGGCTGGCGCCCGTTCCCCAATCGGCGGACCCGCCCCCGGCGTGAACACTGTCGTCCGCGGCCTTGTCGAACCAGTTCACCTCGCTCATCTTGCGCACGATCACGAACTCGTCGCGGTTGGCCCCCACGGTGCCGTAGTAGTTGAAACCGTAGGCGAGCTGCGCGTAGCCCCCGATCATGTGCGTCGGCTTCATGTTGATGCGCGTGACCGAATTGTGGATGCCGCCGCGCTGGCCGGTGATTTCCGAGCCGACGGTGTTCACCAGCTTTTCCTGCGCGTGATACATGATCGCCGAACCCGGCATGATCCGCTGCGACACGATCGCCCGCGCGGTGAGCGCGCCGTTGACGTTGAACACCTCGATCCAGTCGTTGTCCTCGATACCGGCCGAACTGGCGTCGTCCTCGCTGATCCAGACCGTCGGCCCGCCGCGGTTGAGGCTGAGCATGATCAGGTTCTCGGTATAGGTCGAATGGATGCCCCACTTCTGGTGCGGGGTCAGGATGTTGAGCATGATCTCGGTATTGCCGTTGGGCAGCTTGCCGATCACCTGCAGCACCGTCTTGGTGTCGATCGGCGGACGCCAGGTGACGAAGCCTTCGCCGAATGCGCGCATCCAGTGATGATCCTGATAGAGCTGCTGGCGCCCGGTCAGCGTGCGCCATGGGATCAGCTCGTGCACATTGGTGTAGCCGGCGTTGTAGCACACATGCTCGCTCTCGAGGCCGGACCAGATGGGCGAGGAGATGATCTTGCGCGGCTGAGCGGAGACGTCGCGGAAGCGAATCTTTTCCTCCTCCTTCCCATGGGCGAGGTGGCCGTGACTGCGGCCGGTGACCTTGGTGAGCGCGGCCCACGCCTTGACCGCGACCTCGCCATTGGTTTCCGGCGCAAGCATGAGTATCGTCTCGCAGGCGTCGATGTCGGTATCGATCTTCGGGCGCCCTGCGGTGGAGCCGCTGAGGACCCGCCCATTGAGATCGCCCAAGAGCTCGACCTCTTTCTGCGTATTCCAGTTGAGGCCCTTCCCGCCGTTACCGAGCTTTTCGAGCAGGGGCCCCATCGCCGTGAACCGGGCGAAGGTCTCGGGATAATTGCGCTCGACCAGTTGGACATTGGGCGCCGTCTTGCCGGGGATCGGCTCGCACTCGCCCTTCATCCAATCCTTGGGCTCGTAGGGCTGCGCCAGCTCCGCAGGCGTGTCGTGCAGGATCGGTGTGGTGACGAGGTCATGCTCGATCCCGAGCACCTCGGGCGCAACGTCTGAGAATTTCTTCGCGATCGCGCGGAAGATGTTCCAGTCGCTCTTCGTCTCCCACGCCGGGTCCACCGCCGCGGACAGCGGATGGATGAACGGGTGCATATCGGAGGTGTTGAGGTCGTGCTTTTCGTACCACGTCGCGGTCGGCAGCACGATGTCGGAATAGATGCTGGTGGTCGACATGCGGAAGTCGATATTGACCATCAGGTCGAGCTTTCCGACCGGCGCCTCGTCGTGCCACACAACGTCCTGCGGGCGGTCGATCCGCTCGCGGTCCTCGTCGGTGCCGACGACACCGTGCATCGATCCAACCAGATGCTTGAGGAAATATTCGTGGCCCTTGCCCGACGCGCCGAGCACGTTCGAGCGCCAGAAGAACATGTTGCGCGGCCAGTTCACCGGGTTGTCGGGGTCGATGCAGGCGGGCTTGAGGTCGCCCGACTTGAGCGCATCGGTCACCACGGTCGCCGGATCGGCGCCCGCGGCGTGGATGCGATTGCCCCATTCGATCGGGTTGGCGTTGAACTGCGGCGCCGACGGCAGCCAGCCCATCCGCTCGGCCTTGACGTTGTAATCGAGCAGGCTGCCCGACCAGTCGCCCTCGGGCGCGAGCGGCGAGAGGATTTCCGACATCTTCAGCGATTCGTACCGCCATTGATCGGTATGGGCATAGAAGAAGCTGGTGCCGTTCATCTGCCGAGGCGGCCGCGTCCAGTCGAGCGCGAAGGCGAGGGGCAGCCAGCCCGTCTGGGGTCTAAGCTTCTCCTGCCCGACATAGTGCGACCAGCCCCCCCCGGACTGGCCGACGCAGCCGCACATCACCAGCAGCGCGATGATCCCGCGGTAGCTCATGTCCATGTGGTACCAGTGGTTGAGACCAGCGCCGAGGATCACCATCGAGCGGCCCCTGGTCTTCTCGGCGGTGTCGGCGAACTCGCGCGCGACCTGGATGATCGCCTGGCGCGGCACGCCGGTGATCGTTTCCGCCCAGGCGGGCGTGAAGGGCAGGTCGTCGTCGTAGCTTTGCGCGACATTCGCCCCGCCGAAACCGCGATCGACACCGTAATTGGCGCAGAAGAGGTCGAATACGGTCGCAACATAACCCGACGACCCATCAGCGAACTCGATCCGCTTCAAAGGCACATTGCGCTCGAGAATCTCCTCATGCGCCGTGGCGACGAAGTCATGCGGCGCGATGCTGCCGAAATAGGGGAAAGCGACTGGCTCGATTCGATCGTGATGTCCGGCCAGAGTGCTGCGCAGACGCACGTCGCGGCCCTGGCCGTCCTTCTCCTCCAGGTTCCACTTGCCCTTGTCCCCCCAACGATGCCCCGCCGAGCCGAGCGGCACGACCAGCTCTCCGCTGAGTTCGTCATAGGTGACCGCCTTCCAGTCCGGGTTGGCGGTCTCACCAAGCGCGCCGGGCAAATCGGCCGCGCGCAGCATCCGGTCGGGCACCAGCCGTCCGTCGCGCTCGACAACCTTCACCAGAAGCGGGAAGTCCGAATATTGGCGGGTGTAGTCGGCGAAATACTCAGCCTGGCGGTCGACATGGAATTCGCGCAAGACGACATGGCCGAGCGCGAGCGCAAGCGCCGCATCGGTGCCTTGCTTGGGGTGAAGCCAGATGTCGGAGAACTTCGCGGCCTCGTTATAGTCGGGCGAAATCACCGCGCTCTTCGCGCCGCGATAGCGGACCTCGGAATAGAAATGCGCGTCGGGTGCGCGGGTCATGGGAATGTTCGATCCCCATACCAGCAGAAACCCGGCATTGTACCAGTCCGCGCTTTCCGGAACGTCGGTCTGCTCGCCCCAAGTTTGAGGGCTCGAGGGCGGCAGATCGCAATACCAGTCGTAGAAGGAAAGCAGGTTACCGCCGATCAGCGACAGGTAGCGGCTGCCTGCGGCGTAGGAAATCATCGACATCGCCGGGATCGGCGAGAACCCGGCGATCCGGTCCGGGCCGTACTTCTTGATCGTGTAGGCGTTGGCGGCGGCGATGATCTCGGTCACCTCGTCCCACCCGGAGCGGACGAAGCCGCCCCGTCCGCGCTTCGACACCCAGTCGCGCCGCTTCTCAGAGTTTTCGACAATCGCTTGCCACGCGGCAACCGGCGTCAAGGTCTTGCGCGCCTCGCGCCAGTGGCGGACAAGCCGCGCGCGCACGAGCGGGTATTTGATGCGCGTGCCCGAATAGAGATACCAGCTATAGCTCGCGCCTCGCGGGCATCCGCGCGGCTCGTGGTTTGGCAGGTCGGGGCGGGTACGCGGATAATCGGTCTGCTGTGTCTCCCAGGTGACGATGCCGCCCTTGACGTAGATTTTCCAAGAGCACGATCCGGTGCAGTTCACGCCATGGGTCGAGCGCACGATCTTGTCCGCCGCCCAGCGCTTGCGATAGGCGTCCTCCCACTCACGGCTTTCATCGGTGGTAATGCCGTGGCCGTCGGAGAACTTCTCACGCGCCCGGCGAAAATAGGTCAGGCGGTCGAGAAAATGGCTCATGCCGTAACTCCTTTGATCGTGCCGGCAGTGGGTTCGGAGTGCCGCGGCGCCCGTTCGACGTTCCTGAGCAGACCGCGCGGACCGCTGTAGACGTACCAGGTGAGGGCGGCGCAGCTGACGTAGAACAGGACGAATCCCCAGAGCGCCGCATTGGCGGTTCCGGTAAGCTCGAGCGACGAGCCGTAGGCCTTGGGGATGTAGAAGGCGCCATAAGCCGCGATCGCGGAGGTGAAGCCGATCACCGCCCCCGATTCGCGGTCGGCCTGCGCCCTGCGCCACTCCTCCGGCCTCCCCGGCTCGGCCTTGTCGATCACCGCCCGCATGATGCCGGGTACCATCTGGAAGGTCGAGGCGTTGCCGACGCCGCTCATGAAGAACAGCAGCAGCACCATCGCGAAGAAGCCCGGGAAGCTGTGCACGTTCAAGAACCAGATCATGCCGAGAATGGCGACGATCTGGAACATGAACACCCACAGCGTCACCCGGGCGCCGCCCAGCCTGTCGGAAATCCAGCCAGTCGCCGCCCGCGACAGCGCCCCGACCAGCGGGCCGAGGAAGGCGTAGCGAAGTCCGTTCACCTCCGGGAACACCAGTTTGGCGAGCAGCGGGAAGCCAGCCGACATGCCGATGAAGGTCCCGAACGTGCCCGTATAGAGCCAGCACATCAGCCAGGTATGGGCGCGGCCGAAGATGCTCGACTGCTCCGCGAATGACGCCTTGGCTGAGAGGATATCGTTCATCCCGAACCAGGCGGCAAACGTGCCGAGGATGATCAGCGGCACCCACACGAAGCCAGCGTTCTGCATCCACATCTGGGTGCCGTCGGTGGCGGCCTGGGCCTGGCCGCCGAGCGCGCCGAATAGGCTCATCGTGATCACCACCGGCACGAGGAACTGCATCACGCTGACGCCGAGATTGCCGAGACCGGCGTTGATCGCCAGCGCGTTGCCCTTCTCCGCCTTGGGGAAGAAGTAGCTGATATTGGCCATCGATGAGGCGAAATTGCCCCCGCCAAGGCCGCACAGCAACGCGAGGAGGAGGAAAATCAGATAGGGCGTCTGCGAGTCCTGCACCGCATAGCCGATCCCGAAGGCGGGAATCAGCAGTGAAGCGGTAGACAGCGTGGTCCACAGCCGCCCGCCGAAAATTGGCACGAGGAAGGCGTAGAAGATGCGCAGGGTCGCGCCAGACAAGCCTGGCAAGGCTGCCAACCAGAACAGCTGATTGGTTGTGAACGCGAATCCGATCGCCGGTAGCCGCGCAACGACGACGCTCCACACCATCCACACTGCAAAGGACAGGAGCAGGCAGTAGGTCGAAATCCACAGGTTACGGAGCCCGATCGGGCGGCCGGTCTGCCGCCAGAACGCGGGGTCCTCGGGCGCCCAATCGGCGATCGGCCCCGCCCTGCGGGGCGGGACGATGACCCCAGGTTCGCCGAAGCCCTGCATCTCGGGCAGCTCGGGTATGTGGGCCGCGACGCCTTCGCGCTCGGCCTTGCGCTCCATGTTGCGGACTGCGACATGCATCCACACCAGCGCAATGGTGACGAGCACGAACAACAGCACGAAGGAGCTGGTCCAGACCCCCGTCACGTCGAGCAGCGCGCCGAAGGCGAGCGGCAGCACGAAGCCGCCGAGGCCGCCCACCATTCCAACGAGTCCGCCGACTGCGCCGACATGATTGGGGTAGTAAACGGGGATGTGCTTGAACACCGCCGCTTTGCCCAGGCTCATGAAGAAGCCAAGCACGAAGATCGTCACCAGGAACGGGATCAGCCCCATCTCGGTGCGGAAGGTGATCGGGCCCTGCACCCCCTCGATGATGTAGGTGGTGGGCGGATAGGAGAGCATGAAGCAGCACAGCACGCTCACCGCGAAGGTCACGTACATCACCGAGCGGGCGCCATAGCGGTCGGACAGCTTGCCGCCATAGATGCGGAACAGGCTGGCCGGCACCGAATAGAAGGCGGCGAGCATGCCCGCCATCTTCACGTCGAGATCATAGACGCCCATCAGATAGCGCGGCATCCACAGCGCCAGCGCGACGAACGCCCCGAACACGAAGAAATAATAGAGCGCGAAGCGCCACACCTGCACGTTCTTCAGCACCGCCAGCTGGGTGGCCATCGCCGCGCCTTTGCGGCCCTCGCTGCGGCGCGCGATCTGGTCCGGATCTTCTCGCGTGAACGCGAGAAACAGCACTGTCATCACGACTAGCACCGCAGCCCAAATCTGCGCCACCGCCTGCCAACCGAATGCGACCATCACGAAAGGCGCGGTAAACTTGGTTACCGCCGAGCCGACGTTGCCGGCACCGAAGATACCCAGCACCGTGCCCTGCCGCTCCTGCGGATAGAACTTAGACACATAGGTCACCCCGACCGAGAAGGTCCCGCCAGCGAGCCCCACGCCGAGCGCCGCAATCAGAAGCTCGGCATAGGTGTCGGCGTATGACGTCAGCCAGGTGGCGACCGCGGCGAGGAACATCACCGCGGCGAACACGCGCCGTCCGCCGATCTGGTCGGCCCACACCCCCAGCATGACCCGGGCCAGCGAGCCGGTCAGGATCGGCGTGCCCACCAGCAGGCCGAACTGGGTCTCGCTGAGGCCGAGCTCGTCCTTGGCGGCGAGCCCGATGATCGAGAAGATCGTCCACACCGCGAAGCATGCGGTGAACGCTATGGTGCTGGTCCACAGGACTCGATCTGCGCCTGGTGCCTTTTGGCCGGTCATGGAAGCGGGCATCGCGCCATCATCCTGCTGCTGGTTTCACCTTGGCCATGCACTCCAGAGCGCAAGGGCATTTGACCAGGATCATTTCTTCACGGCGGGCGCAGTCTCTTTTGTGGCTCGATGCGGTCATCACCCGCCCGTCACGCTCATGTGGCGAGCCACGGCCGGAGCGGCGGCGGGGCCGATGCGGAAATCGTGGCGGCGCGGCTTGCCGGCTAGCAGCTCATCCAGCAGCGGGTTGACGCTGGCGGCTCCGCCATCGCGCAAGGCCGGCCGCAGTTCGACCTTCTGGTCGTGGCCCAGGCAGCCGTAGACCGTGCCCGTGGCGGCGATGCGGATGCGGTTGCATCCGTCGCAGAAGTTGTTGCTAAGCGGCGTGATGAGCCCGAGGCGAACACCAAGCCCCGGCACCTCATAATAGCGGGCAGGCCCCCCGGTGCGCTGGAGCGAGGGCGCAAGATCGAATCTCTCCCCAAGCTCGCGCTTCACCCGGTCGAGCGGCAGATAATGCCCCGTCCGATCCTCCTCCACCTCGCCCAGCGGCATGGTCTCGATCAGGGTGAGGTCAAACCCCTCGCCGCCACACCAGCCGAGCATATCGCCGATCTCGTCCTCGTTTATCCCGGCCAGCGCCACCATGTTGATCTTGATCGCCAGTCCCGCGCGCCGCGCAGCTGCGATCCCGCTGATGACCTGCGCCAGATCCCCGCCGCGCGTGATGTTCGCGAACCGCTCGGCCCGGCGGCTGTCGAGGCTGACATTGAGGCGACGGATCCCCGCCTCGTGGAGCCCGGGGGCGAACTCCGCGAGCCGCGTCGCGTTGGTGGTCATGGTCAGCTCGTCGAGACCAGAGCCGATCCGCGCTCCAATCCGGGCGGCAAGGTGGAGGATTCCGCGGCGCACCAGCGGCTCGCCCCCGGTGAGACGGATGCGCCGCACGCCCCTGGCAATGAAGATGTCGGCGAGCGCGGCGATCTCCTCCAGCGAGAGGATGTCGCGGCGGGGCAGGAATTGCATCCGCTCGGCCATGCAATAGCGGCATCGCAGGTCGCAGCGGTCGGTCACCGACACGCGGACATAGGTAATCCTGCGGCCAAAGCTATCGGTCAGCGCTGGCGCGTCGAGCGCTTCCTTGTTCACGGCCTCCGTCTCGATCATCGTCGGCACCGCTTGTCCCGTGAGAACCTACACCTCAAAAGACAGCCGTTCCAGACTGCCCGTGTGACATGGATCAAAAAAAGCCGCCGGCGCGCGGCTATCCGCGGGCTCCACCAACCAGGCGCGGACAATGCACAGCGACACTTTTGCCCGGTACGCGGCCAGCAATGTCCCGCGCTACACCAGCTACCCCACGGCGCCGGCCTTTTCGCCCGAAGTGGGTGAGGATGCATACCGCACTTGGCTGGCGTCGCTCGATGGCGGCGCCGATGCATCGGTTTACATCCATGTGCCGTTCTGCCGCGCGATGTGCCTGTATTGCGGCTGCCATACCACCGTCACCCGGCGCGAGGAGCCGGTCGAACGTTATCTCGCGGCGCTGGCACTGGAAATCGATCTGGTCCGGGCGGCCACTCCCGCGCCGCCGCGGATCGGCCATCTGCACTTCGGAGGCGGGTCGCCCACGCTCATTCCGCCGGTCCGGATGATCGAGCTGGTGGCCCAGCTTCGCCGGTGCTTCGGCTTCGCCCCCGATGCCGAGATCGCGATCGAGGTCGATCCGCGCACCCTGACCGAGGAGATGGCCAGTGCTCTGGGCACATGCGGCTTCACCCGGGCGAGCATCGGGGTGCAAAGCTTCGATCCGATCGTTCAGCGCGCGATCAGGCGGGTCCAGAGCTTCGAGACGACCGCGACCGCCGTCCGCTGGCTTCGCGGCGCCGGGATCGAGCGCGTCAATGTCGATCTGATTTACGGCCTGCCGCATCAGACTGTATCGGCGTGCGCGGAGACGGTCGAGCAATCGCTCGAAGTGCGGCCCGACCGGTTCGCCGTCTTCGGCTATGCCCACGTGCCGGACTTCAAGCCGCACCAGCGCAAGCTCGATCCCGCCTCGCTCCCGGACTTCGCCGCCCGCCTCGAACAGGCGGCGGCGATCGGGGAAGCCTTGCGGAGGGCAGGCTATCTCGAAATCGGCCTCGACCATTTCGCGCGTCCCGACGATCCTCTGGCCGAGGCATTGCGGACCGGCACGCTGCGGCGCAACTTCCAGGGCTACACCACAGATACGGCCGAGACCCTGATCGACGAGGCGCCCAATCC
>Ga0307492_10000845_pt1 | contig 12853 bp, 5 predicted proteins | sample SI3LmetaG_FD_202365 | JGI IMG/M metagenome (GOLD analysis project Ga0307492, IMG submission 202365) | Sea-ice brine microbial communities from Beaufort Sea near Barrow, Alaska, United States - SI3L | ecosystem: Environmental > Aquatic > Marine > Coastal | place: USA: Alaska | collected 2017-05-06
TATCACTTTATTTCCAACCTTTTGTCAATTTACCAAAGGGTTTGCACAATTCTTTACCCTTCATCATTTGGTCTGCTGCTATGTTAGGTTTTTTGAACACTTGGATCAGTCATGCTTGCGATCAAGTCAAAACTTATGCCCTTAGGGAATTAGATTTACATTATTCAAGCGGCTTATTATTTCGAAAAGTAGTCAGTCAGCCCATTACCCGTATTCAACATATTGAGCTTAAAAGTGGACCGATCGAACGTTATGTTGGTTTGGCTACTTTGCAGGTCTTTAGCGCAGGCGGTGCAACCCATACTTTTGAAATCCCTGGGTTGGCAGTAGATACCGCACAAAAACTGCGTCAATTTTTGTTACAGCACAAAGATGTGATTAAACATGGATAAGCAGTCGGCTTTACCAAACAATAATACAAACCTAGCTGATAAATTACACATCAAAGACGACTGGCAAGTTTTATCACCTATCGCAATTTTATATTTCACGGCTAACGTGTTTAGGCATATTTTTGGCAACTTTATCTATCTTATACCCGCATTAGCGCTGAGTTATAAAAGTGTACTTGAACACCCTTTTATCTGGTTACCCGGTATATTAGTGGCTTTTACACTGCTAACATTTTTCGCTTTTGTCAGTTTTAAAGTGTATCGCTATAGGTTAACTGACGATAATATTGAAATACGTTCAGGGATATTCAGTAAGAAATATTTAAACCTGCCTTTTTCACGTGTGCAAAATGTCAAAATTGAGCAGCCGCTCTATTATCGATTTACCGGTCATGCTTGTTTACAGTTAGATACGGCAGGTTCGGCCAAAAACGAAGCTAAACTGGTGGCGATTAAAATAGACTTTGCCGAACAGCTAAAAACACGTATTCAGAATTTGGTTCCAAACAACGCCATAAGCACTCATCAAGTGACTATATCTGCAGATGTAACTGAGATGATTAATGAAATACCAGCCATTCAAGCCCAACAAGAGAAGATACTAAACCAACGTAAATTATATGACTTGGTAATCCATGGCATTACCAGCAATAGAATTTGGATTTTTCTGGGTGGCTTAGCCCCACTTTATGACAACATATTTGACTCACTTAGTGAATGGTTAAACACTCTTGGAATAGATTTAACTGAATTGTTTAACCTGCAAACGCATTCGTTATTCGAAATAGGTTTGTATGTATTATCAATCATCATGTTAGTCATGCTTGTGCTCGTCGGTTTTTCAGTCATCGGTGCGATTATTAGCTTTTACGGTTACACATTGAGCAAGCTGGATGACAAATATATCAGGCGCAGTGGACTGTTCACTAAACACGAAGTCAGCATGCGTTTAAGTCGTTTGCAAATGATAATTCAAAAGCAAGACTGGTTAGACTTAATACTTAAACGCATGAATCTGATGTTTGAACAAACTCATTCCTATAGTCAAAATCAGAGCTCATCCGCGGCCAGCAGCAAAATTATTGTACCATCCATTAAATCCCATGAAAGCCAAGTGCTAATGAGTGATGCCTACCCCGACAACAACCTGAATCATCTAGTTCGCAACGATGGATTTGAGCCCATTAGTAAGCATTATATTTTACGCAACATCGTATATGTATTAATCCCTGTCTGGCTAATAATAGCAGGCAACTCGCTGATGAATAATAAACTGATGGTATCAGCGTTAGTCAGTATTTTGTTTGTAGGTCTTTGTGGTTTAGTTGTTTTACGTTGGAAACGTTGGGGTATCGCGAGGGATAAAAAATATGTGTATATAAGAAAAGGGTTAATCGGTGTCGATTATTATTGTTTTCCCACTTACAAGTTGCAGCAAACTCAGTTCAAACAAAATGTACTTATGAAAAAGCGACAATTAGCCACAGTCAAATTTGTGCTAGCATCGGGTTCACTGAAGGTGCCTATGATTAATGAAAATTTAGCCTATTCGCTAATTAACGAAGGCCTTTATCAAGTAGAGTCCTGTCACAAGTCATGGATGTAATTTTATACCCAACATGACTAATGCTTTGGATGTTAAAAATCGGTTTTTATTCTGACTTGTTCAACAATATGATGCCGATAATTTTTCTGTTTCATGAGATGCAAAATTTGCTCACGATCTCGTTTATAAAAAAGATAAATCCATGGGTAGTTTCAGACATTTTCTTCACAAATCTCTTCGGGCAAATCCTCTGTTTCATTTACCCCATAGTCACGCATAACATTTGCCACTCGTAATCGATATAAGAGTTATTCGTTTTTCTGCAAAAGGATTTAATACCCATCAGTATAACCCGTGTGCTAACACCTTTGACATTTACTAAGGCTAACTTGGATACATTAATACGACGTGCAAGGATTAATAGTTTTAATTTATCGGCGTTTATCGGCCTTCCCCAGGCTTTAGTCTCATAATAAAAAGCCGCTTTTTAGCGGCTTTTTATTTTAACAACGTTGTTCTTTTAATTGGTTAAATCATCAAAAAACTTTTTCACGCCATCAAAGAAACCACTTTCTTTAGGGCGGTTTCTAGCCACGTCTTTACCTGTTCCCATCGACTTTTCCAATTCGTCTAATAACTCTTTTTGACCAATGCTTAAGTTTACAGGTGTTTCAATGACCACTTTACAAATTAAGTCACCAACACTACCACTGCGCACTGATTTAACACCCTTGTTGCGCAAACGGAACATTTTACCCGTTTGGGTTTCAGCTGTGACTTTAAGTTTGACCTTACCTTCTAAGGTAGGTACTTCAATCTCACCGCCTAACGCCGCTCGAGTGAAACTTAAGGGTACTTCGCAATACAGATTATTACCTTCACGGGTAAATATTTTATGATCCCTGACATGCACTTGCACATACAAGTCGCCTGTAGGTCCACCAGCTTCACCGGCTTCACCTTCACCCGTCAAACGAATTCTGTCGCCAGTATCAACGCCAGCAGGCACTTTAACTGATAACGTTTTAGTTTTTTCTACACGGCCTTGGCCATGACAAGGCTGACAAGGATCGGAGATGATCTTGCCTCTCCCCGAACAAGTTGGACATGTCTGTTGTACAGCAAAGAAGCCTTGTCGCATTTGCACTTGACCTTGCCCTTGACATGTTGGACACGTTGTTGGGCGTGAGCCTTTCTTCGCACCTGAACCATCACAGCTATCACAGCCAACAAGTGTGGGTACACGAATTTCGACACTTTTGCCTTTTACCGCTTCTTCTAAAGAAAGCTCTAAGTTATAACGCAGATCAGATCCTTGGCGAGCACGAGATTGACGTCCACCACCACCACGTCCACCACCAAATATATCGCCAAATACGTCGCCAAAAATATCACCAAACTCAGCGCCTTGGCCACCACCACCGCGATTAGGATCAACACCAGCATGACCATATTGATCATAGGCCGCACGCTTTTGCGAATCGGTGAGCATCTCGTGTGCTTCTTGGACTTCTTTGAATTTTTCTTCCATCGCTTTATCGCCCTGTGTTCTATCAGGGTGATACTTCATGGCTAGGCGTTTATAAGCCTTTTTTATCTCGCGTTCGGTGGCACTTTTGTCCACACCCAACACTTCATAATAATCTCGCTTCGACATCTCGATTCGTTATCCTGCGGTATTTAATTCTTATTTTGCCATAGCCATAAATGACTGGCTTCTTATACAAACAAGGCGCAATCAGAATTAACTGTTGCGCCGAGTCATACTAACTCATTTACGAGTCAGACATTTAAGTCGAAAGAATTACTTCTTATCGTCTTCTTTTACTTCTTCAAACTCTGCGTCAACCACATCATCGTTTTGTGATTGTGCACCTGCATCAGTTGGCTCTTGGTCACCTGCTGCAGCCCCTTCGGCAGCCGCTTTAGCTTGAGCCACTTCCATCAACTTGGCAGAAGCTTGAATTAGCTCTTGAGTTTTAGTATCTATCGCTTCTTTGTCGTCTGCTTTAACGGCCTCTTCAAGCGCCACTACAGCAGTTTCAATTTCAGTTTTATCTTCCTCACTCAACGCATCGCCAGCTTCCTCAACTTGCTTACGCGTACCGTGGATCATGCCATCAGCTTGATTACGTGCCTGAACAAGTTCTTCAAACTTTGCATCCGCATCTTTATTTGCTTCAGCATCTTGAACCATTTGTTCAACTTCTTCTTCACTCAAACCAGAAGACGCTTTAATAGTAATTTTTTGTTCTTTACCTGTGTCTTTATCTTTAGCAGATACATGTAAAATACCATCAGCATCAATATCAAATGTCACTTCAATTTGAGGCGCACCACGTTGTGCCGCACGAATACCCTCAAGATTAAATTGACCAAGTGATTTATTGCCCGAAGCTTGCTTTCGCTCACCTTGAAGACAATGAATTGTTACTGCAGCCTGGTTATCTTCAGCCGTAGAAAAAGTCTGAGATTTCTTAGTCGGTACTGTAGTATTTTTCTCGATCAGAGCGGTCATAACACCGCCCATTGTTTCGATACCTAAAGAAAGAGGCGTTACGTCAAGTAACAATACATCTTTCACATCACCAGATAACACACCACCTTGAATAGCCGCGCCTACTGCAACGGCTTCATCTGCGTTGACATCTTTACGAGGCTCTTTACCAAAAAATTCAGTAACGTATTTCTGTACCATTGGCATACGTGTTTGACCACCTACCAAGATAATATCGTTGATATCACTAACAGATAAATCAGCATCAGCTAGAGCTTGTTTTAGTGGTTCAAGGGTCGCTTTAACCATATCTTCAACAAGTGATTCTAATTTTGCTCGTGTCAACTTAATTGTAAGGTGTTTAGGACCAGACGCATCAGCGGTGATGTAAGGCAAGTTGACTTCAGTTTGCTGTGCAGATGACAATTCAATCTTAGCTTTTTCACCCGCTTCTTTTAAACGTTGCATTGCTAATGGATCTTTACGTAAGTCCATACCAGAATCTTTCTTAAATTCTGCTACTAAGAAGTTGATAACTTGGTTATCAAAATCTTCACCACCTAAGTGTGTATCACCGTTAGTCGCAAGAACTTCAAAGGTATGCTCACCGTCAGCTTCATCGATTTCGATAATAGAAATATCGAAAGTACCACCACCTAAGTCATAAACGGCAACAACGCTGTCACCTTTTTTCTTATCCATACCATAAGCAAGGGCAGCAGCAGTGGGTTCATTAATAATACGTTTTACTTCAAGACCAGCAATACGGCCTGCATCTTTAGTTGCCTGACGCTGAGAATCATTAAAGTAAGCAGGTACAGTAATAACAGCGGCGGTGACTTCTTCACCTAAATAATCTTCGGCAGTCTTCTTCATTTTTTTCAAGACTTCGGCAGAGATTTGCGGCGGAGCCATTTTTTCGTCTTTCGCTTCAACCCATGCATCACCATTGTCAGCTTTGACAAGTTTGAAAGGCATGATGTCGATATCACGCTGTACTTCTTTGTCTTCCCAGCGACGACCAATTAAACGCTTAATGGCGAATAAGGTATTTTGTGGGTTAGTGACTGCCTGGCGTTTAGCTGGCTGGCCGACTAAAATCTCGCCTTCTTGAGTGTAAGCGATAATCGAAGGAGTCGTACGATCTCCTTCTGCATTTTCTAATACTTTGGCAACGCCACCGTCTAGTACTGCCACACATGAGTTGGTCGTACCCAAATCGATTCCAATGATTCTACCCATTAGTTTATCTCCATAAAATTGTTCTTAAAAGCTTGTACACTTTGTGGGGTTATTATTGAAATTTTCAACATCTGCTTGAAAAAAAACCTTCACAAACCTGTAATTATTTTTGCTAACCATTATCCTATTCATAAGGAGTAATTAGGCTTGAATATCCACACCGCCCTCAGGCGCTCTAGTCACCATCACCATGGCTGGGCGTAATAAACGGCCATTTATCTCATAACCTTTTTGCATCACTGCCAAAACTGTATTCGGTGGCAACTCTGTATTTTCCTGCATCGACATAGCCTGATGCTGCTCTGGGTTAAAAGGTTGACCCTGCGGGTCAATCACTGTCATACCAAATTTTTCGATTGTGCTAAAAAATGACTTAAGCGTCAGTTCAACACCATCAATAATAGGTTTAATGGCTTCGTCTTCTGGATTAGCCACTTGTAATGCTCGCTCTAAATTGTCGGCAACAGGCAATAACTCACCCGCAAATTTTTCTAAAGCAAATTTTCGGGCTTTATCGATCTCGCCCTGTGCACGTTTACGAACGTTATCTGCATCAGCAATCGCACGCATAACTGAATCTTTTTGATCAGCCATCTTAGTTTCCGCGGCAATAACTGCGGCTTCTAATTCAAAAATACGTTGTTGGTCTTCAGTTAATTCAACAAATTCTTCATTATTCGTTTTTTCTGCGTCTTGTTGCTCGGCTTCAATACCAGCATCTATTTCTTCACCCTGCTGGGGATTTTGTTCATTTGACATGCTTAGCTCCGTATAATCTTAAAGCAAATTTTCAACTGCACTGTTAATGGGGTTATATTTATAAGCTTCAAGGGCTGAGAATTGATGTTTTTTGATTTATCTACAATAATGCTTATTAACATCGAGTTCTAACAAGACACGGACTTGATATCGGTTTTAACCCTTAGTATGTTCTTATTACTTTGAACGATAAACAAAGGCTTAGGAAGTCAGTATTTTTTAAATTATTTGTCTGATACATAAACCTAGTTGCAAGCGCACAATCAAAATCATTTCAGACAACAAATATTGTCGCCATTGGTTGCTATCTCCACTCTCCATGACATACTCCATTTCAATTGAGTGGGCTAATTAAAAGCTCATCTTTGAGTATCACTTTTCAGTCAATTTGGAGTTATTTATGTTGTTTAATGGCAATCTAGTCACAGAGTCAGCTACTCGTCAGAAAATTCGCGATTTTTATCGAATTGATGAAAATATTGCTGTTGAACATATTTTACCAGATGCAGAGTTTAATATGCGTGCCCGTAGCCGTGCCTGGGATAGAGCCCGTAAAATGGTACTGCAAATTCGTAATGATCAAGAAGGCAACGGTGTGGTTGAAGCTCTACTCAATGAATACTCCCTATCGTCCTCCGAAGGCGTAGTATTAATGTGCTTAGCAGAAGCATTGTTACGGGTACCTGACAAACGCACTCAGGACAAACTAATCAGTGATAAGTTATCTAAAGGTCAATGGAGTTCACACCTTGGTAACAGCGACTCATTATTTGTCAACGCGTCATCATGGGGTTTGTTACTCACTGGTGGTTTAGTTAATTATGCCAATCAGAAAAATAAATTTGGTATTCTTAAAAAAACATTGGGTAAGGTTGGAGAACCCGTTATTCGTAAAGCCATGAACATAGCCATGAAGGTTATGGGGCAACAGTTTGTTATGGGTGAAACCATTGAAGATGCTGTGCAGCGCGCTGAAGACAAAGAACGTAAAGGTTATGTTTATTCTTATGACATGTTAGGTGAAGGTGCCAGAACCCAAAAAGACGCCAACGACTATTATAATGCCTATGCACAAGCCATAAAAGTCATCGGCAAAGCGGCAAAAGGTAAAGGCCCTAGAAAAAGCCCAGGGATCTCAGTCAAGTTATCTGCCATTCATCCTCGCTATGAATTTACACATAGACAAAGGGTCATGGCTGAAATTCCACCCAAACTCAAAGAATTATGCCTGCTTGCTAAACAATATAACATCGGGCTAACAGTCGATGCTGAAGAATCAGAACGTCTGGATATCTCGCTTGATATTATTGAAAAAGTATTTAGCGATGCTGACCTAGATGGTTGGGATGGATTTGGCTTAGCGGTGCAGTCTTATCAAAAACGTGCCATATATGTGATTGACTGGTTACGGGAATTGACTGAAAAAGTGGGTCGCAAAATGATGGTGCGACTGGTAAAAGGCGCATACTGGGATACTGAGATAAAAAATGCTCAAAAAGATGGCTTAGAACATTTTCCAGTATTTACCCGTAAATCATCTACAGATGTGTCATATCATGCCTGTGCCAATCGCTTACTCGATTATCGAGACACGATTTATCCACAATTTGCTACCCATAATGCTTATACAGCAGCGGTCATAGTAGAATTAGCGGGTGATGATAAAGAAGGCTTTGAATTTCAGTGCCTGCACGGGATGGGGGACAGCCTGTATGAACAGATAGTCACCTTAGAAAGTATCCAATGCCGTATTTATGCGCCCGTGGGGGAACACGAAGACTTATTGGCGTATTTGGTGCGGCGCTTGCTAGAAAACGGTGCAAATTCATCCTTTGTCAACGCCATAGTTGACGAATCTAGACCTGTAGAGTCCTTACTGGAAGATCCAGTTGAAAAGACACAACGGTTAAAACATAAATACAATGATCAAATCCAGAAACCTATTAACTTGTTCGGCACAGAAAGAGACAATTCCAAGGGACTTGATGTCACCGACATTAATCATATTACACCACTAAAAATCGCTGTTGATAACTGGTTTAAAGAACATTTATTGAGCGAAGAACAAGTGCCGCAAGGCAGTCATGCTGTGCGTAACCCTGCTAATGTGGATGAAATCATCGGCTTTCATCACTTCGATACTCAGCAACAAATGGCAGATAAGTTAACTATTGCGCACAACACTTTTGCTAGTTGGTCACAAACCCCAATGATTGAACGAGCGAATTTACTGCGCCGAACGGCTGACATACTCGAACGTAATATGGATGAACTTATTGCCCTGTGTATCAAAGAAGCAGGGAAAATCACATCAGACGGAGTAGATGAAGTCCGTGAAGCCGTCGATTTTTGTCGTTATTATGCCGCCCGTGCAGAAGAACTATCAGAAGATGACAGGTTAGCGCCTCGCGGTGTGGTGTTGTGTATTAGTCCGTGGAATTTCCCTTTAGCCATATTTTTAGGGCAAGTTGCTGCGGCACTTGTTACCGGTAATACCGTAATTGCCAAACCCGCAGAGCAAACCAGTCTAATTGCCCTGCGCGCATTACAGTTAATGGAATATGTGGGTTTACCAGCGGGTGTGGTCCAGTCTGTTATCGCTGTAGGGCCTGATGTGGGCAAGGTACTGTTGCCAGATGAGCGGATTAAAGCAGTTATGTTTACCGGCTCAACCGTTACCGGCAATGTCATTGCCAATGCTTTGGCACAAAGAGGTGGTGAGCAGGTCCCATTGATAGCTGAAACAGGTGGCCAAAATTGTATGATTGTTGACTCAACAGCCTTACCTGAACAAGTAGTTGATGATGTTATTGCCTCTGGGTTTCAAAGTGCTGGTCAACGTTGTTCAGCACTTAGAGTTCTATTTTTACAAGAAGAAATAGCGGATACCGTTACCGAAATGTTGATCGGCGCACTTCATGAATTAAGTGTCGGTGATCCTGCCTACCTATCTACCGATATTGGCCCTGTTATCGACCAAAAAGCCTTGATTAATTTGCAAGCTCATGACGACGATATGCAACACAATGCAACCTTACTATATGAATGTAACGTGCCCACTAACAAGGGAACATTTTTTGCTCCTAAGCTTTATCAAATTGATGACATTTCAGTTCTCAAACGTGAAGTATTTGGACCTTGTGTACACATAGTGCGATTTAAAGCGGATGATCTTGAAAAAACAGTAGAGAAAATTAATGCCACAGGTTTTGGTTTGACTATGGGTATCCATACTCGAATTGATATCAGAGCCATGGAGTTAGTGAAACTATCTCGAGCCGGCAATGTTTATGTGAATCGAAATATGATTGGTGCCGTAGTAGGTGTTCAACCTTTTGGTGGCCGCGGACTTTCTGGAACCGGACCTAAAGCCGGTGGACCCAATTACTTAACCCGTCTTATGCTTGAAAAATCAACCCCACGGGCAATTAATGAATTGATGCCCAATACAGATAAAGCTCTACAAAGCAATAACGAGGCGAAACAACAAGCAGCACTGTTCATGAAAAATGCTTGCGGTACACAGCATGATTGGCGTTTAACAGATTTAAATACTCGTCTATCTTCAGTCCGTCAATTACTCGCAACTATTGCCAAGGTAGATATAGTGGAAGAATTGGCAGATGATTTAAATTCCACCTTAGCAGCCGCACGCTCGCAGTTGATCAGTATCGAAAGACGTCTGAAAAAACCCAAGATTTTACCAGGGCCAACAGGAGAGTCCAATGTGTTGTATTTGGAACCTAGGGGAGTATTGGTCTGTTTCGCTGATAAGGATGTAACATTTGAATACTGGATATTATCCATTGTGACCGCTTTGGCGACAGGAAATGTGGTTGTTTCAGTGGTATCAGAGCTGTTTTACGCTGAGGCGATAGAATTTCGTGAGCAGTTTATTGCAACAGGCGCACCTTCAGGCGTATTCCAAGTTGCAAAATTGCATCATCTGCAGCCATTGTTAGCAGATGACGATCTAGCCGGTGTGGTAATAGACAGTGAAAGTGATCGTTCCAGCTATATGGTACAAATGTTAGCCAAACGAACAGGAGCAATATTACCTGTTATTACCGCTGAGTATTATGACCATTTGATCCAGCGTTTATTAACAGAGAAAACGGTCAGTATAGATACAACAGCATCTGGCGGTAATACCTCACTTATGACGTTGGTAGAAGAAGAGGAGTAAATTCACAACAATAACCCCCCTGCACCGTACGTACTTTAAGTACAACAACAAAACTCCAGCTAAAAGTTGGAGTTTTGTTATAAATGTTTAGCTTACAAAGTATGCTTTGACTTGACTTGCTTTGACTTGACTTGACTTGATTTTATTTGACTGAATAATTCCATTGGCACACCTCGAATAATAGTCATCTACCAACGTTTTTAACCTAATAGCTTAATATTCTCAATACATAATTTGTGTTTTCATGTTCGTTTTCGGTCTTTAATCTTTTTACCGTTATAGCAGTGAAACAAATGCATCTTGCTTGTTTAATGAACTAGATATACTCTTAAACGATAAATTTCCAAGGGTTCGGAAATACATTTTTGCTAGGAGCATTAGGTTCAGTGGAAGAGTCTAAAAAATCAAATCAAGAACACATGACATTAGTTATTAATACCTCTGGTATTGGTGTTTGGGACTGGGATATAGATAGTTCCACAATTATTTGTAATGAACGCTGGGCAGAACTTATTGGATATCGCTTGTCAGAATTGCAACCGGTAACGTTTGAAGTATGGTCGAATCTACTTCATTTTGATGATATTGAAAAAGTCATTAAATTAATTCAAGAACATTCTCAAAGTGATCTCGTTGTCTACGAAATAGAATTTAGAATGAAACACAAACAAGGGCATTTTGTTTGGATTTTGGCGACCGGTAAAATAATCGAATATCATGAAAACGCACAACCTAAAAGAATGATAGGTACACACCTTGATATTACCCAACGCAAACATAACGAGCAAGAGTTAGTCACTACCAGCCGTCTTCTCGACCAATCTCAAAAAATAGCTAAGGTTGGAGGTTGGGAATTAGACATCGTTTCTGGTGATTTATTTTGGACCGCTGAAACCTACCGCATTCATGAAACCTCACCTGAAAAATTTAATCCCAGCGTTGACGCAGGCAGCAGTTTATTTTTACCTGGTTCAAAACTCAAAATTCAAACAGCTCTTGCAGCGGCAATGCTTCAAGGGAAAAGTTATGATCTTGAACTACAAACTTATACAACTGCAGGACGTGTGATTGATATTAGAACCACATGTATTGTGACAATGGAAAACAATACGCCAGTCAAATTAACAGGCATATTTCAAGATATTAGTGAACAGAAGGCGAACCAACGTAGGCTAGAAAAATCGTATAAAGAATTGGCTCAGGTCAACGAAAAATTAAAGAAGAATGCATATTATGATGCCTTAACAGGGTTACCCAATAGAAATCTTTTAGCTGATAGAATGCAACACAGTATCAAAATAAATAAACGCAAAAAAAATCATATAGCCATCGCTTTTATGGATCTAGATGGGTTTAAGGACATTAACGACCTTCATGGTCATAGTTTTGGCGATGACTTGTTATGCTGTATTGCAAAAAAAATTAAAATTTTGATGCGTGAAGGCGATACATTGGCTCGTTTTGGCGGTGATGAGTTTGTGATTATCCTTGATGGTCTAAACAGCCCTGACGATTATCTCACCATACTACAAAGAACGCTTGACTCTGTATCTGCCATTCAATTTATCAATAGTAAATGGGTTAACATATCGGCCAGCATAGGAGTAACTATCTACCCTCAAGATGAGAGTAATTCGGATCAACTTTTAAGACATGCTGATCAAGCGATGTATATCGCAAAACAATCAGGTAAAAATTGTTTACATGTGTTTGATGTTGCAAATGATGTGGCTGTAATCAACCAATATGAAGAACTAGAAAGTATCCGGGCCGCGTTCAAAAACCATGAGTTTATGCTGTATTATCAACCTAAAATAAACATGAAAACTAATGAAACAATTGGGTTGGAAGCACTCATTAGATGGAAGCATCCTCAACAGGGTATATTGCCTCCTGCGGCATTTTTGCCCATAATTGAGCAAAACCCGCTCATTATCGAATTAGGGGAATGGGTAATTGAAACAGCATTAAATCAACTGAGCAACTGGTCTGAATCAGGAATAACGTTACCCATCAGTGTTAACATTAGTCCATTACAACTTCAACAAACAGACTTTGTCAGTCGCCTCAAAGGTATATTTCAAAAATTTCCACACTTTAAACCTGGGGAAATAGAATTTGAAATATTGGAAACCATTGCCTTAGACGATATGACATTGGTTAGAGAAATAATCGCAAAATGTCATGAAATAGGCATTGTTTTTTCAATCGATGACTTTGGAACCGGATAT
>Ga0307492_10000846_pt1 | contig 12847 bp, 11 predicted proteins | sample SI3LmetaG_FD_202365 | JGI IMG/M metagenome (GOLD analysis project Ga0307492, IMG submission 202365) | Sea-ice brine microbial communities from Beaufort Sea near Barrow, Alaska, United States - SI3L | ecosystem: Environmental > Aquatic > Marine > Coastal | place: USA: Alaska | collected 2017-05-06
GCACATGATAACCATAGCACCTATCATGGTCCAAAAGTCAGGGATGGTGCCGAAGAATAAGTAGCCCCATATCGCGACATAGATTAGGAAGGAATAGGTAAAGGGCATCAGTTGGTTTGCCGTGCCAAAGCGATGCGCATTTGTGAGCAATTGATGACCAGCCCAGCCGAATATACCCAGTGCAATGAGGACAAGCATGCCAAAGGAGGTTTCAGGCTGCACCCAAGTCCAAATAGCAAAAGGCAGCATTAACAGCGTACCGACCAGCCCCATGTAAAACTGCATGGTTTCCACAGCAACGATGCCTGACAGTTTGCGGGTCATCATCGAATAAAACGCCAGTGCCGTGGCATTATAAACGATCAATAAAACGGCTGGATGAAACGTGGTGCCAAAAGGTCGGACCACGATCAACACACCGATGAACCCCAAAAGGATAGCACCCCAGCGCCAAGGGCCAACGCGTTCCCCCAGCATATATATAGACAGGAAACAGACAATCACAGGGCTTGAAAAAACAATGGCAGAAACGACTGTAAGGGTCAGGAATTGCAGTGCGTAAAAGTTGGAGAGTGTTGCGGTGACCAGTAAAATCGCACGGCTGACAACTGCCCACAGGTGATCGGTCTTAAACCGATCTGCTGTGACGCCACCGCGCGCAATCATGGCTATGGAAATACCAAAATGCCCCGCGTAGCGCATAAACGTCAATTGAAACGCAGGGATGCCTGCCACTGCCAACCATTTTGCACCCGTGTCTACAAATGAAAAGATGAACCACGCCACAAGCATCATTAGGATACCTAAGCGGGGTAAATCAGCGTTTGATTGTGGGATGACAGCCATTTCTATTTTGCGAAACGTTTGACGTAAAAGTCGACCATCTGGCCGACCATATCTTCGCCTTGGCCACTGTCGCGCGCCTGCGTTAAGGCGGTAAGAGTACCCTTACTCATAAGGCTGTCAACACCTGCATCTTTGGCCATTTTCGCGTAATATCCGACGTCTTTTGCGGCGTTCTTAATGGTAAAGGCGATGGCCGAGGGGTCTTTGTCAACGCCGTAGGTTTTTACAAAATCCATCATGCCTGAATGCAATGGTCCAGCGGCCATCACTTTGTACAGCTCTGCGCGATCGACGCCTGCGACATCGGCCATTGCAAAGGCTTCGGCCATCGCGTTCGCGACAGTCATCCCAAAGAAGTTGTTGATCAGTTTGATTGTGTGGCCGGATCCAATTTCACCAAGGTGAAAGACGTTTTCACCCAAATCTTTCAAGGTGCCTTCAACTTTGTTAAACGCAGCTTTGTTTCCAGCCGCCATAATATTCAGCAAGCCATCAATCGCGTGTTGTGGTGTTCGACCCAGCGGTGCGTCTAGATATGTGCCACTTGCTGCTGCTACTTCGTCGGCTAGGCTTCTGGTACTGCCCGGCAACGAGGTGCCAAAGTCGATGACTGTTGCACCGACACGCAGGCCTGCGATTACGCCTTCAGTGCCACGCATTCGTGCTTCGACGTGCTCGGACGTGCCCATGCAAAGCATCACGATATCGCTGGCTTCAGCAACGGCTTTTGCATCTTTTACTTCAACAGCGCCACGTGCGATAGCCGCATCCAGATAGGTGCGGTCTTGGTTGCCGAGGATGGTTAATTCATATCCAAGATCTTGAAGGCGGCTGACCATTGCGCCGCCCATAAGGCCAAGACCGATAAATCCGATTGCTGGTTTAATCATATATATATCCCTTGAAATACTCTTGAATTAGCCCTGCGCTACGCGGGTGGCAGGGGCATTTGTTTGTTGGGCCAATTGTGCCTCAATTTCTTGTGCCACAGAGAGTGTACGGGCTGCGTCAGCCACATCAATCAAAGGGGGCGCGCCGTCCATAACGTTTATGAAATGGTCAAGTTGTGCATCAAGTGGTGTGCGGATGTTTTGCGCAACGTTTATGGCGGTTCGTTTTGCAGATGTACCCCAATCAGAGCCATGCCAAAGGGTCATTGACGGAAAACTGACCGCCCCTTTTGTGCCCGTGATCCACATCATGTCTTGGTGTGTGGTTCCAATGTTTGGGTTCTCATCCGTGCCCGCCTCAAACCCCCAAGGGGAGGGTGTGGTGTCTGCAAAGCTGATCGTACCTGTGGCACCATTTTCGAACATAAGGGCGACGGCACCGCTTTCGATCCGGTCTGTACCACGCAAGGACGCACCGCGAAGAGCGGTTGTTTGCACAATTTCCCCGACAACAAAGCGCAAAATATCGATGTCGTGTACAAGGTTTATCATCACAGGGCTGCCGCCCGCAGTGCGCCAGTTGCCTTCAAAATAAGCATCAGGTTTGCGCATTGCCCAGATAAGAGAGGCATTGACCACGGTGCCGATTGTTCCGTTGGCGATCAGGGATTTGAGCTGCTGAACAGGAACATGATACCGTCGGTGATGGCCGACCAGTGATGTGGTGCCCGTCATCTTCAATGTAAACTCAAGCCGCTTGGCGTCTTTGATAGTGCCTGCGACTGGTTTCTCAATTAGGACATGCCAGCCACGTTTCGCAGCTTGTATACCATGGTCCGCATGCAGATGCGTAGGTGTGGCTATAATAGCACCGTCAATATTATCTGGAGCCTCTGCCATATTTGCAAATCGCGTATGCTCGCCAGCAATCGTCATGTCAGGATCGGCCAAACCGACAAGTTCGCATCTGGGATGTGCGACCACGGCTTGGACATGACGTATCCCAATCAAACCACCACCAACCACGAGAATGCGTTTCACATTACAGCCCCGATTTGCCAGGGGACGAATTCGTAGTCGCCCAATCCTTGTGTTTCTGATTTTGTCACTTCACCAGACGCTACGCGTATAAACATCTCATAGATCTCGCGGCCTTTTTCTTCGATGCTTATGCCTTTTGACAGGACTTCGCCTGCGTCAATGTCCATGTCTTCACTCATGCGGATCGCCATTTCAGTGTTGGTTGAGATCTTGATGGTTGGCGCGGGTTTAGAGCCGAAAGCAGAGCCGCGTCCGGTGGTGAAGCACACTAAGTTGCAGCCGCTTGCAATTTGGCCGGTGACTGATGCGGGATCATAACCCGGAGAGTCCATAAACGTGAATCCGCGTGTTGTGATGGGTTCTGCATATTTGTAGACGCCAGTAAGAGGGGACGTACCGCCTTTGGCAGCCGCACCGAGTGATTTTTCAAGGATCGTGGTAAGGCCCCCCTGCTTATTTCCAGGAGAGGGGTTGTTGTCCATCGAGCCCTTGTTTCGGGCTGTATAATCCTCCCACCACTTGATGAGACTGATAAGCTTGTCGCCCGTCGCTTGGTCCACCGCGCGGCGGGTCAAAAGGTGTTCGGCACCGTAAATTTCGGGTGTCTCTGCCAGTACACCTGTGGCCCCTTGGGCCGTGAGCAGATCGCACGCATAGCCAAGTGCAGGGTTCGCCGTGACGCCTGACCAAGCATCAGAGCCACCGCACTGCAGCGCGACCATTAACTCAGAGGCTGGGCATTCGGTTCGGATGGCCTTGTCCGCGATGGGCAGCATGGCGGTGATCTTGGCGATACCCATCTCGATCGTGCGGCGCAAACCCGCAACTTTCTGGATATTCATAGTTTGAAATGTGGGGCTGTGCTTCAGGCCGTATGCCTCAAGGAGCCAATCGATTTGGTTCATCTCACAGCCCAGTCCGACCATTAGCACGCCGGCATGGTTCGGATGTTTCGCATAGCCCCACATAACACGTTGTAGTGCTTCAAAACCGTCGCCGTTGTCGGCCATGCCGCAGCCTGTACCATGCACGAAAGCTGCCACGCCGTCGACGTTGGGAAACTGGCTAAGGATGTCAGGTGTGAAATGATCCGCGATCATACGCGCGGCTGTTGCCGAGCAATTTACTGAGGTTACAATTGCAATATAGTTGCGGGTGCCGACACGCCCGTTTTCACGGCGAAATCCCATGAATGAATCTTGTGTTTTTGCCGGAACCACATAGCGCAAATCAGTTGAGAACTCATAGGCCATATCTGTATTGCGGAATTCAACATTTTGCGTATGGACGAGATCCCCTGCCTTAATATCGGTTGCTGCATAGCCAATCAGTTGCGCGTATTTGCGCACTGGGTCACCTTTGGCAATCGCGGCAGTCGCAATTTTATGGCCAGAGGGGATAAGCGCCGTTGTTTGCACGTCTTCTATTACGACGCCAACTTCCAGCGCACGTGTGGCCGTGACCACATTATCTGCGCGGTCTAATCGTACGAAGTCCATTAGTTTTCTTTCCGAATTGTAGGGCTATCATGCGTAATTGGGCACATCTGATGACCCGTGGTGAATGTCAGTATGAGGCGCATTGGCCCAATGGGATCGGATGTTTTCCCACATGGTTTTCCAGACTTGCCAATCATGTATTTCGGTTTGTGGATGCGCGCGCGAACGAGAGATGAATTCAGGACAATAGCAGTGTCCTGTGGGTTGGCCGGTTTTGTTGAAACGTATGTCAAACGACCAGCGCAACCTTTCAGTGTTATTGTTGAGAGAGGCATGGGGCGTCAGGGAGTGAAACAGCACAGCACTGACAGCTGAGACGAGCAGAGGGATTGCGCCCATTTCTTTGATATAGCCAACGGCAATGTCGGTTTGGGTGCGTGTGCAATGGGGCTGGATTGTTTGATCTGCTGTCTTGGGCTGGACATGCAAACACTCTTTGTCGATGGTTGCCTCTGTTATAGCGATCCAGCAAGTAACCATGTCGGGTATATCAGCGTCTTCCAGCGCCACAGCTCGGACCTGACGCCAGTCAGTCGCGCCAATGTGGGGGCGTAGTTCGTCGAAAGCGAGCTCACCAACGGGTGGTTTGAATCGAACGTGCTGGATAGGATTTCTGGTCAACTCTGGCCCAATAAGCCGTTTTATAACATCCAAAAGCGGTTTGGCCCTGAGCATGTCAAAGACTGCTCGGCCGAATTGGAAAGGTGTATTTGCCAAAATCTGGTCACCGGGGAGTAATATGTCGAGTGGCTGAGAATAGTCACAGCCCGCCTCATAAGTATGTTGCAGTTTGCCCCAGAAATCCAAATGATCAGGCTGCGTTTTGACCAACGCCTTTGCAAACCAATTGGCGTAAAGCGTGTTCAGCGGTTGGGCGTACTCCATTCGAACACGTCCCAACATACCTTTAGGAATAAGGTTGGGTTCAACCACGTATCCTTGGGTGTTGAAGTGCGTGATTTGGTCTTGGGTCAGCATGGCATATCTCTAAAGTAAGAGTGCAATTATGTTTGGCCAGATGAGCAATACGGACAAAGCCACAAGCTGAATGCCGATAAAGGGCAGGAAGCCTTTGAAGATGTCTGTGAGGCTGATGTGTGGCGGAGCTACGGATTTCAGATAGAATGCCGCTGGACCAAAGGGTGGGGACAGAAAACTGACCTGCATGTTCATACAAAACACCACACCAAACCAGATCGCCACGTGTGACGGCTCAAGCTGACCGATGAAGCCAATTTCGTCGATGGGCAGGCGCAAAACGATGGGCAAGAAGACGGGGATGATCAACAATACAATGCCGACCCAGTCCATGAATGCGCCCATAAAGAGCAGGATGACCATCATAGTTAGAATGACCATCATGGTTGGCAAATCCTTGCCCACGATCAGATCTGCGACGTATTGGGGGCCGCCAGCGATGGTGTAGGCCCCCGCAAGAGATGCGGCTCCAATGGTGACCCAGATGATTGTGCCCGTAGAACGCAACGTGCGCATCAGGCTTTCCCAGACCAACTCAAACGAGCCTTCACCACGCAGAATTGCGATGACCAGAACTGCGGCAGCCCCCATACCTGCGGCTTCTGTAATGCCGGTAATACCGCCATAAATGGAACCCATGACAACGCCGATGACGACCATTGGAGCAACAAGGCCTTTTCCCATGTCCCAACCAAGTTTAGAGCGGTCTTTGCCAAAGACAAAGTAGATTAGGATCAACGCGCCGATCGTAATCCCTGCAAGCCACGGCATGTGGGCAGATGTGCCAAGACGAGCAGGATCGCCGTCACTGGCAGCATTTGAACCGGAAAGTTCAAAAAACATTGCACGCAAGAACAGGAAGGTGCAGAAACCTGCAATAACGATGGACATAAATGCTGCAAACAGCAGACGCTTTTCTTTGCGTGGTGGATCATTGGGATCGGGTTCGGGTAGGGGTGCATCTTCGGGGCGCATGGTGGTGCGGATAATGATGTAAAGAATGAACATCGAAGCAAGCATAAAGCCTGGAATGAAGGACGCAGTAAACAGTGCCTTAATCGACGTTTCCGTAATCAGGCCATAGATGATCAAAACGATTGATGGTGGAATCATTGTACCCAACGAACCGGACGCACAGATCACACCAATAGCGAGATTTTGATTGTACCCAAGTCGCAGCATCTGGGGCAGGGCAATAAGGCCCAGAAGGACAACTTCACCACCGATAATCCCTGACATTGCTGCCATGATCACAGCCATTATTGAAGTAACAATTGCGATGCCACCGCGCGTGCGCGACAACCATACATTGAGCGATGAATACATGTCTTTGGCAATGCCTGATCGTTCCAGCAGGGACGCCATAAAGATAAACAGTGGTATGGATATAAGGACATAGTCTGTTAAAAGCCCATATATTTTCTGTGCGAGAATATAAAGCGGTCCTGTGCCTGGCCTGCTGGTCAACATGCCGTCACCGAAGGTGAATGGGTTCAGGAGTAAAGCCGGCTCAAACTTCATCACCAGCACTAAAACAGCGAGGGACGCAGAGGCGAAGCCAAGCGGCATACCGATAGCTAGCAGTGCAATAAGTGCCAACATTAATACCAGTGAAATCGTTCCAATATCCATTAGTCTTGTCCTACTGCGCGTTTGAGCATTTCAATTTCGTCCTGATCCGGCTCATCTGTGTGGATTTCAGGAGTTTTGTTCCAATCTGCGATCAAATTTAGCACTGCTTGAGTTGCCACCAGCGTGATCATGATCAACACCATTGGCTGCAACGTTGCTGGGATCGGCGGATTAAAGGCAGAGCCGTACAGCTCCCACTTATACAGTTTGTTCACGAACACCTGCTTGTAGCTGCCATAGACCAGAAAAAATGCGAAGGTGACGATTAATAGACACGAGATTGAGTCGAACACCCGTTGAACCCAACGTGGCATAATGTCGTAGATCAGGAAAATTCGGATGTGGCAGCGTTGTTGCATCGCATAAAATCCAGAGATCAGGAATACGAAACTCGCGAACCACAATGTCATCTCGTTCGCCCACTCAGTCGGTTGTTCCACGATGTAGCGCATGAACACTTCATAAAGCATCACAATTGTCATGGTCGCGATCATCATCATGGTTACACGGCCCATAAACAGGGCAATATGGTCAATTTTGCTGGCACCTTCGTATTCCATCTCCGCGGGGCGCACCGAACGGGCACCAAAGAAAACCAAGATTGGAGTCGCGATGAGCGCGATGATGTCGACAATATCGAGGTGACCGCCAAAGATGCCGCTCATGTTTGGAGTCACATCTGCGCGGATATAGATAGCCTCAACTTGCGCGCGCATGCTTTCGGATGTGTAGGGAAACCAGTCGAGCATGAACGCTGGCAAATGCCAGACGAGCCAGGCAGCCGTGCCAACAAACGCAAGTGGTATCAGCCATTCTACGATGCCGCCTGATCTTTTCTGCATGGGGGTTCCCTTTGCTTTACGCTTCGATTTCGTAGTATTTGATAAAGTCCATGTCCGGCTCAACGCCGATGCCTGGACCCGTCGGAATGGCCACGCGACCATTGTTTGTTTTGACCTGCCCCTGAATATCCAAAGGCTCTGCGAGCAAGTTGTCGCGAAATTTATTGTCGGTGGTATCGAACTCTAACATTGGCTCCCACGGGTGCAGACCACCGGGCAGAGGGGGCATCGCACCCAGCAATTGCAGGTTGGTGGCAACCGCAATTGCACTGCCCCAGACATGGTTAATCACGGGTGTGAAGTGCGCGTGGCACAACGCTAGAACACGCAGATATTCTGAAACACCACCAAGGGCACAAACTTCTGGTTGCGCGATGTCGAGTCCGCGATTTTCCAAAATGTTGCGCCAGCCCCAGCGGTTAAATTCGGCTTCACCACCAGAGATGTTGATCTTGAGACCTGCGCGCAGTTCGCGGTAGCCGTCTAGATCCTCTGGTGCGATTGGTTCTTCGAACCAGTACGCGTCTAGCTCTTCCAATGCGCGGCCCACATAAAAAGCGTCCGATGTGGTGTAGCAGTGGTTGGCATCGACCATGAATTTGAAGTCGTCGCCGACGCCACGCCGAACAGCCTCACAGAGCTTCACATCAGGTTTGGGCCCAAAACCAGTTTTCATCTTTGCGGCAGTAAAGCCCATGCCTTTTATTGCAGCCGCTTCATCTTCAAACCGCTTGGCTAAATCATCGACCGGTTCATCGCGCAGCATCATACCGTAGCCATAGCATGGGACGTCAACACGGTGCGCACCGCCAATCAGCTTATGCATCGGGAGGCCCGTAACTTTTCCCGCAATGTCCCAAAGTGCGATGTCTACGCCAGAGAGCGACTGCATTGGCATGCCTTTTTGCCCATGATCTCGCAGAAGGTTATATACCTTGTGCCAAATCACGTCGCGGTCCATCGGGTCCATCCCAATAACCATTGGCTGAATAACTTTTTCAACGATGCCTTTGTTGGCTAAGGCTATGTTACCGGGACCAAAACACTCGCCCCAGCCCGTTACACCTTCGTCGGTTTGCACTTCGACCAAATGCGCGGAACGTTTAGCGTAATACTGCTGCGAATACCCCAAAATTTCAGGCATATCGTACTGAAGCACATGACTGATGATGTGGGTGATTTTCATTGTGTTCCAACGTTTAAAGGTAAATACGGCAAGGCCATCAAGACAGCCTTGCCGTAGATTTGGTAACACATGGCGTTGATTACTTCATCGCGCCCATGTCTTTGAGGAATGCGATGTGGCTTGCCAGCAGCGCTTTTGCTTCTGGTGTTGTTGCAAACTCGGTCCAACCTGTTTGAACCGCTGCACGGTACTTAGCCAGATCTTCTGGAGACCACTCATAAAGGTTCACACCTTTGGCGCGAAGAGTTTTCGCGGTCTGTTCGTTCTGGACTTCGTTGACGGTCGCGTTGTGCAATGCAAGGCTGTCCATTGCGACTTCCATGATTTTACGGTGGTGAGCAGGCATGGCGTCCCAAACGGCTTTGTTGCACGCAAGGTGGTCAGCAGGCATTGAGTGGAAGCCCGGATAGTTCGTGTGCTCAGCAATGTCATAAAGCCCAAGGCCCACGTTATTGGTAAGGTTTGCCGCGTCTGCGCCATCGATGATGCCAGTTTCAAGTGCGGTAAAGATCTCGTTGAAGTCCATCACGATTGGTGACGCACCCATGGCCGCAAATACCTTTGTTGCAAGGCCAGGAGGGGAGCGGAATTTCCAATCTTTAAAGTCGTCGGCATTGCGGATCGGTTTTGTAGAGGCCAGCGATTCTGGACCCGGGATCCACCAACCAACAAACTCCATATCATATGGGTTATACAGATCATTCAAAGCTGTGCGACCATTGCCGTGCAGCAACCATGCCATCTGTTGGTATGGATTTTGGTAGCCGCCCATCAAGTCGCCCGCAAATTGGAATGCTGGGTTCTTACCTGTTTGGTATGCGCCACCTGTCATATCGCAATCAAGAATACCTGTTGCAGCAGCATCAAACGTTTCAACCGATTTCACTACGGATGAGGAATAAAACATCTCAACTGCGATTTCGCCATTGGACATAGTTTGAATGTCATCCACGTATTTCGCGGCCATTTTGCCTGAGAGTGTCTCGGGTGAGAAGTGCGTTTGAATGCGCAGTGTTGTTGTGGCGTGGCCGTCTGCCATCGCGGTTGTTGCAGCCAGAGCGGCAGTGACGGCCAATGTGGCCGCTGTTTTCATCAGTTTCATGTAGTCCTCCCAGACATTACGCGTTGCGGTATCGGGGGCTATAGTACTCCCGTTCTGTACGCTGGTTGAACGTTAGGACAGGAAATCTCATACCACAAGAATAAAGTGAAATTATGTATAATTTCGAGATTTTGCATAATTTCGAGATTATAATGTATTTACAAAATAGAATACACTAGTGTTCTTGTATCTGGAAAAGGTAAGGTCTGACATGTTTAATGAAAAAGACATCTATCTAAATCTTCAAGGTAGACTTGTATCTGCGGGATTTGAGCACGGAGCAAAGCTGCGTGCCGAAGTCTTAAGCCGCGAATATGATTGTTCTGCCAGCACTATTCGTGAGGCGCTTTTTCGGCTGTCTACGCTTGGTTTGGTCAATTTTCAGGAACAGCGAGGATTTCGGGTCCCTGACAGATCGCCAGAAAAGCTCATGGAACTTACCCACATGCGGGTGCTTTTAGAAGGGGAGGGCACAGTGCTTTCGATCCATAAGGGTGGCGTCGCATGGGAGGCGCGGTTGACTGCCGCGCACCACCAGTTGAGCCATATTGAAAAACGTATTCATACCACTGACGTTCCTGCTGATTTGGTTCCTATCTGGTTCAATGCAGAACGAGAATTTCACCAGACTTTGATATCGGCATGCGGTTCGGAAACACTAAAAGAGTTACATGCGAGGGTTTATGCGCAGTTCCGTCAGCAACTTATGGTAGCGGATAGGCAGTTCGATTTTATTTCTGATAACATTCAGCATCACGCAGAAATTCTTGCGGCAGCTGTGTCTGGTGATGAAGATTTGACGCGCCAAAAGATCCATGATCATCTAGCACGTCACCTGACTGGAAACACGTTACAGGTCTAAGCTTTTAGATCGTCGTGGATGTAGATTTTTATTATTTCGTCAAAATTGCTTTCAGCCACAAAACCCAAGGCGATAGCTCGTTCAGGGTTGAAATCACGTGGCCATCCGTCGACAATTTTCATGATTGTCGGATCAATTTTTAGCTTGATCAGATCAACAGCATCCTGGCCAGCAACGCTGCGCAGCGCCTCGATTTGCTCTGCTACTGTGCAGCTTACTCCTGGCAGGTTCAGCGCACGCCGCATGTTCAGCAGATCGGTGTCAAGCGTTGCAGCATGCGTTAAAAACTGTACTGCCGTACGTGGGCTGGCGTGCCAATGGCGTACGGTATCTGCAACGGGCAAGATTGCTACATCTCCGTTCAGCGGTTCACGGATAATTCCTGAAAAGAAGGAAGATGCGGCAGCGTTGGCTTTGCCTGGGCGCACGCAGATCGTGGGTAGGCGCAAGGAAATCCCATCGATAAAACCTTTGCTACTAAAATCCGTAATCATCAATTCACACGCGGCCTTTTGAGCTCCGTAGCTGGTTTGTGGTGCAGACAAGAATGAATCGTCGATCTGGTTGGGGAATGGACCACCATAGACAGCAATGGATGAGGTGAAAACCATGCGTGGTCGGTAAGTGTATTCAGATGCGTCATGCTCTGTCTTGATCGCATTAAGTAAATGCCACATCGCCATCATGTTGACGTCCCAGCCTAGATTAAACTTGGTCTCTGCCTCTCCTGATACAATGGCAGCAAGGTGGAAAATCACATCAGGTCTGCTGGCTGCCAGTATTTGTGCTGTGGTGGCGTCTGCAATATTGCCCGTTAATGTTTTGGCGATCACGCCGTTTTTAGGAAACACGCGGTCAAACAGTGTCAGCTTGGCACCGTCAAAAATGTCATGCTCAGTGATGCGTCTGGCCAGTTTCTGCCCAATCATACCACCACCACCAAGGATTAGGATTTTGGTCATGTTAGGTTATTCCGTTTTTTAAGTTCCAGATACAGACCAGAGTGATCCAAATCAGCGCCACCCATTTCTTCGCAGAAATGCGCAAAGCGGTTGCGAACCTCTTGGGTTGAGGGGAGGGTGAGGCCCAAACTTGCGGCTTCTGCTAATGTGTTATCAAGGTCTTTCAGTTGGAATTTCGAAAGACCTCCAGGTGTGAAATTCCCCTCCGACATCCGTTCGCCATGTTGTTGTAAAACCACGCTGTCTGCAAATCCTCCTTTGAGGGCTGCACGAAGGGCCAAGGGGTCTGCCCCGCCTTTTTCTGCAAGTAACGTAGCCTCAGCCACGGCGGAGATTGTCACGGCAACAATTGTTTGGTTCGCCAATTTACACAGCATGCCAGACCCGGATGGACCGACATGAACAGGTCGGCCCATCGCCTCAAAAACGAAACGCATGTCCTCAACAATTGCCGCTTCGCCACCAACCATTATAGCAAGGTTTCCTGCCTCAGCGCTTTTGGTTCCACCAGATACGGGCGCATCCAAGTGATCTACACCTATTCCACTCAAAAGGGCGGAATTTGCACGTGCATGCGCGGGCTTGGCGCTCGACATATCAATCCAGACCATACCATTGGTTAATGCACGCTGCACATCAGGATTTGACAGTAGTTCACCTGTGGCAAAGCCATCTGAAAGCATGGAGATAACCACCTGCGCACCTGCTATCGACTTGTCCACCGTATCGGCCGTCTTAGCACCTTCCTTAACTAGTGGTGCCGCACGGTGCGGACTACGATTCCAGACTGTCAGATCATGCCCTGCCGCCATTAGATTGCGGGACATCGGTAGCCCCATCAGCCCAGTACCGATGAGGGTGATTTTGCGGGATTGGTTCATGTGGTGGTCGTCCTTTTGTGCCCAAATTGTGCAGGGTGTGCCTTGTCGGGTCAGGGGTTATGGTCAAATTGAAATCACTGTCATAAGCTATCATATCAGATCAAAAGGGTCAGAGGGCCTTAAAGA
>Ga0307492_10000847_pt1 | contig 12842 bp, 9 predicted proteins | sample SI3LmetaG_FD_202365 | JGI IMG/M metagenome (GOLD analysis project Ga0307492, IMG submission 202365) | Sea-ice brine microbial communities from Beaufort Sea near Barrow, Alaska, United States - SI3L | ecosystem: Environmental > Aquatic > Marine > Coastal | place: USA: Alaska | collected 2017-05-06
AACCTATTTGAAACAATAACAAGATAATACCAATTTCGGCCAGGATGCGTACCATGCCATCTGTTTCTATCAAACTAAATAAGGTTGGACCTAACAAGATTCCGGCGACTAATTCGCCAATCACTGGTGGCACGTTTAGCTGCGCAGCTAACTCACCCAATACTCGCGCCGCAATTAACATGATTGCGATGTGCATGATGATGGTTGATGTATCCATACGCTTTTAGGCTACCGAGACATATTCACCCGGCCAACCGTTATCTCGCCTGCCGCAGATAGCAAATCCAGTACACCAAAGCCACCAGACCGCTGCCTCCAATAATATTACCGAGTGTAACGGGCAACAAATTTTGCAGTAAATCTATGAATCCAAAACCACTACCAGGCTGAAATATGAAGAGACTGAAAAAATACATGTTTGCCACCGAATGCTCAAAGCCGAGTGTCACAAAAGCTGAAATAGGGAAGATGATCGCCATGATTTTCCCCGATACCGTATGCGCTGCCATGCTCAACCAAATAGCCAGACAAACCAACGCATTACACAGTACAGCGCTACTAAATGCCTGTACAAAATCGAGATCAGCCTTATGGTTTACGATAGCCAGTGCGTTAGCACGAACCGCGCCATCAGCAAGATCAAGTGTGCCTGAAAAAGTCACAACATAGGCAGCGAAACTAGCACCGACGAAATTAGCACAATAAACAATAAGCCAATTACGCATTAGTTTTTTACTAGAAACATCTCTTTGTGCCCAGGCTATGACGATTAAATTATTGCCCGTAAAGAGTTCTGCCCCAGCAACGATAACCAGAATAAGCCCAAGACTAAAAACGATGCCGCCAACTAGTCTGGTTGGCCCAAAACCAAGTGAACTACCGGTAATAACCACCGTGTAAAACATCGCGCCAAAGGCGATAAATATGCCTGCGAGTATGCCTAAAGTAACAAGTGACAGAAAAGCCATATCTGCCTTCTTTACACCCAGGCTATTCACTCGAATCGCTATTTCAGCGGGCGCATAGGCATCGATTGACGATGGTTTATTTACTTCTATTTCACTTTGCACGTTAACGCCCTAATCAGCTTTTAGTTGACCCATATAGAATGGCATTACCTGACTACCCGACTTTGATCTGGGGCAAGTTAACCCACTTTGCTTTAGAAATAGACGACCTAGTGACACAGGTCAAATACTTGTTTGGTTAATCACAGGATACTACTAGCGAAAATTCAATAGAGGGAGCAAAACGGGTGAAACTTAATGTTGGGAAAATAGACAGAACCATCAGAATTCTAGTAGGAATTGTCGCCATCTGCGCAGGTTACTATTTCGGAAACTGGTGGGGAGGCATTGGATTGGTATTAATCGTTACTGGTCTTATACGTACTTGCCCAGCGTATTCTTTAATGAAAATTAGTAGTACTTCAAAACCTTAGCATTTCGGCCATTAATAATAATGGGTTTATCAGGATAGTTGTGCTTTCCTGCATTAACTCGATTATTTATGTCATCCTTTCAAACAGTGCCGTCGGGCATTGGCGTAGACTTGTTTATAGTGCCGAATTTTGCGTTATCGGTGTGGTGAGGCACGAACCCGCGCATCTGGCCCGTTTCCCCGCCCAACCAACGTTCCCTCACTAGTGTGACATCAACACAGGCAAGGTCATGTGCTGTAATAAATTTCGCGTTACGCCGCCAAGGATCAACTCTCTGAACCGGGAATGCCCATAGGCACCCATGACTAGTAAGTCGGCCCCGAAGTCACTGGCGTGAGATAAGATTAAATCGCCAGCACTTATGTTCTCTGCATGCAGACTCTTTGCAGTCGCTTTAACGCCATGACGAGCGAGATGTAAGCTAATATCGATAGCGGGAATATCGCCTTCATCGAGGGTCGCTTTAGCTGAATTTATCGTCATCACTTCGATCTGATCTGCGGCTTTCAGAAAGGGCATCGCATCGTTTACCGCGCGTGCTGCCGAATGACTACCATCCCAGGCGACCAGGATACGATTCGCAGGTTTGGCGACTGCACCAATATAAGGCACCACCAAAGCAGGCCTGCCCAGACTGATGACCAAATCATCAGCGAGACCGGTAAACAGGGCATCATCCCATTCAGGGTTAGTCTGGCCAAGCACTACTAAGTCAAAGTATCGACCGTGACTATTAAGATGGTAGGCTGCGTCTCCCTCCTCTGCACGCCACTCAATATCAATATCTGACGCCTTAGTCACATTTTCAAATTTTTGCTGAGTCGCGCGAGCTTCGTCCCACTCTCTCTCATTGGTTTGCTGAATAATGCCCGGGTCCATCGACATACCAGCATAGGCGTGTACTGTATACCTCGGAACGATGTAAAGGGCCGTCAAGTGGGCTTTGCTACTTTGCGCTAGCGCAATGGCGTAATTTAAACGCGACTCGAAAGCATCGCTTCCATCGGCATAAACAAGAATGTCTTTTATATTCATAACTCACTCCTTTTAGTAAAACAGTTTAGTTAGGATAATCATCCTCCTTAAATACTCATCGGTTAATGATCCACATCAATAATGGTGCGTTTGCATTGCTGTAACTTCGGCGTTCAACCGTCGATACGCCGAAACAAAACAATGCCTGAAAAACAAAAGCAGGGCCACCCCATTAATCGAGATGCTGATAGCCAACCAGCTGGATTACAGCGAAGCATTTCGTTACCGCTACTATTATTTTACGGGCTCGGCACAATCCTCGGTGCGGGCATTTATGTTCTGGTAGGACAGGTTGCTGGTTTAGCCGGGCATTCTGCGCCTATCTCTTTTTTAATTGCAGCCTTTGTCGCTGGTTTTACTGGTTTTAGTTATGCGGAGCTTTCTGCTCGATACCCTTTAAGTGCAGGCGAAGCAGTCTATCTTCAGGAGGCTTTTGGGCGGCCATTTTGGGCTGTACTGGTCGGCTTACTGGTCGCCACTAGCGGCATTATTTCAGCCGCTGCGGTTACTCGTGGTGCTGTCGGTTATATGCAGGTTTTTATCGATTTACCCACATCTGTGCTCATCATCGGATCGTTATTACTGTTAGCCATGATCGCGATCTGGGGCACGACAGAGTCGTTAATTATTGCCGCCTTATTTACCTTAATTGAAATATTCGGTTTGGGTCTGATTATCTGGGTCGGGCGTGATGCTTTTTCTGCCGATGCCTTCAACCTGGCTGACTTTGCGCCCGAGGCTAGCCTGGTTAAATGGCAGGGTATTGTGGTCGGTGGTTTTCTCGCCTTTTTTGCGTTTATTGGATTTGAAGATATGGTCAATGTCGCTGAAGAAGTCAAAAATCCACAACGCAACATGCCGTTGGCAATCATATTCGCTATATCGATCGCAACCTTGCTGTATTTATCGATTAGCATCGTCGCCATACATCTCGCCAGTGCTGACGAACTGATTGCCAATGAAGCACCGCTCGCATTCCTGTTTGAGCGTGCAACGGGTGATACGCCGTGGCTAATTAGTATTATCAGCATTTTCGCCGTTATTAATGGTGCGCTAATTCAAATCATTATGGCATCGCGATTGTTGTACGGCATGAGTACAAAACACTGGATACCCACTATCTTTGGCCAACTTCACCCAGTCACCCAAACGCCAATTATCGCCACTATAACCATCGTTGCACTGGTCATGCTATTTGCCCTTTTTATACCACTTGTCACGCTGGCCTCGATTACCAGCTTTGTCCTATTGATGGTATTCATTCTGATTAATCTAGCGCTACTAAAGATCAAGCGAGATGACAAACCAGTCGCTCCCGAAGTAACGATTTATCCGGTGTGGGTTCCATTAATGGGCGTTATCACCTGCCTTTTTCTATCGATTTCACAACTGTTCTAAAGGTGAGTGGTGACCTATATGCAACCCCCCATACCCTCCCCAATCGATTGCCAGAGATCTACTGAAAAGATAGTTTTTGATCCCAATACTTTTTTTGACACTTTGATCCTGGATATTGATCAAGCACAATTTAGCATTGTGCTCGAGACCTATAAATTCAGGCTCGATGCAATCGGCCTCAGAGTGATTAAGTCGATTAAAAATGCACTTAAGCGAGGCGTTAATGTCAGAATTCTGATGGATGGCATAGGTTCATCCGAGGATGCCGACTCGATAGCAAAACAACTCGAATCCAATCATTGCCAGGTACGCATATTTCATCCATTGCCGTGGGACTTCTCGTCCTATCGTCGGGCATTAACAGCCAACCGCTGGTATAGCCAGTTTTTACAATCACTTGCTTCGATCAACCATCGCGATCACCGCAAACTTTGCCTCATCGATAATCGTATTGGTTGGCTTGGTAGTTTCAATATTACCGCCGACCACTTTAACCAAACATTGAATGACACATTAGATAACTGGCACGACACCGGACTTCGAGTCACCAGCGATGTAGTTCAAGATTTGAGAACCGACTTCGAACAGGTATGGCAACGCAAAACCACCTCTGTTACAAAACGCACCACACGGTTTTTGAGCAACCATTCGATCCAGCTTCGAGGCGCTCGGAATCAGCGAATGCTGATGATGTTAAACCAGGCTAAAAAAAGAATTTGGATTACCAACGCCTACTTTAACCCTTCTTTCAAACTGCTCAATGCACTTAAAAAATCAGCTCGTAAAGGTATTGATATTCGTATTCTGGTGCCATCGCGCTCTGATATTGTGATATTTCCACTGCTCTCCAGAACTTACTATGCGGATTTATTGAATGTCGGCATTCGGGTATTTGAACATCAAGGTCGGTCGCTTCATTCAAAGACTATGCTCATCGACCAGCAGGCTCTCATCGGCAGTACCAATTTAAACTACCGCAGTTTTTTTCACGATCTCGAACTAGATGCTTTGCTCAACAGTAAGCATAGTGTCGAGTGTCTATCGAAGAAGTTTCTCACTGACACTAAGAACAGCATTGAAGTTACCGCCAATCAGTGGATAAAATACCCCTGGTTACTGAAAGTTCTGGGCGGACTTTCGCGGTTTTTCCGATACTGGTTGTAAATTAAAATGGATATCCTAACCTAGCAAGTTATGAGCACCCAAATTCGATACCAAACGCTCTCCACATAAGGCCATCGTCGTGTCTAGCTCTGAGTGAATAATATTGAGTGCATCAGTGACGCCAGCTTCTCCTTTGGCGCCCAGACCATAAATAAAAGCGCGCCCAATGTAAGTGCTTTTTGCACCCAGACACAATGCTTTTAGGACGTCTTGACCAGAACGAATACCACCATCGAATTGCACTTCGATTTCACTGCCTACAGCGTCTACTATGGCAGGTAATGCGGCGATAGATGATTGCGCACCATCGAGTTGTCGACCACCATGATTGGAGACAATAATTGCATCGGCACCCGTTTTAGCAGCCATCTTCGCGTCCTCTGGGTCAAGTATGCCTTTTAAAATAAGCTTTCCACCCCAGCGCTCTTTAATCCATTCGATATCGCCCCAGGATAATTTAGGGTCGAACTGTTCAGCCGTCCATGACGATAGTGATGATAAATCGCCCACGCCTTTTGCATGACCAACAATATTGCCAAAACTGTGCCGACGAGTCGTCAGCATATTCATGCACCAGCGCGGTCGACTCAAAATTTGTATGGCACTATTTAGCGACGGTTTAGGTGGCGCGCCCAGACCGTTCCGAATATCTTTATGACGCTGCCCAAGAATTTGTAAATCGAGTGTCAGCATTAAGGCACTGCAATTTGCCGCTTTCGCGCGATCGATCAGTCGCCCAATAAAGTCGCGATCACGCATCACATACAATTGAAACCAGAAGGGTTTGCTGGTATTTTCCGCTACGTCTTCTATCGAACAAATACTCATCGTCGATAAGGTAAATGGCACGCCAAATTTTTCGGCCGCTTTAGCCGCTTTTATTTCGCCATCTGCATGCTGCATACCGGTTAGGCCCACTGGCGCCAGAGCCACCGGCATGGTGGCTAATTGACCAATCATCTCTGTTTCAACCAAACGATTTGTGATGTCTACCGCTACTCGTTGGCGAAGCTTTATTTTTGAAAAGTCACTTTGATTTGCTCGATAAGTACCTTCAGTCCAGGAACCCGAATCAGCATAGTCATAAAACATGCGTGGAACTCTAGCTCGTGCTAGTTTCTGTAAATCTTTAATTTCGCAAATTGCTGTCATTGAAATGTCTCAGGTAAAATCAAATGCCTTTAATACAACAAGGTTATCGCATGGCTGTTCCGAAGGGAACAGGCATTTTGTTAGTTGCGCTTGCTTGCTTACCCTAAGAGAATAGGCTCATGCTCTCTATTACCCATTTAAGTAAGTCGTTTACTCAACCCGAGGGGCAGGCCTATGTGCTGGACTCGCTCAATTTTGAAATGCAAGCTGCTAGCTCTGTCGCGTTACTCGGTGAGAGTGGCAGTGGCAAAAGTACATTGCTGCATTTGATTGCAGGCCTCGACAAAGCTGATAGTGGCGAGATTGAAGTAGCAGGTGTCAGGCTCAGCAGTTTAAATGATTCAGCGTTGGCGCAAATGAGACGACAGCAACTCAGCTTAGTATTTCAACAGTTTCATTTGATATCAACGTTATCGGTGATTGATAATATTCGGTTTCAGGCCGCATTATGTCAACGCTTTGATTCTGATTTTGAGGCTGAGTTAATTGATCGGCTCGGTTTATTGGGTCAACTCAAAAAATACCCAACTCAACTCTCTCGAGGCCAACAGCAACGTGTTGCGATTGCTCGGTCGCTACTGCACAAACCGGGAATGGTGCTCGCCGACGAACCGACGGGCAATCTCGATGAGCAATCCAGCCTCGAGGTGATGTCGATTTTTACAGATTTAGTGAAATCGGCTGGCAGCAGTTTATTAATGGTGACCCATAGCAAGGCAATGGCAGCCTTCATGCAACGTTCGGTGTTGTTGCATAGTGGACAATTAAAAGAGATGCCCATTGAAAAATTTTAATGAGCAAACTTTAACATGAACAGGTGGATTTTAAAGGCGCTGCTCAGCCACTATTGGCGTTATCCTTGGCAAACCCTGTTTTTACTTCTGGGACTTACCGCTGGGGTTGGCCTCTGGTCGGCCGTTCAAATCATCAACCATCATGCCGAGGCCAGCTACCAGCAAGCTGATTCACTACTTGGCGTGCAGGCTGACTACTGGATTCGAAGTCGTGCCGAACAAGGGGTTGCACAGGCTGACTACATCAAGTTCAGACGAGCGGGTTTTAGACAGATTTTCCCATTAGTCGAGGGACAGGTGAGTACCCAGGATGGCAAACCACTCAGCATCATTGCGACAGACTTGTTTGCACTCAACCAGTCATTTTTATCGGACTCTACCGATAGCTCTATTCTTAGCGATGTTGCTGTTAGTGGTTTCGAAAACTGGCTTCAATTCGTTCAAAAACCCTATCGAGTATGGATACCTGAGCAACTTGCCGATGAGCTAGGTCTACTAGAAGGCGACAGGCTAGCGCTTAGAAATGGTCGTCAGCTTCCACCGGCACTGATTCAGGCTCAAGCACAACAAGGGCGACGAGCGATGATGGATATCGGCGCTGCATTCTCATTGTTTGATAAACATAGTTTCGATTATCTCGCAGTCGGTAAACTAACACCTTCACAATTCCAACAGCTACGATCACTTCTCCCAGATGAACTCGAGCTAGTCGAGAATCAACAGCAACTCGACCTGTCACAGCTGACAGAGAGTTTGCACACCCACCTGAGTGCGATGAGCCTGCTTTCATTTGCGGTCGGGCTATTTATCGTATTCAACGCGGTTCGGTTTTCGTTATGGTATCGACGAGAAACACTGCTCAATCTGCGTTTGATGGGCGTTAGTGCTTTCACTTTAATGATCGCGATTGTGGCCGAGACACTAGTCTGGAGCATTGTGGGTACTCTATCGGGTGTACTCAGCGGTTTAGTGCTGGGACACTGGCTATTGCCGGGTTTAAGCGCCAGCTTATTTAACCTCTATGGCGCCACCATCGATGCCATTATCACATTGCGATTTGAGACTTTGTTGCAAGCCTGGTTAATTACATTATTCGGTTTATTGTGGGCATTGGCCTGGCCGATGGTTCTACAGCTAAAGCATGACGTGCTAGATGCCAACTCGCAAAGTCTGCGACATGACAAGGAAAAAGTATCCCGACGTAGACTGCTTTACGCTAGTTTATTATTGCTTATTCTGGCCGCCGTTTTATTTCCATTGATAAACGATGCCATCACTGGTTTTGCCTTACTTGGCTTATTACTGTTCGCCGCAGCATGGGCGTTACCCAGCTTGCTGGCTGGTGGCTTACGGTTGGCACAGTTTATTATACCAAAACAGAATTTAATAAGTCGTTGGATGGTGAGCGATGGCTGGTCACAAATGCCAGCCTTTCGCAGTGCAATGATGGCCCTACTATTGGCAATGACTGCAAATTTAGGTGTAGGTACGTTAGTCGACAGTTTTCGGACTGCCTTCATTGGTTGGCTCGAGGTACGCCAGAGTGCTGATATTTATGTCCGTGCTTCGCAGTCAACCGTACAACGCTTACTCGAAGCAGAGGACACTAAGTCCTGGCTAGGTGACAGCCATAGTCGCATTGGTGTTAACACTCGATGGCAAGGCCACCCAGCTCTGGTCCGTGGCGCTAATACTCGAGCACCCGACAGCCTTGCTATTCCATTGGCCCAATGGCTGGGCGACACAGCTGAGGATGCACGACAAATGTGGCGTGATGAGCCTGGCAATATTCTCGTAAATGAACAACTGCACTACCTCGGTGGATTAAAGCTGGGAGAGACAATACAACTCGATACTGATGATGGTCCTGTCGATTATCGCGTGGTCGGATTTTTTTACGATTACGGCAATCCGCAGTTTCAGTTCCACTTATCGTATGAAGAAGTGGAACGACGTTGGCAACATGTTTACAGTCGTGGCACCGCATTCTGGTTAAAACCCAATGACGACAATACAAACAAAAACACCCTGTTCGAACGTGCAGAAAAAAGTCTGCTTGCGGCTGGTGTCAATCGGACAGACTGGATTTCACAGGCTGAAATCCGCACCCTGTCGGTCAATATATTTGAGCGCACCTTTGCCATTACCGCAGCGATGAATGCACTCACACTCGTCGTTGCGGCTATTGCCTTACTCGCTTCACTGCTCGCCATTTTGCAGGAACGCTTACCTGAATTTGCCCAGTGGCGTGCCCTCGGCGTGAACTCACGTGAGCAGTTTATGATCATTTGTTGTCCATTATTGATTTTTGTTTTCATCGCCTGGTTAGTCGCAATTCCACTAGGTTCGGTATTGAGCTGGATATTAATCCATAAGCTCAATATTGTTAGTTTTGGCTGGAGCATGCCAATGCTGTTTGAGATGGAACCAGCCTGGCAGCTGGGCGGACTTGTCTTGCTCATTGTTATTTTCACACTGGTTTTATCATTGATACAACTGCGCACAAAACTGCCGACTGCGCTCGCCGAATTAGGAGAGCTAACTTGAATAGAGCTAACGTGAGCGTCAATATCATTAACGCTACCATTCGCACTCTCGTTAAGAATACGCTGTATTTCTTACTCGCTCTCTGGCTGCCTATTGGTGTCGCTCAGGATGTTTACCAGGTATTACGCGATGATGCTCAGGGTTTCGCCGAAGTTAAGCGTGGCAACCTTTTAGTTTTTCCACAAGACCATTTCCCTCACCCCGATTACCGTATCGAATGGTGGTATATGACCGCCAATTTGAAAGATCTGCAAGGGCAAGACTGGGGGTTTCAATGGACCTTATTTAGACAGTCGTTGAGCCCGCAACCCGACGTCGCTGGCTGGGATAGCAACCAACTGTGGATGGCGCATGCAGCAATCACAACACCGCAACAACATTTTTTTGAGCAACGTTTCTCACGCGGTGGTATTGGTCAGGCAGGTGTTAATAAACTCGATAATTCTGGTGGGTTTGAGGCCTGGATAGACGACTGGCGCTGGCAGTCGTCTAGCGACGCACTATTCCCATCAACATTAGCATTTAGTGTTGGCGAGCACACAGCCAGTTTCGAGCTCAATAGCGTCGAAAACTGGGTGTTAAATGGTGATGCTGGCTTTAGTCAAAAATCAATTCAAGGTCAGGCTAGTTATTATTACAGCCAACCCAACATTACCCTGAAGGGCACTATCAAAACTAAGGGTAAGACAATTCCGCTATCAGGCAATGCCTGGTTAGATCGAGAATGGAGCTCGCAGGCATTAGCAGAAAATCAAAAAGGCTGGGACTGGTTTTCGCTACACCTGGACGATGGCAGTAAACTCATGGTGTATCAACTTCGTCACGATAGTAGAGATGAATTGAAAGCTAACCATTGGATTAGTGGCAGCTGGACTAATGCAATGGGTGAGGTAACCCATTTAGACAAAGGGGACATCGAACTAAACTCGCTATCAGAAAGTGAAATCACTACAACAAATAATACGCCTATAACGCTGCCGTTAGACTGGACGATTAATCTACCGACACTCAATCAAAGCCTGACGATCAAACCACTGTATGACGAACAATGGCTAGCCACCAGCTTCCCCTACTGGGAAGGCGTTGTTTTAGTAGAAGACGATAATGGCCAAAGCGTTGGAAAAGGTTTTATGGAATTGACTGGCTATCAATCCAAGCCTTAAAGTTCAAAACCAACAATGATTAACTACCGTTAACAAGAAACCAGTTGAGCATCCAGATATCTAATTAGACTTCGCTTTCAACTGCGCCTCAATCGACTCCAACTTAACCATTAAATCTTCTATGGTCGGTTCGTGGGCGTCTATCGATTTCTGTTTGACTAGTTTCTGCTGCTCGTCATTCATCACGTTGACGACAATTCCGATCACCATATTGAGGAAAGCAAACGCGGTAAAAAAGATAAAGGTTATGTAGAAGGTCCAGCTCATGGGATAGACCACCATTGTCTCGTACATTACATCGGTCCAGTCTTCAAACGTCATTACTCGAAAAAGGGTCAGTAACGAAACTGTAATGTCGCCCCACAGGACAGGATTGATCTGTTCGAATAGAGTGCTGCCCAAAGCGGCATAAATATAAAAGATAATAAACATAAGCAATAGCACATAACCCAACTGCGGCAGTGCGTTGATCAACGAGTTAAGCAACATACGCAGTTCAGGGATGATGGAAACCATGCGCAGTACCCGAAATACTCGTATTAATCGTGCGACCAGTGCCATATCGGTATTATTAATAGGTATCAGACTGACAATAACGATTAGAGTATCGAAAATGTTCCAGGGGTCTTTGAAGAAGTCTTTCTTATTCTCTTCACCAAAAAAGCGGATCGCGATCTCAGTCAGGAATATTACTGTGACCAGACGATCGAACCAAACCACTACAGTTTGTGTCACTGGGTGCAGGTCGTAGGTTTTAGCTCCCACCAGCAGCGCAGATGCAATAATCACGGCAACAACAAACAACTCAAATACTTTATGACTTCTGAGTTTCATAAAGCGTTGTTGCAGAGAGGTTGTATTCATTGGGTAATACTCAAGTGAGGGTAGTCATTTAGCTGCGAACGCAGTACCAGTAGTATAAAAGCTATGCTTTCAGATAACCAGATCCAACCATTCGGAATTTCCATAGCATTCTTCACAGATTTCAATATCGATATGACCTATAGCAGCTACTTTTAGTGCCAAGCTCATTGCGATATGGCAAAAGCTCATCCAGAAAAATTAAATGCTAATGCAGTTCCGCCCATTACCTTTAGCTCTGTATAACGCTTCGTCAGCAGCCTTTATGACTTGCTCAGGGGTGCCGTAATTGTCAGATCTGGATGCGTATCCAATGCTAATAGTGACCGATAGTTTCTGGTTGGTTGGGCTATTTCTGTTTCTGGCAACCCTGCCCTTTTTAGCGGACTTATTGCTCTTAGTGGGTCTTTTGTTACCCCTTACCACCATCGTATATTTTTCGATAGAATGACGCAGAGCATCGAGGTGAAACTCTACTTCGTCCATCGATTTACCTGGGAAAACAACCGTAAATTCTTCACCACCATATCTAAATGGTTTTCCCCCTCCGGTCACAGCGGCTATTTTCATAGCCACCATCCTTAAAACTTCATCGCCAATATGGTGACCATGGGTATCGTTAAATTTCTTAAAATGGTCGATATCTAACATTGCTATAACAAAGGTATTTCCGAGGCTCATCAATGATTGATTGAGATATCTTCGAGATGGCAGCTTAGTAAGATCGTCCATGTAGGCCATTTCGTAAGAATTCATAACAATAGAAAGAATTATTAACAGGAACCCAGAAGCAGCCACCAGAGGATCCATATTAGGAATCGATATTTCACTCAAGATTAAAAGTGAAGCCAGCTGACAACCGAAAAACGTAGCCTGTATTGAACCATTCGTTTTAACTGAGGTGAATGCATGCCCGAGGAGTACAGAGAAAAACGTGAGCAATAGAAAATCAGGGTTACCGAATTGACTCTGATATGCAAAGGGTAGATTGAGAAAATCAGCAAAAATAAATTGCGCGAATAGCGCTGGGTAATACAGGATAAACGCCCAACCAAGTGCCAACTGTAAAACCAAAGCCATGAATTTATAGAAACCATGGATAGAGAAGAGGCTCCTGTCTCGACAAAAGCTCAAAGCAAACAGATTGATGGCAATTAGCGCATAACCAGCCAGTACGTAATCACGATTTAAAATGGGAATGTAGCCCTGCGAGAAGGCGTAAATAATGCCTGTAAGCAGAGTCAGGATAATGTATCGACTATGGTTAAATTTAAGGCTTAGCAGTAT
>Ga0307492_10000848_pt1 | contig 12830 bp, 10 predicted proteins | sample SI3LmetaG_FD_202365 | JGI IMG/M metagenome (GOLD analysis project Ga0307492, IMG submission 202365) | Sea-ice brine microbial communities from Beaufort Sea near Barrow, Alaska, United States - SI3L | ecosystem: Environmental > Aquatic > Marine > Coastal | place: USA: Alaska | collected 2017-05-06
GCAATATCCCGGATTCGGGGAAAACTGTCGCGGATTGTATCCTTTTTGCGAGGTCGTTCATCTGGCGGCCAAGTTTCGATGGCGTCACGAAAGCGACACCTATCGCCCGTGCATTCTTCGGCTTAACCGGCCGACTGCATTAGCAAATTCCTCTCCAAAGCTGATTTGACACATCCTCCCCAACTCGTTGGGGAGGTGGCCCGCGCAGCGGGTCGGAGGGCATGCGCGGCGTCTCTCGGTGCTTACGAACCATTGCGACAGCGCGACTGCATACCGCGCGACAGATTCTGCAGTCTCGACGGGATCGGCGAAGACTTCTCGCGCCGGAACGCGTAGCACGGCGATACCCGCTTCGTGCAAGCGCTGGTCGCGCCGCACATCCCGCAACGGGCGATCCCCGCAGTCATGCGCGAAGCCATCGACCTCGACCGCAAGCCGATGCTGCGCGCAGAAGAAGTCGAGCGTGTACGGAGGAACGCGATGCTGGCGCCGGAACTTCAGGCCCCGCGGGCGTTGGCGGAGTTGACGCCACAAGAGGACTTCCGGCAGCGACATGCCTTGCCGCAATTCCCTCGGGCTCCGCCGCCCCCCTCCGTCAGCCGCTGGCGCGGCTGCCACCTCCCCAACGAGTTGGGGAGGATGGAGAAATGGCCTGTCTGGCATACCCGAACGGCCCGATTCCCTAGCCACCGGCCAATTCCATCAGGAACGCGTTCAGCTTGTTCCCGTCGGGATCGCGGAAATAGCCGGCGTAGAAGCTGTCGCCGCGCGGGCCCGGCGCGCCTTCGTCGGAGCCGCCGTTGGCGAGCGCGATGTCGTGGAGCCGGTGGACCTGATCGCGATCCTTCGCCTCGAGCGCGACCATCACGCCATTGCCCACGATCGCGGCCTGGCCATCGAACGGCTTCGTCAGCCCGATCCCGGGCGCCCCGCCAGGAGCGCCCCAGGCGATGAAGCTGTCGAATTCCATCATTCGCCCGGCTCCCAGCTCGGCGGCGATGGCGTCGTAGAAGCGCGCCGCGCGCGGCAAATCGTTGGTTCCCAGCGTAACATAACCGATCATCGTCTGCTCCCGGATAGCCGATTCGCGCCCTGAGAACATATTAGGAACAATGGTGCGGATTACAAGGGGCGCGTCTCGCGTTCGAGCCAGGCCAGGTCCGCCCCTTCGAGCCGCGGCGCGAGGATGCGCCGCACTTCGGCGTGATAGTCGTCCCACCACGCGATCTCGGCCTCGGTCAGCAGGCTCCTGTCGATCAGCCGCCGGTCGAGCGGGGCGAAGGTCAGCGTCTCGAAGCCGAGCCAGTCGCCCTCCGCGCCCGCGATTTCCACCGGCACCACCAAGACCAGGTTCTCGATGCGGATGCCGAAGTGACCCTGCTTGTAATAGCCCGGCTCGTTGGAGAGGATCATGCCCGCGGCGAGCGGGGTGTCCGCGCCCGCGAAAGCTCCGCCCGATTTGGCGATGCGCTGCGGCCCTTCGTGCACGGACAGGTAGCTCCCAACCCCGTGCCCGGTGCCGTGGCCGTAGTCGACCCCCGCCGCCCACAGGTGCATCCGCGCCAATGCATCGAGCTGCCCGCCGTTGGTACCGGCGGGGAACCTGGCCCGCGCCAGCTCGATATGGCCCTTGAGCACGCGGGTGTTGCGGTCGATCGTCTCGGGCGTGGGATCGCCCGGCCCGACCCAGACCGTCCTGGTGATGTCTGTGGTGCCGCCGAGATACTGCCCGCCCGAATCGCACAGATAGACGCTCGACGGAGGGATCGGGATGTTGCTGTCCTCGTCCACCTTGTAGTGCGGCAGCGCGGCATGCGGGCCGGCGGCGCTGATGGTGTCGAAGCTGGTGTCGACGAGGCTTGGGTCGAGGCCGCGCAGCGCGCGCAGCCTCGCCGCTGCGGTCAGCTCGTCGATCTCGCCGCCGGGCGCGTTCTCCTCGATCCAGCGCAGGAACTTGACGATCGCCGCACCGTCGCGCGCCTGCGCCTCGCGGTGACCCTGTTGCTCGGCGGGGTTCTTGATCGCCTTGGCGAGCACGGTGGGGTCGGGCGCGCGCACGATCTTCGCCCCCGCCGCCTCGAGCGCATGGAAGATGCCCGCCACCGCATGCGCCGGGTCGAGCGCGACGGTCTTGCCCGCAAGCTCCGCCAGCGCGGGCCGGAACTCGCCGCGCGGCCGCACGCGCACCGCGTTGCCGAGGTGCTGGGTGAGCGCCGGGGTCACTTTCTCGGGCGCGATGAACAGCTCGGCGGTGCCGTCGGCCCGCACCACCACATAGCTGAGCGCGACCGGCGTGTTGGCCACGTCGACGCCGCGAATGTTGAGCAGCCAGGCGACCGAATCGAGCGCGGTGACGACGGTGGCGTCATATTCGCCGGCCTTGAGCCAGTCGGCGACGGCGGCGCGCTTGTCGGCGCTGTTGCGGCCAGCCAGCTGGTCGGAATAGGGCGCGGCCGGGGCGGCGGAGGGCGCCGGCCGGTCCTCCCACACCGCATCGATCGGATTGTCCGCCAGCGGCACCAGCTCGATACCCTTCGCCGCGAGCAGCTTTTCCGCCGCCTCGGCCCAGCCCACGCCGTGGAGCCAGGCGTCATAGCCGATCCGCGCGCCTTCCGGCGCATGCTCGGCGAGCCATTTGGCCGGGCTGGTCTCGGGCACCGGCTGGTAGTCGAACAGATTGCCGTCCACCTGATCGCGGACCTGGACTGTGTAGCGCCCGTCGGTGAAGATCGCCGCGCCCTTGCCGGTATAACCGGGTCCGGCGAGCACCACCCCCGTGCCCGCCGAGCCGCCGAAGCCGGTCAGCCATTTCAGGCGCTGCGCATAGGCGCCGACATATTCGCTCATGTGCTCGTCGCTGATCGGCACCACGAAGCCGTCGAGCCCGCGCTTCGCCAGCTCCTCGCGCAGCGCGGCGAGGCGGGCCTGGTGGGTCAGCATCAGCATGGCTTGAGGTCCTTTCGCTTCCTCCATAGGGCGGGCCGATGCAGGATTCCACCGCCCAGACACCTGGCACCCCGCCCGTCGCGACGCGCAGGCCCCACCGCTCCACGCATCACGGCATCGCGCTCGAGGACGACTATGCCTGGCTGCGCGATCCCGGCTATCCCAAGGTCGATGATCCCGAGGTGCTCGCCCATCTCGAGGCCGAGAACGCCTGGTTCGAGGCGCGGATGGCGCCGCACCAGCCGCTGATCGAAACGCTCTTCCAGGAGATGAAGGGCCGCATCAAGGAGGCCGACCGCTCGGTTCCGGTCAAGGACGGCGACTGGCTCTACTGGATCGATTTCGAGGAAGGCGCGCAGTACAAGCGCTGGTGGCGCAAGCCGGTCGCCGCACGGGACGATGACGGCGCCGACGAGCTGATCCTCGACGAGGTCGCGCTGGCCGGGGGCAAGGCCTATTTCCGCGTCGGCGCGGTCGCGGTCAGCCCGAGCGGGCGCTTCCTCGCCTGGTCGTCCGACACCGACGGATCCGAGCGCTACACCATCCGCTTTCGCCCGCTGGGAGGTGGCGGCGCGCTGGATGACGCCGTGCCCGGCGCGGCCGGCAAATGGGGCGAGAGCGAGGTCGAGGGCACGATCGGCAACATCGTGTGGACCACGGCCGAGGACGCGGTGCTCTACAGCCTCACCGACGAGAATTGGCGTCACCGCACCATCAAGCTGCACCGCCTGGGCAGCGATCCGGCCGCGGATGTAGTCATCTACCACGATCCCGACGAAGCCTTTTCCTGCGGCGTGGAGCTCAGCGCCGAGGAGAACTGGATAATCGTCCAGGCGGGCGACCACGAGACCAGCGAGGTGCGCCTGATCCCCGCCGCCGACCCGCTGGCCGAGCCGATCCTCGTCCGCGCGCGCGAGAAGGGCGTCGAATACGACGTCGATGTCGTCGGCGAAACGCTGTTCGTCCATGCCAACGACACCCACGAGAACTTTCGCCTCGCCACCGCGCCGCTCGCCCGCCCGGCGGAGTGGACCACGCTGATCGAGGGCTCGGACACCTTCTATCTCACCGGCTTCTCGCTGTTCCGCGATTTCTACGTGGTCGAGGGCCGGCGGGAGGGGCTCGATACCATCGAGGTCCGCTATTACGGCGATGGCGAGCGGATCGAACCCATCGCCTTCCCCGAGGCGAGCTACAGCGCCGGGCTCGGCAACAATCCCGAATTCGCGACCGACCGGCTGCGGCTGTCCTATGAATCGATGGTCAGCCCCGCGACGGTTTACGACTATCGCATCGCCGAGCGCCAGCTCGAGGTGCGCAAGGTGCAGGAGATTCCCTCGGGCTACGATGCCGGGCTCTATCGCACCGAGCGTCTGACGATCGCCGCGCGCGACGGAACCGCGATCCCCGTCTCGGTGCTCTACCGCGCGGACCGGGCGCCGGAGTCCGGTGGCCCGCTCTATCTCTACGGCTACGGCGCCTATGGCATCGCCATCCCGCCGGGCTTCTCGACCGCGCGGCTGAGCCTGGTCGATCGCGGCTTCGCCTATGCCATCGCCCATATCCGCGGCGGCGACGACCTCGGCCGCGCCTGGTACAAGGCCGGCAAGCTCGAACGTCGCGCCAATGCCTTCACCGATTTCGTCGATGTCGCCAGGGGCCTGATCGCGCGCGGCTACACCGGCGCCGGCCGGATCGGCATCGCGGGCGGGTCGGCGGGGGGCGAGCTCATGGGGGCGGCGATCAATTCCGACCCCGAGCTGTGGGGCGCGGTGGTCGCGCATGTGCCCTTCGTCGATGTGCTCAACACCATGCTCGACGCCAGTCTGCCCTTGACCCCGGGCGAATGGCCCGAATGGGGCAATCCGATCGAGGACGAGGCGGCCTTCGCGCTGATCCGCGGCTACAGCCCCTACGACCAGGTCCGGGCGCAGGCCTATCCGCCGCTGCTGGTCACCGCCGGGCTCAACGATCCGCGCGTGACCTATTGGGAGCCGGCCAAATGGGTCGCGAAGCTGCGCGAGAAGCGCACCAACGACGCCGAGCTGCTGCTCAAGACCAACATGGGCGCGGGGCACGGCGGCAAGTCGGGCCGCTTCGAGAGCTTGCGCGAAGTGGCGGAGGAATACGCCTTCATCCTGTGGCAGCTGGGAGTGGCGGCCTAACCACGCTTTCGCGGGGTATCTCGACTTCGCTCGACACGAACGGGAGAAAGCATGTTCTCAATGACCTTCACCGCGCGGCCCGGCGACATCGACGAGCTCGGCCATGTCAACAACACGGTGTGGGTCCGCTGGGTCCAGGAGATCGCGACCGCGCACTGGCGCGCGGTGGCCAATCCGGCGCATGTCGACGCCTTCGTCTGGGTCGTGACCCGGCACGAGATCGATTATCGCGGCAATGCGGGCGAGGGCGCGGTGGTCCGGGGCGAAACCCACATTCCCGGCGTGCCCAAGGGCGCGCGCTTCGATCGCTGCGTCGATTTCTTCGACAGCGAAAGCGGCAGGCTGCTGGTGGAAGTGCGCTCCACCTGGGCGATGCTCGACAGGGCCAGCGGGCGGCTGGTGCGCATCCGGCCCGACGTGGCCGCGCCCTTCGTCGCCTCGGGCTAGGCCGCGGCGACGGTCGAGCTGTCCGCAGCAGGGCCCTGAAGCTTCACCGCCGCGAGCAGGTTGCGACCGTTGTGCTTGGCTTCGTAGAGCAGATCGTCGGCGGCGCGGTAGAGCGCGACGAAATCGTTGCCGATGTCGCGCTGCGGCGCCGCCGCGACCAGCCCCGCGCTCGCGGTGACCAGCAGTTCGAGCTCGGCCACCTCGCGCGCGATCCGCACCGGAATCGCCTCGCGCAGCCGCTCGACGCGCTCCGCCACATGGTCCCCGCGCAGCAGGAGCAGGAACTCCTCGCCCCCCATCCGCAGCGCGACCGCGTTGTCGTGCCCGTCGAGCACGCCCGCGACGGTGCGCAGCACCTCGTCGCCCACCGCGTGACCCTGCGTGTCGTTGACGCGCTTGAAGTGGTCGAGATCGAACAGGGCGAAGCCGGTGAAGGCCTGCGCCGCGAAATTGCCGAGCGGTCCGTCGAGCGCGCGGCGGTTGTAGAGCCCGGTGAGGTCGTCGCGCTCCGACAGCCGCTCGAGCGAGGTGGCGCGGGTCATCGCCAGGTCGCGCTGGCGCTTGATGATCATGAAGCGGTCGGCGACGCCCAGCGAGGTCGCGATGCTCTGCACCACCATCGCGACGTAGAACAGCGGGATAGCCTCGTTCTGCTCGACCGCGGGGTTGATCATGGTGACGATGCGGATGACGCCCATGATCATGAACGGCGTCCAGCCGACCACCTGATAGCGCACCGCGCGGCTGCCGCGCTTCCACGCGTCCGCCATCGCCCAGCCGAACAGGATCATCACCGGCACGAAGCTGGCGTAATAGATCGCCGTCTGCGCCGGCCCGAGCAGGCGCGGGACAAAAGCCTGCGCCATCGTAAGCACGAGCACGAAACCCGCGCTCTGAAGCAGGCCCCGACGCAGCCGGTGGTGGAGCTTGCGCGGTTCGATGAAGGCGGCGCCGAAGGCGGCGGCGGCGGCGACGGCGAAGCCGAAGCTGAGGATCACCAGCCGCGCATGAACCGCCACCGGCAACGCCACGAAATGGCTCAGGACGCCCGAGGTCAGCAGGCACTGCACCAGGAGGCCGGCCGAGACCGCGAGGTGCCAGAGAACGAACCGCTCCCGCAAAACCCGGTAATAGGCGGCGTTGAAGGCCAGTGGCATGACCAGGATCCCGCACACCATCGCCGCCAGCAGCAGCGCAATCATGGCGTCGTGACCGGTCATCGGGTCGCGGGCATGGAGGCGGGCGTCGGTGAACAGGCCGCGCGTCGTGGGTGCTTCGAACGCCGCCACGACGGTGTCGCCCGCGTCGGCCGCCGCGGGCAAGGGGACCAGCACCATGCGTCCGCTCGGCCCGGCGACGAGCTGGTCGGCGGAATAGCTGCGCTGCGCGACGATCCGGCCGTCGGCGATCACCGCCAGCGTCAGGCGCTCGAACAGCGAGGAGCGGGTTCCGAAGAAGCGTGCCGCGCCGTCGGCCGGCGGCGAGAAGCGCAGCAGCGCGCGCTCGGCGCCCATCGCGGGTTCGCCTCCCCCGCAGCGCCAGCGCGAGCGGTCGGAAGCGACCGCGGCGAGGTCCTCGCCCAGCGATGCCTCGGCATGGCAATCGCTCCGCAGCGGCGCGCCGTTCCCCGCGCCCGCCGCGGTGGCGGGCGCCGCGCACAGCACACCCAGCAGTGCGATCAGATATGCGGCCCAACCACGCATAACTCCTCCTATCGGAGGGATTAACGGCCGATGGTTAACGCATGATAAAGGCGATCAGACGATTTTCAGGACGTCTCCCACGGGGACATGGGGATAGCCGAGCTCCTCGGCGACCGCGCGATAGGTAACTTTCCCGTCGTGGACGTTAAGACCTTCGGCCAGATGCGGGTTGGCCCCCAACGCCCCCTGCCAGCCCAGCTGCGCGATCCTGAGCGCGTGCGGCAGGGTCACATTGTTGAGCGCATAGGTGCTGGTGCGCGCCACCGCGCCTGGCATGTTGGCGACGCAGTAATGCACCACTTCGTCGACCACATAGGTCGGCTCGGCGTGGGTGGTGGCGCGGCTGGTCTCGAAGCAGCCGCCCTGGTCGATCGCGACATCGACCAGCACGCTCCCCGGCTTCATGCATTTGAGCATCTGGCGGGTGACCAGCTTGGGCGCCGCCGCGCCGGGGATCAGCACCGCGCCGACGATCAGGTCCGCGCCGCAGACCTCCTCCTCCAGCGCCGCCTTGTTGGAGAAGCGCGTCTTGGCGCGGCTTTCGAAATGGATGCCGAGCCGCTCGAGCACTTCGGGATCGCGGTCGAGGATGGTGACGTCGGCCCCCAGCCCCACCGCCATCTGCGCGGCGTTGAAGCCGACCACGCCGCCGCCGATCACCACCACCTTGCCGGGCAGCACGCCGGGCACTCCACCCAGCAGCACGCCGCGCCCGCCATGCGCCTTCTCGAGCGCGCTGGCGCCCGCCTGGATGCTCATCCGCCCCGCGACCTGGCTCATCGGCTTCAAGAGCGGCAGCGAGCCCCCGGGGCCGGTGACGGTCTCATAGGCGATCGCGGTGACGCCGCTTTCGACCAGTTCGCGGGTCTGGTCCGGATCGGGCGCGAGGTGGAGATAGGTGTAGAGCACCTGCCCGCGGCGCAGCCTGGCGCGTTCCACCGCCTGCGGCTCCTTGACCTTCACCACCATTTCGCACTCGGCGAAGATCGGATCGGGCCCGGCGACGATCCGCGCGCCCGCGGCCTTGTACTCCTCGTCGCTCGCCCCGATGCCCGCGCCCGCGCCGGTCTCGATCCAGACCTCGTTGCCCTGATGGACCAGCTCCCCCGCGCTCTCGGGCGTCAACCCGACGCGATATTCGTGGTTCTTAATTTCCTTGGGGCAACCGACGCGCATTTGGGTGTTCTCCTCGCGCGCGCCGTTACAACTGCAACCAGCAGCATTCAAGCAGCGGCGGGGCCGCGCGCGCGCCTATTGCGCCCTGCAAACAGCAAGACCGGCACGAAATTGCCGCGATCACGTTGAACCGCGACAATGTGGTGAGGAGACACCCATGACCGACAAGGCAGACAAGGTCGAGCGCAGCGCCAGCAAGCTGGGCGTCCTCGGCAAATACAGCTACGCTTGGATTACGCTGGCGTTCTTTCTCGTTTCAGCGGCGCTGCAATGGTATTTCGGCTGGCTGGACTTCTCCGAGCAAGCGCGCAATCAGGGTCAGACGCCCGAGTTCGTCCCTTTCGCCAACCAGATCCTGAGCAAGACCTTCGACAACTGGCAGTCCGAGTTCCTTCAGCTGCTGTGGCAGGTCGTGGGGCTCGCCTATTTCCTCTATCTCGGCTCGCCATCGTCGAAGGAGAACGACGACCGGCTGGAGGCCAAGATCGACGAGATTCTGCGCCGCCAGGCAGGTGAACAGGAAGGCCAGAAGCTGATCGACAAGATCGACCACGACTTCCTGCGCCACCACGGCCACGCCAGTCCGGTCGGAAACCGAGCAGCTGGTCCTCGAATTCCTTGACAGCCGACGCGCGGGGAACCTCTCCTTCTCTCTCGCGCGCGGTTAGCACGCGGCAAGCGGGAGGCACCCTCGAAAGCACCCTATTCGGCGGCTTCCGCCAGAGCCTGTGACTGGAACACGCCTGCCTGCCCGCTCAGGATCATGCGATAGGTAATGCGAAGGAGTTCGTCCGACGCCTCATCCGAGAAGAAGCGGAAGGCGGACGCCGCGGCATACTGCTCATCCAAATCAAAGGCGCGCCAGCGTCTACCCAACGTCTCGGCTGCTTCGCCAGTGGTGTTCGATCCAGCAAATATATCGATGACCAGATCATTGGGGTCGGTGAGAAACTCAATGAAAAACTGCGGGATCTTCACGGGAAAACGGGCGGGGTGAGGCTTTATCGCCAGCGCCTTGCATCCGCGCAGGTACCAGGAATTGCTCTCGGAATTCGATACCGTGATCAGGTTCGACGGGATAGCACCTCCGTTGTCCTTCGAAAACGACCTGCCGATGTCGTGACCACTCGGTCGCTTCCTGGGCGCATAGTACTTCTCCGGGTCACGCAGGAGCTTTCTCATCCGGTCGCTATACGGCACCAACACCTTGGAAATATCGGCCTTCGGCCAAGCTGTCTTACTGAACCACCAGATCGTGTTGACCGAGTCTTTTGCTCGAATCTTGCGTTTGTTGACCCACTCGATAGGGCTCGGCAGCTTCGACGGATTATGCCAGAAAAACTCTTGAGCGAGATGGAAGCCCAATTCGTCGCAGAATGCGATGGGGATACGAAAATTATACAGACTCCTTGACGGCTCGCCCTTCTTGTAAGCGCCGCCGAGATCGAGCACGAAGCTGCCCGTATCGGTCAATTTGTCGAACACCTTAGCGGCGAACGCCGTGAGCCAAGCGATGTAGGAATCCTGGTCCTGGTTGCCGTATTCCTTTTGCCGCTGAAGCGCGAAGGGCGGGGAAGTGACGACGAGGTCGACAGAGCCATCTTCGACTCGATCGAGCAAGGTAAGGGCATTCCCGATCCAGGATTCGCCTAAGCCCGTAGAGTAGGCGAGGCGAAAGGGGAGTGGCGGGGAATCTACCATCGTTTGCTACTTATACGCTGTCGACATATTTTCATCAAGGCGGTTGAACTGGGTCGTGCGGAATGAGACCGGCCTAAGAGCGAACCTGGCGCGAAATCTTCGCCAATTGCGAGCCGCAAAGGGCCTCAGCCAAGAGGCATTGGCGGATCGTGCCGGACTCCATCGCACGTTCGTTGGCTCGGTCGAAAGATGCGAGCGCAACATTTCGCTGGATAATATCGCCAAGCTTGCCGCTGCGTTGGACGTCTCGGCAGCCAAACTGCTGGAATCGGCATCATGAAGCCGCATCCGCATAAGGCGAAGATGGACGCGCTGTTTCCCGCCATCCGGGAATATGAAGCGCTCGCCAAGGCTCACGGAATTTCCGACATCTTCCAGGACAATGGCGGGAAGCTTCTACAGCTAATCCTCACGCTGGGCCTCACAGTCGTGCCGGGCAGGCAAGGCGCAGATGCCCAAGACGCGTCGGGGCGGGAATACGAGCTCAAATCAGTCAACATCGAGCGAACGTCGAGCTTCTCGACAAACCATCATCTCAACCCCGGAATCCTCGCCGACTATCGTTCGGTCGGATGGATATTCGCCATTTACCGGGGCATCGAGCTTTCGACGATTTATCGTATGGAGCCGGAGCAACTCGAGCCCCTCTTCGCACGATGGGAAGCGCAATGGCACGGCAGTGGCGGACGCGACATCAACAATCCGAAGATTCCCTTGTCGTTCGTGGCAGACAATGGTGAACTGATCCACGGCATCAGGCCCCAGATTGGTCTCCGCGCGCGCTCGGTCGTTCCACCTACCACTGACCTCGACGATCCGTTCAAAGCTGACGAGTGATGAACTGCGCCTAACAGATCACAGCGGATTCCCATCCTTGTCGCGGTAGATCTCCCGCCGCCCCACGTGGTTCGCGGGGCCCACGAACCCATCCTCCTCCATGCGCTCGATCCATTTGGCGGCGGTGTTGTAGCCGACGCCCATCTGGCGCTGGAGCCATGAGCCCGACGCCTTCTGATATTCGAACACGATCTGGCAGGCTTGGCGGTATTTGCGCTCTTCGGGATTGTCCGAGGCGGTGACGTCGTCGTCGAAGCCGAAGCCGCCGCCGTCCTCCGGCTCTTCGGTCACGGCGTCCACATAGTCCGGCGAACCCTGCGCGCGCCAGTGGTCGGCGACGCGCTCGACCTCCTCGTCGCCCACGAACGGCCCGTGGACGCGGATCATCGCGCCGGTGTTGGGCTTGTAGAGCATGTCGCCCTTGCCCAAGAGCTGCTCGGCGCCCTGCTCGCCGAGGATGGTGCGGCTGTCGATGCGGCTGGTGACCTTGAAGCTGATGCGGGTGGGCAGGTTGGCCTTGATGACGCCGGTGATGACATCGACGCTGGGCCGCTGCGTCGCCATGATGAGGTGGATGCCGGCGGCGCGGCTCTTCTGGCTGAGCCGCTGGATAAGCACCTCGATCTCCTTGCCGACGGTGACCATCAGGTCGGCGAGCTCGTCGACGATCAGCACGATCTGCGGCAGCACCTCGTAATCGAGCTGCTCCTCCTCGTAGAGCTCCTCGCCGGTGTCGGGATCGAAGCCGACCGGAACCCGGCGGCCGAGCGGCGCGCCCTTGGCGATCGCGGCGCGAATCTTCTCGTTGAAGCCGGCGATGTTGCGCGAATTGACGCTGCTCATCATCCGGTAGCGCTTCTCCATCTCCTCGACCGCCCATTTGAGCGCGCGGATCGATTTCGCCGGTTCGGTCACCACGGGCGAGAGGAGGTGCGGAATGTCGTCGTAGGTCTTGAGCTCGAGCACCTTCGGGTCGATCAGGATCAACCGGCATTCGACGGGGGTGAAGCGGTAGAGCAAGCTCAGCAGGATGGTGTTGAGCCCCACCGACTTGCCCGAGCCGGTGGTGCCCGCGACCAGCAGGTGCGGCATGGCGGCGAGGTCGGCGATGATCGGCTCGCCGGCGATGTCCTTGCCCAGGATGATCGGCAGCGCGCCCTTGCTGTCGGCGAAGGCCGCGCTCTCGATCAGCTCGCGGTAGCTGACGGTCTGGCGGTCCGCATTCGGAAGCTCGATGCCCATCACCGTCTTGCCCGGGATGGGGCTGACGCGGGCCGAGATCGCGCTCATGTTGCGGGCGATGTCTTCGGCGAGGCCGATGATGCGGCTGGCCTTGATCCCCGGCGCGGGCTCGAGCTCGTACATGGTGACCACCGGGCCGGCGCGGACCGCGGCGATCTCGCCCTTGACGTTGAAATCGTCGAGCACGGTCTCGAGCAGGCGGGCGTTGCGCTCCAGCGCCAGCTTGTCGAGCTTGACCGTCTTCTCCGCGGGCGGCGGGGCAAGCAGCTCGATGCTGGGCAGCTCGTATTGCGCGAACATGTCGCGCTGCCTGGGCTTTTGCGTCGCCGAGGCGCGGCGCGGCGCTTCGGCGGGATCGGGAATGTCCGGGGCGCGGCGCGGGGGCGCGGCGAAGAGCCCGTCATCGTCGTCATCGGAGAGCGGAGGCGCGGCGAGGCGCTTCCTCGCGCGGCGGCCGGGGAGCGGCACGTCGTCATCGTCGTCGCGGGTGCGCACCCGACGGAGAAAATCGGGCAGCGTCAGGAAGCGCCGCCAGTCGAAGGCGAAGACCCTGGCCGTCAGCGCGACGCCCCCCGCCAGCGCGGCGAGTGCGAGGCCGCCGACCACCCAGCCC
>Ga0307492_10000849_pt1 | contig 12830 bp, 9 predicted proteins | sample SI3LmetaG_FD_202365 | JGI IMG/M metagenome (GOLD analysis project Ga0307492, IMG submission 202365) | Sea-ice brine microbial communities from Beaufort Sea near Barrow, Alaska, United States - SI3L | ecosystem: Environmental > Aquatic > Marine > Coastal | place: USA: Alaska | collected 2017-05-06
GGAATAGATGGACAGTATTTTCTTCCTATTGTTGACGGGATGTATAGGGTGGTGAATGAGGCTGGGGGAACAGCAAGAAGAGCAAGGATACATGATCGTATTGTTGTGTGTGGGAAAACTGGGACAGCGGAAAACCCTCATGGAGAAGATCATTCTGTTTTTATTGCTTTTGCACCAAAAGATAATCCTCAAATAGCTATTGCAGTTTTTGTAGAGAATGCGGGGTTTGGAGGAACTTGGGCAGCACCAATTGCCAGTTTAATGATGGAGCAGTATTTAACAGATAGCATCTCAACGAAGAACCTTAGAAAGGAGAAAAGAATTTTAGAGGCTAACTTATTAAATGTTAAGCCTAAAAAATGAGAAGTTATAAAAGCATACTAGGGAAGATTGATTGGCCAATTATTTTGCTGTATTTAATTCTCGTTTTTGTGGGATGGATAAATATTTATGCGGCAGTTTATAACGAAGAGCATCACAGTATTTTTGATATCACTCAGCGTTATGGAAAACAATTGATGTGGATTGTTTTGGCCTTAGTGATTGCGTTTTTGATTCTCTTAATGGACAGTCATTTTTTTACATCATTCGCCATTCCTATATACGGACTAGTTCTACTTGCATTGATTGGAGTCCTTATTTTTGGTGTAGAAACAAATGGTGCGAGGTCTTGGTTTCGATTGGGAAGTTTTAAGTTACAACCTTCCGAATTTGCAAAGTTCGCTACCAGTTTGGCCTTAGCAAAATACCTTTCTGCGTTAAACATTAACATGAAGGATGTGAAAACGAAAGTAATGGCTGCCGTAATTATTGGTTTACCAGCCGTTTTAATATTACTTCAAAATGATACAGGTTCTACATTGGTTTATGCTGCGTTTATTTTTGTGTTGTATCGAGAAGGGCTTTCAGGAAATATTTTGCTGTTTGGTATTTTGGCGATTCTGGTTTTCGTTTTAACACTGATTTTTGGACCTGTAACTATCATTTTGACAGCAGCTTTCGCTTACATTGTTATTTATGGTTTAATGAAGTACGATGTGAAAACTGCTTTTATTAGTGTTCTCGCATTCTCAGTGTTGACCTCTGCCTTTTTTCATTTTGAGTTGAATTCAAGCACGTTGTATTACGGAATTGCTGGGGCACTGTTTTTTTTAGTTGTTTATCTGATTACCAGAAAAGAAATGAGAGATAAAGCGATTCACTATGTCGGGATTGTCATTTTTGTAATCACCTGCTCTTATATTTATAGTATCGATTTTGCATTTAATAAAGTGTTAAAAGAGCATCAGAGAACTCGAATTACTGTGTTGTTGGGAGAAGAAGAAAAGCTAATTGAGCAGATTCAAGCGCTAAAGCTCGCTCGGGATAGAGAAGGAATCTCCAAAGAAGATAAACAAGTGATTAGAGACGATATTGGAGTAAAACGCTTTAGCTTAAGAGAGTTGCGTCAAGGAAATGGGTGGAACATTAAACAGTCATTAATTGCCATTGGTTCTGGAGGATTTACAGGGAAAGGCTTCTTAGAAGGGACCCAAACCAAGTTCAATTTTGTGCCTGAGCAGAGTACTGATTTTATTTTTTGTACGATAGGTGAAGAATGGGGGTTCTTAGGAACTTTCTTTTTGATATGTGTTTACATTGCGTTGTTCCTAAGGATTCTGTTTTTGGCCGAAAGACAACGTTCAATCTTTAGTAGAGTCTATGGATATGCCGTGGCTTCCATCTTATTTTTTCATTTTCTAATTAATATTGGAATGACCATTGGCTTGGCTCCAGTAATTGGTATTCCTTTACCATTTATCAGCTATGGAGGATCCTCGTTATGGTCCTTTACCATACTTCTTTTTATCTTTATAAAATTAGATTCAGAAAGACTATTGGTGCTGAGGTAAGCACAAATTGTAACTGTTGAATTCATTAAAAAACGTAAAATTCCTTTTCTTATTTAGCTAAGCAATTCATAATTAATCATCCAAAAATCAAAATTCCTAAACGATCCCTTCCTTTAATAGATCATGTAAATGAATAACCCCTAAATACGTTTTGTCCTTGGTTACAATCAGTTGAGTAATATTATTATCCTGCATCAGCTTTAAAGCAGCTGTGGCCATTTCATGCTCATCAATAGTTTTCGGAGAAGTGCCCATAATGTCTTTAGCCGATAAGTTGTCAATGTTGGTGGAGTTTTCTAACATTCTTCTTAAATCACCATCAGTAACAGCCCCTATTAATTGGTTGTTTTCGGTAATAGCGGTAATCCCTAATCGCTTAGAAGAAATTTCAATGATCACATCTTTTATAGAGCTGTTTGCAGAAATTGCTGGTTTTTCATTGTTAACATAAATGTCAGACACCCTTAATGTTAATTGTTTTCCTAAAGCACCACCAGGATGAAATTTAGCAAAGTCAGTGCTGTCAAAACCTCTGCTTTTCAAAAGACAAACGGCTACAGCATCTCCCATTACCAGTTGAGCTGTTGTGCTACTTGTTGGTGCGAGATTGTTCGGACAAGCTTCTTTTGCTACATAAGTATTTAATACATAAGTTGCATGCCTTCCTAAAAAGGAATTAGGATTTCCAGTAATGGCAATTAATGGATTGCCAAAATTCTTAATTAATGGCACTAAAGATTTTATTTCTGGAGTATCCCCGCTTTTAGAAAGGCAGATCACAATATCATCCTTTAGCACATTCCCTAAATCGCCATGAATGGCATCAGCTGCATGCATAAAAATTGCAGGAGTTCCCGTTGAATTTAATGTGGCCACTATTTTTTGACAAATATTTGCGCTTTTTCCGATTCCGCTAATGACTAACCTTCCTTTCGATTTTAAAATCAACTCAATGGTCTTTGTAAAGTCTTCGTTAAGATGATCAATTAGGCCAGCTATCGAAGAAGCTTCAATTTCGAATGTCTGTTTGGCAATTTCTTTAATTTCTGTTGCTGATTTCAAGGGATAAATTTTATGTAAAAAATAATAGACTAATTTATTAGTCGTACATTTATGTACAAATATAAAAAAGAAACTACAACTTAATGCAAACTTTAGAAGCTCCTCTTACCGATTATCTAAAAAAATATTTTGGATTCAACACATTTAAAGGCGATCAGGAGGCAGTTGTTCAAAATCTTTTGGAAGGAAAAGACTCTTTTGTCATTATGCCAACGGGTGGCGGAAAGTCGCTCTGTTATCAATTGCCAGCTTTAGTATCAGAAGGAACTGCAATTATTGTTTCCCCTTTAATTGCCCTGATGAAAAATCAGGTAGATGCCATAAGAGGATTGTCTGACGTGCATGGAGTAGCCCATTTTTACAATTCCTCATTAACTAAAACAGAAGCAAAACAAGTTAAAGAAGATGTTACTAATGGGATTACTAAACTGTTGTATGTTGCTCCAGAATCTTTAACCAAAGAAGAAAACGTAGCCTTTCTAAAAGGAATAAAAATTTCCTTTTTTGGAATTGATGAAGCTCATTGTATCTCTGAATGGGGACACGATTTTAGACCAGAATACAGAAGATTACGCTCCATTATAGAAGCCATTGATCGAGTACCCATTATCGCTTTAACAGCAACAGCAACACCAAAAGTTCAAGAAGATATTCAGAAAAATTTAGGAATGGTTGGGGCTAGAGTTTTTAAAGCTTCATTTAATAGACCTAATCTTTACTATCAAATACGTCCGAAGAAAGATGTAAAAAAAGAAATTATCCGTTTCATCTCAAAATACAAAGGAAAATCTGGAGTTGTTTATTGCTTAAGTAGAAAAAAAGTTGAGGAAATAGCCGAATTACTTCAAGTGAACGGCATTAATGCCTTGCCCTATCATGCTGGCTTAGACTCAGGAACAAGAGCTCGAAACCAGGATGCTTTCTTGATGGAAGATTGTGATGTGATTGTTGCGACCATTGCTTTTGGAATGGGAATAGATAAACCAGATGTTCGTTTTGTGGTGCACCATGATATCCCGAAAAGTTTAGAAAGTTACTATCAAGAAACAGGAAGAGCAGGAAGAGATGGTGGAGAAGGAGTCTGCTTAGCCTTTTACAGTTATAAGGACATTGAAAAATTGGAAAAATTCTTACACGGAAAACCTGTTGCCGAATTAGAGATCGGATTGCAATTGATTTTTGAAATGGTTTCTTATTCAGAAACTGCCGTTTGTAGAAGAAAACAATTGCTTCATTATTTTGGAGAAGAATATACAGATACAGATTGTGCAGATGAAGGAATGTGTGATAACTGTGACAATCCAAAAGAAAAGTTTGAAGGAAAAGAGGATGTGAAAATATTATTAGAAGCTATCATCGGTTTAAACGAAGTGTTTAAGGCCAAATACATCACCAATTTTGTTGCAGGAATTCCAACCTCAGACCTTAAATCTTTCAGCCATCAAAACCATAAGCTATTTGGTCAAGGAAAAGATATTGAAAACGAAAAGGATGATAAGTTTTGGGATGCGACCATACGTCAATGCATCATTCATGGATATATCATTAAAGAGATAGAGAATTACGGGATTCTTAAAGTAAGTGAAAAAGGACGAGCTTTTGTTGAGTCTCCGGTTTCTGTAAGTTTAGTTAAATCACATGATTATAGTGATGTGGATGGTGGAAATGTTGTTATTCCTCAAAAAGGAGGCGCAGGCGCTGCCGATGAAGTGCTCTTTACGATTTTAAAAGAGTTAAGAAAATCAGTAGGGAAAGACATGAACTTGCCACCTTATGTTATTTTTCAAGATCCTTCATTAGAAGATATGGCGACTCGTTATCCAATCACGATAGAAGAGTTGGCAAATATTTCAGGTGTTGGACAAGGAAAAGCCAAGAAGTTTGGCGAAGACTTTTTAGCCGTTATAGAACGGTATGTCGAAGACAATAACATTGAACGACCATTAGATATGGTCGTTAAATCAGTGGTAGATAAATCCGCTATTAAGGTTTTTGTGATTCAAAGTATTGATAGAAAAATTCCGATCAGTGATATCGCTAGATCTAAAGGAAAGGATATCGATGAAATATTGACAGAGATTGAAAACATTGTACTCTCAGGTACAAAAGTAAATCTAGACTACTACATCAATGAAGAAGTAGATGAAGAGGATCAAGAAGAAGTTTTTGAATACTTTTTGGAAGCCCAAACAGATGACGTAGAAGAAGCCTTAAAAGAGTTCGAAGGAGCATTTTCTGAAGAAGAAATGCGATTGTTGAGAATTAAGTTCTTAAGTGAGGTGGCCAATTAGATCGTTTGCAATAATTCAGAATGACCTGCGTTAGAAAATTTGTTTCACGTTCACTTGCTTCCATTGAGCTAGGAGTTTTCAAGACATTCGTTATTGCGGGTCTACCCCAAAATGAAGAGGAGTAGTCTTTTATTCCTCAAAATTCCCCTTCTCCTTCATTAAAGCTTCAATCGCTTCAATTGACCGAGGCACCTTTTTTGATAAATTTTCAGGACCATCTAGGGTGATTAAAATGTCATCTTCAATTCGTATTCCAATGTCCCACCATTTCGGATCACATTCCGACCCTTCAGGGATGTAAATTCCGGGCTCCACTGTGATTACATTCCCAGGCTGAAGCGTTCCATGTAGTCCTGGGTCATGCACGTCAAGCCCTAAGTAATGAGAAGTGCCGTGCATAAAATAACGCTGTACATGATGTCTTTTTTTGAGGATACCTAAATTAACCAATTCATTTGCAATTATTTTAGTAGCAGTTCTGTGAGGCGTCCAAAACTTATTGCCCACTTTACAAGAATCAATTCCTGCCTGTTGCGCTTTAAGAACAATGTTGTAAATGATTTTTTCTTCCTCAGAAAAATGTCCATCCACAGGGATTGTTCTCGTTACATCTGCTGTGTAGCCATGATACTCTGCGCCAATGTCGCTAACAAGCATGTCTTGCCCTTTTAATTGTTTCCGGTTTTTAGCATAATGAATAATACAGCTGTTTTTTCCACCCCCTAAAATTGAAGGAAATCCAGGATATTCAGCCCCATTTTTCTTGAAAATATATTCAACAATTGCTTCAGCCTGATACTCTTTCATTTGCGGATTTAAAGCTTTTATTAATTCAATTTGGGCATCGCAAGTTATCGTGATGGCTTTTCGCATTAAGGCGATTTCCTCGTCAGTTTTAACCTGTCTTAATTTTGCCATTAAATGACTTAGCTCGCTTTTATCCGTGTTTTTTAACCCTTGGGTAGTGCGTTCAAAAAACTGAATTAAACCATACAAGTCGCTTTTTTTTGAAGTGTTTTTGATGTCGTTAGTCCCTTCAAATGAGAAGACCTTGTCGAACCTTTCGTATTCGTTTTCAAAAGATAAAAAGCGTTGGTTGTCTAGGGCAGTTTTAAATTTTAAAATTTTAGTCGCGTCAATAATACCTGTCCTTTTTCCCGTCCAAAGTTCCTCTCTTTTTTGCTTTTTCTGAAGAAATAAAATTTCATTGGTAATGAAGTCCTCCTTAAATTCTTGATCTTCTTTGTAGAGAATAAGAACCGAATGTGGCTCTTGTAGTCCTGTTAAATAATAAAAGTTGGGATCCTGATGGTATTCATAATCAACATCATTAGACCGGTTTCTGATGGGGTTTGAAAAAATAACAGCAACAGAATTCTTTGGCATTAAATCTCTTAATGCTTGTCTATTTTTAGCAAAGAATAGCGCAGGTAAAAGATCGGTGTCGAAGGCGTGAATTGTTTTATTCGTGTCAATATTTAACTCCAACTTTACCTCTTGGCTAAGTAAAGAAAACGGAAATAAGAGCAGAAATAAAACAAGCTTGTTCATGAAGTAAATGCAATAACAAAAAAAACGCTGCTACAAAGTAACAACGTTTCAGTGATTTGCGTAAAGCAAATTATTTTTTACATAAATCCTTTAAGCTTTGCTTTCTTAATGCAAGCAGCAATACCAACTTTGTTGACGTTTCTAAGCGCAGAACCACATACTTTTAAAGTAATCCATTTATCTTCTTCTGGAATAAAGAATTTTTTAGTTTGTAAGTTCGGGTAAAACTTTCTTTTGGTTCTTCTCTTAGAGTGAGAAACATTATTACCTGTTATTACTTTCTTTCCTGTTAAATCGCAAACTCTAGACATTTTTTTTCTCTTTTTAATTTGAGGTCTGCAAAATAAGTGAATTTAATTGGAACATTCAAGTGTTTTGCCGTTAATTATTTTATTTAATAAGAAAGAGCCATAAATAGAATGGAGTTTCGCCAAATTTAATAGGGGTGAAAAGCTATAAAAAGTCCTAAATTCAGTAGTTTCGTACTTCGAATTTAATCCTACTTAATTAGCTCAAAAACACAAAAATGGCAAAGATTATTTATACAATTACAGACGAAGCTCCAATGTTGGCAACTTATTCGCTTTTACCAATCGTTAAAGCATTTACTGCATCTTCGGAGATTCAAATTGAAACAAAAGATATTTCTTTAGCAGGAAGAATATTAGCCAACTTCCCAGAGTGTTTAACTGAGGCTCAAAAAGTAGGAGATGCTCTAGCTGAATTAGGGGAGATGGCAAAATCTCCAGAAGCAAACATTATTAAATTGCCAAATATATCCGCTTCAATTCCCCAATTACAAGAAGTAATTAAGGAATTGCAAGCCAAAGGATATGCATTGCCAGCTTACCCTGGGGATGCCGCAACGAAAGCAAAATATTCGAAAGTATTAGGCTCTGCAGTTAACCCAGTACTCAGAGAAGGAAATTCGGATAGAAGAGCACCAAAAGCCGTAAAAAACTACGCAAAGAAAAACCCTCATTCTATGGGAGCTTGGGCAAGTGATTCTCAAACACATGTAGCCAGTATGAGTAACGGAGATTTTTACGAGAGTGAAAAATCCGTAACTCTTGATGCGGCAGCAGATGTTAAAATTCAATGCGTTACTAAAAATGGCGATGTTGAAGTGTTAAAAGCATCTACACCATTATTAGCCGGCGAAATTATTGACACCTCAGTGTTGAGTTTAACTAAATTAAAAGCATTTGTTGCCCATGAAATAGAAGCTGCTAAAGCAAATGGCGTTTTATTCTCAGTTCATATGAAAGCAACAATGATGAAGGTTTCTGACCCAATTATTTTTGGAGCCATTGTAGAAGTTTTTTATCAAGAAGTGTTTGAGGAGTATGGAGATTTATTTACGGAGTTAGGAATCACCGCTAACAATGGTATTGGAGATGTGTATACAAAAATTGCAGGGCATGCTATGGAAACCGAAGTGTTAGCAGCAATTGATGCCGTTTATACCATTAGACCACAAGTGGCGATGGTTAACTCGGATAAAGGAATTACCAACTTACATGTACCAAGTGATGTTATTATTGATGCAAGTATGCCTGCAATGATTCGTTCATCAGGTCAGATGTGGAATAGAGAAGGTAAACTTCAAGATACAAAAGCAATTATTCCAGACAGATGTTATGCCGGAGTATTTCAAGCCACCATAGAATTTTGTAAAAAGAATGGAGCTTTTGACCCCACCACTATGGGAACGGTTCCAAATATAGGACTCATGGCTCAAAAAGCCGAAGAATATGGATCTCACGATAAAACTTTCCAATTAAAAGACGCCGGTAAAGTAGAGGTGGTTGATGCGAATGGAACAGTTTTATTAAGCCAAGATGTAGAGTCTGGAGATCTCTTTAGAATGTGTCAAGTTAAAGATGATCCAATTCAAGATTGGATTAAATTAGCCGTAAACAGAGCCAGAGCAACAGCTAATCCTACTGTTTTTTGGTTAGATCAAAATAGAGCACACGATGCTGAAATGATAAAAAAGATCAATCTATATCTACCAAACCACGACACCACAGGATTAGAGATGCCAATTATGGATCCCGTAAAGGCGACAAGTTATACCTTAGAAAGAGTAAAAGCAGGAAAAGACACCAACTCAGTTTCAGGAAACGTATTGCGAGATTATTTAACCGATTTATTCCCAATTTTAGAATTAGGAACTTCTGCTAAAATGTTATCTATTGTTCCTTTAATGAATGGAGGAGGTTTATTTGAAACTGGTGCTGGAGGCTCTGCACCAAAGCACATTGAACAGTTTCTTGAAGAAGGGCACTTAAGATGGGATTCTTTAGGAGAGTTTTTAGCTTTAGGAGTTTCATTAGAACATGTAGCAATAACTACTGCAAATAAAAAAGCACAAGTTTTAGCAGATACCTTAGATTTGGCTACCGGTAAATTCTTAGATAACAAAAGATCTCCATCACGTAAAGTGAATGAAATAGACAATAGAGGATCCCACTTTTATTTAGCCATGTATTGGGCAGAAGCATTGTCTAATCAAGCTGAAGATGCCGACCTAAAAGCACAATTTGCTCCAGTTGCAAAAGCATTATTGGAGAATGAAACGATCATTTCTGATGAATTAATTAGTTGTCAAGGAGAAGCTCAAAATATCCAAGGGTATTATTGCCCAACCAATAGTCTTGCCTCAAAAGCAATGCGTCCAAGTAAAACACTGAATTCTATTTTAGAAGGAGTTGTCGCTTAAATGGAGTCAAATAGCTTACTATTAATTGTACATGAAAAGAATTATTAAAATGATATTTTCGATTATAGCTGCGGTAATTGTCGTATTGGTAATTGTTGTGGTACTATTTATTAAACTTAGTCCTGAGTTTGGAGGTGAAATTTCAAAAGAATTAAAGGTAGCCTATTCCAATTCAGAGAATTACAGCAAAGGGAAGTTCGTCAATAAAGGGAATGTTAATCTGGAGATGAGCCTTGAGTTAATGACGAAGATGATTCGTCAATTTTTAAAAGCTCACCCTAACACTTTACCTGCAAATAATATTGATGTTCAAAAAATTGATTCATCACGTATTGCTGAAAATACATCAGAGACTAAACTATTTTGGTTTGGGCATTCTACTTTTTTGCTAGAAATTGCAGGAAAAAATATTTTGATAGATCCAATGCTTGGAGATGTGCCTGCACCACATCCCTTACTAGGAAACAACCGATTTAGTAGAGACGTACCTCTTAGCATAGAACAAATGCCAAGAATCGATGCCGTGGTTTTGTCTCACGATCATTACGATCATTTGGATTATGGATCTATTCTTAAATTAAAAGACAAAGTAAAACGCTTTTATGTGCCTTTAGGCTTAGGAGCCCACTTAAAAGAATGGGGTGTCTCTGCAGAAAAAATTATTGAATTAGATTGGTGGGAAGAAGTTGTTCAAGATGGCGTAGTCTTTAAATGTGCTCCCGCTCAACATTTTTCTGGTAGAGGAGTAACTGATAGGATGACTACGCTTTGGGCTTCATGGGTGATAAAATCAGACCAGGAAAATATATTTTTTAGTGGAGATAGCGGTTATGGAAGTCATTTTAAGGAAATTGGAGAAAAGTATGGCCCTTTTGATTTTGCAATGATGGAATGTGGGCAGTATAACGAGCTTTGGTCAGATATCCATATGTTTCCTGAAGAAACCGTTCAAGCGGCATTAGATGTAAAAGCCAGAAGAATGATGCCCATTCATTGGGGAGCTTTTAAATTAGCGATGCACGAGTGGACAGATCCCGTAGAAAGAGTGTTGAAAAAAGCCAAAGATTTGAATGTTGAAATTGTTGTGCCTCAAATTGGAGCTGAAATCAATATGAATAAGGCTATTCTAGAACAACCTGAATGGTGGAAACAGTAGGCCGTAAAATGCCTGTTTTTTTAAACAAAATAAATTTCTTTTTTAAAATATGTAACAGGGCTTCATTTTCCTTTTTTTTAGTATGATTTTGTACCTAGATTAGGTATTCATATGAATTTAAAACAAATTTTATGAAGAATCTTTTTACAATTTTAGCAATCGCAGCAGTTTCATCTTCAGCATTTGCTCAAACACATAGTTTAAGTGTCGCTTTTACTAGTTATGAAAATGAAGAGGTAATAAGCAATCCAGTTGATTTTTCGTACACAATTACAAATAGGGGACACATGCCTATTCGGCAAGGAGATTCTATTGTCGTAGGGTATGCTTTAGATGGTGCGCTTTTTATAGTTGAGAATTCACAATTTTTCTGGGATACTCATTTCATAGTCACTCTTCAGGCTGATTTTGAGCCTGGGGCTGTGATGTCAATTCCTGGGTTCTCAATGAATCTCACTTCTGTTGATAGTATCACGGAGATTAATCTTTGTGCTTTTGCCCTACATTATGCTGTAGGGCTTGATATGGGCAATCAACTAACTTATCCTTTAGCAGACAGCTCACCTCTTGATAATTTTTCTTGTGTTGAAGTTACCCTCCCTGTTGGTATGAAAGAAAGTTTGAAGACCTTAACCAACAAAATATATGTTTCCAATAGAGAATTGGTGTTGGATAATGCGGATTACAACTTTAAAGAATTAGCTGCGATTTCTATTATGGATTTGACAGGAAAAACAGTGAGAAAGACTTCTGTAGCCTTAAATGGTAGAAATACTATTTCTTTAGCAAATTTCACTACTGGAGTCTATTTTGTGAGAGTTGTCGTGGGAACTAATGTTGCAACGACTAAGGTGTTTGTAAAATAACCAGGTTTCTATTCTGTTGTGCTAAAAGCTTGTTTAAATTCCGTGTAATTTTACTGTTGTTAATTCAATCCTCTCTTTTGTTTTATAGTTTTTGAGAACTTCAAATTTATTTATTGAGACGATTGATTCGGAGTTCAGACACGCTTTCTTGCAACTTATCTTGCATTTCTAAGGCTATTGTTTGAAAACTTTATGCGGACACAATGATCCTTAGGTTGCTAATAATAGATAAATAATTAGCACACAAGCCATCCATCCATCAGAAAGGAAGTTGTTGGAGAAAATATTAATCTTCGTTCGTTAAAAAGCAAATCCGATTGAAATACTTCCTCTATATGTTGGTAGTATTAGAGGTGCGCTCATATGGATAACGTTTCCTTTAGCAGAAATTTCCACTTTATCACCAAAGTAATCAATGTTTTTAACCTCTTCTTGAACATAAGGAAGCCATCTTTCATAATCTACAGAGTTGACGTCTGTTGTTAAATCAATTTCAACTTGATCCAGTTCAATTCCAAATCCAATAGGGTTAAAATCAACAACGAATACTTTTCCCAAGATAAATTGCCAGCCAATTCCTAGTCCAACACCAAGTTGAGTTACTGTTCCATCCAAGGTGCCTGTGATTTCAATGTCATAATTTCCATCGGAAAACTGATGAGCAACAGCTTGTTGTTCAGTTGTGAGTTCGGCCAATTCAAAAACGTTTAACTGATAGTCAAAACTTGCAGGAGTTCTAAAATCATAGGAGTGGTATTTTAAATAAGGCGCTAAATAGAACCCTTTTAAAGGAGCACTTCCGAAATGGATTCGTAAATCAATACTTGAACTAAAACCGCTTAGTGAATTTTTTACATTGTAGGTGTTGAAGTAATTTTCTACAGCTTCAATATCATGAATAAAAGAAGGAATCTGGTCATAAAAAACCCCAACATTTCCCTGAATAGATAGTTTGTCAGTTAATGATCTTTCGTATCCAAACCTAAACTCTCCCCAAGCAAAAGGAATTGCATTGACTTTTACAATGTTTTTTTGAGCAAAACTTATGGTGGTGATCAATACACTTATTAAAATGACAAGTACTTTTTTATTCATGAAGCTTAGGTTTAAATTTGCGTAAATATATGTATTTGAAAACACTTCCTATTATTCAGTATCTTTTTTTAGTTTTTCACAATCGTTTTAGCAATTGATTTAATATTTATTTTTGAAAAAAGCCTTATTAAGCAATGCGATACAGTTAGATGAAACCCATTTATAGCGTGTTAAATTAAAGGAATAAAATTA
>Ga0307492_10000850_pt1 | contig 12828 bp, 13 predicted proteins | sample SI3LmetaG_FD_202365 | JGI IMG/M metagenome (GOLD analysis project Ga0307492, IMG submission 202365) | Sea-ice brine microbial communities from Beaufort Sea near Barrow, Alaska, United States - SI3L | ecosystem: Environmental > Aquatic > Marine > Coastal | place: USA: Alaska | collected 2017-05-06
TATCAGTCAGTTATTAACTGAAACTTAAGAAAATTAAGAAAATTAAATTTTATTCATAAAACTCTTACTTTGCACCCCTTCCTACTCTTTTTTAGAGTCTCTTCTGGCTAAATATAACTACCAAACATCATGCCAAACCCCGGAACTATAATACTCTTCATCGGACAAATGACGCTTTTTCTGTTCAGTTTCTAAATAGTTTTTAACCTCTTGGGCTCTATAATCTAATGCTGAAAGATTCAGTCTTTTAAGTTGTTTTTCTGAAAGGCCAGTTGACCTTAGATCAGCCTCAACATCCTTTATATTCCAGGTTCGTAGATTACGCATAAAGGTTAAACTTATTGCATGTTTTTTATAGTTTTTTAATTTACAGTATCGCGAATTCAAACGCTTTTTCTGATGAAATGCGCTTGAGTGGTCAATGGCCCATATCTTTCCAAGATACTGTTGCTGCTCTTCAACCGGCAACTTGATATCAGCAACTCGTTTATTCAAATCCACCAATAAATTTCCACCATGCCTGTCGACATTACCAATGATGCAATCGAAGACTATAATTTCTTTTAATTGATTATTTTTATGCTCTTTGTTTCCAAAATATATTCTATTATTAACAGAATACTCGAATTCTACCACAGAATTTTCAACCCATATCTGCAAAGAACCCTGCCTCATTTTTTTACTTTTATTCAAACCCTTATCGGAGATTGGCAAGCGACGAAGAATCGTTATTGGAATGATATTAAGACCAAGGTATTTTGAAATTGTGTATGCGGCTAGCTCATTGTAATAGGCATCATAGAATTTTTCTCCAGTCCGATTCCCTTCATTTACATAGATGACATCATCACGAAAGGCGGCGCGGATCTCTTGCCCATCTTTGGTTAGACCAATTCTTCGTATTCTGGTAATTCCTTGATTCTTACCCATTACCTTGGCGATATTTTTCGATAGGTCTATCTCACCATTAGAAAGCAAATCTACTATTACTCTCTCATCACGCATCAATGGCCAGGATTGTGCCTGAGAAACCCCACAAATAATTAGCACTAGCATTAGAGAGGACATTTTAAGCATGACTTCATCCATGATAAAAGGTTGAATCTTCTTAAGTACTAAAAGTCAATCGCTATAGGTCATAGGTTAAATTTATTGATTAGCGAACTCAGCATTTCACTCAGTTCACTGGTTTGACGTTGTTCTTGATTCAGGTTATTTAGCCGCTCAACACCATCGGCAACATCAGTAATCAATCGTAGTGGAGCAGCAAACGTTTTTGCCTCTTCCAAAATGTTTTTGATGTTATCCAATAGATTATTTAACTCTGTTATTGGAGATGCTACTTGCTTGGTATTTTCTGAATCATTTTGTACGGTAGAACCGTAGGCTGCTAACGCTTGTATTGTGGTCGTTTTTTTCAACTGTAAGTCCAAGCTATTCAGTTCATCTTTATTGATATTTAATTCTATAGCTTGTTCAAATGCTTGAGCATAGTTGCCTTTAAAAAAGTCGCCTGCAATTTGGTCAACATCTTGTAATAGCTGATTTAGTGCAGCCATTTCACCCTCATCTAATTCACCTTCCACTGATAAATTAAAGGAATTTGATGATGAGTACTGTTGACTCGCATTCAAAGAGGAAAAACTCGCTTGCTCAGCACGAGAAATTTCTATGCTGACTCTATCTCCATCTTGTGTTGTTACTGCTAAAGAGAAGCTTTCACTCGAAGAGAGATTAGCCTCAACAATAACTGTGTTAGCACGTTCAGTAGCGATGCCATTAATTTCATTTCTTAACGCTTCGACACCCTTAGTAACCAAATCATAAGTGGTATTAATTTCACCGGACAAGGCTGGGGTGAGTAACCCCATATCTTCAATAATATCTTTTGCTTCATTAAAGCCTTTAACAAAACCTTCTAAGCCTTGCTCAAGTCTTTGCAACAACTCATCACTATTTGCCCCATTCCCTTGATCTGATTTTATCCTTTGAGAAATAAAACTAAGGATCGTATCAGCAGCTTGTTGAGACGATATTTTATCAACTCTAGCATAGCCCGCAATTTCAGATTGTGGCTGAAATGATGGTGCATTTTCAGGAAGCTCTACAGAGGAGGAGAAGGCCATTTTTTGATACGATTTTTGTAAAATATCATTAAAAATAGCAAAGTTGTCGCTCAGTTGTCCTCTTCCAGGAAAGCCAGAGTTGCCTTTTAAGCTCGTAGATTGGCCCGTTGAAAAATCTTTTGCGTGGTTTTGAGTGGTTTTTGAGGGATTTGTTTTATCAAATAATGAAGTCAAACCCGGCAGTTGCGTGAACATGTTAAAACACCATAAATTGAGTAATACCTGACGTAATAATCGGCCGTAAAGCCGTCAACTTTAATTAAATCTAGCGATTTAACGTTGTTATATCGTACCTGTAAATGTTAGATAGAAATAAGTCCATGATAATACTAATAAAAGCCATGGCACCACTAGCAAATAATTGGTCTTGCTTTTTTTATTTTTAGTGGTTATATCAAGAGGTTCATCGACCTCTTTATTTGCCGAGGCTTTGACATTTTTTAATTTTTTATCAAGCTCTCTCGCCTTTGCTTTATACCTTTTTTTATAGTCCTCAATGCCTTTTTGAATGCCTTTAGTAATTAATTTAGTTTGCTCTTTGGTTTGCCCTGGGCGTTGAGTTGCCTTGGCTATTTTTTCTGCGTCAGCCATTACTTCTGGTGAGACGTCATTTTTATATTTGGCCATTGGTACTCTTTCCTTGTTGCTTTTTTACTTTGTTACCTAGTAGATGATACTCAGTAGACGTTGATCAGTTTGTCAACTGATTACACTAAGATGAAGAATAGCAGTATTTTATTTCCTACATCAAACTTTGAACACATCTAACCCTATTATTATCATTAAATGCGCTATTATGTGAATCGCTATTGACACCGGTATCATTTTTGTTATATTCAAGTAACAATTTATATTAATACCCTCATACATAAGCATAACCTTAAAGGATTGATGATGAATAAACTTATCCCTTCTTATAATATTATTGATATCTACAATGATCCTTCCATGCTTAAAGAGATTGCCACTGAAGTTCAGGTGCTCGGCATCGAGGCCATGGTCGAAAAGAAGGATGCATTGCTGGCTTCATTTGGCAGTAAGGATGATCATAAAAACCAAAGCCGCATTACTAAATTACTCGAAGGTTTTGCATATCTAGACGGAGAGTTAATCGACTTTGAGGATTTCGCAGAGAAAGTAAATAAGGAAATTACTGGCATTGTTCTTACTGCTCATCCAACCTTTTCTCTCTCAGAACAAGGGCGTAAAGCGATGCATCTTGCTCTAAATGGCAATGCAGAAGCTCTAACAGCGAATATCCAAATAGAACCAAGTCGCTCCCCAACATTAGAAGAAGAATACGGGCAATCTGAAAGCGCGATCATTCATCTTCGAGCAGCACTAACTCGCATTTGGAAAATTATTTATAACTTTGCTGCAGAGCATTACCCTGAAAATTGGCTAGAGCTTAATCCAAAACTGGTGACATTAGCCACTTGGGTAGGCTTTGATTTGGATGGTCGAACGGATATCAGTTGGACAAAAAGCTTAGAAATTCGATACCGAATGGCATTGATGGGCATAGAGCATATATTACATCGCCTCTCGGCACTGGGTGAAACCCATGATAGAGAAGTCTTATTAGAACTAATAACCGCAACAACCCAGTTGAAAGGTTACTTTCAACTGGGTAACGATACCTTGTCAATGTTTGATGGTGAGGACGATCCCTTTGCCTTACTGAATCGATTAGCCGTGGAAAGTCTCCAAGATAAAATGGCAACCATTAAAGCAATTGATGATGCCTTTGATACCCTTTTAACAAAAGATTTACCACTGGCATATTTAATTGAGTTAGCAACATTACGCACAGAATGGCGATCGATAGGCATTGGCTTAAGCCACATACATTTTCGCCTAAATTCAGCCCAACTACATAATGCAATCCGCGCAGAAACAGATATACATTCGGCTCCTGCAAGTAGTGCTTCAAGACGCCATAGTTTAAAAGCTGTGAATCACTTATTGGACAAGGTTAAACCGGTCAATATTCACTATGGCACCCTCGCCTACGAGATGACCACGGCAAGGCGCGTGTTTATGTTGGCATGGCAATTCGCCAAACACTTCGACCGGCGAACCCCGATACGATTACTTATCGCAGAATCAGATACCTCTTTTACCATGCTCGTGGCTTTGTATTTTGCACGACTATTTAATGTCGATGACTATGTTGAAATTTCCCCCTTATTCGAAACCGAAATTGGCTTACAACGCGGTGACAAGGTTATCGGTGAATTAATTGAGAATAAACATTTCTTGGCTTACATTCGTTCCCAAGGTAAATTTTGTGTGCAACTGGGCTTTTCGGATTCAGGTAGGTATATCGGTCAAATTGCTGCGAGTTTAGCCATTGAACGATTTAAAATTAGATTAGTAAATTTATGGAAAAAGCATGGCTTAGACGATATTAAGCTGGTATTTTTCGATACCCATGGTGAAAGTATTGGCCGAGGTGCTCACCCAACAAGTCTCAGTGACCGTTTTTTGAATACACACACACCAGAGGTAAGAAAACGTTTAGAAGCAGTTACACCCTACAAGCATGAAGTCAGCTTTCAAGGTGGGGATGGCTATCTGTGGTTTTCTGATGCAGACAATGCCTTTGCCGTCATTACCGATCTTTTAGAGGCGCGGATTGCTCCCAAAGAAATTGCAGTTGCTGATCCCTTTTATCAAGATAATGATTGGGCGTTGGATTTCTTCCTTACTTTGAAAGAAAAACAAGCCAATATGTGCATTCATCCTGGTTATCTAGAATTGATTAATGCACTGGGTACTAACTTCTTATATCCAACAGGTTCTCGTGCCTCAAAAAGACAGGGCCTTGGCTCAAATGTCATTGATGATATATCAAGGATTAGAGCGATCCCAAATAATGCGATTTTGCATCAATTAGGTTATTTGTCAAATACCGTTCATGGCATGGGTGCTGCTATGGGATTGGATCCCGATAAAGCAACTGAGATGATGCAAAAAAGTCCACGATTTAAGAGGCTGATTTCGATGTACCATCAGGCGGTAATATTATCTGATTTAGGGGTACTTGATGCCTATATAAAGGTGCTCAATGCAGGATTTTGGTTAGATCTGGCAGATACACTTGACGATCCAGAATTAAGAAAAGGTATGTCACGATTATCCAGTATTTTGGAAAAGGAATTTAACGCGACAAACTTATCAGCAATATTTAATGAATATCGTCGTGATACGGGTCTATGCGAAGATATCTTAAACAGCGATATTACTTTAAATAGTGATTTAAATAGTGATTCAAATAGTGACCCATCACTTTTACGACTACATAGTATACGCATTGCGTTGATTGGATTTATATTCATGAAGGCACTACAGGTGCCCGATTTTTCTAACCGATCAGATATGCAATTATCACAGATCGTTGTCAATATTGTGCATCTCAATATGGAAGAGGCATTGCAGATGTTGCGCGATATCTTTCCTGAAACCGCTATCGAAATAAACCAAGAGCTTTATGGTGAGGCTGAAGATTACGTCAAAGAAGCGCACGGATACTCAATGGAGCATCAGACTTTATTTAATCCCATGGAAGAAGCATTTCAGTTGATTCAGAAAATATCAGCGGTCATTGCTTTGAAAGTCAAAGCCTACGGTTAAACTAGTAAAAAGCATAAGGCACTAAATTAATAAAAAAATCATCGCTTAAATGAAAAAGATTCAATGTCTTTATGCCATTAGTAGAGAGCTTGCTGTATTCTTGCATAATCCAAAAATAAGTAAGTATTGAAATAGATATGTTTAAATTTTTTGAGTCTCTAGCTAATCCTCTTCCTAAAGAAGATCCAGAGCAGCCACCCACTAGTTTATTGGCATTTTGTCAACATTATACCCATGGTTTCTACATCCCTCTTATCATCATGTCACTGCTGACTGCTGTTATAGCTGTACTTGAGGTATCGCTATTTGCATTTATGGGACAGTTAGTCGATTGGTTATCTACAAAAAATCCCGATACTTTCTTGAAGGAAGAATCTGCTACATTAATTTCAATGTCGATCGTGGTATTAGTGGTCATCCCATCCTTGATTATGTTGCACTCCACCTTAGTTCATCAAACACTGCTTGGTAATTACCCCATGGCAATCCGTTGGTTAACTCATCGCTACTTGCTGAAACAAAGTGTCTCTTTTTATCAAAATGACTTTGCGGGACGAATTGCCACAAAGGTCTTACAAACGTCTCTAGCAATTCGCGAAACTGTGATGAAGTTATTGGATGTGATGGTGTATATTCTGGTCTATTTCACCTCGATGCTGGTAATAATAGCCAGTGCCGATATACGCTTAATGATACCGATGCTCGTCTGGCTCTTAGCCTATATGACTATCCAATGGAAGTTGGTGCCGAAACTGAAGAAAATCTCAGCTGAGCAGGCAGATGCACGCTCGGTGATGACCGGCCGTCTTGTGGATAGCTATACCAATATAGCGACCGTTAAACTCTTTTCACATACAAACCAAGAAGCAGAGTACGCCCAACAAAGCATGATGGGTTTTCTAAAAACCGTTTACCGTCAAATGCGCATGGTCACTAAGATAAGTGTGTTAGTACAAATCATTAATTATCTATTGGCATTTAGCATTGCAACTATATCAATCTGGCTTTGGACAAACAGTGCTATTACCGTTGGGGCAATAGCAGTAGCCATTAGTCTATCGCTTCGCCTTAATGGCATGTCCCAATGGATTATGTGGGAAATCAGTGCGTTGTTCGAAAATATTGGTACCGTGACTGACGGCATGAACACAATTTCTCAGCCCATAGAAATTAAAGACAAAGCCGATGCAAAACCTATCATTGTGGATAAGGGTAAAATAGATTTTAATGCAGTAAGCTTTCATTACGGCAAACAGTCTGGTGTTATCGAACAACTTAATTTAGCTATAAAAGCTGGCGAAAAGATTGGCCTCGTTGGTCGTTCTGGTGCAGGTAAATCGACACTGGTCAACATACTAATGCGATTTCATGATGTGGAAAATGGTCAGATCCTAATCGATGATCAACCCATTAATAGTGTCACTCAAGATTCACTTCGAGCGCAGATCGGCATGGTCACTCAAGACACCTCTCTGCTGCATCGTTCGATAAGAGAAAATATTCTTTATGGTAATCCCAATGCCAGCGAGGACGAATTACTTGCAGCTATAGAGCAAGCACAGGCCAGTGAATTTATAGAAGAACTTACAGATCCAAAAGGCAGTGTGGGTCTTGATGCTCAAGTAGGTGAGCGTGGTGTTAAATTATCAGGTGGACAACGCCAGCGTATTGCAATAGCCAGAGTATTGCTCAAAAATGCCCCTATCTTAGTACTAGATGAAGCGACCTCAGCACTAGACTCAGAAGTTGAGGCTGCCATACAAGAGTCGCTATACCGATTAATGCAAGGCAAAACCGTTATCGCCATAGCTCATCGACTATCAACCATTGCTGCGATGGATAGACTTATCGTCTTAGATAAAGGCGTTATTGTCGAAGAAGGAACACATAAACAATTGATTGCCTCAGGTGGTATCTACAGTCAGTTGTGGGCACATCAAACTGGTGGCTTTCTTGGGATAAATTAATCACAGATGACGCATTGTTGCTGTAAAAGCTCTATAATCACCACCTCATTCTTCGTTCACCATAATTAGTAATTATTGATAAGGCCATAACATGAACACCAAATTATACAAGAAAGTGCTTTCACTCACTGATAACTTAATGATGGCTGTTGAAGAAAATAATCAAAAGATGTTCGATGGTTTTTATTTAGAATTAAAGCAACTCTGTGAAGACAATGAAAATAAGGATAAAGACCATCCTGTGCAATGGGAAACCCTTGCTGACTTTACCGATGACTTAGCGCTAGCGATTACTATTTATGAACAAGCTTTAGTTAAAGCAGAGAAGATAGACTCTAAAGATTTCCGTTCATCTATTGGCTATTCAATCGCCACTCTAAACGTTGAGTTAGGTGATAAAAAAACTGCTATTGTGCATTTAGAAAAAGCTAAAATTAGTTGTAATACCATTATTGATAAACAATTAAAAGCTGAGATCCATGACTTATTGGAAGAGTTGAAGAATTCATAAATTTTCCTTCACTAACTTTATCAAGGTATTCTGTAAACGTCAGGATTTCAGCAGCAGTTTTTATTTGTTCTAAAGTGTTTCTCACTTCAATTTCATTCAATCGATTTTCATTCCAATTATTAATGTATAGGCAATAAAAATACCGAGCAGTTGCCGCAAGTTGTGCTAGAGCAGCAAGATGAGTGCCAGACATAATCCATGTAAGAGCGATACTATCTCCTCCTGATAACCCATCTACAAAAGCTTGATTGAAACTTAATTAGAGAGAAGTACTATGGATTTTCCATAGAGTTCTTGCTCGATGGATGCGAGAATAAAATGTGCTACATCACTACGCGCAATTTCACCGGCTTCAATACCATCATAGTTCTGTATAACGCGATAACTGTAACTTGCAGACTCATCATTTAATAGAGCAGGTCGAACAATGGTGTAATTGAGCCCACTTTTAAGAATAAGCTTTTCTTGTCGAGTTTTATCAGCAATGTCAGAAGCGAGAATAAAAGGTTGTAAAACCCTATCAAACCAAAAGCCTCCGTGATCTTTACTATCTCCAGCACCAACAGCTGTGACACTTATTAATCTATCAACCATTTGCTTTTGCATTACATTAATGACAACTTTAATACCTTCTGAAAAAAGTGTTACATCGGGGGTGCCGGCAGGTAAACCAATAGCGCTAATAACAACATCATGATTGGGTATTAAACGATTCATCGAAGCATATTCAGTGATATCACCTTTACGTTTAACAAGGTTGGGATGAGCGTAGAGCATTCGAGCAGGATTTCTAGAAACAACAGTCACTTGATGCTTTCTAGATAGCGCCAATTTAGTCAGTTCAAAGCCTATTCCAGAACTACCACCAATGATTAACAATTTTAATGGCGCTATTGATTGTTCAAGCTGAGGTGCAAGCTGACCAACTTCAGAGAGTGGTTTATTGTAATAGGTGCCTTTGGAGCTACAGGCACCAAGAAAACATACTATGAGAAATAGCGTTAATCTGCTGAATGTTGGGTCACCTTTCATGGTCAAATCCTCACCATCGGGAGACATATATTCATGCTCCGATACTACTACTTGCTTATAAGTACTCATTACCCATAATGTCTACATTATTACCCATCTAGAGAAAGCGTGACCAGAGAGGTCGTAAGCACAGAACGGTCAAGAACATGATTGCTAAGCCTCGTTTCTTTTTGCGCCACAAAAAAGCAATCTGGGCTTTGATAAAAGGCACTCCAAAAAAAGTTTCAGCAAGAATAGTCGACTCTCTAGCATTGATGGCTTTAAGTTCCTCAAGCTTAACTCCAGCTCGAAACCTTCGTAAAGCTGCTGAGGCTATCCACTCTTGAGCAATCCGCTGTATCTCCTCGTTAAGTTTGTCATGTGGAGCAATCCATTGGATCAATCCCACGTCAAGGGCTTGTTTAGCTGTTGGCTTCCACCCCTCTTCACCAAGCATTCTATTAGCATTATCCTTACCCATCAGGCGTGAAAAAAGTACACTGGAACAACCTTCTGGGGTGACTCCAAGGGCTGCAAAAGGCGTTGAGAAAGTTGCATTTTCAGAAGCAACAATGCCATCACAGAGGGTTGCTGAAGTCACGCTTGCGCCAATGGCAGGTCCATTGACTGCCACCAGTATGGGTTTTGGAAAATCCAAAAAAACGTCAAAAAGAGCTTGATTGTATTGTTTAATCATCCCTCGTAATTTTCGAGGGTGTGCAAAGCGAAGTGTTGCGACTAAATTGACCCCCGCACAGTAATACGGATCTGCACCTGTTAACACTAACACTTTGGTATCGTCATCCTTTGCTGCAAAGCTAAACCTTTCTTTGAGTGCTTCCATCATCTCAAAGGTCCAACCATTTAGTCGTTCAGGCCTGTTCATCCTCAGAGTTGTCACTCCGTCATGCTTAGAGGTGACGATTGGATACTGGGCAGAGGGTGATTGGTCGGCGTTAATCACCTAAGTTCAATCACGAACAATTTAGAGAGCTCGAGCAACTTAGTTTTTTTTATTTTAGTTTCAACCATTGGCACTTTTGTTTGACCTATTATTTATGTTTTTAAAGTATATACTACAAAGACTTGTTGCTACCAATAATAGAAGTGTCTTGGTATTAATGATTTTTTGATTAAACCGAGGCTATTTACTCCTTCCTTTTAACGTTACAATGGGTACTAAAGAACGTTGACTAGGGCTGACTTATCCATATTAGTTTAGTGACTCTGTTTAAATGAATCAGGATGTTAAGAGTAAAATTTATGAAATCATATGCCAATATTGCAGAATTAATTAAAGTATTAGAAACAGAGGTACAAACTCTCTCCGCTGAAATCATCACCTTAAAGAAAAAGCCAAAAAACTTTAATGAACAAGTAGTTTTTAAATATATTGATACTGGCAGCACAGGTAAAACTAAAGACTTTGTTAGAGAGTTGGGCGTTAAATCTGAGCGTGGCTCATTATTTTCATCGGGTGATGTTAGCAAGTTAATCAAAACCGGCGCCGATGATATTTCACCTGAATTACTGGCCATCGCGCGAAAAGTGATCTACATGAAAAAGAAACATGGCCCTAACCGATAATTCCATCTTTTTACATTGGTTCATTTGCAACACTCTGGGAATGTGAATGAAACCTCTATTAGGTAAAGTTGCACTTGTTACCGGAGCGAGTCGAGGTATCGGAAAAGCGATTGCGCTTTGCCTCGGTGAAGCGGGTGCAACAGTCTACATTACGGGAAGAACTATCGAAGAAGGTCAATCCAATTCTTGTCTCTCTGGAACAATTCATCAGACAGTTGCTGAAGTCACTGAACTCGGTGGTGAATGTATTGCTATCCAATGTGATCATCAAATTGATTCTGAAGTTGAAGCCGTATTTAAACGAATTAAGAATGAGAGTAAGAAACTGAATATTCTCGTTAATAATGTTTGGGGCGGTTACCAACACTTTACTGATGGTACTGAATTTTGGAATGAAACAGGATTTTGGACTTTGCCAACTTCACGCTGGGATTCTATGTTTCAGTCTGGAGTTCGTGCCCATTATATTTCTAGTGTGTTTGCTGCTCCATTACTAATGCAGCAGGACAATGCCTTGATAATAAACTTATCATTTTTCGCCGCCCAGCGTAATGACCTAGGTGTAGCATACAGCGTTGCCAAAGCTGCCTCTGATCGCATGGTGGCCTGTATGGCCGAAGAGCTACGAAAATATAATGTAGCGGCTATTTCTCTGTATCCTGGTGTTGTGCGCACTGAATCTGTAATGAAGGGAGCGGAACACCTAGATTTATCAAATTCCGAATCACCACTATTTATTGGCCGTTCGGTTGTAGCACTTGCAACCGATTCTAATATTATGGAGAAAACCGGTGCTGTGCATATTGCCGCAGAACTGGCCGAGGAATATGGATTTACGGATATCGATGGAAGCCAACCTCGCCCTCTAACGGCTGAGGATGTTTAGCTTACCTACTCTCCTCTGTCTATATCACTTTCATCAAGGTATGACGCGAGTTCTGTGATTTTTTCAGCAATATTATCATTGGTTTATTGGAATAATAAATCTAGACTAATTCTTTAGGTTGATAAAGCGCATCATCAGCCATACCAATAAGCTTCACTAGAGTAATCTTTTGCTTTAGTACGATACTGACGATTCCAATTGAGCAAGAATATTGATATAGGGATCTGTAATCAGCATGCCTGTTCGAATTGAATGTTACCGTCTAGTTCATAAGCTCTTTGATTATAAAGTCCTGACAGTTGATCGATTCGACTCAATGTCGTCGCAGGTTTCTTATTTGATAGTCCACACACCTTAGTATTTCGATTTGTGATATACGATACCTTAAACCCGACTAGTCTAAAAAACCTTCGCAACAGTTAGAGAATAATGGATTTTTTTGGTGCAATAATTTAATTCATCCCCAGAAGGAATCCCAAATATGGTGCGATCAGATTGGACAATGCTGTTAATTTTTTCACCACATCAAATTTTTGTTCATCCTACCACCCTGTATTTAAAGGAATTAATCATCAAAAAAAGTTTATGGCAAAGTTGGCACGTTATTTCCATTGTTTATAGTAAAGTGACTTGTTGTTGTAAAGGAAGAAGGGAAGCAAAATAATGAAGACTATCAATAACATTAAACAAAGCGCCATAAGTGCCGTTAAGAATGACAATCGTCTCATAGCGGATGTAGCTAAAGAATACGCTATTTCTAATCGCAAATTATTTAAGTGGCTCAATGATAAACCGAAGAAAATCTCTGTCAAAAGCTTCGATGATCATGCTCTACGAGACAATACGGAGGCATTAAAAATAGACATTCAGACACTGTTAAAGGAAGTACAACTTTTAAGAACTGAGCTTAGACAATCTAAACATTCTGAGAAAACACAAAAGGAGAGCACAACAACTGCCATTCATTAAGAAAATCCTCCATTCAAATCACTGATGTTAAAGACTAAACGCACACATTTAGATTTCAAAAATAAATACTTTTAATTTTAACGCTATTCCAACGGTTAATCTCAGCAGAGTCCCTTTTGCAATAAATATATAAAT
>Ga0307492_10000851_pt1 | contig 12824 bp, 9 predicted proteins | sample SI3LmetaG_FD_202365 | JGI IMG/M metagenome (GOLD analysis project Ga0307492, IMG submission 202365) | Sea-ice brine microbial communities from Beaufort Sea near Barrow, Alaska, United States - SI3L | ecosystem: Environmental > Aquatic > Marine > Coastal | place: USA: Alaska | collected 2017-05-06
TCAACAACAATTCTTGATGGTTCCAAAGGGAAAAAATAATCAGACATTAAAAGGTTTTTTGTTAGATTAATAAATATTTTTACGTAGGGACCTTCGTCATCATTAATAATACTACTGCAATAGTTTAACAATAAACCTGACGTTGCTTTATCGCCATCTTCAATGATTGCAAAATTTGGGTCGTTATCACGATATAAGAGTTCAAAGCCGTAAAGTTTTTTCTTACTATCAAAAATAGGTTGGCGCGCAAACAGTAAGTCGTTTGCCTGTTGGATATCTGGATTATCGATTGATTTTTTAGGCATTAGTTTTTGACGCAAGTCTCATTTAATTTTCAAATTGTAAGGTGATTGAATCACGCTTACCTATCATCCCTGTGTAGCCTATATAAGATTATAGTCGAGCAATAGAGATTTGTGGTTTTTTTGTGAATTAGCATTCAATTTCCTTTACTATTGCACAATATGTAACTAACTAACTGAGTAAAGTGAATTGTCTGGGCCATTAAAAGGATTAACCGTATTAGATCTAAGTCGTGTACTCGCAGGTCCTTGGGCAACTCAAGTTTTAGCGGACTTTGGAGCAAAAGTTTGGAAAGTTGAACGTCCACAAAAAGGTGATGATACTCGGCATTGGGGAGAGTCATTACAGGAAATTCGGCAAAAACAGAATGTTAAAAGTGAGCCGTTAAAGCAAGATTTAGATGAGCAGGCTGGCGCTGATATCAGTGCTTATTATTTATGTGCCAACCGAGGTAAACAATCCATAACATTGGACATTACAACAGAGGCGGGTCAAGAAATAGTGAAAGACTTAGCGTTAAAAGCGGATATCTTCGTAGAAAACTTTAAAGTAGGTAATTTGGCAAAATATGGGTTGGACTATCAGAGTTTAGCAAAACTAAACCCTAAACTGGTTTATTGCTCTATCACCGGTTTTGGTCAAACCGGTGAATACGCTTCGCAAGCAGGGTACGATGCAATGATTCAAGCATCTGCGGGGTTAATGAGTGTAACTGGCGAAAAAGAGGGTGAACCACAGAAAGTTGGCGTGGCTGTTTCTGATTTAATGACCGGCATGTATGCTGTTTCAGGAATTTTAGCGGCAATCCATTATCGAGATAAAACAGGTTTGGGGCAATATATTGATTTAGCTCTTTTTGATACTCAAGTTGGATGGCTTGCTAACCAAAGTATGAGTTATTTATTGACTGGAGAAGTACCTATTAAGCAAGGTACTGTTCACCCAAGTATTGTTCCGTACCAAACAGTTCAAAGCTCGACAGGCAAATTTATGTTAGCCGTTGGCAATGATCATCAATTTAAGAAATGTATGGAGGTTCTTGGATTAACAGAGTTATCCGAGAACTTGAAATATAAAACAAATAATGCACGAATAAAAAACCATGATACTCTGATAGGTATAATGGAACACGTTTTAGTAAAAATGCCATCGGATTATTGGGTTGAAAAACTATCAAAAGAAAAAATTCCCTGCGGCTCAATTAATAACATCGAACAAGTCTTTGAACATCCTCAAATTAAAGCACGAGGAACTAAGGTTACTATTGAACATTCACAATTAGGCACTATTCAACAGGTGGCAAATCCTTTAAAATTTTCGGAAACCCCTATTCAATATAAAAACCCAGCACCGGTTTTAGGAGAGAATTCAGTAAATATTCTTAAAGATGAATTAAATTATTCTGACACTGAAATTGAAGAACTAAGACGAATGAACATTATATAAAGAATGAGCAAAACTATTTAAAGAGCGTACAATATTATTTGAACGGTAATTTTTTCGATAGTTGCTCAATAGATGAGAAAACAAAATCGGTTTCTTGGTCTAAAAATGTACCAATCGCATCACGAAACCGATGATCTTTAATCCAATGATAAGATGTTGTTTCAATTGGCTTAAAGCCTCGAGATATTTTGTGCTCTCCTTGCGCTCCGGCATCAAATCGTTTTAGTCCGTTTTTAATGCAATATTCAATTCCTTGATAATAACAAAGCTCAAAATGAAGGAATTCTATTTCTTGTTCACATCCCCAATATCTTCCATATAAAGTGTTTTTATCTTTGAAAAACAATGAAATGGCTATAGGTTTATTATCTATTTCAGCAACAGCCATAATAATACTTGAGGGCATTGATTTCCCGAGCATTTGAAAGAATGATTCGTTTAAATAGCCATAATTACCACTACGCTTTGCATAAGTCGCGCAATAAAATGAATAGAACTGTTGCCAAAGTGATTCATCTATTTGAGCGCCTTCCACCATTTGAATTGAAATCTTTGAATCGACAAAAGCTCTTCGTTCTCTTTTGATATTTTTTCTAGATTTTGCTTTGCATATATTTAAAAAATCATCGAAGTCTTGATAATTTTGGTTAAACCAATGATATTGCATTCCGAGTCTTTTCATTAAGTTGTTATCAGAATCTTCGCTTTCAGTAAATGGGTATGATTCATTATTAGGAAAAAGGTAATGGAAACTAGAAACTTCCAATTTATTTGTTTCCTCAATTATTTTGTTAAACATCATCTTTTTTATGACTTCAGAATTGTCTTTTATTAAAACAATCCTTGACCCAGTACATGGTGTAAAAGGAATCGCAGATAACAATTTTGGATAATATTGCAAACCGGATTGGTGGTAAGCATTTGCCCACTGAAAGTCGAAAACATATTCTCCATAGCTGTGATTTTTTAAGTAGAGAGGCATAAAGCCAATTAATGCTTGATTTTCCCAAACGACTAAATGCTTTACTTGCCACCCTGTTTCAGAACATACGCTTTTAGACTGTTCTAATGCGGATAGGAATTCGTATTTTAGGAATGGATAGCTATCGTTTTGAAGTCTCTTGAATTGAGCTACATCGATTTCTGATAGGGAGCTAATAAATTTTAATATCATTTAAGTTTCTTAAGGTTATTTCAACTCATGAGTAGCCAAACTCTATTTATCAAAACAAGAATAAACGAATCTATACAAAACAAATCGTTAAGAGTAAGCTAATGAACATCAAATAATAACATCTTGGTGTAGTGAAGTGGGTGTATTGGACGCATATAAATTAACAATTCTTATTATTGGTTTAACTGGTTTAACATTTCTTATACAGTTAATTGTGGTTGATTTAATTGGAATTAAAGCCAAACATAGGCCTGGCTTTCCGATTAAAGCTAATTATAATGACATTCACTTTAGAGCTGATAGAGCTTTTTCAAATAGTAATGAAAGCGTTTCGATATATATTTTATTAGTTCTATTTTCGATTTTGTCTTTTGCTGATCCTGATTGGTTAAATATGAGCTGTGCTTGTTATCTAATTGGTAGAATAGGTCATATGGTTTGTTATTACTTGAATTTAGGTTTATTCAGAAGCATCTCTTTTGGCGTTAGTTTAGTTGGATTAATTGGTGTATTTATTGCTGGTATTATAACTTGGGTATAAGTGAGGAAAGGACTAATAAATACATTGGTTAAGAGTTAGTACCTATTATATTAATTAGTTAATAGTATTTCTAAGGCTGACAATATCATATTGTTCAACTTTCAAAGATGATAAAACGTCTAACCCTCTCCAGACACCATTGCATCTAACTTGGGGTATAATAGCAAAGTCAGCATTTAATTTGCTCAATACCCAATTGAAAAAACACTTAAACAAGAGATAATTCAAGAATCTGAGCCGTTAGGAACGGTGTACAATATCATCATCGATTTTTTCGTAAAATATAGTTTTCAGCTTCTTGGCGCCGTTTTAATACTAATTATCGGCATTATGGTAGCTAAACGAGTCGCAAAAGGCGTCCTAAAATTATGTGAAAATAAGGGCATTGATTTCACGTTATCGCGTTTTATTGAGAATCTCGTGAAAACTATAATTGTCTTTCTGGTCGAGCTAATTTGTTTGAGTAAGATCGGAATTAGTGTCACACCCTTTTGTTGTTGGCGATACGATTCAAGTTCAAGGTGTTTCAGGATTAGTTAAAGATATATTGCTCGCGTACACCATCATCGTTACCGAAGACGAGGTAACCATCACGATACTCAATAAACATATTGTCTGCAACATATTGTCTGCGAAATTTTACACAACTCTAATCATGTCTCTTTGCTGGAATTGTCGGTTGGTGTTTCCTATGAAAGTGATTTAGATAAAGTTACAGAAATATTGACTGATGCGAACAGTAATCATGCAGATGCCAGTAAATTCAAAAAGCCATTAATTGAAATTTGAAAACCTAAATATCGACATGCCGTTTGGTATAATTGCAAACATATTATCACCGTAACCACTCATATAAGGGGGTTTTTCTATGCAGTCATTATTATTTCCAAACGGAGATGTCCAAAAGCCGTGAAGATATCTAGACTCAGCATATCATTCTTAAACCACAACGCCGTTTCTTGTATAATTTGAATCGGTAAATAGCTAATTTCCGAGCCTTTATACAGAAATGTTGCTAAACCATTGTGACCGTTATTTCTTCTTGCGGATATGAAATTCAATGGAAAACTTGCCCTAGACCAACCATCATCAGGTTCAGACCAAACTTTGCCTGGTTCAAGAATAATTCCCAAAAGTTATTATCTTGAAGGCTTACTTGTCTATCTCTATTGATAAGGATTAATTGTCCTTCGTGACTAAAAAAACTTAAATCAACTTTTGGGAAATTTTTAAATGACTCATCACCAATTAAATAGTTCTCTGCGAAATCACCTATTAACCGACCGTTAGTGATTTTGATTGTTCCTGAAAAATCTTCTAAAGCGGAGAACTCCGTACCAATAGGCATGAAATATTCGTTATGCAGCGGTGTATTGTGCGGATAACCGCTAGACTGTAATCTATCTTCGGTTAACCAATCTCTTTTGTCTGACGGAGATGTTAGAGTTGTAGGGGATTGGGATGTTATTATCGGTGGCTCATCGGAATCGGACGAGCCACATGCGATGATAATATTGAAAAAGAAGGTTGAACATAATATATTGAATAATCGTATTATATGACCTAAAAATTAGGCGTTATATTTCTGATATTAAACAAACATCTTTTTCAAGCCATCGGCAAAATCACGTATTTTTTCTTTAAATGTACGTTTGATTTTTACGTCAAGGCTACTAAAAAGGGAAAAACCTTCGATGATTAAGGTTGGTGGATTACCTTCGTTGATGGTTGACGATTCATTATCAAAATTACTGGCAATACAAGTTGCTTTGCATATCACGTTAATGTTTTCAGGTATAAAAATATTGATGCTACTAAACAAGCTATAGATTTTTATATGCACCGTTTGATCAGTGAAGGTTGCGTCAGTTAGATCGACGCCTCCTGAACTCATAATGCTATAAAAGCGAGTTTCTTTTGCGACCTGCCATTTTCCACCACGTGTGTTATTGCTTAGCACCTGTGTTATTGATTCAAAATCTTGAGCTTTGCTTGAATCGACTCTTTGTCCTAGTTCATGCTCTTTTTGCTGTTTGAAAGACTGGTCGACTTTTAACGTTAGATCTTCTGCTAGCTTAAATATTTCGATATGTGAATCACTTTCCATTGCGATATCGAGTCGTTTTTCAAAGGCTTCAAGTGATAACTCACCGTGCCCATAGTTCATTGTAAGTTGATCAACAACTTCTTCTCTTACCTTTTGGATGGGCCTATCTTCTAATTTTACCGTCATAATGTATTCCTTCAGTGTTTTATTTATTATATCCCTTACGACTAAAGCAAGTTAGATGCCAAAATATATTACAATAAAATCAATTAGTTACACCAGTACCAAAGCCCTTTATTCGCGCTTTTCACAGTTTATTAGTCATTTAAACCAGATCATCATATTTCGACGATTACATATTACGACGGTACTGACCACCAACTTCATATAAGGTATTGGATATTTTCCCCAATGAACAATATTTGGTCGCTTCCATCAACACTTCAAAGATATTTTTATTTTCTAATGCGGCGGTTTGAATGGCTTTTACTTGATTTCCTATTTCATTTCCATTTGCACTGTTCAGTCGTTCCAGCATATCAATTTGATACTGTTTTTCCGTTTCGGTTGAACGAATCACTTCACTTGGAATGACTGTTGGTGAACCGTCGGCAGATAAGAATGTGTTAACACCAATAATAGGGTATTCACCAGTGTGTTTTAACATTTCATAATGCATCGATTCTTCTTGTATTTTTGAACGTTGATACATTGTTTCCATCGCACCTAATACACCGCCACGTTCACTGATTCGCTCAAACTCAATTAAAATTGCTTCTTCTACTAGATCTGTTAATTCTTCTATAATGAATGATCCTTGTAATGGATTTTCATTTTTAGTTAACCCGAGCTCTCGATTAATGATCAATTGAATTGCCATCGCTCTTCTTACCGATGCTTCGGTTGGGGTCGTAATCGCTTCATCATAAGCGTTAGTATGCAATGAGTTACAATTATCATAAATAGCATAAAGTGCCTGTAGTGTGGTTCTAATATCATTAAAATCAATTTCTTGGGCATGTAAAGAACGCCCAGAAGTTTGAATATGATACTTAAGCATTTGTGCACGTGAATTCGCTTTGTATTTATGCTTCATCGCTTTCGCCCAAATTCGTCTAGCGACTCTTCCGATGACCGCATATTCAGGATCAACTCCATTTGAAAAGAAGAAACTAAAATTAGGTGCGAATTTATTAATATCCATTCCTCTAGCCAAATAGTATTCAACAAATGTAAATCCATTGGCTAAGGTAAACGCCAGTTGTGAAATAGGGTTCGCTCCAGCTTCAGCAATATGGTAACCAGAAATGGAGACTGAATAAAAATTACGAATATTTTTTTCAATAAAATATTCTTGCACATCACCCATTAAACGAAGTGCAAATTCTGTCGAGAAAATACAGGTATTTTGCGCTTGATCTTCTTTTAAAATATCAGCTTGTACAGTACCTCTAACTTTTTGAATGGTTTCAAACTTTATTTTTTGATAAATTTCATCCGATAGAACTAAGTCACCAGATATTCCTAATAACATCAATCCTAATCCATCATTTCCTTCAGGAATCTCTCCTTGATAAGTTGGAATTGGAAGATTTCTATTTAAAAAATGCTTGGCAATTTTTTCTTTCACTTGTTGCTCTAGTCCATTTTCTTTAATATAAATTTCGCACTCTTGGTCAATAGCTGTATTCATAAAAAAGCCAACTAATATGGGTGCTGGGCCATTGATTGTCATTGAAACAGAAGTGGTTGGTTTAGTCAGTCTAAAACCGGAGTAAAGTTTTTTTGCATCATCTAAGCAACAAACAGAAACACCGGCGTTACCAATTTTCCCGTAAATATCAGGCCGAGAATGTGGATCGTCACCATACAAAGTTACCGAATCAAATGCGGTTGATAAACGTGCCGCAGGCATGCCTTTACTGACATAATGGAAACGACGATTAGTTCTTTCTGGACCGCCTTCGCCCGCGAACATTCTTGTGGGATCTTCGCCTTCTCTTTTAAATGGGAATACCCCAGCAGTGTATGGAAATTGTCCTGGAAAATTTTCTTGTAATTTCCAAGTCAATCGGTCAGACCAGCCTTTATATTTAGGCACTGAAATTTTAGGGATTGATTGCTCACTCAATGATTTAGAATGCGTCGTTACTTTAATTTCTTTATCTCGTACTTTATAAACGAAAACGTCTTCTTTATACAATTGACACTCTTGATCCCATTCATTTAGCAATTTGCTATTTTCTCTATCCAATTTTAGTTCGGTTTTTTCTAATAAACTTTGTAATAATTCCGCTTCATGCTTGGAACCTTCGAGTAAGTTAATAGTTTCACTGATACTTTGTATCTTTTGCGCTTGTGCTGACTGTTCTGATACCCATTCATCGTAGGCACGATTGCTCTCTGCTATTTCTGCAAGGTAACGAGTTCTTTTGGGCGGAATAATAAATAGTTTTTCAGTGATTTCTTCGCTTGATGAAAAATTTGTTTTTAAATTTGTTTGAGTTTTATCTTGGATGACTTCCATTAACGCGCGATAGAGTTTATTGGTTCCAGGATCGTTAAATTGACTGGCAATCGTTCCATGAACGGGCATGGTGTTAGTAGGTTCTTCAAATCGATTATGATTACGTTGAAATTGTTTTTTTACATCTCTTAACGCATCTTGCGAACCACGTTTATCAAATTTATTGATTGCGATGATATCTGCAAAATCTAACATATCAATTTTTTCTAGTTGAGTTGCGGCTCCATATTCGGGTGTCATCACATACATAGAAACGTCTGAATGCTCCTCAATTTCTGTGTCTGATTGGCCGATACCCGATGTTTCTAAAATGACTAAATCAAAACCCGCTGCTTTTACTATATTGACGGCATCTTGAATATGTGGTGAGAGAGCAAGGTTAGACTGGCGAGTCGCAAGTGAACGCATATAGACGCGATCATTGTCGATAGAATTCATCCTGATCCTATCGCCAAGTAGTGCACCACCTGTTTTTCTTTTTGAAGGGTCGACCGAAATTATGGCGATATTTTTATTATCAAAATCCATCAGAAACCGTCTAACTAACTCATCAACCAAAGAAGACTTTCCTGCGCCTCCGGTTCCAGTAATTCCAAGTACAGGCGCTTTCGACTCTTTAGCCAATTGTTCTACTTTTGCCAATAATTTGAGATTGCTATCTTTTTGATTTTCTGCCGCAGAAATTAGTCTTCCAATTTCTTTTTGTTGGTTAAATCGTGGAGTATCTTTAGGTGCATCTTGCCCAGTTGGAAAGTCGCAAGTTTCTATCAAGTGATTAATCATGCCTTGTAAGCCCATTCTTCTACCATCGTCAGGTGAATAAACTCTGGCTACACCATGCCGATGCAACTCTTCAATTTCGTCAGGAAGAATAACACCACCACCACCTGCAAATACTCTAATATGTCCACAGCCAGCGTCATTAAGTAAGTCCACCATGTATTTTAAATATTCAACATGACCACCTTGATAGGAAGTCATGGCAATGCCCTGTACATCTTCCTGAATGGCGCAGTTGACTACTTCTTGAACGCTCCGGTTATGACCCAAATGGATCACTTCGCAGCCTGTTGACTGAATGATCCTGCGCATAATGTTAATGGCAGCATCATGCCCATCAAAAAGTGACGCAGCAGTAACCATTCGGATTTTATTTTTGCTTTGATAAGGGGTCGAATCAGACATAGTAATTTGTATATATCATTAAAAGGCTCGGCTATTATAGCAAATTAGTTGTCTGTAGCGAATTACTGATTAGTTTTTAAAGAAAGGAATGACCAGTCGTCTTTGATTCTGATATTTCTTCTACTATCGCTTTATTCCGTAGCGTTAAGTATCATGGTTCTTGTTAGAAAAATTGTATTTTTCGCTTCTTAATTTGTCTGCTGTGTATATTTCTTCTCCAGAAGGTTGACGTTTAAAGCGTTTGTAGTTCCAAAGGTATTGCTCAGGGGTTGTTTTAATAATGTTTTCAATCTGTTCATTGAGTGATAAATTAAATAATGCTAAGTCCTTAGTTTGAGAATCAAACTCTGGTTTAAAGAGCTGAATATCAAATTGTTTATCGCTATTTCTAAGACAAGTCCCAAACAATAACTGAGCATTTGTTTTTTGAATTAAACGATGAAGTAAGGTCATAGTGTAAGCTGAGTATCCAAAAAATGGGGAATAAATCCCGGCACCCAAAATAGGCGCTTGATCGGGTAATATCATCATTAATTTACTTTGCTTTAATCCTTTATAGATATTAAGCATTCCCGAGCGATCGGTCGAATAGGGACAACCTCCAAACTGACTTCTAGCGTTTAGCATTATTTCATCAATTCGCTTAAACTTAGCGGGCGAGTACATAGAAATAGCGGGATAATTAAATTGTAACCAATGCCAAAAATATTCCCAGTTACCTATATGAGGGACGGCAATAATCGTAGGATTCTTAGAGTTTAATATTTCATTGATAAAAGGTTCATAAGTAATACTTGCAATTTTATTACTAATTTGTTTTTCACTTCCCAACCAAGCAATGGAAGTTTCTTTACTCATCAATGCATTTTGATATAAATATTCTGTAAGTAAATTTTTTTGTTGTTTTAAGTTAAATTTCGGAAAGCAAATTTTTATATTTTCCTTAATGGTTCGGCTTGATTTAGAGTTAACAAACAGTCCTAAGTGACTTAAGGATAAAGATAGCCAATAGCTGAATGAATGAGGTAAATAAAAATTTAGTTTAATAATAACCGATAATACATAACCAATTATTTTTTTTATTTTTGTTTCGTTATTCATTTTTTCATTCAAGAGTTAAGCCATTTTTCAATGACGGTAGTTATTTTACTTTTTGATGTTTTAGTTAATTTCAATACTTGTTTAAATGTTGGCTCAGACAAATAATGTGTATCGCTCAAATCAGATAGCATTTTCACCCACAACTTAGCGGTCATTTCGGCATCATACAAAGCTCTATGAAATTCGCCAGAGGATGTTATTTTTCTATATTTAATCAATGTTCCGAGTTGATGATTGGGCGCCTCTTGATACAAGCGACGAGCTAATAGCATAGAACAAACGAATTCCCCAGAATACTCATGTGATATTGCATCGAACTCAGCATCTAAAAAACGTTTATCAAATGAAGCATTGTGAGCCACTAAATTATCATCGCCTATGTATTCAGCAAAGTCCTGCATTACTGAACCACAACATCTAGCGTCGGTTAACATATTATTTGTAATACCTGTGTAGTTTTCAATAAAGGTATCAACATAAAAACCAGGGTTCATTAGTTCTTGGAAACTATCAACGACCTTTCCATCTTTTATACGAACAGCCCCTATTTCTATCGCTCGGTCTCCCATTGTTGGAGATAGTCCAGTTGTTTCAAAATCTAGAATTACGAGTGTGTTTGCTGGCATTTATATTTTCTTTTATATTTAGAGTTTTGAATATTAAATTATCTAATCTGCTTTTGCACGTTTGTCATTCAAATATGACATTTTATGTTACATTCAAAATAGCGGTAATAATGCAATATTCTTGGTTATTGCCGTCATTATGTTGAGGTTGACAATCTATATTAACTAAATGTGATCACCATGAAACTAAAGCTCAATAAAACAATAATAGCGAGCATAATAACCTCGACAGTCTTCTTTGGAAGCTGTGCTCATGTTGAAACTACCAAAACTGATAAATTAGCAACAGTTTTAACTTCTCAACCAGAAAAAACTCAAGCGAGATACGATGCAAGACACCCACAAGAAACACTTGATTTTTTTGGTATTAAGCCCAGTATGACGGTATTGGAAGCACTACCTAGTGGCGGTTGGTATAGCAAATTATTGATTCCTTTTCTCGGAAGTAAAGGTGCTTTAATCAGTGTTGATTACGCCGTAGACATGTATCCAAAATTTGGTTTTTTCAGTAAAGAAGATCTTAAAGCCAAAGAAACTTGGGCAAAGGATTGGGCAGAAAAAGCTAATGGTTGGAAGACTAAAGATAGTGCAAGTATAAAAGCTTATACTTTTGGCTCTTTAACTTCTGAAGTGAAAGGCAAAGTTGATGCGGTAGTTTTTATTAGAGCACTGCATAATATAGCTAGATTCGAAAATGATGGCGGATACTTAACAAAGGCTTTAAAAGATGCCTTTGATTCTCTTAAATCAGACGGTATTGTTGGCGTTGTGCGGCACATGGTGTCTGAGTCGGCTGATGATAAAGGCGTAAATGGCTCTAGAAGCTATTTGAAAAAGTCATTTCTAATTTCCACCATGGAAAAAGCTGGGTTTTAGTTTGTAGCATCAAGCGATATCAATTTAAATCCAAAAGATAAACCGAGCGCTAAAGATATTGTTTGGCGTCTACCGCCTTCGTTTGCAACTAGCCGAAAAGATGACAAAAAGAAAGCTGAGTATTCTAAAATAGGTGAATCGAATAGAATGACTTTGAAGTTTAGGAAGCCAAAATAATACTTCTTAAAAAATAAGGATTCATTTAGAATTAGAATCCTTATTTCTTTTTTTAACTATCCAAATGAATTTCAAAAGTACTTCTTACCAATTAATACTAATTGCATTTTTAATATTTATCTCAGCCTGTGGTGATAATAATGACGACGTGGAACCTGACGTAGTTGCACCTTATATGGTTCTAATTGGTGAATCTGACATCAATATGATAGAAGGTGAGGTGTATGAGGAATTAGGTGCAACGTCTGTTGATGACCAAGATGGAGATCTTGAGGTCACAATAGAGGGTGGTGTTGATACTTCAACACCAGGCAAATATATTTTAACTTATTCATCTACAGATGCAGCGAATAATATTAGCAGTTTAACTCGAACGGTCACTGTGTTAATTGTTGATATTGTTGCACCTGAATTGGCACTTATTGGTGATGCCGAAATCACTTTAATTGAGGGTGATGTTTATGAAGAATTAGGCGCAACTTCAATTGATGAACGTGATGGGGTGCTTGTGGTTACAACCGAGGGCAGTGTTGATACATTAATAGCTGGCGAATATACTTTAACTTATTCTTCAACTGATGCAGCCAATAATACTAGCAGTTTAACTCGAACGGTCAGCGTATTAATTGTTGATGTTGTTGCACCTGAAATGGCACTCATTGGTGATGCCGAAATCACTTTAATTGTGGGTGAAGTTTATGAAGAATTAGGCGCAACTTCAATTGATGAACGTGATGGGGTGCTTGTGGTTACAACCGAGGGCAGTGTTGATACATTAATAGCTGGCGAATATACTTTAACTTATTCTTCAACTGATGCAG
>Ga0307492_10000852_pt1 | contig 12813 bp, 7 predicted proteins | sample SI3LmetaG_FD_202365 | JGI IMG/M metagenome (GOLD analysis project Ga0307492, IMG submission 202365) | Sea-ice brine microbial communities from Beaufort Sea near Barrow, Alaska, United States - SI3L | ecosystem: Environmental > Aquatic > Marine > Coastal | place: USA: Alaska | collected 2017-05-06
TGCCTTGCAGGCCTCGGCCGGCAGGCCGATGTTTGGCATCGAGATCGAAATTTTTGATGCCGCCGGGCGAGCGCTGCCGCACGACGGTGTAACGCGCGGCGAGTTAAGGGTGCGTGGGCCCTGGGTTCTGGCTTCCTACTTCAAGGATGAGGGCAGTGAGAACTTTGTCGAGGGCTGGTTTATCACCGGCGACATTGCGGTGATCAATCGCCAGGGTTATCTGACGGTGGTTGACCGTAGTAAGGATGTGATCAAGTCCGGCGGTGAATGGATTAGTTCTGTGGCGCTGGAAAATGCCGCCCTGGATCATCCGGCGGTTAATGAGGCCTGCGTGATTGCCGCCCTGCATGAAAAATGGGATGAACGGCCGGTTATGTTAGTCACACTGCGCCCGGGGCAAGACTACGACGAGGCGTCATTGCGGACCATGTTGCAGCAACGGGTCGCCAAATGGTGCTTGCCCGATCGCATAGTGGTGGTGGAGGCGTTGCCCCACACCGGCACCGGCAAGCTGCGCAAGATGGATGTGCGTGATGAATACCGGCGCATCTTGCTGCCGAATAGGCCCGGCGGCGAAAAGTAACTAAGCCATAGCCGCGCAAGCGACGCTCCGGTAAGGTAAGCTCGGGTCGTGCGGCCCGTTTTCCTTGTCCCATTCATGTTTCTGAGATCGTACACCTCGATGCTGACGCTGCCTTTTTTTATAACCATATCCCTGTTCTATATCGCTTTGCTGTTTGGCATTGCGCTGTGGGGCGACCGCCGGCCTATTCCTGCGCACTGGCATCCCTGGGTCTATAGCCTGTCGCTGACTGTGTTCTGCACCAGCTGGACCTACTATGGTGCCACCCGGCAATTTGCCGCTAATGGCTGGTACTTTTCACCCTCACACATCGGCACCATTCTGTTGTTTGTTTTTGGCTTTGGCTTTTGGCGCAAACTGATTCGTGTCGCCAAACAGGAAAACGTTACCACCATTTCTGATTTTATCGCCAGCCGCTACGGTCACAGCCGGGCGGTATCGGTCCTGGCGGCCTCGATCAGCCTGATTGGTATCATTCCCTATGTCGCGCTGCAGTTGAAAGCCGTTTCGGTCAGTTTTGATATCGTCTCAGGGATGCAATGGCAGACCGATGCCTGGTTTAATGATTCCGCGCTCTATGTATCGCTGGTCATGGCCGGCTTTGCGATTCTGTTTGGGACTCGTCACCTGGACACCTCGGAACATCACCCAGGCATGATGTTGGCCATTGCCTTTGAGGCGGTGGTCAAGCTGGTGGTGTTTTTGTTGATCAGCGTTTGGGCCATTAATGTTGTCGGTGGCGGTCTGGTTCAGGTCTTGACCGATACCCTGAATTCACCTGATACAGCCCGGATGATCGGTGGTTTTGATAAGACCTATATCTACACCACACAAGTTTTACTCGGTGTGGTGGGCATCTTTGCCCTACCGCGTCAGTTCCATGTTGCGGTGGTGGAGTATCAGTCCGAACGGGATATCGTTAAGGCACGTTGGGTGTTTCCGCTCTATCTGCTTATTTTGAATTTGTTTATCGTGCCCCTGGCCTTAGTAGGCCTGCTGCATTTTTCAACCAACACGGCAGACCTGGAATATTTGATTTTAAAACTGCCGCTGGAACTGGGCCGCACTGACCTGGCCGTGCTGGCCTTTCTCGGCGGGATGTCTGCGGCCACTTCAATGGTGATCGTGGCAACGGTCGCGCTCAGCACCATGTTGTCGAATGAAATCATGCTGCCGCTGTTAATTCGCCTTAAATGGTGGCGTGCCGATTCGGAAAATATGGGTCGCAACGTCTTACATTTACGCCGCATTGGCATTTTAATAATCGTGCTCAGCGCCTTTTTCTATTACCGCTTAATTGTGGAATATGAGGGGCTGATTGCCATTGGCCTGATTTCCTTTGTCGCGGTTGCGCAATTTGTGCCGGCTCTGGTATTGGGCCTATTCTGGACAGGGGTCAATCGAACCGGGGCCATCTGGGGCTTGTCGTTAGGGTTTCTTACCTGGTTTTATACGTTATTGCTGCCTCTGTTTGCCCGGGCCGGGATTATTCCGGAAGTGATTGCCGATGCTTTGTTTGAGCTGGCGATCTTTAATCCCTATGCTCTCTTTGGCCTTAATGGTTTGGACCCGGTAGTACACGGTACGGCTTGGAGTCTAGCAATCAATGTTTTGGGCCTGTTGTTGGGATCTGCCTATGGTCATGAGTCGTTAAAAGATCGGCTGCAGGCCTCGCGCTATGTGCATCATTCCAGCGACGAGGTTAAGGTTATATCGCAAATACGCCATATCAGCGTCGGCGATTTGCATGCGCTGATGGGCAAGTTCATCAATAAGGAAAAGCTCAAGCTGCTGTTCGATGTCTACGTCAACCCGCTTAACGGCCGTTTGCTGGTGGATGATGATGCCGACAATGAACTGCTCTATCAGGCCGAACGTACCCTGGCCTCCATCTTGGGCGCCCCCGCTGCCCGCCTGCTGTTTGAACAGATTGAAGAAAAGCAGGGTATGACCTGGCGGGACGTGAACAGTATTGTCGATGAGGCGTCCCAAGTCTTGAAATTCAACCGCGATCTATTGAACTCGGCCCTGCAGTCGATCAATCAGGGACTCAGTATCGTCGATCACGATCTTAATATAGTTGCCTGGAATCAGACCTATCAGCAGATGTTTGAATACCCCGATGAACTGTTGTCGATTGGCCGGCCAGTGGAAGATCTGATTCGCCACAATGCCATTGTCGGCGAGTGTGGCCCTGGTCGGATCGGGTCGCTGGTCGACAAGCGTTTGGCCCATCTGCATTCCGGCTTACCCCATAAGTATGAGCGCAAGCGACCCAACGGCAGCTTCCTCGAAATCCAAGGTCGGCCGATGGCTGATGGCGGCTATATCACCGTCTATACCGATATCACCGAACGGCGCCTGATCGAAGACCAACTTCGGCTGAGTAATGAACGGCTCGAGGAAACGGTGAACCGGCGCACAGCAGCGCTGCAGTTTTCCAATGACGAGCTGGAAAAAGCCAACAAAAATAAGGTCCGTTTCCTCGCGGCGGCGGGTCACGACCTGGTTCAACCACTTAACTCTGCGGCGCTCTTTTCGGCCAGCTTACAGGCAAAACTGAAGCGCAATAATGGCGATCCTGCGCTGATTCGCCTGGGTCATCAGATTGAACAGTCGTTGCATTCGGCGGAGAATCTGCTCAATGAATTGCTGGAAATTTCCAAGCTCGACTCGGATATTATTAAGCCGTCGATCGCCACCATCTCGCTGTCTGACATGTTGCGATCGCTCAGTGTGGAATTTGGCGTCATCGCCGAGGAACGGCAGGTCAGCCTTAAGGTCGTTGACTGTTCGATCTATCTGCGCACCGACGGTCGATTGCTCAGGCGTATTCTGCAGAATCTGATCAGTAACGCCATCAAATACAGCCTGCGCGGTAAGGTGCTGGTTGGCGCTCGCCGGCGCGGCGCCCTCTGTTGCATCGAGATCTGGGATACCGGTCCCGGCTTGACCCCGTTCCAGTCCAAGGCCATTTTCGATGAGTTTTATCGGGTCCCGAAAATTGTTTCGATCGAGAAGGGCCTGGGCCTGGGCCTGGCCATCGTCAAGCGGATGTCACTCTTACTCGATCATCCCATTAGTATTCAATCGGAATTGGGCCGGGGCAGTTGTTTCCGCTTGTCGGTGCCGGTTGGTAAAAAGCCACTGCCTCAAGCCAAGGTGATCGAACTCGATACCAATCGACAGAATGCCTCACGCATACTCTGTGTCGATAATGAAAAGATGATTATCGAGGGCATGGAGAGCCTGATCGGGGAATGGGGCTATAGCGTCGATGTCGCGCTCAATGAAACCGCCGCCAATAGCCTGATTGAAAAGCATATCCCAGATCTGGTGATTATCGATTACCATCTCGATGACGCCCAAACCGGCCTGAATGTGGTGTCGACTTGGCAAACCAGCTGGCTCAAGGACACCCCGGTGATCATTATCACCGCCGACTATAACGACGCTGTGCGCTTGGCCACCAAAAGCAGTGGTTTTTATCTGTTGAAAAAACCGGTTCGGCCAATGCAATTAAGGGCTCTGATCGAACAGGCGTTGGTCCGGACAGGCCCCATGGCTTGAATATCGTCGGGCCGTTGGCCTGACCTCCGGGTTCCCGATACAATCGACAAACGCTCGTAGGCTGAGCTTAGCCCCAGACCGGCCCAGCAAATTTAGCCGCCAAAATCCATTTCCGCACTGCAATCCATAGTCATCAGTAGATTATCCATAATCAAGGGCGCGGACGGGCCTCGCCCTGCATGCTCTATTGCCCGCCCTCTGCGCTGATGGACCTATACAGCCCGGCCACAGTATCGTAATCCCAGGTCGTGAGGTGCAATTTGGCCTCGGCTATGTCCTAGGTTTTGCCGAATAGGCTGGCCTCGAAGCGCAGCTGGATCGTGCCGGTCGCGCTGCCGAGTCGGATGTTGGGCGCCGGGCCGTAAGAGCCTCTGCGCTATTTTATCGGCGAATCTACGCTAATTATCACCCAAGGATCGATTTCGACTTAATCTGATTGCAGCGCTGGTGGGTTTTTTTAACGCCGTTTTGGACCGGACCTTTTCTGAGGCCAAAGCTGAAAAGTCCTGCTAAATCAGATATTTATAGTTTTTTTTGTCTCAGAACACTGGACGCCGATAAAAGCGGCCATTACAATGGGCGTCGTTCTCAAGCAGAACATCCAATGTGCGCCCGTAGCTCAGCTGGATAGAGTAGGTGGCTTCGAACCACTTGGTCGGGAGTTCGAATCTCTCCGGGCGCACCACTTCTTCCCTCACCCCTGTGTTACTCCTGTAACTCGATTTGAATTTAGCCAGACGGTGCATTGTCGCCCGTGGTTTGATAGGCAGTGTCTGCTATCAAGGCAGCGGCACTGAGCCAGTCCTGTGCATGAGGCGAATTTGCATAAACACGCGGTTCAACAGTTATTTGAACAGCGCTTGGCGCGCGCCACCAAGCCCTTCGTTGCGCGTGGCGCGCGAGTGCATCGATGTCCGCAGTGCCGGGTGGATCAACAATTCTGTATCTGCTCCTTACGACCATCGGCCCAGTCTAATGCTGGGTTTTTATTGCTCTATTACGACGATGAGGTGTTAAAGCCCTCGAACAGTGGTCGTTTGATTGCGGATCTATTCCCCGATACCTTTGCCTACATTTGGCAGCGGACCGCGGTAGAGCAAGGCCTGTTGACGCTGCTGCAAGATCCGACCTGGTTTCCTATGGTGGTCTTTCCTGAGGAATATGCCACGCCAGATCGACTGCTGTGTGTGCCGGCAGCCCTTGATTTGCAGGGCAGACGACCGCTTTTTATACTGCTCGATGGGTCTTGGCGGGAAGCAAAAAAAATGTTCCGTAAAAGTCCCTACTTAGACGCCTTTCCGGTATGGTCGGTCGCCCCAGCGTCAGGGTCACGTTATCAGGTGCGTAAGGCCGCCAAAGCTGTTCAGTTGGCGACCGCAGAGGTAGCTGCCATGGTGCTAGCGGAGTTGGGCGAAACGGATAATTCAGCCCTGTTACATGCTTGGTTCGACCTGTTTGGCTACCGATATCAGATGGGCGTTAAACAACTTAATCAGGGTGATGCAGGGGCGCAAGAGCGTTTATCGGCCCTGATCCGAAGCCGCGAATCGGCTTGAAATAAAATTGATTTTCTCGTAGCTATAGCATTGTCGGGGAATTTGGTCTTTAGTATGGCTATCTGGTAGGTTTTTGCCTCCTTTTGGGGGGTTTAAGGCCGGTTATCCATGTGTTTGGCAGTCCAAAGGTCTGTTGTGTGTTTTGTAATCGAAAGATCGCCAGAATTTTCGGTCCAGTATAGGGCCGTCGTCTGCCGCAACCAATGGAGAAAAAGTGTATGAAAGCCTTTCTTATGTTATTTTCAACGATGCTGCTGTCAGTTGCTGCGTTGGCAAGTGAGGGCTCGGGTGATAAAATTGACCTGACCCATCATTGGGCCGGTTATGCCGCTATCCTGGTGTTTGTTTTGGCCTATCTCTTCGTTATTTTTGAAGAGCAGCTGCATTTGCCTAAATCCAAACCGGTGATGATTTCAGCAGGCCTGATCTGGGTTCTCATTGCTGTGGCCTATATGAACGACCATGTCAGTGGCCCGGTAAAGATCGGTATTCAACATAATTTCCTGGAATACGCGGAACTATTCTTCTTCCTCTTGGTGGCCATGACCTATATCAACGCCATGATGCAGCGTGGGGTCTTTCAGGCCTTGCGCGACTGGTTGATTGCCAAAGGCTTCAGTTATCGACAGCTGTTTTGGCTCACTGGCATCTTGGCCTTCTTTATGTCGCCCATCGCCGATAACCTGACCACGGCACTTGTTATGTGTGCGGTGGTGCTGGCGGTAGGCAAGGATAACCCCAAGTTTATTGCGCTGGCCTGTATCAACATAGTGGTTGCGGCCAATGCTGGCGGAGCGTTCAGCCCCTTTGGCGATATCACCACACTGATGGTCTGGCAGAAGGGCGTGCTGCAGTTCAGCGAATTCTTTGCACTCTTTATCCCGTCGGTGGTCAACTTTGTTATTCCGGCCGCGATCATGCATTTTTCCTTGCCTATCGGCACGCCAGAAAAACCGGCTATGACCGTCGGTGATGTGCTGTTGCCGGGTGGTTTAGTCATAGTGGGGCTGTTTATTTTGACCATCATAACCGCTGTCAGTTTCCACAACTTTTTTCATATCCCACCGGTCTACGGGATGATGTTTGGTCTGGGCTATTTGAAGTTGTTTGGCTATTACCTCAGCCGCCGTTCACGCAATTGGCGTCTCAGTGAGCTTAATCCACCGGGCCAGCAGGTCGTCGACCCTTACAAATTTGATGTTTTTGCCAAGGTGGCGCAATCTGAGTGGGATACATTGTTTTTTTTCTACGGGGTCATAATGTCGGTCGGTGGTTTGGGCTTTATTGGCTACCTGGCCTTGGTGTCGGAAAGTGTCTATGTAGGTCTCGGACCTACCTATGCCAATATCTTGGTTGGCTTTATGTCGGCCATTGTCGACAATATTCCGGTTATGTTTGCCGTTCTGACTATGAATCCGGATATGCCTGACAGCCAATGGTTGCTGGTCACGCTGACCGCCGGTGTCGGTGGCTCGATGTTGTCAGTCGGTTCGGCCGCCGGTGTGGCACTGATGGGGCAGGCCCGGGGTAGCTACACCTTCTTCAGTCATCTGCGCTGGTCGCCGGTGATTATGCTCGGCTATTTTGCCAGTATCTGGGTGCACCTATTGATCAATGGTGCATAAATAGAGAAACGCTAAGAATGGCCAAGCCCGGTAGACAGGCAAAAAAACTCCCGCTTCAGCGGGAGTTTTTTTTTGCCTGTCTAATTTTACGCCGAGGCTTGGGCCGGGCCTGGGTCTAAGGCCCTCGGTAAGGTTGCAGCGGCGTCGCCTAGTTTTGTCGCTGTAGGTAAAACTGGAACATACCGGCGAAGAGGGTGGGATGGTCCTGCTCAAAGGCTTGCCAACTGTTCAGATCCACCATACGCTTATCATCGGGAAAGCGCTGGCCATAATCACTGCGCACGCTTTCGGGTACCACAAAACCTAAAAATTCCAGTTGTTGCCGCTCAATCAGTGCCTTCAGTTCCAGTGGTTCATACTGAAACTCTTGGACATGAAAGAGCAGATCCCGGCAGCCACTGAGTGAATAGAAATCCTGGCTGGTCAACAATCCGTCGAAGTCATACGGCATTTTGCCTTCCAGAATGGCCTGGCGCATGGTGCGAATACCCTGCGCAGTGGGCGGCAAATCGTAGCGTTGAATCAGGTCGCGCATCTGCCGGACAACTTCCCGAGCCTGATAACTGTAAAGTCCCAATTTAATCAGCCCTTTGGGTGCCAGGCGGGCCTGCAGTGCGGCTAAGCCCTGTTCCGGGTCTTTCATATGGTGCAACACGCCTGAACACTCGATAACATGAAACTGCTCATCGAGTTGGTCCAGTTCCAATATGTCGGCACTGAGGAAGCGGATGTTGGTGATCTGGTGTTGCGCGGCCATGCGTTTGGCATAGGCCAGTGAGCGGCGACTCAAATCTATTGCCAGTACTTCGGCATTGCGAAAGTAGCGTGCCACTTTGAGGGCGTGTTGGCCGGTGCCCGCGCCGGCGATTAAGAACTTGACCGAGCCCATATTGAAAAACTCTGGCGCGCGAAAACCAATCAGTTCGCTTTCGAGGGCGCGGCCGTAGTTGGTTGGCGTGTTGTAGCCCAGGTGTAACCAGCGTGGGTAGGGGTTCTCTTCGTATTGTTGTTTGACGCCCACCGAGATGGGGTCGGTAATTGGGCTGAGTTGTTCGATGCTGTCCATCAGGCGTATTTCTTCTCTGGCGTTGACCACCACATGCTGGATCAGCTGCTTAGCGTAGGCGGGCCAATCGGCCGTGTTGACCGTACTCAGCCGATCAATGCCGGGCACCTTTAGTAACGGTTCGTACATGGCGTACAGAGCAAAGAGATGGGCGTAGTCGCGCATTGGATTGGTCGGCGAATGCAGTGCTTCGTCCAGTAGGCCCCGCAATGCATCGACCAGATCTAATTCGTCCTTATCGTACTGATAGAGCTGTTCATTGTGTTCAGCGTGCAGCGCCAAACGGCCGACCAGTTTGAGCAGGCTTTGGTCCTGATAGGAGCTGTCGATGCAATTCAGTAACACCTGTTTACGTAACAGGGTGATAAATTTTTCAAGGTCATTGTCGGTAAAATAGAGTTTGCCCAGTGCAAGGTTCAGCAACCGGTCTTTGGCCAAGTCCTGTAGATCCACGACTGAATCGGCATCCTGCAAAGAATATTTATGTTTTAGCAGAGACATCACCAGAGGCGCTAGGGCTTGAAGGTCGACATTGGTGACCTTCAACCAGCTGATTACATCGGTCTCCAGGTCGGGCTGGTAGTAGTCGGCTCGGATGTTCTTCAATATTTCAAACAGCTTGGCCTGTATGTGCTGATCATGAGGATGCACTCGGTGTAGATTTCGGTACGCCTGAAACGCCTCGACCACCCGGCCTTGACGCGCTAGCGTATAGGCTAACGAGGTCGCTGCTCGGGTTTCCTTGGGGGCAAGGGTCAGGGATTGCGAAAAGCATTCTAACGCAGGGCCGTAATCTTTGGTGGCCAGGCGGAGGTGACCCATCGAATACCAGCAGCCGGCGTCCTTAGAGTCGAGTTTGAGTGCATCGGTTAGATAGTGATCGGCCATATTGTAGAAGCCCTCATCTAAGGCAATACGGGCCAATAGATTTAGGGCCGTCACAGTCGTTGAGTCGTTACCCAGCAAACAAGTGGCATAGTCTTTGGCAGAGCCACGATGCGCAACAGTTTGCTCGCTGCGGGTCTTAGCATCTAGGCTTTTATCGTAATGGAACAGGGCGAGCCGCTGCAGTTCTTGCCATTCTTTTGCAGTCAGGTCCGGGTTATTCCAGAACAGCTCTGACGGCTCACGCTGCCGGGTGTCCGCGTGTTGAAGTGCCTTTGTCATAACCAAGCCTACCTTGTGCTGAATGGAATTGCCGCTTTTACGGTTAAGCGGCAAGGCTTGACCGAAAACATCACTTAATAATCTCTCTTAAAGTAACGAAAGCAATAGTCGCGCCAGTTTAGTTGACACCCTGGCTCACATGGTCCTAGCGGAGGGTGGGTCGGTAGATGGCGGTAGGTAACACACATGCTCTGGAAAAAAAGTCTAAAATTAACGGGTCGCTGGCCGATAACCTTGTTAAGCCGGTTAGTTTGGCTGCAATTCCGATTCCAATAAGAGGTAGCGCCATGTACGCCCAGGGCATTAAGCAATATCAACAGGTTAGTACTCAAACCTCCATAGTGGATGCTGATCCGCATCGCCTCGTACAGCTGCTGTTTGAAGGCGCTGCCTCGCGCATCTCAGCGGCGAAAGGCCACATCGATCGCAAGGAATACGATAAAAAAAGTAATCAGATTAATTCGGCGATTAACATCATTGGTGGGTTGCAGGAGAGCCTGAATTTTGATGCCGGTGAACTGGCCTATAATCTAGAACGACTCTACGACTATTTGATTCGACGGCTGTTTGAAGCCAATATCGCCAACAATATTGAGACGTTGGACGAGGTCAATGGCTTGTTATTGCAAATCAAGAGCGCCTGGGATGAAATTCGCGACCAAGCGCTGCAGGTAATGGCCGACCAGAGACCCAGTAAAATAAAAACCGTCTAGGGCTGAATCGCAGCGCAATGACCCGCAATGACTTCTGCCCCGTAGTGCGGGGCCACCCCATAGTCCGAGCCTGAGCCGCCCTTCAGGGTCGTTTTGGTGCGTTTGGGGCTGGTTTTTTTGGGTATATCAATGGATCTTTTGATAATGTAGCATCGCGACAAATTCGCTAGTCATTAATTTGACTAAGTGTGAGTTTGCGGCTTTACTACGCCAATATTTTACCAAGCCAAGATGTTAACAGGGTTAAAATCGGTCATCTTTAATGGTTTTCATTCAAAGAAGTACAGACGCTTGGAGCAGTTCGGATGTGGAGAGAAATAAAGCTGTTATTGGTCGATAATAATGAGCAGCGGCGCCACGATCTTAAAGTGGTATTAGACTTTCTGGGTGAAGACACTATTCCTGTCTGCGGCGAGGATTGGCTAGAAGAGGCCAAAGAACAGGTTGAAAGTGCCTCCGATCTGGTCGGTATCCTGATGGGTGATGTCGGCCAAGCCCTCAGCAAGGCAATGGAGGCCGTAAAGGACTGGGAACCGGGCGTGCCAGTAATCCTGCTAGGAGATCACCTCGACAGCGAATTGTTAGACGATGAATTACGGTCACGAATTATTGCCAAGCTCAGCTTGCCACCGACCTATAATAAGCTGCTCGATACTCTGCATCGGGCGCAGATGTACCGTGAACAATACGATCTGACACGTGGTCGCGATCAGCGTCGTGAGGTGAATCTGTTTCGCAGCCTGGTGGGCAGCAGTCGTCATGTGCAGACGGTGCGCGAAATGATGGCCCAAGTGGCCGATAAAGAAGTCACGGTGCTGATCACCGGGGAGAGCGGCACCGGCAAAGAGGTGGTTGCGCGCAACCTGCATTACAACTCCCATCGCCGGCATAAGCCGTTTGTGCCAGTCAACTGCGGTGCCATCCCAGCCGAACTGATCGAAAGTGAACTGTTTGGCCATGAGAAGGGCGCTTTTACTGGGGCGATAACGACCCGGGTTGGTCGCTTTGAAATGGCCGATGGCGGAACGCTGTTTCTCGATGAAATTGGTGACTTACCGCTCAATATGCAAGTTAAGCTGCTGCGTGTCCTCCAGGAGCGCACCTTTGAACGGGTGGGCGGCAGTAAAACTTACTCCGCTGACGTCAGGGTGATAGCGGCCACACACCGTAATCTCGAAGAGATGATCGTGCAGGGCGGTTTTCGCGAAGATCTGTTTTACCGCCTGAATGTCTTCCCGATCGAAATGCCGGCACTGCGCGAGCGGGATGAAGATATACCGTTGTTGTTGAATGAACTGGTGTCGCGCCTGGAAAATGAAAAGCGCGGTTCGATTCGCTTTAATTCTGGTGCCATTATGTCTTTGATCCAGCATGACTGGCCGGGTAACGTACGCGAAATGGCCAATCTGGTCGAGCGGTTGGTGATTATGCATCCCTATGGCGTGATCGGTGTGCAGGAATTGCCCTATAAATATCGTCATGTTGACGAACAGGATGAGGGGTTTTTACCGCTGGCCGTGATGGAGTCAATCGATGACAAGCGACCCTATGCCATAGCCGAGCAGTCGCCGGCGCTCTTGCCAGTGAACGGCCTAGATCTGAAAGAATATTTAACCGATCTGGAAAAAAGCCTGATTCAACAAGCCTTAGATGATGCTCAGGGCGTCGTGGCACGCGCCGCTGAAAAGCTACATATTCGCCGGACCACGCTGGTCGAGAAAATGCGTAAATACGATATCAATCGGCGCGATACCGTTAGCTAACGGCGTCCGGGTGGCACCGCCACCCGACATCGCACGTCCGCCATTAGCCCCCCCCCTCTCGGGCCTCTCGGCCCGAGTCGTCACCTCGAGATAAGCCATGCGGCAACATTTTGCCGGTTTTTGGTAAAATTGGCACCTCCCTTGCACTACAACCAATACCGTCAAAGTTTTGAATGTAGATACCTATGCAAGCTGTAGTCAAACCAAAAAAGCTATCCGCCATTGCCGCCGTGCCAGACCTCGATCAACAGTCTCTGGCCCAGCTACAAAAGGCCTTTTCGACCTTTTCTACGATGAGTGAACAACTGTCGGACAGCTACCAGGAGCTCGAACAACGGGTTGTCGAGCTCAGTGGTGAGTTGGCGAGCCTATCGGCACAGCGTCTCAAAGAGCTCAATGAGAAAGAACAGATTGCTGAACAACTGGCCAGTCTGTTGCGCCTGATGCCTGCAGCCGTGATAGTGCTTGACAATAAGGGTGTCATTCGTCAAGCCAATCCTGCGGCCGAAAGCTGGCTCGGGCAAGCCATCGGCTTTGCAGATAAGGAGCGCCTCTTGGGTAAGGCCTGGCGACACATTATTCGTTTGGCGTTCGCCCCTAAGCAGACCGATTACCATGAGGTCAGTCTGTCCGATGGTCGTTTGGTTAGCCTGGCGACAAGTCCGCTGGATAATTCCGGGCAATTGATCATGATGACCGATCACACTGAAACCCGTGCTTTGCAGACTCAGGTCGCGCGCCAGGAGCGTTTGACGGCCATGGGTCAGATG
>Ga0307492_10000853_pt1 | contig 12807 bp, 11 predicted proteins | sample SI3LmetaG_FD_202365 | JGI IMG/M metagenome (GOLD analysis project Ga0307492, IMG submission 202365) | Sea-ice brine microbial communities from Beaufort Sea near Barrow, Alaska, United States - SI3L | ecosystem: Environmental > Aquatic > Marine > Coastal | place: USA: Alaska | collected 2017-05-06
TTTTCTTCTTTGGCTAATAAAAATAATTGAGCTAATTCGCTACGAAAAAACTTCGCCCTAGGGGGATAGTGAAACCCTAACGTGACTAGGGCGTCAAGTACTGAATATTTGCCAAGGTAGGCACCATAAAAAGTCTCTACACCAATTATTGCTACAATAATTTCAGCAGGTACACCGGTTTCTTGCTCTGCACGGGTTAAGGTCTTTTGGTGGGCTTGCCAGAATGCTAAACCTTTTGTAAGGCGCTTTTCAGTCAGAAATATGGGGTAATACTGATGCCAAGGTTTTGCTTCCCATGGTTTGGCAATGGCTTGTAATATAGTGTTGCTTTTGTTGGCTTTTGCTAAAGTCGTTTCAATCGTTTTTCGACTGAACTGATGTTGATCCACCATCAAATCAATAAACTGCTTTTCCAATTCAATAGGAGAAGCCTGGATACTAAAGGTTGATATACACAAACCTAATACTAAAAACGGTCTAAATAACTGCATTTTCACTCCTTAAAGTTAATTCTTTAACTTAATCAAAAACAGTAGGGGCAACAGCCCTACTATTCTCTTGACATGATTCTCTTTTGAGTGCTGATGGCCATTAAAATACCAAAGCCTGCTAACAGAGTCACCATAGAAGTCCCTCCATAACTAACTAAGGGCAAAGGCACACCGACGACAGGCAAAATACCCGAAACCATGCCCATATTAACAAACACATACACAAAAAATGTTAAGGTAATACTACCGGCTAAAATTTTACTAAATGCATCTTGCGCCTTAACCGCTATTAACATCCCACGAATAACAATAAAGGCATAGATAGATAGCAATCCAACCACGCCCCAAAAACCAAATTCCTCACTGAATACCGCAAAGATAAAGTCGGTATGACGTTCGGGTAAAAACTCTAATTGTGATTGTGTCCCTTGCAACCAGCCTTTGCCTTGTGCACCGCCTGAACCAATGGCAATTTTTGATTGAATAATATGGTAGCCCGACCCTAGAGGATCAGTTTCAGGGTTGAGAAATGTGAGTACTCTTTGTTTTTGATAACCTTGCATCAAAAATATCCACATAATAGGTGTGAAAGCTGATAGCGCAATAGCAACAAAGGATATAAAGCGCCAGCTCATGCCAGCTAAAAATAGTGCAAAAACACCTGAGCAAGCAATTAAAAGTGAAGTGCCTAAATCTGGCTGGCGAGCAATCAGTAAAGTGGGTAGGGCAACCAATGCAAAACCAACCAATATATGCCATGTTCTAGGTGGTAAGTTAAATCGACTAATATACCAAGCCACCATCATAGGCACGGCTAATTTCATTATTTCAGAAGGCTGAAAGCGTAAGACCCCTAAATCTAACCAGCGCTGTGCACCTTTACTGGATACACCTACAACCAATACGGCGATTAGCATGGCTATGCCAATTACGTAAAAATAAATAGACAATTTTTGATAGGCCATAGGGGGGATTTGCGCCATAACTAACATCACACCTATGGCCAATCCAAGGCGTGTAAGCTGCCTTTGAATCAGGCCTATGTCTTGCCCCCCAGCTGAATAGATAGTAAACAGACCGACTATCATTAATACAAGCAAGCCAGCTAAAAGTAGAACATCACAATGAATTCTGTTCCAAAAAGAACGACTATTAGACGCTAGTTTAGTTCTGATCATCAGGGATGCGTCTCGGTTTGTGAAAGCTCGGATTGTATTAACCCAACGTTTTCTAATTCTTGTCCTAAATACTCAATAACTTGGTGTTTAGGAAATGTTTGATCTTTAAAGTAATTATCCATCATTTTGCGGGCGATAGGCGCAGCCTTTGTGCCACCATGGCCCGCATTTTCTAATACAACCGTCACTGCAATTTGAGGCTTGTCATAGGGAGCGTAACCGACATACATTGCGTTATCGCGGTTTTTCTTAGATAACTTTGTTGCATCATATTTTTCGTCCTGAGCGATAGATACTAACTGTGCGGTGCCTGTTTTACCTGCGGATATGTAATGAGCCCCTTCAAATGCTCTTCGTGCAGAGCCTTTTCGGTTTACCGTACCATACATGGCATCTAATACAATATCCCAGTTGTGTTCGTCTTTTATGGTTATTGGGCTTCTTTCTTTTATCCCTTGCAAGATGATCGTGTCTTTTTGTATATTACCGCGAATTATTTGTGGAATAATCCGTCTACCTTTATTAACCAAAGTGGTAATCGATTGAGTAAGTTGAACTGGTGTGGCTGTCCAGTAGCTTTGTCCTATGCCGATATTGATAGTATCTCCGATATACCAAGGAAGATTAAATAAGGCCTTTACAATACCCCTGCTAGGCATAATACCATCGGCTTCTTCATGTAAATCGATACCGGTATAGTCACCAAATCCAAATTCGTTCATGCTTTCGCTGATACGGTCTATTCCCAATTTATATGCCAGATCATAGAAGTAGATATCGCAGGACACTTCTATAGCCTTAGTCACGTTGACTGTTCCATGGCCATATGGATTGTGGTCTCGCCATATTCGTTCAACATTTTTAAGTTTGAACTTCCCATAGTCTTTGATGGTGACCTCAGGCGTAATTACATTTTCTTCAAGCCCAGCCAATGCCAATAAAGGCTTAACTGTCGATGCTGGCGGATATTGCCCTTGGGTAGCACGGTTAAATAAAGGTCTGTCTGATGTGAGTAGTTTTTTGTAATTCTTACTGCTAATGCCATGCACAAAGAGGTTGGGGTCGTAACTGGGACTACTATATAACGCTAATACGCCCCCATCTTGAGGATCGATAGCAACGACAGAGCCTCGCTCACCAGCAAAAGCTTTCTCTGCTTCTAATTGCAAGTCCATATCGATATTTAATACGATATCTTGACCCGGAGCAGGTGGATTGAAGTCCAATATACGAATTATCCTGCCCTGATTATTGACTTCCACTTCTTGAAATCCCACTTTGCCATGGAGTTTCTCTTCGTGGTATTTTTCTATGCCTCTTTTACCGATGTCATAAGTGGCTGCATAGTTTGCTTCAAACCCCGCTTCGCTGAGTTTCTGTAAATCTTTTTTATTGATTTTTGCAACGTATCCTATGACGTGGGTGAGGGCACTGCCATAAGGATAATAACGTGCGAGCCTAGCTTCGACTGATACGCCAGGGTACTTATGTTGTTTGGCAGAAAATAATGCGACTTCTTCGGATTTTAATCGATTGATCAAGTTCACCGGTTTGAAACGCCTATTGCCTTTTAGGTCTTTATAAAAATCACTGATATCTTCTTCGTCAATATCTAGCAAGATGCTTAGTTCGTTGATAGTGAACTCTAAATCTTTAATTTCTTCTGGGATGACTTGTAGACTGAATACGGGACGGTTTTCTGCGAGTAATATACCATTTCGATCATAGATCAACCCACGATTTGGGGCAACAGGTAACACTTTTATCCGGTTACCGTTTGCACGTGTTTGGTAATCTTCGAAACGACTTATTTGCAAATAATATAAATTTGTCAAGACCATAGCTATCATCACAAAAACAACCAGTAGCCCAATAAAAGTGCGCCTAGCAAAAAGGTTAGTTTCCGCTGAGTGGTCTTTAATAAGGAGGCGCGGTGAAGGCAAATTTATTCTCTATGATAAGGGTGATTATTATTAATTGACCAAGCTCGGTAAAGACTCTCAGCTACAATAACCCGCACTAAAGGGTGTGGTAATGTAAGACTCGATAATGACCACTTTTGTTCCGCAATGTTTAGACACTTTGGTGCTAAACCTTCAGGGCCACCAATTAACAAACTCACATCTCGGCCATCCATTTGCCAACTTTCCATAGTCTTAGCTAATTTAGGTGTGTCCCAAGGTACACCTGTCACTTCTAAGGTGACGACTCTATTGCCTTTGGGTATGGCGGCCAGAGTCAATTCGCCTTCTTTTTGCAATATGCGTTTGATATCGGCATTCTTGCCACGTTTGCCGGCGACTATTTCGGTGAGGTGTAAAGGCATATCTGCAGGGAAACGTCTGCAATATTCTGAAAAGCCTTGTTCAACCCAATGGGGCATTTTCATGCCCACTGCTATCATTTGAATACGCACTGGTTAATTTAGCCCCAGAGTTTTTCCAATTGATAGAAGTCTCGCGCTTCATCTTGCATGACATGTAAGACCACGTCACCTAAGTCAACTAACACCCAATCACCTGTTTCACGCCCTTCAATACTTAAAGGTGCTGTACCAGCTTGTTTGGCCTCAACTACCACATTTTCGGCAATGGAAATAACATGACGTTTAGAGTTACCTGAACAAATTAACATTGTCTCGGTAACGGATGATTTTTCTGCAACATCTAAATCAATAATGTCACGGCCTTTTAAGTCTTCGACTTTTTCTATTACAAAGGCTTTTAATTGTTGGTGATCCAAAGACTTTCCTTACGGTTAAATTTTATACACATGAATTTTAATTAGTTTAGCAGAAATCTGTATCAGGCTGATATAACTTATGTTGTTGAATATAATCTAATATATTTGGCGGCAAAAGCTCTTTAACTACTTGATTTTTATGTAATAGCTGCCTTATTTCACTGGACGAGACTGTTAATGTTTGGGTGTTGGCGACATAAATATGCCCCGCGAGACTATTATGCAGTGCCAGTGGGGTAAAAATTTGTCTTTGTTTTAACAGCTTTTGAAGTTGTGGTGCATACAGATCACCAGAGAAATCTTTTAGGCCGTTGACTGTTTCTACTTTTCTTTCACACACTACAAAATGGCAAAGAGAAAATAATGTTTGCCATTTGTGCCATTTCAATAAATTTTGAAATGAGTCGGAGCCAATGAAAAAACATAGAGGAGTAGTGGGCATTGCTTCGCGTATTTCTTTTAAAGAATCGACACTAAAGGTCGGTTTTCCTCGATTAATATCTCTTGAGTCAGGATAAAATAAAGGATAATCAGCACAAACCAGTTCAACCATCTTAAGTCTATCTTCGCTTGATGCGATTGCTGGATTTTTATGACTAGGTATGTAACATGGCATTAAAGCGACTTTCTTGATATTAACTTTTTTTGCACCCTCGAGTATTGGGTAAATATGCCCATTATGAATGGGGTCGAAGGTGCCACCAAAAATTCCTAAAGGAGAAGCAAGTTTCATGTACCTAAATCACTCCTAGTCTAAAATGCCATAGTCTAAAGGTACATTACCCAGTGAGTATGGAACAAATAACAAACATAAATGGCATAACTCGACATATGGACGTACGACTTTAGACTGTTTGATAGCGTTATCAAACTCAGTTAATTTTTGCTGTAGCACACGCATATTATCTAAAGATAAACGTTGTAATGCAGACTGATATAAAGGCTGACGATTTTTCCATATCCGGTGTTGATACCAGTTAATAGTTTTACCCTGCTGTTTGTCAAATAATATTCCTTGCAAAGTTTGCCATTCACGGGTCAAAGCCCAAACAATAATATTTGGTTCAACGCCTTCGCTTTCTAAACGATAAAGCATTCTGATTGCTTTTTGAGCATCTCCACTGAGTAACACGTCAATTAAATGAAACACCGTAAATCTAGACTGATCAACGACCGCTTGTTCAACCTGTTCAAAGCTTGGGTTGCCTTGTGGATACAGCAGCATTAACTTTTGAATTTCTTGTTTGGCAGCGAGTAAATTACCCTCGCAGTAGTCAACCAATAACTGCGAGATTTGTTGGCATGCCTGCATGCCTGCAAGGCGCATTTGGTTATTTAACCATTGATATAATGCATTGCCTTCAAGCGGATAACATGGGACATATATCGCCTGTGAGTCCAGAGCTTTAAACCATTTGGTTTTTTGTACATCCTTACCGATTTTACCGCCATGTATCACTATCAGCACGTCAGGATTGACCTGTTGCGCTAAACTAGTCAATACCTTACTGCCTTCTGCTCCGGGCTTTGCGCTGGGTAATTCAAGTTCAATTATTTGTCTGCTAGAAAAAAGCGACAAGGTTTGCGTCGCTTCAATCAATGTATCCCAGCTAAATTGACCGTCAACAACTAATGACTGACGTTCGTCAAAGCCTTGGGCTAAAGCGGCGCTTCTAATTAACTCAATACATTCGAGTTTTTGTTGCGGCTCATCACCAAAAATCAGATAAAAAGATTTAAGATCTGAGGAGGCATTGACATTAAAACGGTTTGGATAAACCTGCATTAGCCACCTGTAGTGTGTTGCCAATTACTATAAGAGCTAGCAATTTGGCGAATAATGCGGTCGGCTGCTTCTTGGCGCATTTCTTTTTGTATCAAATCCAGTTCACGAGACTTAGCTAATACTGCATCAGGATCATCTTGATATTCTCTCGTCACATCGAATTCTATTTCTTGGGGGTCTTGCCCAGGAAATTGCAGCTGATATTTAATGGTATATACCAATTCGTACTCTGCTACTTGTCCAGTTGAAAAAAGGGATAACAAGCGTCTTTCAAGTTCGTCAGAGGTTAGATAAATAATAGCATCTATTGGTTTACCGATTTGACTGACACTAGCAGTGTTATCCAACACTTCGATGTTAAAACGTTGAAGTTTTTTCCCTAATATTCTATGCAATGGCGTGTTTTTTTGTGCCGCTAATAACTGTAGTTGCCCAATTTCTTCAGGCAGCCCATAGTCACCTCGTAACTTAAAACCGCACCCCACTGTCGTTAAAATGATAGTGAGGATCAAGAGCATACAAATCTTTAAACCTATGGGTTTTAGCACCTTAGTTCGCCACTATGTTGAGCAATCGCCCAGGTATATAAATGACTTTTCGGATTGTTTTGCCGTGCGTATGTTGCAGGATATTATGTTCAGCCAAACCTATGGCCTCAACCTGTTCTTTTGTCGCATCTGCAGCGACAGTAATCTTAGCTCTGACTTTACCATTGACTTGCAGCACTATTAATTTTTCGTCTTCAACCATTGCGTCAGTTTCAGCCAAGGGCCATGGAGCGGTTTCAATTTCATTTTCATGATCTAAATCTTTCCACATAACATGACAAATATGCGGAGCGATAGGAGCAAGTAACAAAACGATTGCATCAATACCTTCACGTAACACGGCTAAATCTTGCGCAGATATTTTTGGCGCCTTTTGCAAGTGATTGAGTAATTCCATAGTGGCCGCAACTGCCGTGTTGAAGGTTTGACGGCGACCAATGTCATCACTGACTTTTTCAATGGTTTTATGTATTATACGCCTAAGGTTTTTCTGCGCAGCAGATAAGTTCGCTTTATCTAGAGGGGCTATTTTTCCTACTTCGACGTGTTCTTGTACTAAGTTCCAAAGGCGCTTTACAAACCTATGTGCACCTTCAACCCCAGAGTCAATCCATTCCAATGTTTGTTCAGGTGGCGCTGCAAACATAGTAAAGACTCGAATGGTGTCAGCACCATATAAGTCAATAACTTGCTGGGGGTCGATACCATTATTTTTCGACTTAGACATTTTGATCATGCCGTGATGGATAACATCCTTACCGTCAGACTCAAGTACAGATTTAATGATCCTGCCTTTTTCGTCTTTTTCACTGATAACATCAGCAGGGGAAAACCATTCTTTCTTACCTGTTTTATCTTCACGATAAAACGAATCCGCTAAGACCATTCCTTGACATAACAAACGTTTGTAAGGTTCATCAGATTGCACCAACCCTTCGTCACGTAAAAGTTTGTGAAAAAAACGTGAGTACAATAAATGTAAAATAGCGTGTTCAATTCCACCCACATATTGATCCACGGGTAACCAATAGTTTGCCTGTGCGGGATCCAGCATGACCTGATCGTTTTGCGCACTGCAATAACGGGCGTAATACCATGAGGATTCCATAAACGTGTCAAACGTATCGGTTTCCCTTAATGCAGCTTGACCATTGTATTCGGTTTTAGCCCACTGGGGGTCTGCTTTGATTGGAGAGATAACTCCGTTCATTTTTACATCTTCTGGTAATTCGACTGGCAATTGGTCAGTGGGTACAGGAACGGATTCACCATTTTCTAAATTCAACATAGGGATTGGGGTGCCCCAATAACGTTGGCGTGAAACGCCCCAATCTCTCAAACGATAATTTACCTTCTTTTGCCCTTTATTTTGTTCCACAAGCGTTTCTGCAATTTTATCAAAGGCTTCTATTGAAGTCAGGCCATCATATTCGCCTGAATTAATCAATAGACCCTTTTCGGTAAACGCCTCTTTTGTTACATCACACTCAATAGTACTTTTGGGATCACTATTTTGGGCATCACGCTGGATAACTTGTTTTATTTCAAGGCCGTATTTACTGGCAAACTCCCAGTCACGCTGATCGTGCCCCGGTACTGCCATCACTGCACCTGAGCCGTAACCCATTAATACAAAGTTGGCTACCCAGACAGGTACCTTGTTTCCGGTTAAGGGGTGAATAGCGAGATAACCTGTAGCGCACCCTTTTTTTTCCATAGTGGCCATATCGGCTTCAGCCACTTTGGTATTTTTGCATTCTTCAATAAATGCCGCTAAGTTACTGTTGGTTTTGGCGGCTTCTAATGCAATGGGGTGTTGCGCTGCAACGGCCACATAGGTCACACCTAATAAGGTGTCTGGGCGTGTGGTATAGACATCAAAACTTGTGAGCTGCGCAACAACTTGTTCAAGTTCGAAGGTGACTTCTACACCTTCTGAACGGCCAATCCAGTTTTTTTGCATCGCCCGAACCTGTTCAGGCCACTCATCTAATTGTTCTAAGTCATTGACTAACTCTTCAGCGTAGTCTGTGATTTTAAGAAACCACTGAGGGATTTGTTTTTGTTCAACTAAGGCGCCTGAACGCCAGCCGCGTCCATCAATTACTTGCTCGTTAGCAAGGACCGTATGATCAACTGGATCCCAGTTAACCGTAGCGTTCTTTTTATACACTAAACCTTTGTCGAATAGGCGTGTAAAAAACCATTGTTCCCAGCGGTAGTAATCCTTTTTACAGGTCGCTATTTCACGATCCCAGTCGTAACCAAATCCCAATGTTTTTAATTGGGTTTTCATATACTCAATATTTGAGTAGGTCCACTTGGCTGGTGCCGTATTATTATTAAGTGCGGCATTTTCTGCAGGTAATCCAAAAGCATCCCAACCCATAGGCTGCAGTACATTTTTACCTAACATTCTTTGATAACGGCTGATCACATCACCAATGGTGTAATTTCGAACATGGCCCATATGTAAACGGCCACTTGGATAAGGAAACATTGAAAGGCAATAGAACTTTTCTTTACTGGTATCTTCCGTTGCTTTAAACGTTTGCTGGGTTTCCCAATAGGCTTGAACCTCTTTTTCGATATTTTGAGGTTGGTATTGTTTTTCGGCCATTAAAAAATATTTCCGTGAATAGGGTTTTTAAAGGCCGGTAAGGCCTTAAACAGTTATTAAAGTTTAGCTGGTTAGAATACCTTAGCCTGAGCAGGGGGGACAATAGATGAAAGTGTTTTTGTCGCTGATAAATCAGTGATTTTAATATATTGACTTCAATTCAAGCCAATTTTAGGAATAAACAATGTTTCAAAGCATCATGGGAATAAAATTTATATCAAAAATGCTTGCACTGCTATGAGGTTATTAATAAAGCTACACTTTAAATTTTTCAATTAGGCCTGCAACTGTGTGGCTCATTTTTACAATATCACCATTAGTCGTGGTACTTTGTTTTGCAATACTCAGTGCTTTTTCATTTGCAGCCTGAATGTGTTCTACATTTTTTTCTATGGCACTCAGGTTATTATTTTGTTGACTGGCTGCACAGGCGATAACATTTGCGCCTTGTAAGTTTTTATCAATAGCATCGCGAATATTTTCAAATGTTTCTTCTGCATGTGCGACATGTTCAACATTTTTTTCTGCTTGTCTGAGTCCGTCTTTCATAACACTCAGTGTTTCTGAGGCCTGCCCTTGTAACTGTTCGATAATATTGGTGATTTGACCTGTTGATTCCTGGGTGCGTTGCGCGAGGGTTCTTACTTCGTCTGCTACGACCGCAAAACCTCTACCTTGCTCACCGGCTCTAGCAGCTTCGATTGCAGCATTTAGGGCTAATAGATTAGTTTGATCTGCAATGCCTTTTATGACTTCAATGACAGTCGTAATATTTTGTGAATATTCATCTAGTTTGGCTGTTTTTTGTGTGGAATCTGTAATGGAGGCCGCTAAAGCTTGGATCATTTTGTTTGTTTGATTCACATCTTGAATACCGGTAGAGACCAGTTCAGTGGTTTGTTCAGTGATACTTGCAGAGTCGGCTGCTTGATTGGCAACATCTTTGGACGTCATGCTTAAGTTATGTACAGCTCCGGCAATTTCTGACACTTGAGAATTTAAGTTATCGACAATTTGATTGAGTTGCCCCGTATTATCTTGACCACTTTGTGACGTTTCGTCGAGCTTGTGGGTGACTGCAGAAATTTCTTTAATAATAATATGAATGTTGTTGATAAAAGCGTTGATACCGTCTGATAATAAACCTAGTTCATCAGAGCTTTTGAAGTTTATGCGTTTGGTTAAATCCCCCTTTCCCTGTGCAATATCATTGACTCTAGCGGTAATTCTGTTGAGCGGATAAAGTACTAATTTGTGAATAAGTAGTCCCATTATTACCAAAATAATGACGTCTAGAATAATGATTTGCATGACACTTCGTTTTACTGCCGAAGTAAAGGCTGCGTTAAGTGATTGGTTGGAATAAATGAGTTGAACCCGGCCCGCGTCAAATTCTTCTCCTTGATCATTAAATTTGATGACTTGATCTTTGCTGAACAAAAACTCGCCTGTGTAAGCGTTATCGGAAATAATTTGGCTTTCGTTGTCCCAACTTAACTGAAATAACAGTTTGTTTTCGTTGTCAAAAGCACTTACTGAAACCAAATCGTTAGTGCCTAATTCTGATCCTGCCACTTTTTTTGCATTATCAACATTAAAATTCCACATTGAATTAGCAAGGGTTATACCCAAACGTTTGGCTGTATTTTGTGAGGCGAATTCTGCTTTTTCTACCAATTGAGTTTGGCTGAGCCAAATATCCACTGCTGCATAACAACATAGTGTTAACGTTAGGGCGAGTAACAAGGCTAAATTTAGCTTTCTTCTCAAACTCATTTTTTGACTCAGTACGGGTATATAAAGTAAGGTTGTACCATAGCTGTTTTATTATATGAGAAGCAAATTTTTCTCTATTATTGGGAATAATAATAGTCCTAAGCTATATCAAAGTGGCTTCTGATGATTTTTGGGTTCTACAGACAAGGTTTACAATGAGAAACAAAGGTTTTTATATCGGGTTATTAAGCGTTGTTCTTATTACTTTGATAACGCCAGAGCGGTCTTTTGCAAATGAAATAACGGTAGGGGTATTGACGTCCAGTGGTGTTCAACGCTCTATGTATGCAACCTTTGAAAAGGAGTTTGAAGCAGCCAATCCTGATATTCAGTTGACTATTTTAATCCGTAGTGATGCACAATATAAAGAAGAAATGAAAACGTGGTTTGCTACGGGTGAGGGGCCAGATATTTTGAATTGGCAAGCAGGAGAACGTCTTTATCAGTATGTCCGTGATAATAAAGTAAAGGATATCAGTCATATTTGGAAGAAAAACGGCTTAGGATCCGCTTTTAGTGATGCAGTAAAGGGAGCGGTTTCCTATGAAAAAAAACGTTATGCTATACCAATTTCATATTATCAGTGGGGATTTTATTATCGCCAGTCATTGTTTGAACAACATGGATTGTCAGCTCCTACAACATGGGATGAGTTTTTAGCGGTATGTGCAACACTAAAAGCCGCAGGCGTTACACCAATTACTATCGGTGCTCAATACAAATGGCCTACAGCGGCTTGGTTTGACTACCTCAACTTACGAATAAACGGTTTAGAATTTCATCAGAAATTGTTAAAAGGCGAAATAGTTTATACAGACTCAAGAGTGGAAAGTGTATTCAATCACTGGAAAATTTTATTAGATAAGGGGTATTTCGTCGACCGTCATAATGGTTGGAATTGGCAGCAGGCCATGCCTTTTATGTATCATAAGTTGGCTGGGATGACCTTAATAGGCAATTTTTTTGCTGGTACATTACCACTAGTATTAAAAGATGATTTTCGATTCTTTAGATTTCCCATCATTGATCCTAGTGTAGACGTTTACGAAGAGGCGCCACTGGATTTATTTATGGTACCCAGTTATGCCAAAGAAAATCCCGCAATCGAAAAATTTTTACTGTTCTTAGCTAGTAAAGGATTTCAACAAAAATTTAACGAAACATTGGGCATGATATCTACCAACTTAACCAGTGATGTAAGTGACGATTATTTTATTCAAGTGGGAGCACAAACATTAAATGCATCTGCAGGTGTGTCGCAATTTTTTGACCGCGACGCTAATGCAGACATGTCTAGTGCAGCCATGGAAATATTTACTACGTTTTTAGACACCAAAAATGTCAGTGTTACACTGAAAAAACTTGAACAAGCCCGTAAAGCACATTATTAATGTGGAGGGATGCAGCAGGCACTCTACTATGCCAGGGTAAACTTACTGTTGGTGTCAATTATGTGTTTATGAGTTTGTTTTGTTGTTTGAAAATCGCAGACCTTCGTAAACGTTCGCAAATGAATCGCGTATGAATCGCACATGTATTGCGCATGAACTGCACATGAATCGCACATGTATTACACATGAATTGCACACGAATCGCACACGTATTGCACACAAATCGTACACAAAATGAACGCTTGTTTCGTTACATCGTTTATGTGTTTGACAGC
>Ga0307492_10000854_pt1 | contig 12804 bp, 4 predicted proteins | sample SI3LmetaG_FD_202365 | JGI IMG/M metagenome (GOLD analysis project Ga0307492, IMG submission 202365) | Sea-ice brine microbial communities from Beaufort Sea near Barrow, Alaska, United States - SI3L | ecosystem: Environmental > Aquatic > Marine > Coastal | place: USA: Alaska | collected 2017-05-06
TAGTTTTTATGACATATTCATTAATTACAGATTGCTATATATCAACAGATTATGAACTTCGATTGTTAACAATTGTTCATAAAAAAAGCGTCCTTCAAATGATATGAAGGACGCTGAGTTTTTGACATGTAATCTACTAGTATCTTTGTTCTTTGATACGAGCTTTCTTACCTGTAAGACCTCTAAAGTAATAGATACGTTTTCTACGTACACTACCTTTTTTATTGATTTCAATTTTCTGTAGTGCTGGCATATTCACTGGGAATATACGCTCTACACCAACAGTACCAGACATTTTTCTGATTGTAAAGGTTTTTAATAATCCAGTACCTTTTACTTGGATTACAACACCTCTAAAAAACTGTGTTCTTGTTTTTTCTCCTTCACGAATTTCATAAAACACAGTGATAGTATCACCGGCAGAAAATTCTGGAAAATCTTTTTTGGTTACAAATTCATCTTGTACAAATTTTACTAACGCTTCCATTGTTTATTATTTGATAGTTTACTTTATAACGACATCCACGTTTCTCGCCAGAGGTTGAAATAAAGGGTTGCTTAGCTTCTAGAGTTAAGCGGCTGCAAAAATAGTGTTTTTATCTATTTTGGCAATACAATTCCTATTTATTTAATAGCAACATACTTTTAATGAATATTATATTAAAAATACCGCCCCCTGAGGGAGACAGTATTTTATATTAATGGTATCTAAGCTGCTATTAACGCTTGATTAACTGGATTACCTTATTTCCATTAGCTGTCATTACAGAAACAAAATAAGTAGCGCTGGCTAAATCTGAGACATAAAATAAATTCTGTTGTATTTCTGAAATGCCATAGTTTTTGATAATTCTTCCAGAGATATCTAATATGGTAATGCGCTCTATTTGAATATCACTAGAATTTGAAAGGCTAAAACTAGTTGCCGTTGGATTTGGGAATAATTGTAAACCCTTTAAAATTTCCGAAGCATTTAAGTTTAACGTAGGGTCTATAAAAATATCAAATTGACAACTCACTGTATTCCCACTTGGGTCTGTTACTGTGATTGTAATATCTGTTTCGCCTTCCTCCACAAATGTACCTACTGGAGGGTCTTGTGTGATTATTAATTGATCGAAGCAATTATCTGTAATTGTTACAGTACCGTCTGCAACATAATCAGGAAGTTCATAAGGTGCAAGTGCTGCAATAATGATTGTTTCTTCAGGACAGGCTATAGTAGGGTCTATATTATCTACTATAAAAACATCTGCAACGCAACTGTCACTCAATCCTTGGGCGTTTGTCACTGTTAATGTTACCGGGATAACACTTCCTGCATCTTCACATGTGAAGGTGTCAATATCAATAGTCAGTACATAGCCACAAATATCAAAAGCATCATTTGACGATAGGTTTTGCGGTGCAAGCATGGCCATGCCGTTTTCATCAAGAACAATCGTTATATTTTGACACGCTGCAACAGGTGCTGTACTTGGCGGGTTTACTGTAACAATTGCGGTACAAGTCGCTACATTACCTGCCGTATCTGTAACAGTAAGTTGTACTTCATTGTCGCCAAGATTACTACAATTAAACATTGTAATATCCAGATCATAAGATGCAATCTCACAATTATCAGTGCTTCCATTATCTATCATTTCTGGGGTGATAAATATGGTGTCTCCATCTTCGTTTACTTCAACTACGATGTTTTGACACACAGCTGTTGGAAGCGTATTATCTTGTACAGTTACTGTAGCTTCGCATTCTGATTCGTTTCCGTTCTCATCTGTAACTAATAATACAACGTTATTTGTTCCAATATTATCACAGGTAAATGTGCTTACATCAATCGCGATGGTCACATTTCCGCAGTTATCAAAACTACTATTGTCAATATCAGCCGCTTCTATTGTGGCCATTCCATCAGCGTCAAGTACAATTGTTATATTTTGACACAATGCCGTTGGGTTTAGGTTGTCTATAATCGTAACGGTCGTTTGGCAATCTGATACATTACCCTGTGCGTCTGTCACTGTAAGTGTTATTGTATTTTCGCCAATCATGGTGCAGTCAAATGTGGTCATACTTGCTTCATATGATACAATATCGCAATTATCAGTACTGCCGCCATCTAGCATAACTCCTGTAATAGTCGCCATTCCTGCTGCATCGAGTGCTACCGTAATTGGTGCGCAAATTGCTTCTGGAGGGAGTGTGTCTTCAACGGTTACAACCGCTGTACAGCTGGCGATATTGCCATCATTATCTTCGACCGTAAGTACCACATTATTTTCTCCTATGTTTGAGCAGTCAAATGTGTCAATATCAATCGTTGCGATTGAACTTGCACAAATTGTCTCTGGACCTGCATTCACATCTTCAACAGTAATAGTGACCATTCCAGATGCGTCTAGTTGCACTGTTAGGTTCTGGCAAATAGCTTCAGGAATCGTCGTGTTTTGAACGGTTACGGTAAATGAACATGCTGTAATATTTCCGCAGTCATCAACTATTTCAAACTCATTTACGGTATCACCTATAGGAAATTCACTACCAGATGCTAAACCATTTATTTGGTTAACGGTAACAGCACCACAAGTATCGCTTGCAATAATATCAAAATCAACTACGGCGGTACATTGATCAGGATCTGTATTTACTGCAATATCTTCGGGACATTGAACCGAAGGGGCTATGATGTCTTGGGTTGTAATTGTTTGAATACAAGAGACAATGTCACTTCCGCAATTGTCTTCTGAAAACCACGTACGTGTTATTATTTGAGTATTTCCGCAGGTTTCCTCGACGGTATCTGTAAAGGTAATGACAGGGGTAGGGTCGCAAGAAGAAATAGCAGTAGCCATTCCAGTATTTGTAGGCGAAATGTCTTCTCCACAAGCTATGATAAGGTCTTCTGGACAGGTAATCGATTGACCACCATCTGTATTTTCAATCACATTTGCAATGGCAACACACATTGCAGTTTTCCCAGTGTCGCTGGTTACTAGCACGTCTACATTATTTGTTCCTATATCTGCATTTGTAAACGCAACTGTAGAGCCCATTGGCGCGCCTGCTGTTACTGTAAATCCGCCACAGGCTACAGATACACTTTCTAATAGTTGGTCTGCATTTATAACGGCATTTCCTGAAATGTCAAGAAAAACATCTAATGGTAAAGAAACTACTTCATAGCCATAATCTAATCTCCAATAATTTAAAATCCCTTGGTCTTGATTAAACGTGTCTTGTATTGTGATGGTCCAAGTTCCCAAGGTGCTTTCGCCGTCAAATGCAGCTAACGCATTACTAGGAATGTAATTGGGTTCTGGAAATGCAGGCGTAGCATCATTACACGCTAGTCCATTTGCAGATTCATCATCTAATAATGTTATCAAATTATCTCCTGAACAACCATCTGCGGCACCATTAAAAATAATAACTGGGGTTGCTGCTGGAGAAATAAGAGTAATTATCATATCCTCAACATAACTGTGATTGATATCTAGTGCGATATTTAAATCTGTAATCGTTACGTCTTGTGTAATCTCTATGGTTGTACTAACGGTATTAAGATCTTCAATGTTTAATCCTGGAGCATCCTCAGCACTTCCATCCAATTGTAATAAGCCAGAGCCTTTACAAATTAGTACTGGAGGGGCGTCTGTTACTAAAATATCATCCATTAAAACTCCTGGTGCTCCTGTACAAAAATCAAGAATTGCATAACTTATCGTTACGGGTCCTTCACCCGAAACACTAGGGTCAAAAGTAAATGTAGTCCCGTTTCCGTCATCTGTTACACCAGATCCGCTGTATACTCCGCCTTCAGGTAATCCTCCCCCTAGGCCGGTTTGAATTCCATCTGCAAGACAAACTTCATCAATAACGTCTAATGAAGAAAAAGTAGGAGGGAGGTCAAAAGCCTCTGTACCATCACTTCTACTATTACTGCTCCCTTGATCAGCGCTAAATCCTAGTCCTCTGCGTGCAAATGCTGCCCAGATTTCACATACGTGACTTCCGCCATATAAAGCTTGATCTGCCGCTAAAATAGCATCACGTCCATCTATAAATCCTGGAGAGCAAGGTTGTAGTTTAAGTCCTTCTGTTACTAAGGCAAGGGCTGTATTGTTTCCGCCAGTACCATTGTAAATATCTGCATCAAAACCTTCAACAGCAATGAGCTCCCAAGTCATTTCCCAAAGCATTTGTGACCAAACAGATCCCACTCCATGCGGAACAGACTCTGTATTAATATCATCGTACGTATGTGAGTTGATTGCAAAATTTGTACTATACGGGAATGTTCTAATTCCATTTCCTCCAGGTCCCTGTCCTAAGAGCCAAGTTCCAATAGGTCTTGCGTCTGGTCCTATATCACCGGGCTCGAGTGTTAACATTAAGCCGTAATAATCACTCCAGCCTTCACCCATTTGTTCTTGATTAGAAAGGCAGCCAGCGTTGCTAGCACCCCCAGTTAAGCGTGATGAAACACCGTGGACGTATTCATGAACAACAACACCGTTATCAATATCACCATCTCTATCATTACAAATATACATTTGCATTCTTGGAGATCCGCCATCTGGACCCGTTGCCATATTGGCGTTACAAGTTCCAGATCCATCTTGTGCTTCAGCATTTACCGCATCGTTTCCTATACCACCCATTCCATAGGTGTTGTCTTGAAAGTTTCCAGATGCCGAATCAAAACCATATTGATACGTTACATCGTGAATAATATTGTTCCAGTAAAAGAGGTTTGTAATAATACCAGATTCTGACTGATCCCCATTTGAATATGTTGGATTAATAGGAAAGTTAAAGTTGAGCGCTGCTCCACCGTCTGGACTAAATCCAGGGTTATCGCCATCCTCATATGCGTGCGCATTATTTCCTCTTGTTATCGTGAATTCTGCTCCGGCAACACCATTAGTATCGTGCCATCCAAAAGGAGAAGCTATTGCGTCATCAGGGTCAACCACCGTACTTGCCGCACCATAGTTAGGCGACTCCACTGGCATAGGGTATACAAAATAACTACCTACTAAGGCAGACTCATTTGCCGCGGAAAGCGTAGGCTGATTTACCGGGCCTATAAATGCTGTGTCTTTTTGGGAATGCTCGTGATCTTCGTGATTGCCTAAAATATTACAAGATAATGTCCAGTTGTGGGTTTCTAAAACCGCACCTGTTGCTGCATCAATAATATAATTGTACCAGTTAGCGCTAGAAACCTCATCTATGGAAATATCCCAAGCGAGGCGTGTTTCTGTAGTACTTCGGAAATACACTAGTTTTGCTGGAATATTCCGTTTAGAAATACCTCCCTTAGAAAAGAGTGATTTTCTATTGACTCCCGTTGAAGTTTCAATCGTTGTTAGATTATCTACTGCATATCCTTTTTTCTGCGCGATAGCGGCGATTGCTTGCTCAGCATTTAAGGAAGCTGAAGATGATGTAACGGTCTCCGAAATGGAATTAACAAAGCTATTGTTCGATTTTAGGGTAGCGCCATTGGCGGCAAAGTGAACACTAGATTCAGTTCCTAGGACCTCGATACCATTAATAGCCTGTCTTAAGTAAACATGTCGAACACCGCTCAAACTACTGGTGTTTTCTGTTGTAATAACAATAGAATTATCTTGAGTTTTAACTAAGTTTTCAAGGGAGATGTTTGAGATTCCTTGTTGCGCTTTGCTATGTTTTTGTGCTGAAACATTAAAGCAGATTAGCATAACTGCTACGGGGAGTAGATTTTTTAATTTCATTTATTTGGTTTTAATAATAATGGGGAGTAGCATTTTTAGGATGCTACTATTTTGAAAAGCGTAATGAATGAATATAACTCTGATGTAAAGTTAAGTATCATACAACGCTACTTCATACGATGGGATATTTTTATGAGAAAAAACCCTTGGTGTTAGAAGGTGTTTATTGAATTCTTAAACATTATGAGTGATTATTTAATTGGTTATGTTCTATTCTTAGTTATGATTAAAGGGGTTCGCAGGCTTCTTTTTTAATAAAAAAGGATAGTGCTACGGTGTCATTGTTTAAAACTCTGATAGCGCAATCTATCCGTAAAGAGCATTAATTATCGACGAAAGGTATAAAAAATCTACCTTTTATCAAATGAAATTAACATTATTGTTTATGTAAACATGTGAAAAGCAATGAGGTAAAACAAAAATAGACCAGTTGTACTGTCAAGATTTAAAGGAGTATAACCACAAAAACACAAATCTTCAAGTCAATGAATGACAAGAATATCTGTGCTTTTTGAGGATGCTATTAAGAGAACTGCTGACTGGTCAGCAATTCCTGATTCTATTATCTTTTAATCAATTGCATACTGTGCGTGCCTAAATTTGTTTCTATAAAAACAAAGTAAGAGGCCTTAGCGACATTAGATACTGAAAATGTATTCTGGCGTATTTCTGAAATGCTATAATTTTTAATGATTCTTCCAGAAATATCTAACAAGGTTATTTTCTCTATAATAATATCATCTGACATAGTGATACTAAAACTAGTTGCTGCTGGATTTGGGAACAATTGCAGGGTTTTTAAAATTTCCGAAGCTTCAACTGTTAAGGAAGGATCTACAAAAATATCAAACTCACAAGAGGTTGTATTCCCACTTGGGTCAGTTACTGTGATTGTAATTTCTGTTTCTCCTGCTTCCACAAATGTACCTACTGCAGGGTCTTGTGCAGTGATCAGTTGATCAATGCAATTGTCTGCAACAGTCACCGTGCCGTCCACAACAAAGTCAGGAAGCTCATAAGGTGCGAGTGCTGCAATGATTAGAGTTTCTTCAGGACATACAATAGTTGGAGCTATATTGTCTACTACAAATACATCTGCGATACAACTGTCACTTTCACCTTGAGCGTTTGTCACTGTAAGTGTTACGGGTACAATATTACCCGCATCTTCACAAGTAAAAGTGTCAACGTCAATTGTGAGTACATATCCGCAAATATCGAAAGCTTCATTTGCAGAAATACTCTGCGGTACGATAGTAGCTATTCCGTTTTCATCAAGTATCACAGATACATCTTGGCAATCTGCAACTGGAGCATCGCTTAATGGATTTATAGTAACTATTGCGATACACGTAACTTCATTACCTGCAGTATCTGTAATGGTAAGTTGTACTTCATTATCACCAAGGTCATCACAATCAAACATTGTGATGTCTAATTCATAAGACTCAATATTACAATTGTCAGTACTTCCATTATCTATCATTGCAGGAGTGATAAATATGGTGTCTCCATCTTCGTTAAGTTCAAATTCTAAATCTTGACAAACGATCACAGGAAGAATATTATCTTCTATGGTAACCATTGCATTGCACTCTGATACGTTTCCGTTGTCGTCTGTAACTGTTAGTACAACATTGTTTACTCCTAAATTGTCACAGGTAAATGTAGTGGTGTCAATTTGGACAGTCACATTTCCGCAGTTATCAAAACTACCATTGTCTATATCAGCCACTTCAATTGAAGCAAGACCGTCAGCATCAAGTTCGAGGGTGAGGTTATTACAGATAGCAGTAGGTAAAGTAGCGTCTACAACGGTTACGGTGGAATCACAAGAATTAGAGTTTCCATTTACATCTGTTACTGTGATGGTCACATCGTGTTCTCCAACCATCGTACAATCAAACATTGTGGTGCTTACTTCAATGGAAGCAATGGCACAATTATCTGTACTTTCGCCTGCAATCATTTCTCCTGTTACGATCGCCATGCCTGTTGCGTCTAACTCTACCGTAATAGGTGTGCAAATCACTTCTGGTGGTAAATTATCTTCAATGGTTACAATGGCTGTGCAACTCGTGACATCTCCTTCATTGTCTACTACAGAAAGAACTACTTCGTTAGCTCCAATATTTGAACAATCAAAGGTGTCAATGTCAATAGTTGTATTTGAACTTTCACAGATCGTTCCAGTACCGCCATTAACGTCTACCGTAGTAATTGTAGCTATTCCATTTTCATCAAGTTCCAAAGTAATGTTTTGACAAATAGCCTCTGGAATTTCTGAGTTTTCAACAGTTACCGTAAAGATGCATAAGGTCGTGTTACCACAATCATCTACAATCTCAAATTGATTAAGCGTATCGCCTATTGGGAATTCACTTCCTGAAGCTAAACCATTTATTAATGTTATAGTTACATCTCCGCAAGTATCACTTGCAGTAATATCAAAGGTTACTATGGCGGTACATTGATCTGGATCGTTATTTACTAAGATGTCATCTGGGCACACCATCGTTGGTGCTATTATATCTTGTATTGTAATAATCTGGATACAAGTTGCTGGATCGTTTCCGCAGTCATCTACAGCAAGCCACGTACGTGTGATTATTTGCGTGTTTCCACAAGTTTCTTCTACTTCGTCTGTAAAGCTAACTACTGGATTAGGGTCGCAATCTGAATCTGCTATTGCAGTTCCTGTATTCGCTGGTGAGGTATCGTCTCCGCAAGCGATTGTGGTATCAGCTGGACAGGTAATTTCCAAACTTAATTCTGGTTCTAGTTTGAAAGAATACACTCTTGATTTTCTGTTAAAACCAGGATCTCCAGAATATTCTGAGGTGACCCAAAACGTAAGGTCATCTACAGGGTCTCTTACCCCTTGACCATAATCTCCATATCGATCATTGGATGTTACCGATGTTGTTCCTGCAATAGCTAATTCTTCTGGAACTGTCATAGTGCCTAAAGGGTCGCCATCCATTCTACCTGTATAATAAAGAGAAGGGAAAGTAGATGTTCCTGCCTTTGTGTATCCTAACCCTATGTTTCCTGCGCTGTCCATTGAGATACAACCCATAAAAACGGATTCTTTTAATGCTACTGTAGTTTCTGTTGGATCTGTAAATGTTCCTTCTTGAAAAACGCTCCAAGTGGCGCCATCATTTGTACTTCTAAGTTCTACCCAACGGATTCCAGATTTTTGTGTTCCATCTTGAATTTCTACAACCCAATTCAATAAAATAGATTCGTGTGCAGGAAATTTATACCAATGTGACATATTCATCACGGCTCCTACAATTGCGTCAATTCTTTGTGTGGTTCCAGGCTGTGCAATATTTGCAAACCCTCCAGCAATGGCGGCATCAAAAGCAGCTGTAGGTATTTCTACTTTATCGGAAATGGTAGAGGCGTTAATAGTGGCTGCACTTGTCCAGTCCATGTCAATATTCCACATCCCTATATGATCTGAGCTAATTCCGCCAAAAGCGTCATCTTGATAAAAAACAATTTTAATATCTCCAGTTGCAGCACCTGCCGCTTCTGAGTGTACCGGAATAGGTGCGGCAAAACCTCCAACACCTAAGTTTGCAGGAGAAAATCCTGCAATTTCAGCTGTAGCGTCACCGGCGAGCATTTTGGTTCTATTAAAAGTATATACTTTTTGAGAGCCTGTAAAGTTACCTGCAGTAACATAGCTATCACCCCAAACTCCATAATGCGGGTAATCATTTCCCGCAGGAAGTTCGTATTCATATACATTATAAGCACCTGTAGGATCTGGTGTAGTTGAAATTCCTATTAAAAACACATTGTCTGATAATGCTGGATTTCCAGATAACTGGAATTGTGAGATAAACCATCTGTCAGCCTCTCTATCATACATTACCACTGGGTCACCTGCATTGTCTGCGTGATTAGGTCCGGAAAGTGGATCGTTTAAAGTTTTTGGAAAGCCCGCCGCAATGGCTCCATTTTTATCGTATACTGCCCATAATCCATTTTGCATCGTCACGATGTGATTAGGACCTACTGCCATAGAAGGGTCTGGTGGAGCAGCAGAATTACTTACATCATCAAAATTTACAATGGGAGCTCTATTTAAATTAGAGTCGTCTGGAGCGATGCTTATTTGCATCTTTGGGTCAATGGATGTGCTACTTCTCCCGGCTGCATTTAAATGAGCCAATTTTCTTTTTCGCTTCGCGCTCATATCGTGACTTGTATTAGCCCCGTCTTTCGGGACAATAAAGCCATCAAAAGTAGATAAGTCATCACAAACCGGTAAGTCTCTCACCGGAGGTGAAACAAAGAAGTTAGTGGGAGTTAAGATTAACGTAGGATGCTCACTAGGAGTATAGGCTGCGGGAGCAGCTGACTCATTATTGTGTTGCGCAAAGGCCGATGAAGCGCAAAGCATAATAGCTAATATTGCAATTTGATTCTTTAATTTTAATAGTAAATTCATCAGTTAGAATGTAAGATTATATTTATGAATAACAGGGTGTAAGGTATTAAAAACCTAATAAATAACACTTTATAAATGAGTATTGAGCTTTAGGTGTGCCTTGAGTTTTAATAATAGTAATTAAATTACCTGACAATGAATGAAGTATGTCAGATTGTGTTAGTAAATTTAGTGTTCACGTAAAGATAATTGCTAATGATACCTATTAGTAATTATGGGATATTTTTATGAGATAAAATCACCCTTTAAGAGGTGTTTGATAAAAACAATAAAGCGCAACGATGTTCTATCGTTGCGCTTTATAAAATCAATAATCAGTGACGTTCGCTTAGAGCAAGTCACATCAAGCCCTATTTGATCATGTCATAACTACGTTTAATAAACGCCGTCATGTCTTCTCCTTTTAAGAGTCCTTTACTCAGCTTAGCTAAATCAAGTGCTTGATTTACCAAACGTTCTTTTTTCTTAGCCGTCTTGGTGTTTAAAATTTCAGAAACAAGCTCATTGTTCGTGTTTACAATAAGGTTATACATTTCTGGAAAACCACCCATTCCGAACATACCGCCACCGCCGCCAGATTGTTGCATCTCTTTCATACGACGCATAAATTCTGGTTCTGTAATCGTAAATGGATTTGCATTGCTATCCATTGCTTCTAGCTGTACTGTAAACTTATCTGCAGGTATTACCGTTGCTAAAAAGGTTTTTAACGTTTCCTTTTCTTCATCGTTTAACTTAGAGATAGCTTCTTCATCTTTTTTGATGAGGTTGTCTATGTGATCTCCATCTACACGTGCAAAACTCACCTTCTCATTGCTCGTTTCCATTTTCTGGATGAGGTGTGAGATAATAGGAGAGTCTAATAATAAAACTTCATATCCCTTGTCTGTTGCAGACTGGATATAACTGTGTTGTTCCTCTTTATTACTAGCGTAGAGTAAAACTAGCTTTTCATCTTTATCTGTTTGTGAAGCTGCTAGTTTTTCTTTTAATTCTGCAAATGTGTAATATTTCCCGTCTGAAGTAGGGTACAACATAAAGTCTTGTGCTTTGTCAAAGAATTTGTCTTCGGTAAGCATACCGTATTCTATTACTATTTTTATGTCGTTCCACTTTGCTTCAAAGTCTTCACGGTTCTCGTTAAAAAGACTCTTTAGTTTATCACCTACTTTACGAGTAATGTAACTAGAGATTTTCTTAACAGCACCATCCGCTTGTAAATAACTACGAGATACGTTTAATGGAATATCTGGTGAGTCAATCACACCGCGAAGCATTTGTAAAAATTCTGGTACGATCCCTTCTACATTATCCGTTACAAAAACTTGGTTTTGGTATAACTGGATTTTGTCTTTCTGAATCTGCATATCCTGATTCATCTTCGGGAAATATAAAATTCCTGTAAGATTAAAAGGATAATCCACATTTAAGTGAATATTAAAAAGTGGTTCTTCAAACTGTGCAGGATATAACTCTCTGTAAAAAGAAGAATAGTCTTCGTCTTTTAATTCAGTTGGAGTCTTCGTCCAAGCTGGAGAAGGGTTGTTAATTATGTTATCTACTTCTTGAGTAGGCGCAGCGTCCTCTTCTTTAGCATCTTCTGGCTTTGGTAAGGTTTCCGTCTTCATCCCAAACTTAATAGGGATAGGCATAAACTTATTATACTTCGTCAAAAGACTTGTAATCTTACTGTCTTCAAGAAACTCTTTTTCGTCTTCAGAAATGTGAAGGATAATCTCTGTCCCTCTTTCCTTTCTGTCAGACTCTTCTAGCGTATAATTAGGAGAACCATCACAAGACCAGTGCGCTCCAGGTTCATCTTTAAAAGACTTTGTAAATATCTCAACTTTTTCTGCCACCATAAAGGCGGAGTAAAAACCAAGACCAAAATGTCCAATAATACCAGCATCTTCCCCTTTCGTGTCTTTGTATTTTTCGATAAACTCTTCTGCTCCAGAAAATGCAATCTGGTTGATGTATTTATCAACTTCTTCCATCGTCATACCAATTCCTTGATCGATAATGTGCAGTGTCTTCGCTTCTTTGTCAATCTTTATCTCGATGTTAGGATTTCCGTAGTCCACTTTTGCTTCTCCTATATTAGTAAGGTGTTTCAGCTTTAAGGTTGCATCTGTGGCGTTACTCACTAACTCACGTAAAAAAATCTCGTGGTCGCTATATAAAAATTTCTTGATTAGCGGAAAGATATTCTCTACCGCTACATTAATTGTTCCTGTGCTCATATTCAGTGTCCCGATTTGACGGGGTAAAATTTAATTAAACTTATTTATTTTTAAAATATTCAAAAGCAGTACCAATTTGCATTTTGTGACATCATGTCATTAAAATAAAGCACGTCAAAAGTCAAAGCCGAACAAAATGTTTAATTAAATTGCTATTTAGTTAAACAAAAAGAGATTATCTTTGTGGTAGATAAAGTAAAGCTTCCAAAAGCTAATTTTTGCTTTATCTTAAGGTTAGGTTGTTTTTAGGGTGTCTTTTTTAGATGCCCTTTTTTCTTTTTTTGTGGAAAAATACTGTTTACAAATTGTTCAATTCAAATATTGAAAATCT
>Ga0307492_10000855_pt1 | contig 12794 bp, 9 predicted proteins | sample SI3LmetaG_FD_202365 | JGI IMG/M metagenome (GOLD analysis project Ga0307492, IMG submission 202365) | Sea-ice brine microbial communities from Beaufort Sea near Barrow, Alaska, United States - SI3L | ecosystem: Environmental > Aquatic > Marine > Coastal | place: USA: Alaska | collected 2017-05-06
TGGATAGTTTTATTGATAGGGCCTAACTCCACAATCTGTGCGCCCATTTTTGCGATAAAGCGTCCATCTGAAGTACCACCACTTGTTTGCGCGGATGTTTCAATATTGCAAACCTGTTTAATTGCGCCACGAGCTGCATTAATCAGCTCTTTAGATTCAGTGATAAAAGGTTCTCCATTAACTTTCCACTTTAACTCTGTATTAACACAGTGTTTATTAATAAAGTTTTGCATTTTAGCTTGCAAAGATTCTACTGTGAATTCAGTCGAAAATCGAAAATTAAATTCGACATCTATTTCGCCGGGAATAACATTGGATGCTTCTCCAGCTTTTACATTAGTTATTTGTAAACTGGTTGGTGGAAAATTTTCATTCCCCTTATCCCATTTAATTTTGCTGACATCCTCAATAAAGTTGGCTGCAATATGAATCGCATTCTCCGCGAGATGTGGATAGGCCACATGGCCTTGTTTTCCGTGAATTTTCAACCAACCGGTTAAGGAACCTCGTCTTCCAATTTTAATGACATCGCCAAGTTGTTCTGTAGAGGATGGTTCTCCAACGATTGCATAGTCGACAATTTGTTTTCTTTTAATCAGCTCTTCAACAACTCTAATTGTACCGTTAACAAAAGGGCCTTCCTCGTCGCTGGTAATCAAATAAGCGATGCTTCCCTTATGTGCGGGATAGTCTTTCACAAATTCACATGTTGCCGTTATCATTGCCGCAATTGAGCCTTTCATATCAGCCGTTCCGCGTCCATAAAGAACGCCGTCGATAATAGTCGGTTCAAAAGGTGGTGTATTCCATTTATCTAAGTTACCTGAAGGAACCACATCGGTATGTCCGGCAAAAAGAAAAACAGGTTCATCAGCAGACTGTGAGTTATTTCTAATAGCCCAAAGGTTTTTAGTATCTTCAAAATCCATTTGTTCAAATTTAAATGCAGATTTTTCGAGCAATGATTGAATATAATTTTGGCAATCGGCATCTTCAGGTGTGACAGATTTACGGCTTATTAGTTGTATTGCTATTTCTAACGTCGAAGGAACTTGGTTAGAAGATTTAATCTCAGTAGACATGATTCTCACCTTCCCTGATTATAAAAACAGTTCATAAAAACAACTCATAAAAACATATCATTCCATTCGTCGGGCTTAAAGCCAACACTCCAAAATTTACCATTGTAAATAACTGGACGTTTAACGACTGTTGGATACTTCTTAATTAATGATATATAGGCTTTTTGATTATTGAGAATTTTATCTTCAGCATCAACCTTACGCCATGTGAGTCCGCGTCGATTAATAAGTTTATCTTCACCAACTTGATCTAACCATTCTATGATCAATTCGTCTGCTAACTCTTCTGTTTTTAGATCATAAAATCGAGAGTCAATCTCTTTTCCAGCTAACCAGCGGATTGCTTTTCTGACCGTATCGCAATTCTTTATACCAAACATGTGTACTTCTGCGGACATCCTACTACTCCATTCTTAATAGTTCGTTGATTGAGGTTTTTGAACGGGTCTTTTCATCAACTTGTTTTACAATAACAGCGCAGTATAAACTATAACTACCGTCTTTAGATGGTAAGTTTCCAGAAACAACTACGGAACCAGCCGGAACTCGACCATAGGTTATTTCACCTGTTGCTCTGTTATAAATTTTGGTGCTTTGACCAATATATACGCCCATCGAAATAACGGAGCCTTTTTCAACAATCACACCTTCAACTATTTCGCTTCTGGCGCCAATAAAACAATCGTCTTCAATAATGGTTGGGGTCGCCTGTAGTGGTTCTAATACACCACCAATTCCAACACCACCAGACAAATGGACGTTCTTGCCAATTTGCGCACAAGAGCCAACTGTCGACCATGTGTCGACCATTGTTCCTTCGTCTATATATGCGCCTATATTTACATAACTTGGCATTAATACGACATTCTTATTAACAAAACTGCCGTTTCTGACGATTGCTTGAGGGACTACTCTTACACCCGCTTGTTCAAATTCTTGCTGAGTTGTCTGTGCATATTTGAGAGGCACTTTATCAAAATAATTAGTATGACCAGCATCAATTTTATTATTATCACGAATTAGAAACGAAAGTAAAACAGCTTTTTTAGCCCATTCATTAACCAACCATCCACCTTCCGGTTTAGGTTGTGCGACTCTTAATTTACCAGAATCTAAACAAGCAATGGTATCTAAAATTGCTTCTTTTAACTTAGGTTCTACGTTCGTAGCTGTAAGTTGCTGACGGTTCTCAAAGGCTTGTTCAATAGTCGTTTGTAATCCACTCATTTTTATAGTTCCAATTTGTTAATATTAATTATTTACTTAAATAACGATTTAATGTTTCCGTGATTTTCTCTTGAGTTTTTAAATCGGTAATCGGTTTATTTGATTTGTCAGAAATTAAAAATGAATCTTCAACTCTTTCGCCCAATGTGGTTATTTTTGCATCATGCAATTTAATTTCATTTTTAACAAAAGCTCGTCCTACAGAAGCCAGAAAACCGGGTTTGTTTTTTGCGGTAATGTCGACTCTTGTATATTGGGTAAATTCATCATTAGAAATTTTTATTTTGGTATCGACATCAAAATGTTTTATTTGCCTTGGCATTCTTCTGGAAACTCTTTGCTTTGTGTCTGCCAATATATTTTCTTTTACCGTATTTATTATTTTGTCTTGAGTTTCTATATCTTTTATTATTTTATCATTGTCATCTAAAAAGAAAAAACTATCGTAGCAATAGCCGTTTTTATCTGTAAAAACGTGAGCACCATAAATATTTAAACCTAACTGGTTTAGAGTTGCAGTAAGGTTGGCGAATAAATTAGATTTATCTTTTGTATAGATGAATATTTCATTACTGTTGCGCTCCCCACTTTGTCTGATGCCTACTAATGTTGATTTCGTTTGATTAGCATCTAGCACTATTTTTGTTTGCCAAACAACAGCCTTTACCGAACGTTTGGAAAAATAATGATTGCCAAGTAATTCCCATAACTGGTCGATTTCTTCAGAACTATATCCTTGAACAATTAATTCTGATTTTGTAGCTTTTCTATTGATATACCATAAAGGCTTATTGTTATTCGGATTTGACGATTCTTTTTTACGATCTTCTAAAACGATTAAAGTGTTCAAATATAGGTCTTTTAGTAGAGCATCTTTCCATGAGTTCCAAAGTGATTTGCTTGTTGCACGAATATCAGCGACGGTCAAAACGTAAAGCAGTTCTAATTTTTGTTTATTCTCTACCAAATCCGCAAAACGACAAATAACTTTGGGGTCTGAAGTATCTCTTTTTTGCGAAATTAATGACATGATGAGGTGATTGGCCACCAGCCAAGTTATAATTTTAGTACTGGTTTCTGAAACGAAGTGTTCTTTACAAAATTTGGATGCCATCTCCTTACCAATTTCACTATGATCTCCTCCACGGCCCTTTCCAATGTCGTGAAAAAGGCCTGCGAGATAAATTAATTTTGGGTTTTTTTGATTCATCATTATTTTGTGGCAATAAGGGAATGCAATTTTATTCTTGTCATTATTAAAATCGGCTAAATTACGAAGCAGAAATAAAGTGTGTTCATCAACTGTATAACTGTGGAACATATCATATTGCATTTGTCCGGTAATTTTTCTAAACAGAGGTAAATAGTCTGCTAAAACACCACTTCGTTTCATTAAAAACATGGCCTTTGCAGATTGATGATCGATTGACCAGAATGAAATAAATAATTTCTTATTGTCTTCATTTTTCCGATATTTACTGGTTATCTTTGAACGTGAAGCTCGGATTGCTCTTAATGTTTTTGCAGTTAACCCATCTAACTTTGGATTTAAAGCTAAAACATGAAATACCTCTAAAAGCGTGTTTGATTTTTTAGAAAATATTTTAAGATTAATTGCATCAAGTCGGTTATCAATAATTTGATAATTTGAATCTATGTTCAGTATTGTTTTCTTTGAAGAACCCCCCTTTAATTCACTCTCTTTCCTATCTTCAATAGCTTCTTTCATTAACTCAACAAGAAGTTCGGTAATATTTCTGATGATCAAAACGCTACGATAATAACGTTTCATCATTTTTTCAACGCCAAGTTTTCCTTTGCTATCTTTAAAACCCATTAATTCAGCAGTCTGTTTTTGATGATCAAATAGCAGTCGATCTTCAGGTTTTCCACAAACTGAATGCAATGCGAATCTTATTTTCCATAAAAATAATTGAGATTTGATGAGTGTGTAATATTCTCTTTGTGAAATTAATTTATCTTTTATTAACATAGAAAGAGTTTTTGGGTAGTAACATCTTTGTGCTAACCAACCCACTAAATGAATGTCTCTTAATCCACCAGGGCTCGACTTTATATTGGGTTCTAGGTCAAAAGATGAACCGTCAAACTTTTCATACCGCTCCCGCTTTTCAAGTACTTTAGCACTCAAAAAACTGGCAGCATCCCAAATTTCATTTGGTGCCGTAAGTTGCATTAAATAATTAAAACTCTCAATGTTACCTATTAAAAACCGGGCTTCCGTGAGACTTGTGGCTACAGTAATATCTTGCTTAGCAATTTCTACACATTGCTTAATCGTCCTGACAGAATGACCGATGATGAGACCAGTATCCCAAAGTAGGGTCACTAGTTTCTCAATCTTTATACTTTCTTCAGCAGTAATTTTAGATTCTATTAAAATAAGTAAATCAATATCTGACTGGGGGTGTAGTTCTGCTCGGCCGTATCCACCCACAGCAATTAATGTGAACGATTGGGGAAAGGAAAGATAATGCCATATTTTTTCTAGAAGAAGATCAATGTGTTTTGCTCTCTGCAAAACCAATTCACTGATGTTGGTATTTTGAATGAAAGCGTTTAGTAGAACTTTATTTGATTGACGGTGATAATTTTTTAGTCGACCAATAATTTCTGTATCTTCTATATTTAATAAATCTAAAGAAAGAACTTTAGAACCGCTAATAATATTTGGCTGAGTCATAATCAATTATCGTTTTGATCGTTAAAAATATTAACCTAGTATTTAGCTAGGTATCGAACCTCTATATCGGATAATTAGATCGTTTCATTAGGTCGTTTAGTTAAAACGTCAACTCCAGTTGGCGTGACTAGTAAAGTGTGTTCCCATTGCGCGGACAAACTTTTATCTTTAGTCACGACAGTCCAATCATCTTTTAACACTTTAGAGTGTCTTTTACCGGCATTAATCATTGGTTCAATGGTAAAAATCATACCTTCTTTCAATTCCACGCCGGTCCCTTTCTTACCATAATGTAAAACTTGAGGGTCTTCATGAAAGCCTTCGCCTATGCCATGCCCACAATATTCCTGAACGACACTAAAACGAGCCTCATGGGCATGTTTAGAAATGGCATAACCGATATCACCTAAAAGAACACCAGGTTTTACCATGTTAATACCTATGTTCAAACATTCTTGAGCGGTTTCTATTAGTCGCTTTGCCAGAATAGATGGTTTACCAACCGTAAACATGACAGAACTATCACCATGATATCCATCTTTTATTACAGTGATATCAACATTAATAATATCGCCGTCTTTAAGTTTTTTATCATTCGGTATTCCGTGACAAATAACATGGTTGATTGATGTACAAATAGATTTTGGAAAACCATGGTAATTAAGAGGCGCAGGTATCGCTTCTTGGTTCTTTATTATAAAATCATGGCAAATTTGATTGAGCTCGTTAGTGGTAACGCCTTTATTAATATGAGGCGATATCATCTCAAGGACATCGGCTGTTAGTTTTCCAGCGATGCGCATTTTCGCAATCTGATCGGGTGTTTTTATAATAACTGACATAAATTAGATGGTGCATTCATTGTAATTAAGGTTAGCACTTATTTTACTTGATTCTCAAATAAATGTAAGTCTTAGTGAGTTTATTGATTATATAAAAGTTTGTGGTTTTTATAGGGTTAAATTAATTAACAAACATTAATTTAAAAAACAATTGCCTACCTGTATAAGTAGGTGTATTATGAGTAGCAATACCCCTGAGGCTAAAAACAGTTATTTTGGCATTAAATGAATAAATATTTGTGGAGAATAAAATGGATGATAATAGAAAACAGGCTTTGACAGCCGCGTTAAGTCAAATTGAAAGACAGTTTGGTAAAGGCTCGGTTATGCGAATGGGCGAAGCTAAAATCAAAAAAATGGATACTATCTCCACTGGTTCATTAGGACTAGACATTGCTTTAGGCATAGGAGGATTGCCAAAAGGACGAGTTGTTGAAATTTATGGTCCGGAGTCTTCAGGTAAAACAACGCTTACTCTACAAGCAATTGCTGAATGTCAAAAAGATGGTGGGACAGCTGCTTTTATAGATGCTGAACATGCTTTAGATCCTATTTATGCAGAGGCTTTGGGTGTTAATCTTGATGATTTATTAGTATCGCAACCTGATACTGGAGAACAAGCTTTAGAGATCTGCGATATGTTGGTTCGCTCTGGTGCAGTTGATTTGGTTGTTATTGATTCTGTTGCGGCATTAACACCTAAAGCGGAAATAGAAGGAGATATGGGAGACTCTCATATGGGTCTTCAGGCGCGTTTAATGTCTCAAGCGTTAAGAAAGTTGACCGGAAATATTAAACGAACTAATTGTACTGTTATATTTATCAATCAAATTAGAATGAAAATCGGCGTCATGTTCGGTTCACCAGAGACTACTACGGGTGGTAACGCTTTGAAATTTTACGCCTCTATTCGTCTGGATATCAGAAGAATAGGCGCTGTTAAGCTAGGGGATGAAATTGTTGGCAATGAAACGCGAGTTAAAGTTGTTAAGAATAAAGTCGCCCCACCTTTTAAACAAGCTGAGTTTCAGATTCTGTATGGTAAAGGTACATCAAGAATGGGTGAGGTTATTGAGCTTGGGGTAAAACAGAATATTATAGATAAAGCCGGTGCTTGGTATAGCTACAATGGTGACCGAATTGGTCAAGGAAAAGCCAAGGTAGCTGATTTTCTAACAGAAAATCCAGAAATTGCTGCAGATATTGAAAAGCAGATTCGAGTAGCTCTTTTACCGTCACCAGATGTTGATGACCAGCCTAAGGGAAAAGATAAGGGAAAAGATAAGGTAAAGGAAGAAATTAAACAGAAGAGCTAAAATAGTTTATTATGCAGGTTCGTATGGTTTTATATATAACGCTCATCCTTAATATCGATGACTTTAAGGACTCATTTAATTTGAAGTTTTGAGAGCCTAAAGTGTATTTATTTATTACATTCAGCTTTTAATCATCAAAACTTACCAGCTCTATTGAATAAATCGTTTAATAGAGCTACAAATATCTTCTACTCCCAATTACAATCCCATATAATACAGTCATTCTAGGCCTAAAAAAAGGGCTTCTTTTATTAAGTGGTTGTTACATGCTCTTCAATCTTTCAAGAATAATACTCGTCTGTATCTTCATTATTGCATCAGCTAGTTGCAGCTTTGTACCACCAACAACTAGTGATTATGATGTTAATTATAATTTCTCGCAATTAAATAGTTATGCTTGGATCACTAAAAGAAGTGATTCGGACAAGATTGAGAGTAAAAAGAAAGATAATACGAAAGTTATTACACTACGACAAAAACGTCAGAAATTGGCTATTGAATCGGAGATGGCAAAGAAAGGTTTTAATTTATTGGATTCTATTGGTAATGCTGATTTTTTAATCAAGAGCCATAACGTAACCGATAAGAAAAAAGATGTAAATCGTTTCTATTCAACTTGGGGTTATTATCCTTATTATCACAGTCCGTACATTTGGCCACGACATATCTCTAGTTCAGTAGAGAGAGAATATGAAATAGGAACTCAAGTAGTTGATATAGTTGATGCCAAAAGTCGTGAAGTTATTTGGCGAGGTTCAGTATCTCAACGACTTGGTTTTTATAAAAATCAGACTCCAGAGCAAAGAAATCAAATAATCTTGATTAACGTTGGTTTGATGTTAAAAAGTTTCCCTCAGAAATTAGTGAAATAAATTAGCTAAGTAAATTAACAATGAGATTGAATGAGTTAGTTTGATTCATTATCAAAGATAAACATTGATTAAATAACTTATCTAAAAGCGTCTATGAAACCAAGTCAAAAAGCAATTAATTCGGCCTGTCGAATGCTGGGAATTAGAGAACATAGTGAAAAACAAATACGAATAAAGTTAATAAAAAAAGGATTTGATAGAAATGAGATTACAGAAGCTGTAGAGTTTTTATATGAAAGTTCATGGCTTTCCAACGAGCGATTCTGTGGTTCATTTATTCGATCTAAAGCAGGTAAAGGGCAAGGGAAGATAAGAATTGAATTTGAGTTACAACAAAACGAGATATCACAGATCTTAATCGATAATGCTTTTGAACAAGAGAATATTAATTGGCAAGCTGAATGTGAAAGAGTCTTGGTTAAAAAAGTACTATCATGTTGTTCCAATAATGATTTTTACGATGTAACGTTTATAGATAATGAATTAAAGGTTACTAACAGAAAATTAGAGTTTAAAAACAAATTGAAAATTGAACGTTTTATGAAATATAGAGGTTTTGAACCCGGGCAAGTCAAAAAAGCGTTTTTAAAAATGAATATTCAAATAATTTATCAATAAAGAATTAAATTGTAACAATGGATAGAAATGTTTGCCAACAAAATAAAGAACGGTATTTATAATGACCAGTAATGAAATAAGAGAAGCCTTTTTAACCTTTTTTGAAACTAAGGGGCACCAACGTGTGGCATCTGGGTCATTAGTTCCAGGGAATGATCCTACATTGCTTTTTACAAATGCTGGCATGGTTCCGTTTAAAGATTGTTTTTTAGGATCTGAAAAGCGAAGTTATACTAGAGCAACGAGCTCACAAAAATGTGTTCGTGCAGGTGGTAAGCATAATGATCTAGAGAATGTTGGTTATACAGCGAGACATCATACTTTTTTTGAAATGCTCGGTAACTTCAGTTTCGGAGATTATTTTAAAAAAGAGGCTATTGAGTTTGCTTGGGAATTTCTAACGGTAAAACTGGAACTGCCAGCTGATAAATTGTGGATCACCGTTCATAAAGATGATTTGGACGCTAAAGATATTTGGTTTAATCACATTGGAATCGAACAAAGTCAATTTTCTATGCTAGGCGATAAGGACAACTATTGGTCTATGGGAGATACAGGACCTTGTGGCCCTTGTAGTGAAATATTTTTCGATCATGGGCCTTCTGTAGACGGCGGCCCACCCGGCACTCCGGAGGAGGATGGTGATCGCTACATCGAAATTTGGAATTTAGTGTTCATGCAGTTTAATCGCGATTCTAAAGGTGATTTGCATAATTTGCCAAAACCTTCAGTGGATACTGGAATGGGTCTTGAGCGTATTTCTGCAGTGATGCAGAAACGACATAATAATTATGACATTGATTTATTTTCAAACTTGATTTCTAGTATTGCAGATATTCTGAATGTGAAAGACCATAAGAACCAATCGTTAAGAGTCATTGCAGATCACATTCGTTCATGTTCTTTTTTAATCTTAGATGGCGTTCTCCCTGGAAATGAAGGCAGAGGTTATGTATTAAGACGTATTATTCGAAGAGCTATTCGCCATGGAAATAATCTTGGTGCGGAAAAACGGTTTTTTTATCTTTTATTTGATGCTTTGGCTAAGGAAATGTCAGAAGCTTATCCAGAGTTATTAACTAAAAGCGAATTAATTAAAAATACTTTAGAGAAAGAAGAAAAACAGTTTGCAAAAACCCTTGAGCAAGGGATGAGAATTTTAAATCAAGCCATCGACGAGATGGAACAAAATTCTGAAAATGTTATAGCTGGAGAGGTTTTATTTAAACTTTATGATACCTATGGTTTTCCATTGGATTTGACGGCTGACATTGCCAGAGAAAAAGAATTAGAAATTGATGCAAATGGTTTTGAAAAGTGCATGCAGGTTCAAAAAGACCGAGCAAGAGGTGCTAAGAAATTCAGTGTTGATTATAACGACCATCAGTCGATTAACTCACAAACAAAATTTTTAGGTTACACCAGTTTAAATGAGTCTGTGAAGGTAGAGTCAATACTAGTAGACGGAGGAGCCGTTGATGCAATTATTGAAGGTACCGAAGCTAGTTTAGTTCTTGATAAAACGCCATTTTATGCCGAGTCAGGCGGACAAGTCGGTGATACGGGCTTGTTGCAAACAGATAAAGGAATTATTTTTGAAGTGACAGATACTTTAAAGCTGAATCAAGCATTTATCCATAAAGGAATCTTGCGCAAAGGAATACTAAAGTCGAACCAGCAGATGACAGCCAAAGTTAATTCTGATGAAAGGGCTAACACCGCAAATAATCACTCCGCGACTCATTTATTGCATTCTACTTTAAAGAAATTACTAGGTGAACATGTAGAGCAGAAAGGTTCACATTGTGATAGCCAGAGGCTGCGTTTTGATTTTTCTCACCCAAGTGCGATACAACAGGATTTACTCTTTAATGTTGAAAAATGTGTTAATCAACACATTAGAGCTAATCATACTGTTGAAACTCAAGTAACTGATATGGAGAGCGCTAAAGGATTAGGTGCAACGATGCTATTTGGTGAGAAGTACGGTGAAGTGGTTCGGGTTTTATCGATGTCTGAGTTTTCAGTTGAGCTATGCGGAGGCACGCACGTAAAGCAAACAGGCCAAATTGGAGCGTTTAAAATAATTAGCGAGCAAGGTATTGCATCAGGAATTAGACGAATTGAAGCAATTACGGGTGAAAATGCGATAGAATACACACAAAAGCAGGGATGGTTAATAAGTCAGCTAGCATCATCTCTTAAAACTGATAGACTTTCATTAAATGATAAAGTCGACCAGCTAATTGTTAAGTCTAAGTCACAAGACCGAGAAATTGATAAGCTGAAGGATAAATTGTCATCTTCTCATGGTAATGACTTACTAGAACAATTAGAAAGAGTGGGTGATATTGATTTATTATCGATTCAATTAGATAACTTAGACGCGCAATCTTTACGTGGGCTAAGCGACCAAATACGGAACAAGATAGGATCTGGCATCATCCTACTCGCATCTGCTAAAGATAATAAAGTAAGTGCGATAGCTGTTGTCACCAAAGATCTTGTTAATCGTTACCACGCTGGCAATTTAATGCGGGAATTAACCGCAAAAATTGACGGTAAAGGTGGTGGCAGACCTGATATGGCGCAGGGTGGGGGAACTGATGTAAAAGCATTACCTGCTGCGATTAGTTGGGTTAAGGAATGGGTAGAAGCCCAGAACTAAATAAGCTTTATTCTCTAGCTGTAATAAGTTTTTGAGATAGAAAAGGGTTATAAATATAAATCTGTTGTTTTTTAGTCTAGAATATTAAATGTGGGTAGTTTCAATTCACATATGGACAAGACACAAACAAAACTACTTTAAAAATTAGGAGATAAACAATGCTAATATTAACAAGAAGAGTCGGCGAGACTTTAATGATTGGCGATGAAGTTACCGTAACCGTTTTAGGCGTAAAAGGTAATCAAGTCAGAATAGGGGTTAACGCACCTAAAGAAGTATCTGTACATCGTGAAGAAATCTATATGCGCATTCAGCGAGAAAAGGAAATGGCATCTAACGATTAATTGTACAATTTTCGACCTATTAGAGTGTTTTTTAACAATGTTTCTGGTAGGTTGAATATCACATAATTTTAAGTTCAAATTATATTAAAAATGATTTGATTTTCTATATCAATCAGGTAGTATTCTCTCCCGCTGAAACGAGCTTAATATTATATTTGTGAATCTCGTTGAAGTAGAAAATGTTTTATAGATAGGAAGATGTTTAAGTAATTATTGGAGAGGTGGCCGAGCGGCTGAAGGCGCTCCCCTGCTAAGGGAGTATGGGTTTTAACGCCCATCGAGGGTTCGAATCCCTCTCTCTCCGCCATTATTTGTAAAATAGATTAAAGTTTATTTATATCTACTATTGTTTGACAAAGTGATATTCGATATGGATAATACCGCTCCTTTCAACACCGTGTTGAAATGAGATAAAAAATGCGCATGTAGCTCAGCTGGATAGAGTACTTGGCTACGAACCAGGCGGTCGGCGGTTCGACTCCGTCCATGCGCACCATATTACATAAAGGCTTAACTCTTTACCGAGTTAGGCCTTTTTTGTTTGCTTTTGAAAATTGCCCCTTATATTAATATTCTTATAACTCTCTTTATTCAACGAATACAAATATGAAATTACCCAGTAAAGATATTTCATATGAGAGATAAACGGTTTTGTTTGTGAGAGAATAGCTAATAGTGGGGTGTCTGTTTTATTCTTTGTTCTGTTTAATTAGCAGTGAATAAAATTTAATATACGTATTCAGTAAAACTAAGGTAGACGATGAAAGTTAAATTAATTCTAGCAACAATTATAACAATGGCAATCTATTCCAATTTTTCAATGGCAGGAGGTAAGCATAAACACGCTCATGATAGTGAAGGCAGTTCAGTAGGTGCTCCAGCCGGTGCTTCAAAAGCTAGCCGAACCATAAAAGTAACAACAAAAGACAGCATGCGTTATGAGTTTTCGAGTGAACTGAATTTAAAAGCCGGTGAAGTGATTAAATTTGTAGTCACTAACGTCGGAATAATTGATCATGAGTTTTCTGTGGGAGATGCCAAAGAGCAAGAATCCCACCAAGCGATGATGCTAAAAATGCCGAATATGGTTCATGAAGATGGTAATACGGTAACTGTAAAGC
>Ga0307492_10000856_pt1 | contig 12784 bp, 10 predicted proteins | sample SI3LmetaG_FD_202365 | JGI IMG/M metagenome (GOLD analysis project Ga0307492, IMG submission 202365) | Sea-ice brine microbial communities from Beaufort Sea near Barrow, Alaska, United States - SI3L | ecosystem: Environmental > Aquatic > Marine > Coastal | place: USA: Alaska | collected 2017-05-06
TCCTTAGGGTGCTCAGCCTTGAGCCGGTTATTGTCTTCCTCCAGGACATTGATCATGCGCAGCAGGCTCTGAATATCGCTGATAAATTGCTGTAGCAGGGACTCCATTTCCAGCATGTCTTCATCGCTGTTGGGTCGGGTGCTGTCCTCGGCCGGCTGTTGGTCGCCCAGCTGGTTGAGTTGGCGCTGCAAATCGCCCAATTCACTCTCTAACTGTCCAATAATCATATCGGACTCGGTCAGAAAACGTTCCAGTTTGTCAATTTCATCGGCATGCTGCTGCAACAGAGCCTCTGTATCGCCCCCTTCGCGCAAGTTGCCAATGATCTCTTTCAGGTTATCAATACCTTGTTTTTGACCGTCTTGCGCGCTGCTGAGTTCACCCAATTTGCTGTTCATTAGATCCTGGGTCAGGGCTTTTTTGTCCTGCGAGGACTGAGCTAATTCGTCCTCCAGCATCTTAATGCATTGTTCGCTTTCTTTCAGGAGTCGTTCCAAGCGCGCCAGGTGTTGTTCCTGCTCAACCAAAACCTCCTGAGGGTCTTCGCCGGCCTGCAGGCGTTCCATCGTCTCGCGCAGCAAGGCCAAAGACTCTGCCTGGTCCGTCTGGTGTTGGCCTATTTCCTTTAATGCCATTAGGTCGGGCACCTGGGTGTTCTCAGTAGCCAATGCGAGCGCGGCTTCCAGCTCTTCAATGTGTTTCTGCGCTGCGCTGAATTCCTGCTCCATCAGTCCCGAGGCTATGTCGGCGCTGGTGATATATTGACTCATAAGGCCGATCTGTTGTTCCAATAGGGCGATGAACTCATCCTGATCGACGCTCGAATCGGTCTGCTGCAGATTCAGTTTGAGCTTGTTTATCGATTCGTTTAGATCAAAATTGTCACAGCGTAATTGATAGATCTGGTCCTCATGTAAGCCCCGGCCAGGTCGTTCAAAGACACTATCGCTCGGTGTGCTGATGGTTTTTATCTCATCGAGCTCGTTTTCGAGTTTGTTAATCAGGATCTTGGCTTGGGTAAACTGGCTTTGGGCTTCCAGCAGATCGGTTTCCAGCTGACCGGTATAGCGGTTGCCTTCGGCACTGTCCTTGCGGTTCTCGGTGGTCACTTGCAAATCCAATTCTTTGTTTTGCAGGCGGGAGATGGCTTCAGAGGCCAACTCTTGCCACCGGGTGTCGTCAATATTGCCGCTCAACAGTTCTTTTTCCAGTTCTAACATTCTTAGCCGCAGCCATTGGCTCGACTGCTCGAGTTCGACGCTGTTGGTTAGGTCGTGGGCCTTAGGGAATTGCTGATTGAGCTCATCAATCCGATCCTGTAACTGGTCGGGAATGGCCTTGCCGGCGCTCTTGAGGCTGGCCTCGACGGTGCTGGCTTTGGTCAGTAGGTCTTTATTGCTGGCGCGTAACTTGGCCATTTCCTCTTGTTTTAATTGCTCACGGCGCAGTTTGTCAAAGCGTAATTCTTTGAGCAATTGCACTAGCACGCTGTACAGCCGGCTTTTATAGAAGAGAAAGACATTGATGATGATATACACCACCAATATTTCACCGGTAATAAAGAGTGTTAACGGATCAATAAACATAAACTTAAACCTGTTCGACCCAACCATGCACAGTCCGACTGGGTTGCTGTCCGGGCGCGGAATAGGTATCTGATTGGCGGCCCAAATTGGTGACGATGGCCTGTTTGATTTGATTGCGACGAATCAATTCTTTTAATATCGCTTCGTTGGTTTTATTCAAAGCCTGGTTTTTGATCAGCGTGTTCTTCAGTACTGTCCAATAACCGAGAATGGTTTCGGCCTCAGGAATGCCGAGCCGATAGAGATATGCGCGTAAGGCGCCATAACTGGGTTCGATGGCCGATGCTGTGCAAAATGCCAGTATCGAATTCTGCAGGGTGCCCAATCGTTGAATCAATTGTTCTTTTTGCGGTAAGACCGTGTTGATCATCTCACGTTGGGTCGAGGTTAGATGCTGTTTTTCGTCAATCAGCAGCACACTAAACTCTTGAGCTGCCGCAATCGACGCGCAAAGCGTGTCCTGAAACTGGTTAAGTTGTTGATTTACCATAATCATTGCCTTCTGTCTGGACGGCTCGGTGCAGTCCCTCAGCAATGATTGGTCAACTAGAGTCCAGTTTCAAAGCGATGGAATGCGGCCGCGAGCTTGTCATAATCGATCTTGTACTCGCCATTGGTAATCGCGCTGCGAATGCGGTCAACTTTTGCCTGATCAATGTCCGGCATGTCATGGACCCGGCTCTCTACAGCCTTTAAAACGCGACCACGGTCGGAAAGTTCAACCACGTCTTCAGTAGAAGCATTTTTCGTGCCATTGCCGCTTTTTGCCGCCATGGCCGTGTCGGCAGCATCGTTCTTCTGTGATTTACTGGTCCCCAATTGATTGGTTGAGGGTCCGTTGACATTGATAGGCATTGCTTTGTCCTCGCGAATGAAACTAGTCTGAAGTTGTTAACGGCGCCAGCACCAGAAACTTTAGGATTTTTTGTGTTAATAGTTACTTTCTTTTCACTGTGCCTTGCAGCCCACGGCCTATCTGGGCCTGAACATCACTTCTCTTGGTCGATACGACACCCTTGGCGATCACCCAAGCGCGTATAGTGGTATCGGAGCTCAGGTTCTTGAGCGGTATCTGGTCACCCAGGACGCCGTCCCTGAGTGCCTCGCCAGTAGAGGTTACCACCAGACCTTGGCTGCCGGAGCGGATAGTGACCCAGTCGCCGCGACTGATTAGGGACGGTGCCTTTACGATATAGGGAGTAATGACCTGGCCACCCTGCAGCGTGCGCTGCAGCAGATAGCCCCGTAGCTGTTCTGGGTCGTCAAAATAGCCCAAGCGCAAGGAGCCTATGTCCATGCGCCGCAGCACCAATTCACTGCTAATCAGCGGTTTGTTGCGTTCCAGAGGCCCGGCACTGATCACCACCTCTTTAAAGGCTTGAATGTTAACAGCGACATAGAGCTGCCAGCGCGGAGCCGTGCAGGCGGTTTTTACGGTATTTTGGCCCGGTTGCGGATAGCCGCGCCATTCAAAATTTAATGTTTGGCTGCAGTCTGTCGTTAACAGGGCATTGGCCGGGTATTGGATGTTGATTGTGATATCGTCGCGCGCAAAGCCGGGCAGGCTAGAGTAGACTGTCTTTTTGACATAGGTTTCGATTGCGTCAATGTTGCTGCCATATGCCGGCCCGGTCAGGATGAGCGTCAAGGCAAGGGCCAGCGGGTAGCGCAAATAGTTGAACGCCATAGGTAAACTTTTGGCCAAATTGGCCGCTAAGAGATTAAATTGTCGGGCTTTACGGTTGTTCTGCCCAAATAGCCGTCTATGCTTATTTTTCATAAAGAGTCAGTTTTCTGGCATCCAATTGCAGGTGGGTAATCACTGCAATTGCCGTGCCTAACCATACGGAGCGCCTTATGGCCGGAGTAATGGAAAGTGTTAACCAGAGAACACAGCTGGTCGGACAGAACCGTTTGGAGTTGCTGTTATTTCGTTTAGATGGCGACCAGATCTACGGTATTAACGTTTTTAAGGTGAAAGAAGTCCTACAGTGCCCAAAACTAACCAGTCTGCCCGGCAGCAGTTCGGTGGTTCGGGGGGTTGCTCATATTCGTGGGGGTACCATTCCCATCCTGGATTTGAGCTTGGCCACGGGCAATCCACCGATTGAAAACCTGGCAGACCGTTTTGTGATCATCACCGAGTACAATATTCGCATTCAAGGTTTTTTGGTGCGCGGCGTCGAACGCATCATTAATATGAACTGGGAAGACATACAGCCGCCGCCTAAGGGTACCGGCCATGACCATTTTTTAACGGCGGTGACCACATACAACAATGAATTGGTCGAAATAATCGATGTTGAAAAGATACTCGCCGACGTGTCGCCGGTGAACGATGATATCTCCGATGACTTGATTACCCCGGAAATTGCCCAACGCGCGCCGGATCTGGAAATCATGATAGCCGATGATTCCAAAATTGCCCGCAAGCAGATTGCCAAAACGCTGTTGCGCATCGGTTTTAAGGTCGTGCAGTTTAACGACGGAAAAGAAGCCCACGATCATCTGCTTGACTTGGTCGCGCAAGGTATTAATCCGGCCGAAAAATACCCGATACTGATTTCCGATATCGAAATGCCGGAGATGGATGGCTATACCCTGACCGCCGAGATTCGGGCAAACCCGAAATTGAAGGATATGTTTGTCGTCCTGCACACCTCCCTTAGCGGGGTTTTCAATAAGGCTATGGTGAGCAAGGTCGGCGCCGATGACTTTTTGGCAAAATTCCAGCCTGACATGTTGGGTCAGCTGGTGATTGACCGGATAAACAGCATAGGTATTGAATTACCGCCCTCTGAGGGCGAAGGCTGATCCAGTACCGGGGCGAATGTCCGGTACTGGATTGCACTGTCACTAATTAAAAGGTTGGCTTTTGCATGACAGACATGACCGTTGGTTATGATGAGTTCTGTACGTTTTTGGAAAAACACAGTGGTATCTGTTTGGGTGCCAGCAAGCAATATTTGGTCGCCAGTCGGCTCAGACGGCTGATGACCGAGCATAAGCTCACCAGTCTAAAAGATCTGATGAGTAAGATTCAGATGACCTCTCAGGTAGCGCTGAAAACCCAGGTTATCGACGCCATGACCACCAACGAGACCCTATGGTTTCGCGACAATCATCCATTTCGGATCTTGGAAGAAAAGCTCTTACCGGAGTTCGGCGGGCGCAAGGCTGCGCGGCCATTGCGGATATGGTCAGCCGCCTGTTCGACCGGGCAGGAACCGTACTCGATCGCGATGATCATTAACGACTATAAGGAGCGCAATAGGCTGGCCTCGGGCAGTGAGAAAATAATCGCCACCGATATTTCACCGACCGCACTGGCACAGGCCAAGGCGGGGGAATACGCGACCCTGGCCATCGGGCGGGGCCTCGATCCGATGAAATTAAAGAAGCACTTCAGCGAGGTGGACGGCGGCCGGTTTAAGATAAACTCCAAAATTGGTGCCAATATCGAATTTCGCTCGTTAAATCTCCAGGATAGCTATTCGTTGTTAGGCAAGTTCGACATTGTTTTTTGCCGCAATGTGCTGATCTATTTCACCGCCGATTTTAAACGCGATATCCTTACCCGTATCCACGCCACCCTGAATCCGGGAGGCTACCTGTTGGTGGGTGCCTCCGAAGCGGTGAATGGTTTGTCCGATCTGTACGAAATGGTGCATTGCCGCCCCGGCATTATCTACAAGAAAATCTAACGGCAGAGCGGCGGCGGGCATTGCACCGCCGCGCAGCCAAAACCCGGAACCTCCTTGCCGCTTTACCCCTAAGCCAGCCAGTCATACCCGCCAAAATACTGTAACTCATTGATTATAAAGGATAATTAAAGTTGGCATCGCTATTGCTATATCTCTAATAAGAATCGAATAACGGCAATAGGGGAAAACAGATGTCAGCACTGGGCTTTGCAAATTCATTAGGTATCCACGACAACGCTTTGTTAGTGCGTTCGGAACGTTCCTCTATTTTGGCCAACAATCTGGCCAATGCCGATACCCCAGGCTTTAAGGCACGGGATATCGACTTCAAGGCGATATTAAGCGGCGAAGTTGATCGCCAGAGCAATCTGTCGGTCGACCGCACCAGCAGCCGCCATATTGAAGGCCGTTCGTCCGGCGGGTATGAGTCCCTTTATCGTAGCCCGATGCAGCCCTCTATCGACGGCAACACGGTCGATGAAAACATCGAAAACACCGAATTCACCACCAATGCGATGGGCTATAACGCCAGTTTTGAGTTTCTAAACTCTAAGTTCAAGGGCCTAAGCGGCGCCCTGAGAGGAGATTAATCATGAGTCTAGGTAATATATTCGATATCTCCGGCTCGGGCATGAATGCCCAGTCTATCCGCCTGAATACGACCGCCAGTAACTTGGCCAACGCCCAGAGTGTCAGTTCCAGCTTGGAAGACACCTACCGTGCCCGTAAGCCGATCTTTCAGCAGGTGCAGTCGCAATATATGGACCGCGGTATGATGCCGGTGGACCAGGATTACGATATCGGCAACGGTGTCAAGGTCGCCGCTATCGTGGAAAAGGACGGTCCGCTAGAAGCCCGTTACGAGCCAACCCATCCGTTTGCCGATGATGAGGGTTATGTCTTTTACCCCAACGTCAGTGTGGTCGAAGAGATGGCTGACATGATGAGCGCCTCGCGCAGCTTTACCGTCAACGTAGAGGTCTTTAATACGGCCAAAACGATGATGCAAAAAACCTTAACGATGGGCAAATAGGGGAATCTGATATGGCTGATATAACCGGTGTAAGCGGATCTCTGAGTCAATATGATATTGCCGATAAGAAACCCGCAGTAGCAAAAAATAACGAATTGGGTAAAACCGAATTCCTCGAATTAATGATTGCTCAGCTGAATAATCAAAACCCGCTCGAGCCGCAAGACGATGCGGCCTTTATCGCCGAGCTGGCGCAGTTTTCGACCGTCGAAGGCATCCAGAGCATGAGCGAGGGCTTCGACGACCTGGCGGTGTCCTATAAGTCATCACAGGCGCTGCAAGCCAGCTCCTTGGTGGGTGGCTCGGTCACCGTTGAAGGTAACGACAGCAGTGCCTTACGGATCGGCGAGCTGGTCCACGGTATGACCGAACTGGACGCCGGCACTGAAGGCCTGCGGCTGCAGATTGAAAATGAGTTTGGCGAGATAGTCGAAGACGTCGCCCTGGGTTATCAGCCCAGTGGGCCAATGTCCTTTAAATGGGATGGCGCGAACCTGGAAGTGAACGGCGAACTGGCCGACATCGACTACGACAAGTTTGCCACCGAAGAAAACGGCAACTTAATTCCGCACGACGAGGGTGACTATACCTTCCGCGTGAAGGGTGAGTTGGCCGGAGCGCAACAGACCTTCAATACCAACATATCGCGTCGGGTGGAGTCAGTTACCATTTTGGGCACCAACGACATTCAACTGAACCTGACCGGCGGCGGTACCGCCACCCTGGATCAGATTAAACAAATTAACGCAGTGTACTGAGTGCCGAAATCGGCAATTAGTGTCAACAGCTTGACAGGTCATTCCCGGTAACGGCGGGAATCTTCACCCCGCTTAGGCGAGGGATGACAAACACAGAGGTAGCGAATCATGGGTTTTAGCGCAGGATTAAGCGGCGTCGCCGCAGCAAACAAAGACTTGGCCATAACCGGCAATAACATTGCCAACGCCAGCACCACTGGCTTTAAAGCCAGCCGAGCGGAATTTGGCGATGCCTATACCACCTCGATCATGGGTATGGGTCAAGACCCGATCGGATCTGGGGTGAACGTCAATAACGTTGGTCAAAAATTCGAGCAGGGCACCATTTCGCAGACCAATTCGGTGCTCGATTTGGCCATCGACGGCAGCGGTTTTTTTGTCACCGAGATGCCCAATGATGCCGTGGTCTATACCCGTTCGGGCATCTTCGGGGTCGATAAAGAGGGCTACGTGGTCAGTAACCAGGGCGGCGTATTACAGGGCTTTGGTACCGATAAAAACGGCATTGTCAGCGGTATCCTAACTGACCTGCGCGTCGATGCCGGCAACCAGGCCCCGCGTGGGACCAGCGCTATTGAGGCCCAGGTCAATGTCCCGGCCGGCGCGCTTGTCAAGCAGTCCATCGGCACAACGACCCAAACCAATGGTTTGGCCGTAGGGGTGGCTCAGGTCGGGCCGGCACAGGATGTGGTGACGACCCTCAATGCCATCGGTGTGCCTACGACCGCCGGTACGCCGGCGCAATGGTTCACCGGGCCTATCGGCTTTTCGAACCCAGGAGCCGGTTCTAGTATTGCCTTTCCGTGGCAACCGACGACAGAGGCTAATTCCACCCTGGATATTGAGCTTTTAGGCCCCAATATAAATGATGGTTCTTTGTTGTCGGCCACTATACAACCCTTCTCGGGTGACATTGTCTACGAAGATGTGAATGATCTGGTCGCCTCGATTAACGCCAGCATCGCGGGCGATCCCAACTTGGGTGGCAAGATCCAGGCCGTTGCCCAAGCCGATAACAGTATCCTCTTTGAGACTCTAGGTACCTACGCCACCGATGGTACGGCCATTAGTAATATTAAAGACAATGTCGGAAACCTGTCAAAGCTCAACAATCTAAACTTCGGCGACATCAGCAATAGATTTGTCGGCAATGGTGCGGCTGGTTTGTCGATCGTGAGTTCTGATACCTCCAGCATCATGACCAGTAGCGCAAATCTAAGTGGTATTGACTCGAGCACTCCTTTTTTGTCCGCCGACGCCGGTCTGGTGATGGCCTTTAATTTAACGGTTGGAGGAACGAGCGAAGTAGTCACCCTTACTGTGCCGTCAACCCCTGGCGATCCGCAGGATGGCTGGGGAAGTCAAGCTGACTTTATCACCGCCCTTAACACCAACTCCCTCGGAAACTTTGACAATTCAACATCACCCGACCGTTTAACCTTCACCGCCAGTCCTGCCGCAGGGCCTGAACAGGTCACCATTACAACGCTAAACACAACCACCAGTAGCGTATCAATGGATACTTTGGGGTTCACCTCGGCCTCGGTATTACCGCCGAGCCTGGCATTGGGACAGGTAAAGAATGATGTCCTAGAGATTTCATTGGATGGGGCCCCGGCGGTGACCCTGCAGCCTGATATCGCCTCGGCTACTTACGCGGACGCTGAAGCCCTGGCGGTTGTAGTAAATTCTGCATTGGCGAATCCCCTCAATGGCGGTGCATTCGATGATGTGCGGGCCTTCGCAAGCGATGACGTGCTGACCTTCCTTCGGATTGACGGGAGTCAAACCGCCGCCAATAGCATCAGCGTGGCGGTGGCCGGTGCGACCGGAGCTGCGGAGTATTGGGGTCTTGATGCAGGAACAGAGGTCTCAAGCCCTCTCAAGTTACCGGCCATTACCGGTGTCGATCTGTTTGCCAATAATGGCTCTATTGACCTCAGCAGTTATGCCGGAGTAGCTACATCGGTCCAGGCCAACAATAGCACCGGGCTGAGTTTTGCCGCTTTTGAAGCGGGTACCAACACTGAGTTGACCAGTTCAGGTCAGCTGTCGGATGCGACCGCACAATCAGCTTTAGCTGGGACCCAGATGACGTTTAACATAACCATTGGTGGGCTTACCGATTCGGTGACCCTGACGGTTCCCCCAGGTCAATGGGCCACTGGCGATGCTTTCGCGACCGATTTGGAAGCCGCGATAAATGGGGCAGCGAACTTTGCGCCCCTTGGCACTGATGCCATTTCGGTCAGCCGGGATTCAGCGACGTCGCTTATCAATTTTGTCTCGAATGATGCCGGTATTGGGCCAGTCGATATCCAAATACGGCATCAATCAGGTAATACCACTTTTGACCTGGGTACCTTGGGTTTGGAACCAGATTCAAATCCCGCGCCAACCCTGGTATATGGCGATCCAGCCGTGCCGGCCAACAATGTTTTGGAAATATCAGTCGACGGTGGCGTGGCGCAATTTTTGGCCATACCCGAAGCCACCTATCTGACTGACAATGCACTGGTTGATACGATAAATGGCCTGATCAATTCGAATCCCACTTTAACCGGTGAAGTCCAGGCAAGCCATACCAACGGCCGGCTGGTGTTTGAGCGCACCGATATTGGTGCCTACCCGCTCGATCTGACTGTTGATGGCAGCACCGAAGCGTTGGCCGCCTTTGGCTTAACCAGCAGTACCAAAATAACCGGCGAAGAACCCATAGATCGCGCGCACTCGTTTCGCGTCAATCTATCGGTACCCTTACCCGATACCGAAGGCCGCTCCGGCTCAGTGGCGATCAGCTTGGATGAAGAAATCTATTCACTGAGTCAATTGGCCTCGTCGATCAATCGCGAGTTGGCGGCTGTGCCGGAAGACGAATATATAGGGGTACGGGCCGTTGTCGCACGGGATGACGACGATAACGAAGTATTGCAATTTCTCGCCACCGAAGCCGGCGAAGCCTCGCAAATTTCCATCTCAAATATTGAAGCAGCGGGTGATGATCTCGATGTCAATGCCATCTATGGCCTGTTGCAGGCGGATCGTTTTGAGTCTGAGTTATTGGAAATCGGCGAGCCCGCCATTACCAACGGTTACCCAGAACAAAGCTTGGTCGTCTATGATGAAGTAGATGATGTGCGCTCCGATATCGTTATCCCCGCGGGTGCCCAAGCTTCTGAGATTGCCGCACAACTGTCGGGTCTAAGCGGCGTTACCGCCACGGCGGAAACGCAAGTGCGAGTTAACGCTGAAGATTACATTAATTCCGGTGATATGGATGTGTATATCAACGGTCAGATTATTACCGCCGATGACTTCCAAGGCATGGTGGATGAGATTAACAGCTATTCAGGCACCTCGTTGAATAGCATCAGCGCCAGCCTGGACGACGACACCGGGGATATTATGATCGAATCCAGTATCGGTATCGATATTGCGGTGTCGATCGAATCGCCTATCGACACTGACGGTCTCACCGTTCAGGGTAACAGTGGCACGGCCGCAGTGACCCTGGGCCGGGGTGTGGACGGTGATACCAATGCCCGCATCGGTGGCTATGTCGATATAGTGTTAAACCAAGGCTACACCATGATCGAACCGGACCCTCGAGTCGCCGGTCTATTTAATGGCCTAGGCGAGTCCAGTTTCGAAGACTACGTCATTAACGCCTTCGATCCTAATGATCCGGAAACCTATAACGAGACCGGTTCTGTAACCACCTACGATTCGCTCGGCAACCAGCATCAGGTGCAGCTGTATTACGTCAAGGATCCGGATGATCCGGCGCAACCGATGGCTCTAAACAACTGGACCGTTTATGCGCAAATCGACGGAGATGATGTAGGCGACCCAAATGCCGCGCTGCCCTTTCCCGACAATATAGCGCCGACCATTGCCAATTTTAAATTGTATTTTAATGCTGACGGCACCCTGGATGAGGAAAATACCGGTCAATTCATGATCTCCAACTGGGATCCGGTTGATGAGGAAGGCAACTCTAATGGCGCCTATTCATCATTGAATGTCGCCGAAGGGGGCTCAATGCCCATTCCCGACCCGAATTTCAACTCAAACTTCACGATTGATTTCGACGACAGCACCCAGTACGGCGGACCTTTTGCTCGGTATAACTTCCAACAGGATGGCTATTCCAGCGGCCGACTGAAAGATCTCGAAATAAACGATGACGGCACCATCTTTGCCCGTTACACCAATGGCGAGGCTCAGGTGCTCGGTCAGGTCGCACTGGCGTCGTTCGGCAATACGGAAGGCCTCACGCCGGTTGGACAAACCTCTTGGCAGGCGAGTTTCGAGTCCGGTGATGCAACAGTCGGAGAGCCCGGTACCGGGCTGTTAGGCACCATACGATCGGCCTCGTTGGAGGACTCCACGGTGGATCTGTCCGAACAGTTGGTGCACCTGATTATCGCCCAGCGTAACTATCAGGCCAGCGCCAAGACGATTGAAACGGCCAATGCCGTGACCCAGACCATTATCAACCTGAGATAGGGTCCCAGGTTCTAGGGCTAAGGCCTTAGCCTGAGTGTTTAGATCGCGCGTTGACCGTCAGCCATGACGGACAGCGCGCGACTGACCCACCCGATAAAAAGCGGCAACCCTCAGTTGCCGTTTTTCAGGTATAGGCCAGTCTTTGCCTAATCGTACTTCGTGCGGGCCATGTCGGGCAGTGCTCATCGGCTGAAGCGCTCCGCGCAAAGCCCATTAAATGGGCCTCTGCGCACCATCTCTGGAATAAAAAACAAACCTGGCACAGCTTTCGCTTAGTAGTCTTAGATACTCGACTTACTGGAGCAAAGATAATGGATCGTGCCGTATACATCGCCATGACTGGCGCGAAAAATAATATGCTGTCGCAGGCCTCGCATTCGAACAACCTGGCCAATGCGACCACCTACGCCTTTAAGTCGGACTTTGCCCAGGCCCGCGCCATTCCGGTCTGGGGGGAGCACCATCCATCACGGGCCTTTGCCCTGACCGAACGACCCGCCTCCGATTTTAACGACGGCTCTCTGATCGAAACCGGCAATGACCTGGACACCTCCCTGACCGGCGATGGCTTCTTCTCGGTCATCGATGTTGAAGGCCAAGAGGCCTATTCCCGGCGCGGTGACTTTTCGGTCAGCCCCTTGGGCGAGCTGATCAATGGTATCGGCCAATCGGTTATCGGTGAGGGCGGGCCAATCGTCTTACCGCCCTTTGAGAAGGTCGAGATTTCCGGCGATGGCATTATTTCGATCCGCCCAGCCGGAGCCGGTCCGGAGCAGATGGTGGCCATCGATGTGTTAAAGATCGTCAATCCCGATCTACAGAATTTTGAAAAGGGCACCGACGGCCTGTTTCGGCCGGTCGCCGGCCCGGCCGTTTTGCCGGGGGACCCAGCGCTGACGGTGGTGTCCGGTTTTGTCGAAGCCAGTAACGTCAACCCGGTCTCGGAATTGACCAATATCCTGGCCCTGAATCGACAATACGAGACCCAGGTCAAGATGATGAAAACGGCCGAAGATATGTCGCGTGCCGCGGAACGAATTTTACAACTGAGCTAAGCCCAGTATGAGCGAATTAGGAAGAGGACTGCCGTTATGATGAAAGCACTTTGGGTCGGTAAAACCGGCTTGGAAGCCCAGGACATTGCCCTGTCGACCATTTCCAACAACATGGCCAACGCCTCCACCACCGGCTTTA
>Ga0307492_10000857_pt1 | contig 12781 bp, 10 predicted proteins | sample SI3LmetaG_FD_202365 | JGI IMG/M metagenome (GOLD analysis project Ga0307492, IMG submission 202365) | Sea-ice brine microbial communities from Beaufort Sea near Barrow, Alaska, United States - SI3L | ecosystem: Environmental > Aquatic > Marine > Coastal | place: USA: Alaska | collected 2017-05-06
CCATTAATACAATCGTCCAGGAAATATAGATCCACAACAGGAACAACGGCACCGCGGCAAAGGCACCATAGATCAACTCAAAACTCGACCGTGACATAACAAAACCAAACAAATACTTGGCCATCTCGAACGCCATCGCAACAATGATACCGCCCACCACCGCATGCTTGAACGACACAGCGCAATTGGGTACGGCGACATACATCAGCGTAAACATCGAGGCACTGAGGAAAATAGGCACATAGCGCAACGCGCCGGTGTAATCGGTCATACCCGTGATCAATGGCAGCGACATGATATAAGTGGAGATGGCAAAGCCAACGCCCACGAGAATAGGGCCCAGTGACAGTACCGCCCAATACATCAAAAACCGTTGAAATCCCTGGCGGGGTTCACGTACGCGCCAAATATCATTGAATGTACGCTCAACGGTGAACAACATCAGGAACGCTGTGACGCCTAGAAATGCTAGGCTAGGGGCACCCAAATTACGTGCCTGGGTGGAAAAATCACGGAGATAGTCTTGCAGGACCACAACATTTTCCGGCACCACATTGTCAAACACGAAACCCTCGACCATGTCTGACAGACCGTTAAACGCTTCAAACGCGTTGAATATGGCATACATGACAGTGAGCAAAGGAACGACGGCGAATAGGGTCTGGTAAGTAAGTGCCGCTGCTGTAGCTTGACAACGATCCTCTACATAACGCTCGACTAAGTGGGACACAAAGCGCCAAGTATATCGGGGCACATTTAGCCAGTCTTCAAGGGCAGGTCTATTCATCGTCTATTCATCGCCAGCTCAGTGAATAATTTTCTGACGATGCTCAAGACGCGGGGTCTTCTCACTAGGTTCCGCGGCGGGCTCTAACTCGTCTTCAATATCACGGGGGTTACGCACCTCATAGCGGCGCGTTGCCACTTCGCCGTCGAGCACATCCGGCAATACCTTCAGGAATTCTTCCATATGCTGCGTATCGAAATGATCCTGCAGCGCCTCAAGTGATTCCCACTCTTGGAACAACAATAAGGTATTGGGATCAGACAGGCCGATGTAAAACTCATAACTGATACAGCCAAACTCACCACGGCTGGCGACAGACATGCGTTCCATCAGTTTCAACGCTTCTTCTCGAAACTCTTGTTTCACTGGAAATGTGCCATGGACGATAATCATAGGTGCACTTTCAACTTACCTCAAAGCGTTAATTATAGCGTGATTGAGACCATTGAATCACCCCCCACTTGCCCGCCATCGGTACTACCCCCGATGAACGGCAAAAGGTCCCCAAGCCTGCGCCACGGGCATGACCTCAAGTTGGTTGATATTAATATGAGCCGGCAAGGCTGTCACCCAGTAAATAATCTCAGCGATATCCGTCGCACTCAAAGGCTGCATACCGGCGTAAACTTCCTGCGCCCGCCCCTCGTCACCGTTGAATCGAACCATAGAAAACTCCGTTTCACACATGCCCGGCTCAACAAGAGACACCCGGACACCCTTACCCAGCAGCTCAGCGCGCAGATTACGTGAGAACTGCTGCACAAAGGCCTTGGTACCGCCATAAACATTGCCGCCAGGATAGGCCCAACTCGCTGCGACAGATCCCATGTTCACGACATGACCACCACCACGCGCCACCATTGCTGGCAGGAAGGAGTGGGTAAGATACATCAGGCCTTTGATATTCGTGTCGACCATCGTCTCCCAATCATCCATGGCAGCCACATCAGCACCGCCAAGTCCAAGGGCCAAGCCGGCGTTATTGACGAGGATATCGACATCGGCAAATTCCCCGGGCAATGACGCTGCTAGCGCAGTAACGGCCACCTGGTCACGCACATCGAGTACGGCGCAGTGCACCTGGGTCAATCCCGATAACTCAGCACTGAGCGCTTGCAGACGCTCATCACGACGAGCACATAGCACCAGACGCCTGCCCTGCGCCGCGAACTTACGCGCACACGCCTCTCCAAAGCCCGACGATGCGCCGGTTATCAACACGCTACTCATACTTTCATCTCCACACTTATCTCTACATTCATAGTCATGCTTGTATTCACACGTCTATCTACATTGATGGCGTTTTCAACATTAATTGGTTTCTCAATCGATTCACTGGCGGCTTACTTAGCGCTTATTCGGCGAACCGTCGCCCGGCGAGCCGACATGCGAAAGTTACCTCACGCTGCCAACTAGGCCAATTTTCGCCTGTACCATGACTTCACGAATCTCACTGAGAATCGCCGGATCATCAATAGTAGCCGGGGGCTCATAAGGCATCTCGTCAGCAATTTTACGCATGATCTGCCGCAGAATTTTGCCAGATCGTGTTTTCGGCAACCGACTGACCACAACCGCCCGCTTGAAATTCGCGAAGGCACCAATAGCTTGCCTAACCATCAACACCACCTCGGCCTCAAGTTCGTTCGGGGGTAATTGCATCCCGTCTTTGAGAATCAATAGTCCGACGGGCAGCTGGCCTTTTTCCCGGTCTGCAACGCCAATGACCGCACACTCGGCAATAGCCCTGTGTGCGGCGACAATTTCCTCCATTTCACCTGTCGACAGCCGGTGACCGGCCACATTAATGACATCGTCAGTACGACCCATGATGAAAAGGTAGCCGTTCGCGTCAAAATAACCGCCATCACCTGTATGGTAATAGCCCGGGTGTGATCGTAAATAAGCCTGTTCATACCGCGAATGGTCGCCCCAGACCGTCGGCAAACATCCTGGCGGTAATGGCAACTTGATCACGACGTCACCTTCTTCATTAGCCCCTAGCACTCTATGGTCGGGTGACAAAATCTGCACGTCAAATCCTGGCACTGGAAAGCTGGCAGAACCCGCCATTGTCGGCAGAGGTTCAAGCCCCATCAAGTTCGCAGCTACCGGCCAGCCTGTCTCTGTCTGCCACCAGTGATCAATCACCGGGATCTTCAGGTTTGATCGCAACCATTCATAGGTCGGAGGATCGGTACGTTCACCGGCGACAAACAGGGCCTTGAGACTCGACATATCATACTTACCCAACAACAAACAGTCAGGGTCTTCCTTACGAATAGCCCGAAACGCCGTCGGCGCAGTGAAGAAAACATTGACTCGATGCTGCTCGATCACCCGCCAGAAGGTACCGGCGTCAGGTGTTCGAACTGGCTTGCCCTCAAACAAAATCGTGGTACAACCTGTCAACAAAGGCGCATAAACAATGTAAGAGTGACCTACCACCCAACCGACATCAGACGCGGCCCAGAAGACATCCCCGGGCCCCACGCCATACACTGCCTGCATGCTATAACGCAAGGCGACCGCATGCCCACCTTGATCCCGAACAACTCCCTTAGGCTTGCCGGTAGTCCCCGATGTATAGAGTATATACAAGGGGTCTGTCGCTGCCAGGGCAACACAATCAGCAGGCTGCGCTGTCGCCATCAGAATTTCCCAGTCCAGATCGCCCGCCTGCAGCACCCCGGGTGCCTGAGGACGTTGCAGAATGATACGACTTTCAACCCGATGATGAGCGAGGGACAACGCGGCATCAATCAATGGTTTGTAGGGAATGACCGTCGAGAACTCGATGCCACACGACGCAGCGACTATCAACCGGGGCTTGGCATCATCAATACGACTCGCTAGCTCCATGGCCGCAAAACCACCGAACACCACCGAGTGCACGGCGCCGATGCGGGCACAAGCGAGCATGGCGATCGCCGCCTCAGGAATCATAGGCATGTAGATGATGACGACATCGCCCTGCCTGACACCTTGTTCGCGCAACACACCGGCAAAGCGCGCCACCAGGTCTCGCAAGGCCACAAAGCTGAATTGTTCAACCGTGTCAGTGACCGGCGAATCATAGACCAGCGCAATCTGCTCGCCGCGGCCTTGATCGATATGGTAATCAAGGGCTAGGTAAGCTGTGTTGAGCTGGCCGTCAGCAAACCAGCGATCAGCACCCTGACTGTCTTGGCTAAGAATTTGCTTTGGCGCACGATACCAATCGATCAACCCAGCCTGCTCGCGCCAGAACTCGATAGGATCAGCCAGGGACCTCGCATACTCCGATTGATAAGTCACTTGCAATGCACCTCTTGTCTCAATGATAAAGTGTAATGATGAAGTTTTAATGGTGAACGCTGAACAAAAAAAAGGGACCCATAGGGTCCCTTACATTAAAGCACTATGGTAGCAAGCCTTGCACCTGGATCTGCGCTAAATCTCCACTATTTACCAAGAGCCACTATTTACTAAGAGCCCTCGCTCACCCTCACCTAGGGGCCAACAACAAATGTTAGCCCGCTTTCTTGCGCTTGCGCTTCATAGCATCTAACTGCGCTTTCGTGGGCTGCGCCTTGAGCAACGCTTGGTATGTCTTTGCACGTTTGGAAATTTTCTTGTGATCGACGTAAAAATCTACCGCTTTCTGCCACGCGCCTTCTAGCCCATGAAGGTTGATAGAAACCGTCGTATTGACGATTTTGTTGACCTTGGCAGACATAATACCGATCTGAAACACTGGCGTACGGGTACCACTTTTTTCAGTTTTCATTCGAAACAGAATACCACGAACTTTTCCGTCCTTATCGAACAAAGCATTCTTTGCCGCTTCAGCCTTAGCCTTTGTCTGCAGCTTCTGAAGGACTTCATCGCGCTCTTCGGCCTGCAGCTTGACTGCCGCCCGGCCTGCGCCACGAACTCGCTTGCCATCTTTCTTTAGCGAGAAGTACTCCTGGTAGGTTTTACCGGTGATTTGACGTCTAACTCTGAACCCGTGAAAACGAGTTGTATCAAGTAGTTCTACGCTCATGTGTTGCCACCTATATTTATATTTTAATTAAAGGGAGTAATCATTTCATAGCTTAAAAATCGCTCCGACTTTCTAACGCTAGGAGTAGACACATAACGGTTAAGCTGCAATTCTAGCGCAATTATCCACAGAAAAGATGAACAACCGCATATTTATTGATCAAATTTCGATCAAATCACACCCTTGCTCTGATCTAACTGCCCTGACCGGCCTTATTTCACACTTTCGCGTAGCTAGCACCCCCTAAAACTAACGTCGGTAGTAGTGAAAATTTCGCCTATCAAAATGATAGCCTTTAATCAAAAAAAAGAATCAGCAGTAAATATTTTGTCTATCAAAATGATAGCATTTAACCCACAAAAAATAAACGGTAGTAGATATCCCTCCTATCAAAGTGATAGCGTTTTTTTAAAAAAGAAATCGTTAGGATGCTGGCAAACTGACTGCACCAGCTGCCAATAAAGACTCGATTTCGTCAGCGCTGTATCCTGCAGCTGCCAACACCTCTCGACTGTCCTCACCTGCCAACCGTGAACTACCAGTCAACACAGGCGCAGTTCTGGAAAAGCGCGGCGCGGGTGCCGGCTGCACAACCCCATCGAGCTCCACAAATGACTCGCGGGCCTTATTATGAGCATGCTCCTGCACTTCGCCCAACGCCAAAACTGGCGCAAAGCAGACATCAGTACCTTCCATGATCTCAGTCCATTGATCGCGAGTTCTTTGTTTGAACACTTCAGCCAGCTTACCTTTGTATTCCGGCCAACGGGACACATCCATCTGCGGGGTAAAATCGTCAGCTTCAAGGCCGGCCTTTTCAATCAACAAGGCATAAAACTGCGGCTCAATAGAACCCAACGAGATGTATCTGCCATCCTGAGTTTCATAGGTGTCATAAAAATGAGCGCCGCCGTCGAGCATATTTGACCCTCGCTCGCTTTTCCAGATACCTGCCCCCTGCATTGAAAAAAACATTGCCATCAGGGTCGCTGAGCCCTCAACCATCGACGTATCGACGACTTGCCCCTCACCAGACTTTTGCGCCTCGAGCAGTGCGCAGACCATACCGAACGCGAGAAACATACCCCCGCCACCAAAATCACCAACGAGATTCAGTGGCGGTACCGGCTTGCCACCTTTGTCGCCAATGGCATGTAAAGCACCAGACAGGGCAATATAGTTGATGTCATGTCCTGCGGCGCTCGCCATGGGACCATCCTGGCCCCAACCCGTCATACGGCCATAAACTAGCTTCGGATTCCCTGCCTGACAATCAGCGGGGCCCAGCCCTAAGCGCTCCGTAACGCCCGGCCGAAACCCCTCGAACAGCGCATCGGCTGACTCACACAATTTCAGCACAACATCACGACCGGCTGGTGTTTTCAGGTCGACGGCGATAGACTTACGTCCCCGGGTGAGCACATCAACATTACGCCGCGCGCTTTTCCCCAGACGATCAACTCTGATGACCTCTGCCCCCATATCGGCCAACATCATGCCGCAAAAGGGACCGGGTCCAATACCCGCCAATTCGATAATTTTAAATCCTGTGAGTGGTCCCACTATGATGTGCCCCTTTAAGAATGAATTTACAGACATTTAGTCACAATCATCAACATAGGGCAAGAATGAGCAATAAGCGTTGTCGTAGCGGGCAAAGCGCTGGATTTTTGCTAGACTTGAAATACCCATGCGCATGGACCCAAGCCAGACAAATCTGGGAAGCATCAGAGACATTGATTAATCAACTTAAGGAGCATATAGCCAGTGGTAGACCAAGACACACTCATCAAATACGTGGGATCTGATGCCGCAGCAAAAATACTCGGTTCAGGCACCCTGCGCTGGTCGTCGCCAGCATTATTTGATGAACCCTGGAGCATCAAGCTCGACCCGCAGCTTGGCTTTGATCATTTTACCGTCAATAACGCGATGCTGAAAGCCACTACAGGCATGATATTCGCTCGCGAAATGCCCAAGGGTAATGCCACTCACCCGCTGTTCAAAGCCATACGTCGCTGGCGCGCGGAAGAGCGCTTTCGAGATGAGGCAGAAGCCTTCGAGGCACTCTCAGAACTACTCGCGGCGAACCCAGAGGCAGTACGCGGCAAGCTATTGCAAATGCTTAGCACCTGGCGATCGCTCATTGAAACCGCCAGGGCTATCTGCCTTTCCCAGACCCATAAAGATCTTCAATGCTGGCGATTGTATGCCCAGAATCATCGCGGTGTCGCCCTACGATTCAGCTGTGACGGTGTACTCAGCAATCCAGTTGCCGTTACATACAGTAAGATTCGTCCACAACTGACGACACTTAAAGAACAGATCGATGATCTAACAGGCATCAATGCAGCAGCAGGATCTGATACTTACGCTTCCAAGCTGTTTATAAAGTCTCATACTGACGCCAACGAAAAAGAATGGCGCTGCCTGCGCCAAATGCAAGAAGGGGAACTTGACTGCGGCGAGGATGTCGAGGACTGGTACCAGGACGACCCCTTCGACGCCAGCGAACTCAAGGCCATCTACCTGGGCTTTATGATGCCCGAAGAAACCCGCACCAAAATTATTGACCTCGCGAAGCGTAATTACCCTAAAGTCACAATCTATCAGTGCCAACCTATGGGCGACGGCTATGAACTTGACTTTCGGAGGGTTTAGGCACGACTTCTTTTAGCATAAAACACCACTTCCTCGGCTGAATTGGCTATCATCGCTTTTTTAACACACCTGCAGTAGGCTGGGGGTAGACGCTCATCATTTGCGCCCGCCCTTCAACCTGCCAACCTCCCCCGCAGCGTAAAGGAGCACTGATGACCGAATTGTTAGAACGCATTGAACTTGAACCTGAGATACAAGCCACGGCTGCGGTCATCTGGATGCATGGACTGGGAGCCGACGGCCATGATTTCGAGCCTATTGTGCCAGAGCTCAACCTGCCATCCTCGCTCGCTATTCGCTTTATCTTTCCTCATGCACCCGTGCGCCCGGTATCGATCAATAACGGTGATGAGATGCGGGCCTGGTATGACTTCGTACCCCACGCTGAATCGGGTGCCAGCCAGGATATTGATGAGTCTGCGGACCAAATCAAGGCTTTAATAGACGAGCAGATTACCCGCGGCATCCAAAGCGAGCGCATCGTTCTCGCCGGATTTTCTCAGGGCGGCGTCATCGCCCTGCATACCGCCATACGCCTCGAGCAACGTCTTGCAGGTGTTATTGCTTTGTCGACCTATCTGCACGATTTCCGCAAAACCGAAGCAGAACGCAACGATGCCAACCTCGGCATACCGATACTGATGATTCACGGCACACAAGACCCGATGATACCTATCATGCAAGCCGCCACCTCGCGCGAGAATTTAAAGCGCCTAGGCTATGACGTCCGCTGGCAGGACTACCCTATGGGACACCAGGTCTGTCTTGAGGAAATCGAGCAGATCGGCCATTTCTTCCAAGAAGTCTTATGACGGGCCCTAGTACCGCCACAGACAGTACCGCCACAGACAGTACCGCCATAGACAGTACGGTCATAGACAGTACCGTCATCGACTCGCTTGCAGCAACTCAACTACGCACGACATCGAGCCCCGAGTGGCTCGCGGCGGTTGTCTGCGACTTCGACGAATTCCTGCAGGATCACGCAGCCAACGAGCGCAAGGCGTCAACCATGGCCATGTCGATGGTGGTCCATTATCCCGACAAACCTGGGCTGGTGGATGCCATGGTTGATCTCGCGCTAGAAGAGTTAAACCACTTCAGGCAGGTCATACGCCTGATGAATACTCGAGGCGTCATGCAAGCAGCCGATGCTAAAGATCCTTATGTGAACCTGATTCTGAAGCACGTACGCAAGGGCACCGAGCGCTATTTCCTCGATCGGCTTTTATCTGCCGCGGTGATTGAGGCGCGGGGTGCCGAACGCTTTGCGCTGGTCGCTGGTGCCGAGTCGCTGGCCGCCAACATCAGAACTTTTTATAAGACACTGGCCCGCTCGGAGGCCAACCATCACCAACTCTTTATTCGGCTGGCCTGTGACTACTTTCCCGCGACAACCGTCGAAAGTCGACTCAATGAATGGTTAGATATCGAGACTGAGTCGTTAGCAGCCATTGCTATTGCGCCGCGCTTGCACTGACGGCTGCGCTATGAGGGTAGCTTTATGAAGGTAGCTTTATGAGGGTAGACAAGGCGCAAGCACACTACCTGGCCAACCATGTAGAAGCCGAGGTCGCGCACCTGCAGCAACTACGACTTCAGCACTACAACCACTCGTTGGTGGTGCCTGCCCATCGCGAAATACTTGATGATATCAACAACATCTGGGTACACAAAGACCCAGGGCTATTGATCATTTTGGTGATCAACAGCTGGGATCTGCTCGACGAGGTCAGCATCAATCTGCTAACAAGCCTGCAGCATGACGCCAGCGTCGCATCAGGAAACCTATTTCTTGTGCCTCAGAGCAAAGCCCCAGACCTGCTGGTGGTCGATCGCTGCACGCCCGGCCAGCTGCTACCCAGAGAACGGGGTGTCGGGTTGGCACGTAAGATTGGAGCCGATCTGGCATTGGCCCTGATCGACAGAGCGACAATCGCCTCGCACTGGATTCATAGCACCGATGCTGATGTCACGCTACCTGCCGATTATTTCGACCTACCTGCACCTGGCAAGGATGATGCGGCTGTCGTGCGCAGCTTCCAACATCGTTTCAGTCCAGGCCTGGAACTCGCGTCCCGCCTGTACGATATCGCCATGCATTATTATGTGCTTGGCCTGCGCTGGGCGGGCAGCCCGCACAGCCATCACAGCATAGGTAGCACACTGAGCATCAACGCCCGACACTACGCCCGGGTCCGCGGCTTTCCCAGACGCAATGCAGGGGAGGACTTCTACTTACTCAACAAGCTGGTCAAGAGTGGCCACGTCGGCACCACAGGACGCTTTGACGTACAACTAGGGCAAGGTGGATCAGTGATTCTTGTCGACGCTAGACTCTCTGACCGTGCGCCCTTTGGTACTGGCGCAGCCTTGCAGACCATCTCACGCCTGACAACACCGATCACTGGGTACTCATACTATGATCCGCGTATATTCGCTTTGCTGCGCGCCTTTACGCAGCAGACCAAACAGGCTCTACAGACCGGCGAGTTGCTAACCCGCTCCCCGGCTGACTGCTTTGCTGACAACCCCTTGATCCAGCGTTGGCTGACCGATACAAAACTCGACCAGATGATACTCAGGCAACGTAGCAGAGGGGCTGAACGACACGTATTACAACGGTTTATGACGGACTGGTTCGATGGCTTCCAAACCTTAAAATTCACTCATTACATGCGCGATGCCTATTATCCATCGCGCTGCTTGGATGACATCTGTGACGGTAGCCTCATGCCAGACATGACGATTGATGATATTGACTCCGTTCGACAGCTCCACCAACGTCTCAAAAGCAGACTCGATGAAGACTCAGGCACTGCGAACTCCACGCGTCGCCAATAGCCCTGTGGTGATAAGCGGCAATCTCAGGTGCTTAACATGGTAATATCGGCATAACGACAATAGTAGCAAGATACCGTTTGCGATTTAAAACCCGGCGCCGCGCGATCACCAAGTAGACGCACCTATAAAGAAAACCTTATGAAAACAGTATTTATTGACGGTCAGGTCGGCACCACAGGTCTGCAGATCCAGCAACGACTCAACTCCCGCACCGATATCGAGTTGCTGGCAATCGCCGATGCCGATCGCAAAAACTCAACGATCAAGCAACAAATCATCGACAGCGCTGACGTGGTTATTCTGTGCTTGCCTGATGACGCAGCGCGGCAAACCGTGGGCATGGTGAATAATCCCAAGACCCGGGTGCTAGATGCCAGTACCGCCCATCGAATCGCTGGCGGTTGGACCTATGGCCTGGCGGAGCTAACAACACAAAGCCGCAAAAACATCAGTCAAGCCACACGAGTATCCAATCCAGGCTGCTGGGCAACGGGCTTTATACTGGCCGTCACACCCTTGATCCGCTGCGGCCTGCTACGTGCCGACGTTCCTCTGCTGAGTCATGGCGTGTCAGGCTACAGTGGTGGTGGTAAGCATATGATCGAGTTGTACGAGGCACGCAGCGCATCACACCCTGGTGACCTGTGGAATTCGCGCCCGTATGCGTTGACTCTCGCTCATAAACACCTCGCCGAGATGCAGCATTACGCAGGCCTGACCATGCAGCCCTTGTTTATGCCATCGGTGGGTCACTTCAAACAAGGCATGCTGGTTAACATTCCCTTACCAGCTAGCTGGTTCAACAAGACAATAGACCTTGGGCGCGTTCAAACCCTACTTGCCGAAACCTATCAAAACGAGCCCTGTGTTGCCGTGCATCAGGCCAATGACGCGGCAGCCCTTGATGAGGGTTTTTTAGAACCTCAGGCAAACAATGGCAGCAATCGCTGTGATATCTTCGTCTTTGGTAACGACCAGCAGATTCTCCTGACCTCGCGCCTGGATAACCTGGGCAAGGGTGCAGCTGGCGCAGCCGTTCAAAATTTGAATCTGATGCTGGGTATGCCCGAACTCAGCGGTCTCGACATTTAACCGCGACATTTAGTCACAAGATGCAGTCACAAGATTGGGCCTCGATCTTTACCCTCGACATAGCTACAGCGCCTAGCGCACTTGGAGTAAGGCATTTTTTGGAGTAAGACATTTTCTGGAGTAAGACATTTTTTTGGAGAAAGACATGGAATTCTCACAACAATCTCAATCACAACTGGTGAACTTGCAGGCCAGCCTTGAAAGTCAGTATGAGACCTTTCGGTTGGCGAATCTGAACCTAGACCTAACGCGCGGCAAACCAGCCGCTGAACAGCTGGATTTATCCAACGAACTGGACGGCATACTGCAAGGCTTCTACCTGCTGCAAGACGGCACCGACGTGCGCAATTACGGTGGCCTGTTAGGCATCCCCGAGGCCCGCCAGCTGGCAGCAAACTTGCTTGAAGTCAACGCCAACGAGGTCATGGTCGGCGGCAACAGCAGCCTGACCCTGATGTATTCCTATATCGATCATATGCTTCCGACTTGGCGTGCCGGGCTTGTTAACAATACTGATCGGATCAAGTTTATCTGTCCGGTGCCGGGTTACGATCGTCACTTTACAATTTGTGACCACTTTGAGATCGATATGCTGACGGTACCCTTTCTCTCTGACGGACCAGACATGGCCCAGGTCGAAGCGCTGGTGCAGCAAGACCCGCTAATCAAAGGCATCTGGTGTGTCCCCAAGTACTCGAACCCAACAGGACACACTTATAGCGACGCGGTCGTTGACCAATTCGCCCGCCTCAGTGAAAAAGCCGGCGAGCACTTCACTATTTTCTGGGACAACGCCTACGCGGTGCACCATTTGACAGATACTCATGACAGCCTGAAAAGCCTGATGACCGAGGCGCGCGCCCAGGGCAACCAGGACAGCGTGGTTATTCTCGGATCAACCTCCAAGGTGACGTTTGCCGGCGCGGGCATTGCCTTTCTGGCCACGTCACCGACCAACCTCAAAACATTTGAGAAACACCTGTCGGTCTCAGTTATCGGCTTCGATAAAGTCAATCAATTCCGCCATGTCCGTTTCTTGAAGGACGCGGAGACAATCGAAGCTCATATGCGCAAGCACCGCGATATTATCCAGCCTAAATTTGAGCTGACAGACAAGATCCTCAACGAACACCTGAGTGGCAAGGGTATTGCCACTTGGACTCGCCCTCGGGGTGGCTACTTCATCTCGCTGGATACCCTGCCAAACCTCGCCACAGAGGTGATTCAGCAGGCCGCCGCGATTGGTGTTAAGCTGACGCCGGCGGGCGCGACATTTCCTGGCGGGCTAGATCCGCACGATAGCAATATTCGGATCGCCCCGACATTTCCCTCCCTGGACGCCCTGCAACGCGCCCTGGAAGTCTTTGTGG
>Ga0307492_10000858_pt1 | contig 12774 bp, 9 predicted proteins | sample SI3LmetaG_FD_202365 | JGI IMG/M metagenome (GOLD analysis project Ga0307492, IMG submission 202365) | Sea-ice brine microbial communities from Beaufort Sea near Barrow, Alaska, United States - SI3L | ecosystem: Environmental > Aquatic > Marine > Coastal | place: USA: Alaska | collected 2017-05-06
TTATGGTTAAACCTGCTGCGGCTAAATCGGCTTCACCTGAACTCACGGCTTCAATAATTTTTTTAAGATCGTCTTCAATGATAAACTCAGCTTTAACGCCAAGTGACTTAGCAAAAGCTTCCGCTAATTCAAACTCAACTCCCGCAGTACCGTCTGAACTTTCATAATAAGTTGAAGGGCTATTGCGAGTGATGACTTTTAAAACGCCTCTTTTCTTTATTTGTTCTAAATGAGGAAGTGTTGGCTCAGCACAGGAAAATAACGATAATATAAATGTTAGACACAAAAACTTAAAAAGCAGGTGTATTTTATCGTCATTTTTCATAATGTATAAAACCTTTTCATGTCCGTATGTCATTAAAAATAAGAAAAAAAGTAGCCAATTGCTGGCTTTTTAGCTTTGTGTCGTTAGCTTTTTAAATTAGTGTTTTATTATCAATAAGTTACTTGAATGGGGTATGAATTAGTCGTTAGCAAGTGCACCATTATGGGTGCATAGTTCACATTTTACAAGTTGAAGCACGACTGAAGTACGATTGAACTGTGTGAAAAACGAACAATTTAAAGTGATAAATGAGGATAAAAAACTTAAAAGATTAGCGCTTATAACGTATCATTGCGCCTCAAAATTGGGCTCTATTTTGCTTTTTGCCTACATTCAATTCCAGGCTAAAACTAGCGAATGTGCTATTAGTTAATTTACTGAGTAAATAAATATGCTTATTCTTCGTGGTGCTCCGGCGTTATCAGCCTTTCGAATGCAGAAATTTTTGAATGCGAGCAAACAGCTTGTTCCAAATTTGGGACAAGTTTATGCAGAATATGTACATTTTGCGGATTTGAATCGTCCTTTGAGTGATTCAAACTACGACTCTCTTAAAAAATTATTAAAATATGGCTCTATTAAGGATGTTAAGGAAACCAAAGGCACATTTGCGTTAGCGGTACCCCGACCTGGAACTATTTCACCTTGGTCATCGAAAGCGACTGATATTGTCCATAATTGTAATATTACAGAAGTGAACCGAATTGAGAGAGGAGTCAGTTGGTATATACAGGATACTGATGGTAAGCCTTTAGCTGAAGAGCCAATGCAACAACTTAAACCCATCATACATGATCGCATGATGGAGGTCGTTTTTCCTACATTACAAAATGCTGAAGTCTTATTTGAAGCGCAACAACCTAAAGAATTTAATCGTGTCGATACGCTAAAGGGTGGGCGAGATGCTCTCAAGGAAGCGAATATCAATTTAGGACTAGCGCTTGCTGATGATGAGATTGATTATCTAGTTGAGCGTTTTTCGGAACTTAAAAGAAATCCGACAGACGTTGAATTAATGATGTTCGCTCAGGCTAATTCTGAACATTGTCGCCACAAAATATTTAATGCCAGCTGGACAATTGATGGCGAGAAAATGCCAAACACCCTTTTTGGCATGATTAGAAATACCCATCGTATATCGCCCGAAGGTGTTTTATCCGCTTATAGTGATAATGCCGCAGTATTTGAAGGTTGGTCTCAGCCGCGTTTATGGGCTGAACCGAGTTTTAACGGTGATTTTAGTGTTGAAAGTAGCGACTCATCATCTGAGTATAAAGAACAATATTTGAGCAAAAACCAAGGTGAATACCAATATCATTTTGAAGCAATCCACGTTTTAATCAAAGTTGAAACTCACAACCATCCAACAGCTATATCGCCATTCCCAGGAGCCGCAACAGGCTCCGGTGGAGAAATTAGAGATGAGGGAGCTACCGGACGTGGTGGAAAGCCTAAAGCAGGTTTGATGGGTTTTAGTGTGTCTAATTTATTAATACCTGGATTTGAGCAAGCATGGGAGCTCAATGCTTTTGAGTCCAATTCCTGTTCTAAACATGAAACCGAAGATGAGTCTAAACCGAACTACTCTGGCTATGGAAAGCCCGAGCGTATTGTCTCGGCTTTGGATATTATGACTGATGGCCCTCTCGGAGGTGCTGCTTTTAATAACGAATTCGGTCGCCCTAACTTGTGTGGTTATTTCCGAACTTATGAACAAAGCGTCGATTTTGAATACGGCAAACAGATGCGTGGTTATCATAAACCAATCATGATCGCTGGTGGAATGGGAAATATACGCGATCAGCATGTACAAAAAGCGGAGATAAAGCCAGGTTATCATGTCATCGTACTTGGTGGACCGGCTATGTTAATTGGCTTGGGTGGCGGAGCTGCTTCTTCAATGGCTTCTGGCAGTAGCGAAGAGTCTTTAGATTTTGCATCGGTACAAAGAGAAAATCCTGAAATGGAACGGCGTTGTCAGGAAGTGATTGATGCTTGTTGGGCTATGGGAGAAAACAACCCGATTGCGTTTATTCACGATATTGGAGCGGGCGGATTATCCAACGCCGTACCTGAACTAGTTCACGATGGAGGCCGAGGCGGTTCTTTTGAGATTAGACGAGTTCCAAATGATGAGCCTGGCATGAGCCCTGTTGAAATATGGTGTAATGAGTCTCAAGAGCGTTATATGTTAGCCGTTGCGCCACAATATAAAGAAATTTTTGAGAGTATATGTCAGCGAGAGCGATGTCCTTTTGCTATTTTAGGTAAAGCGACTGAGGAGCTTCATTTAACATTAAGCGATGAACATTTTGACAATAAACCGGTAGATTTACCGATGGATGTTTTGTTTGGTAAAGCGCCTAAAATGCATCGAAATGTCACTTCAAGTAAAGTCATTCATCAGTCGCTCATTATCACTGATTCAATTGATGAAGTGACTGATCGAGTCCTAAGCTTACCTAGTGTAGCAGACAAAACTTTCTTGATTACAATTGGCGATCGAACCGTTGGCGGTTTGTCTCATCGCGATCAAATGGTTGGCCCTTGGCAAGTGCCCGTTGCAGATTGTGCGGTTACCGCATCCAGTTTATGCAGCTATACAGGCGAGTCAATGGCTATGGGTGAGCGAACCCCTATTGCTAATTTGAATTATGCAGCTTCTGCAAGAATGGCTGTTGCTGAATCTATTACTAATATTGCATCGTCAAAAATTGAAAACATTGGAAAAATCAGATTGTCTGCTAATTGGATGGCAGCTTGTGGAGCTGAAGGAGAAGACGCAGGACTCTATGAAGCGGTTGAAGCGATAGGAATCGAATTATGCCCAGCGTTAGGGATCGCAATTCCTGTTGGAAAAGATTCAATGTCAATGCAAACGGCTTGGCAAGAAAATGCTGATGAATCTAAAGGTGAAGACAAGTCTAAAGATGAAAGCCAGTCTAAAAGAGTAGTCTCGCCATTATCTCTCGTTATTACCGCTTTTGCGCCAGTAGAAGACATTCGCAAAACGTTAACGCCACAACTAAAAACAAATATTGATAGTGAATTAATTTTAATAGATTTAGGTCAAGGTAAAAATAGACTAGGAGCGACTGCACTCGCTCAAGTTTATAATCAAGTGGGCGATTTTTCCGCGGATCTAGAATCAGCAGATAGTTTGAAAGGATATTTTGCAGCGATTCAATCTCTCAATCAATTAGGACTTATTCATGCTTATCATGATCGCTCTGATGGCGGTCTACTCACGACCTTGGTTGAAATGGCGTTTGCTGGTCATTGCGGATTAAATATTAACTTAGAATTATTGGCAAATAACGCGCTTGAAGTGCTTTTTAATGAAGAGCTAGGGGCGGTCATTCAAGTCGCTAAATCAAATGTTGATGAAGTGGTTGCTGTTCTAAACTCTCATGGATTAGCAGAATGCAGTCATAAAATTGGCGCTTTATCAGAAAATAAAATAGTCAGCATTAATCATGGAAAGCAAAATTGGCTTTCTAGAGAGTTGATGGATCTGAGAGCTATTTGGTCCGAAACAACTTACCAAATGCAAAAACGTAGAGACAACCCAGAAACGGCGAATCAAGAAAAATCGACGCGATTGGATATTAATAACCTTGGCATTTGCCCTGAATTAACCTTTGATCCAAGCAATGATATTGCACAGTCATTTTTATCATTAACCAATAAACCGAAAGTAGCTATTTTAAGAGAGCAGGGCGTTAACAGTCATTTGGAGATGGCTGCCGTCTTTATTAAGGCTGGATTTAATGCGATAGACGTTCATATGAGCGACTTGATGTCAGGAAGACGTGATCTAAGTGAGTTTAAAGGAGTGGTTGCTTGTGGTGGTTTTTCCTATGGTGATGTTCTTGGAGCCGGAGAAGGTTGGGCTAAATCGATTTTGTTTAATAGCAAGCTAAAACAAATGTTTAGTGATTTTTTTACGCGAGATGATAGCTTTTCTTTAGGCATTTGTAATGGATGTCAAATGATGTCGAATTTAAGAGAAATAATTCCAGGCAGTGATCATTGGCCACATTTTGTGAGAAATAAATCGGAACAGTTTGAAGCGAGATTTTCAATGGTCGAAATAGCGGAGAGTCCTTCAATCTTTTTAAAAGGCATGGAAGGTTCTAGGTTGCCAATTGCTATTTCACATGGTGAAGGCCGAGCAGAATTTGAAAATGATTCTGAAATCAATGAGTGTGATAATTCTGGCCTTGTTTTTGCTCGATTTATTGATAATTATGGCAAAGTAAGTGAGAGCTATCCAAGTAACCCAAATGGATCTCCCTGTGGAATCACTGGGTTAACTTCTGAAGATGGAAGAGTTACCATTATGATGCCTCATCCTGAGCGTGTTGCAAGAAGTGTTCAAAACTCCTATGCTGATAGTCAATGGGGCGAAGATGGGCCTTGGACTAGAATGTTTAGAAATGTCCGAGTATGGGTAGGTTGAACTAAAAAAATTCATTTTTTAATTGATAGTTTTAATATCGAGAATAGATAAGTAAAGCATAAGACTTTTGTTTGTTATGATGAATTAAAGAATAGTAAATATGACCTTGATATTGGAGTACAACCAAAAGTAGAATTAGACAAATACCGATATTGATTAATTATTCTACAAATAGGATGAATTTAAAGGGTTATAATGGAAATACAAGTAAATCAACAGCTTTCTGGTTTACCCATTGATGAGTCTAATAAGTTATTATTTATTCAACAACAGGTTCTTGAACTAACCATTACAAACAGTGATTATCAATCAACCTTAGACAAGCTTTGCGAGTTAATTGAAGGGCTTGTTAATGCTTCTTTAATGATCAAGCCGGCCGTGGCGAATGCCTTTACATTCGCTCCGCACCTAATATGTGCGAGGAGGCCAAGTCTCAATTAAATGGTCTAGTACCTTCAGAGAAGGCTGACTCTTGCGGGACTGATGTATTTAAGAATGAGCCACAATTTTTCTCTGACACTTTAAATGATACAAGGTGGTCTGGGTTTCTACCTTATGTAAAAGAATTTGCAATTTCGGCTTGTTGGTCTGTAGCCATTTTTGACCGTCAAAAAAGAGTGATAGGTTCAGTTGATTTGTCTAGCTATGAAACATGGGAGCCGAATAATTTCCAGAAAAATATATTATTTGCTGCTTCAAAATTGATTAGTCTGATTTTAATTAGACAGAAGGATGAGCAAGCTTTACATCACTCGGCTCATTATGACGCATTAACCGACCTTGTAAATCGAAACCAAACATCACTAGCTATTTTCTTTATGGATTTGGATGGTTTTAAAAAATCAATGACTAATTTGGATATGATGTAGGTGATAAACATTTAATCAAAGTATCCAATCGGCTTTCTAACTGCATAAGGCGAGAAGATTCTTTAGCCAGACTTGGTGGCGATGAGTTTGTATTAATAGTTGAAGAATCTGAATCTGAACTAGAAATAATGGCTAATAAAATAATTAAAACTTGTAAAGAATCAATAGTCATAGACGACGGCGCTTTCTCTGCTGAATTAAGCATCGGTATTAGCTGTTATCCTGAACATGGTCTTATTGAAAAAGGTTTAATTAGAAATGCAGATTTAGCTATGCATCAATCAAAAGAAAGTAAAGATAAAAAATATCATTTTTTTAGCGAGTAAAAGCTTTGATAAAACGAAAAAATACAAATCTATTAAGAAAAAAACTTGAACCAGTGATTGCTGAAGTCTTTGGTTATTTTTCTTTACTCTATACTCAAGAAGCCGAAGAGTTAATGGTCAATAAGAATTTAATTCGTAATCAAATTACATTGATTGATGAATCAGGTCAAATGAAGGGTTTACAATTTAATCAAAAAGATAACAATATTAATCTGCAATGTAAGTATGAAGAATTGCCTGTTGCGTCAGATGCTATCGATTTGATATTAATGCCCAAAGCATTGCAAAAAAGCAACTTTCCTCATCAAGTATTAAGAGAGGCTGAGCGTGTTCTTATTCCTGATGGAACTATTGTTTTAATCATTAATAACCCTATCGGTGTAACATCTTTAAAAAAAGAATTTAATAATTTTGTTGATGAATTTAGCAATTTAATTAAAATTGGCAATATACCAAATAATGACAAAAAACGTTGGTTTAGTTTAGGCCAGCGTAGAATTAAAGATTGGCTCGCTTTGTTAAGTATTGAAACGATCAGTCAGATAGCTGTGAGCCAAAATGTCATTGATAAATCAAACCAACTAAACGCTCTTTTAAAATTAAAAAATAGAATCAAACAGTTTTTTTATGATTTTTTTGCCGATCAAATTATTATCGTTGGTAAGAAAAAAGTGTCTACATTAACGCCTATTAGACAAAGTTGGAGAAAAAACAAACGTTTTGTACAACCTCCTCTGGCTGAAAGTTCAGTACAACAACACGCTGAATCTTGTTTGACACAAATCACGAAATAATTATATAGTCTACTAGTTAAAATCCTGAAGGAAATTACATTGAGTAAAATTGAAATATATACAGATGGTGCCTGTAGAGGTAATCCTGGTCCTGGAGGTTGGGGAGTCTGGTTGATTGCCGGCAAACATCAAAAAGAGTTGTTTGGAGGCGAGCCAAATACGACTAACAATCGAATGGAGTTAATGGCCGCAATCGAGGGATTAGCGGCACTAAAATCCGAAAGCATTGTGATTCTAACTACTGATTCCCAATATGTTAGAAAAGGGATTACTGAGTGGCTGTCTGGATGGAAATTAAAAGGTTGGAAAAACTCTCAAAGAAAACCAGTTAAAAATGCAGACCTTTGGAAATTATTGGATACCCAAAATCAACGTCATCAAGTTGATTGGCAATGGGTGAAGGGGCATAGTGGACATCCGGGTAATGAAAAGGCGGACGAATTGGCTAATAAAGGGATTGATTCACTTGTTTAGATAAGAATCAAAACCAGAAACAACCTATGAAAACATAAATGCAGGTTATGATGGTTCAAACTTTATCTAACCATGACTGAGACTTCGGAGCTACTAATTGCCATTTAAAATAGGGTAAAGTCATTTTTGTTAAGATGTCATACACTCAAGTATCCGCAGCGGTTCAGCGGTCTCTTGATTTCATCGCAAGCAATGTGTCTTGTTAGAAAGAGTGTTGGGCGGTTCTAGTTGATTTTATGCATGCTTCACAATGGCAGAATGTAAACGTCAAAAGATCAATCTATGAAAATATGCGACGCATTGGACTGCCTAGGAATAACGAAATAATTGACGCTGTTGAAGCTAATTTTGCGCAAGTTGATGCGAATGTCGAGGTTTATTCTGATAAGCCAGATTATCGAAAAGTAGTTCGACAGCTAATATCACATGAGGCTCAGCGGTTCTATTGGGAAAACTGTATTTTTGTATCCGCTGGCGTTGAGAGCTATGATTTAGACTGCACTAAACGCCCAAAAAGGAAATATTAGACTAGCCACAAAACAACTTGATTCGGAAGGCAAAAAATCATAAGGGGTGACAATAAAAATCTTGAAGATAAATTGGTTGGTTCGGATAATATTATCCCAACAGAAAATAGCCCAGAGGTTTTAAACAACATAGCGTTTACTGATCCTGAAAAATCATCGACGTTTGGGCTTTCAGTGTTCCAGATACTTTAGTACAAAAGGTCATTTTTCAACACTGAGATACATCGTTGGATCAGTGAAATCGCTCCCGTTTATGCGGTCTTTTTGCTTTAGTAATTCATCAAAGGGCACAGGCTTAGCAACACCATAACCTTGCGCATAGTTAACACCTAACTCTTTCAGTATATCTCTAATAGCATCATTCTCCACAAACTCGGCTATGGTTTTCATCCCCATCACTTGGCCAATTTCATTAATGGATTTTACCATGGCGCAATCGATTGGGTCATCGACAATACCTTTAACAAACATGCCATCTATCTTCAGGTAATCGACCGATAGGTTTTTCAGATACCCAAATGAGGATAAGCCACTACCAAAATCGTCGAGTGCAAAGCAACAGCCGAACTCTCTTAACACGGAAATAAATTTTTTCGCTATAAACATATTCGAAATAGCCGCTGTTTCGGTTATTTCGAAACAAATTTTCGTTCCGTCAATATTGCTGTGTTTGACCAGATTAGTTACAAATTGCAGAAAGGAATCGTCTGCCAGAGACGGCCCCGATAGGTTGATAGAAACGAGCTGTACCTTTTTCATGAAGGCCGGATGCGCTTTCAATAAACTTAAGGCCTTTTTAACCACCCATTGGTCTATTTGTGTGATCAATTTATATCGTTCGGCAGCCGGTAAAAAAGCGCTGGGTGGGATAATCGCCCCATTGTCATCGAGCATTCTGATCAGCAGTTCATAATGACTATTGGTATTTCCATTCATCGGTTCGATGGCCTGTGCATAGAGACAAAAGCTATCCTCTTCTAGGGCGCGTTGAATCTTTGCTACCCATTGCATTTCGCCCATGTGGATCGCAATTTCTTCATTATCCGAGGAGTATATGTGGATACGGTTACCGCCAGACTCCTTGGCCATATAGCAGGCGGCGTCTACCTCTTTAAATAACGCGGTCAAGTTGACCATAGATTCGTTGATGGCCACGATACCGATACTGATGCCAACCTTGAAATAAGATCCTTCCCAATGGAATTGGTATTCTTTTAACACCTTCAGCATCGATGCCATGACTCGCTCTGCATTTTCTAATGAACAGTGCTCCATCAGAACACTAAATTCATCTCCTCCAATACGGGCTAGTGAGTCATTAACTCGCACATTCTGTTTGATTATTGTACTGATTTGGCGCAATAATTCGTCACCGGCAGCATGACCACAGGTATCATTAATAATTTTGAATTGATCCAAATCCATGAAACAAATGGCATGTTGTGTTGATTTATCCCGTTTTGAAGCAAGTAATCGTTCGATGTAAGTCTCAAATTCGCGACGGTTGATGAGTCCGGTTAGAGAGTCATGACTAGCTTGATAGTTGAGCTTTTGTGACATTTGATACTCTTGAGTGATATCTTCATGGAAACTAATGTAATTAGTGATCTCACCGATGGTATTGTCGACACTGGAAATAGATATTCTGTCCCAATAGTTAATACCGTTCTTATATTGGTTCTGAATTTCACCACTCCAGTATTTCCCCGATGCGATGGTTTTCCACATTTTGGCATAGGTTGCATCGGGGGTATTACCCGACTTAAGTATAGACATATTCTGGCCTATAACTTCTTCTTTGTCATAGCCGATAACATCCACGAACTTTTGATTAACATATTCGATAACGCCGTTGAGATCAGTAATGACGACCTGTGAAGAACTCGACTCCACAGCGCGTGATAACTTATTAACTTCGAGACTAGTTGAATTTCGTTCTAATATCAGTTCATTGAAGGATCTTGCCATATCACTGATCTCATCGTTACCCGAAACTCGCAGTAGTTTATCGTGGTTAGCCGAAGTTTGCATATTACGCATGGAGGAAGAAATCATGGCAATTTCACCCACTAACCTGCGCATCAAAAGATAACCTAGGTAGGTCACCGCTAAGAATGCCACCATTGTGATCAGTAAATAGAGAATCAGCGCACGTGTGATTTCCTGATTAACATGGATCGCCCGTTCCGTCATCTGTTGCTGGATTCGATTACTGATACCCCTAAACACATCGATTCGCTTGGTTGTTACATCCCATGATTCCTCGGCATTTAACAAACTGAATGCTTGTCGCAGAGTCGTGATGGACTTAAACGCGAGTTTATTGTCGATTTCATTTAACGTATTAAATTCCGCAGTAGATTCAGCCAGTGATTTTTTTAATATCGATGCGTTAAAGAATGAATTGTGTTGTTTGAAGGTTGTTTCAATATTATTCAGATGAAAAGTATCAATCGCCGACATCTCAGCTAACTCATTGTATTGCTCAATAATTATCCGTGTATCGTCGTACATTTTGTTGACGCGCCCTAGATATTTTTCCTTTGACTGATCCACGTAACTACCAGAACTATTTATCACGATGACGTTGTTTAGTAGACGCCACAATCTGTCCAGCAGATCTGCTTGTATTATTCGATTGAATATCCCTTCCCTCAATGAATTGACATCAAACCATATAGTGTTTTTTCTCTTTGTCTGTATCTCCTCCAGTTGTTTCTCTGATGCGATAGCAGCATATTTCTCCAATAAATCGATTTGTTTAAAATAAAACGACCGTATTAACCAGGAGTCCTCATCTGAAAGTCCTCCAGAGTTGATTGCCTTGAAAAACAGGGCTCGCTCCTGTCCGGAACGCTCCGTTAGCCAGAGTAGAGTGATGTATAGCTCAGTTTGTCTACTCTGAAGAGCACTAGAGGATGTATTGATCAACTTATCCATTATGCGAATTGAATTGAGTACCTGTATATTCAGCTCTGAATAATAGGCAAAGAAGTTAGGACTCTTAGCAGGTGAATCGATCGCAGCACGCATTGTCGTCAATGCCTCTAACTTCTGCAGTAATCGAAGAAACCCTTTGGATAAATTTAGATTACTTTGATCTTTTATCTCACTCAGAAAGACGAGCAGCTTATCGTCGGTCAACTTGCGCTGCGCCTGTATCACAGCTTGCTCGTTCTTCGAATCACTGATGATGTGACCAGTGGTTAGCCCCCGCTCTTTTTGGAGTTCATAAACTAAATCGGATATACGTGAGAAAAAGTGAACGAAACTACTCGATTCCTTAGCACCTTGTAATTGTTCCCATTTTAAGCTGGTAGTCGTTACCACGAAGAAGGAGAGTACGATGGCTGGAATTATTAAGAATATCTGCAGCTTAGTTCGAATTTTTAGTTTATCTAGGTATTCAATGAACTTGTCTGTCATTTATAATTCAACTCTAGTGCTGGGCATACACGCCATAATACTGGCCAGCGGCGTACATTTGAATAATGAAGGCATGACTTTCTATTTTTAAACTGAGGTAATTGCAAAATCCAATAACCGAGGGGGATTCTTAATATAATTGCACTAAAAAAAGCATGTCTGGTGCTTATTTGTTAAAATAAAAGCTGTGATCAAACAACAAACGTACAGGAAGCCTTTGATGAACCAACTACGCGCGCATTATCCAGTATTTGGAATCATATTCATACATCTTTTTTCCTCGACTATAAGAAGAGGTGTGTGAGTAAACGACAATAAAAATACTCAAAATAAAAATACGAATACCGGTCAGGCTCATTTTACAATATTCAAGATGCATATTAATCTGAACTCATGTCTAGACCTACCCGAATAGAGTACAAAGGTGCTTTTCATCATGTGATGAATCGTGGCCGTCATAATCATATCATCTATCGAAATGATGATGACTTTGAAATCTTTCTCAATATATTATCAGAAATCACTAAATAATATAGCGCGGTTATTCACGCCTATTGTTTAATGATCAACCATTATCACTTATTGATTGAACCCCCCCAAAGCAAACTTAAGCCAAATCATGAAACATATTAATGGGCTTTATACACAACGCTATAATCGCAAATATTAAAAAGGCGGAACACTTTTTCGAGGTCGTTATAAATCAATATTGGTCGATGAAGATACTTACTTATTACAACTTACCCTATACATTCACCGCAACCCTATAGACGTTAAAAAGACAATGGTAAAAGAATTGACTGAATATCGTTGGTCAAGTTATCCCGCTTATGTCAACCATGTAAAGCCGCGAGATTGTCTATTTTGCGATAATACCTATCAATTGTTAGGCCATCGACATCGATATAAAGGATATTTAAATTATGTTGAAAAAGGAATCGATGAAGATATCAAACGGTTTTATGGGAAAGGAAATATCCTTTCGGTGTTAGCTGATAAAGAATTTAGAACCGAGCGCAAAGAGGAAAACCATGAGCTAGATATAGAAAAGCTACGCTGTGCGTTAGAGGATAAAACAAGTATTGATGAGTTAATGGCAATTGTTACGAAAGTGACTAAGCAAAAAATAAGCGATTTACGCCAATGTTCCAATGGCAAGAGACAATGTTTACCTTATCGTGGGTTTGCTATTTATGCTTATCATCGATATATTCAAGCGGATCACAATGAAATATCAAATTATTTTGGACTAACTCATAGAGGAAGTATTTCACCTACCTTAAGTCGCATGCGAAAAGAGATCGGGGACAACGGTTGGAAACGGGAGGTTGTATTGATGGAAAAGTTACTGTTTATTGTTAAATGAGCCTTGTATTCTCAAAACATGTTTATAAAGAAAAATAATAGAGCAAAGTGCTTGGTTTTGTGTTGCTGGAGATACTTTTTTTATAACAGCTAAATGGCTTAAGAACTCACCAACCTCAACGTGTCCCATTTCTATAGGGTGTCGTTTATTGTGGAAAAGGATATATTGTCTAACCCAACCAACGTAGCATTTTTCTGTAGAAAGT
>Ga0307492_10000859_pt1 | contig 12772 bp, 10 predicted proteins | sample SI3LmetaG_FD_202365 | JGI IMG/M metagenome (GOLD analysis project Ga0307492, IMG submission 202365) | Sea-ice brine microbial communities from Beaufort Sea near Barrow, Alaska, United States - SI3L | ecosystem: Environmental > Aquatic > Marine > Coastal | place: USA: Alaska | collected 2017-05-06
ACGCAAGGCCGACGATATTGCTGCAAGCGCTGCTGGCCTTGCTGGCGCTCGCCCTGAGCGCGCCCGCCCAGGCTCAACCGGCGGTCGGCGCCAACATCCGCGCCTCGCTGGTCGCCGATGGCCCGCCGGTGCCGGGCAAGACCTGGACCGTTGCGCTGCACTTCGCGCCGAAATCCGCCGAGTGGCACGGCTATTGGAGCAATCCCGGCGATGCGGGCGTCGGCATGGCGCTCAAATGGCGGCTTCCCGACGGGTGGACCGCGGGGGAACCGCTTTACCCGGTTCCCAGGAAGCTCCTCATTTCGGGTCTGATGAACCACGTGTTCGAGGGCGAGTATGCGGTGCTGGTTCCCATCGCGGTCCCGGCCGATGCGGCGGTGGCCAACGCCGCCCCCATCGAAGTGGAAGCCGATTATCTCGCCTGCACCGACCGCATCTGCGTGCCCGAGCGGGCCCGGCTGGCGCTCGCTCCGGCGGCGGCGGCGACAGACGCGCGCTTCGACCGCTGGCGCGCCGCGCTGGCGCCGCTGCTCGACCGGCCGGTGCGGTACGAAATCGCAGGCAACGAGCTGCGGCTGGCCATCCCCCTCCCCGCGGCGATGGGCGTGTTCGAGCCGCACGTCTTCATCGAGACGCGCGATCTTGTGAACTACGCCGCGGTCCAGAGCTTCGCGCGCGACGGCGACACGCTGGTGGCTGAGCTACCGCTCGCCGAGACGGTGGTGGCGCCGGCGCGGATCGGCGGCATTCTGGCGCTCGGGCAGGGCAATGGCGTCCGCTTTCGCGGCGAGCCTGGCACGGTCACGACCGCCGGCATTCCGCTCGAGACCACTACGGCAACGGCTCTGCCGAACCTGTGGCTCGCGCTCGCGGGGGCGGTGCTCGGCGGGCTGCTGCTCAACATCATGCCCTGCGTGTTCCCCATCCTGAGCCTCAAGGCGCTGGCGCTGGCGAAGGCGGGCGGCGAGGAGAAGCAGGCGCGGCGCGATGCGCTCGGCTATACAGCGGGGGTGGTGATCGCCTGCCTCGCGCTCGGCGCGGTGATGCTGGCGCTGCGTGCGGGCGGCGAGCAGGTCGGCTGGGCGTTCCAGTTGCAGAAGCCTGGGGTGGTGGTGGCGCTGCTGGTGCTGGCGGTGGCGATCACGGCGAGCTTTCTCGGCGCCTTCGAGATGCCTTCGCTGCGGCTGACAGGCGGCGGCGCCAGTGGCGGCGGATCGTTCCTGACCGGGCTGCTCGCGGCCTTCGTCGCCACCCCGTGCACCGGGCCCTTCATGGCCGCGGCGCTCGGCGCGGCGCTGCTCCTGCCCGCCGCGCAGGCGCTGCTGCTGTTCGCCGCGCTGGGACTGGGCCTGGCGCTGCCGTTCCTGCTGCTCGGCTTCGTGCCGGCTCTGCGCAAGCGGCTGCCGCGGCCGGGGCCGTGGATGGTCGCCTTTCGCCGCTGGATGGCGCTGCCGATGGGGCTGACCGCGCTGGCGCTCGCCTGGCTCGCATGGCGGCTGGGCGGGGCGAATTATCTGCTGGCGGCGCTGGCGCTGGCGGGGCTCGTGACCGCGCTGCTCGCCCTACTGTGGGGAGAGCGCGGCATCGGAAAGGCGGGCCGCGCGGCGGGGCTGGCCATCCTGGCAACCGCAGCCGTGGCCCTGATCGTGGTGCTGCCGGGCTTCCGGGCGACATCGGCGGCGCGCGCGGAAGCGGGCCTGCTCGACGCCAAGCCTTTCAGCGAAGCCGCGCTCGCCGAGGCGCGCGCCGCGGGCAAGCCGGTGTTCGTCTGGTTCACCGCCGACTGGTGTCTGACGTGCAAGGTCAATGAGGGCGCGGTGATCGAACGCGAGAGCACCCGCGAGGCGTTCGAGCGCGCCGGCGTGGTGGTGTTGCGCGGCGACTGGACCCGCCCCGACGAGCAAATCACCCGCTTCCTTGCCGCGCAGGGGGCGGCGGGGGTGCCGTTGTATCTGTGGTATCCGGCCCGGTCGGGCCCGGCGGTGCAACTTCCGCAGGTGCTGACACCGGGGCTGCTGGCGGGGCTAGCGAACGGCACTGAAGGATCAGCTCGCCTGGCAACGGGCTCGGATTGAGGATCAGGCTGCCGGCGCCGGGCACCGTGGCTTCCACCGCCCGCCCGCCCGTCAGTCCCTCGAAGGCGGGGCTGGCCGCCAACCCTCGGCCGCGCCACAGCCAGCCGCCGCCCGCCCTCGCGGCGTCGATCTTGAGCCGCGCAACATGGCCGTTGCCGATCAGCGCCAGGATCGCCTTGGCATGCGCGTCGGCGGCGGCGTAGCGCGTGTATTCGAGCATGGGCTCGACGCGGCCCTGCACGCATTCGAGCGCGAACAGCACCCGTTCTCCCGGCTTGCCGTAGACGAGGCGCAGCGGACTGGCTGGCGTAGGAGCCCAGACCGCCCCCTTCGTATCGGGCGAGGCGATCGGCGCGGTAGGGGCATCGCGTCCGGTCACGCCCACGCGGGCGACATAGTCGTCCGCAGCCGGCGGATTGCAGGCGGCCAGCAGGATCGGCGGCAGCAGCGCCGCGAAACGCATCGCTCAGCGCCCGCGGATGAAGGCGCGCACGTCGGCGGACAGCTTGCTGCGGTCCTGGTCGCGGACATACATCATGTGGCCGCTGTCGTAGTAGGAATAGACGATCCGGTCCTGCGGGATGCCGGTGCGGGTGAGCGCGTATTCGGCGGCGAAGAACGGCGTGGCGAAATCGTACCACCCCTGGCCGACGAAGATGCGCAGGCCTGAGTTCTCGCGCAGCGCCTTGCCGAGATAGGGCGTGACGTTGAGATAGGCGTTGGCGTCGCGCCCGCCCGGCAGCCGCCAGTCCCACTCGCCCACGCGGCCGATGGTGACATATTGCTGGTCGGTCTTGTAGCCCAGTGTCTCGCGGAAATAGGAATTGGCGGCCGCGGTGTAGCCTGCGTCGATCCCGTAGAAGCTGGGATCGTTGTCGGGCGTCTCGCCCGCGCTGTCGTAGTCGCGCCCGGTGTAGCGGCTGTCGAGCCGGCCCACGGTCAGGCCGCGGTCGCGCAGCAGCTCCTTGTAGAAGCGCCCGCTGGTGACGCGCAGGTCGGCGCGGTCGAGATAGGCCTCGCTGAGCCCCGTGAATCGCGCAAGCTCGCGGCGCACCGCGGCGCGTTCCTCGGCGCCGGCTTTCTGGCCTTTCAGGAGGAAGGCGGCGTAGGGGCCGATCGCGAACCGGCGTGCCTCCTCGGCGAAGGCTTCGGGCGAGGCGGCGGTGGCCTTGCCGTGATAGAGCGTGGTCACCGCCATGCTCGGGAGCGTGGTGATGTAGCCGAGTTCGGCCCCTTCGGTCTCCGCGCCGGCGCCGAAATCGAGCACGGTCGAGATCAGGATCACGCCGTTCAATGCAACGTCGTTGTACTGGCCCTCGAGCTCGTTGACGACCGCGGCCGAGCGGGTGGTCCCGTAGCTCTCGCCGCCGAGGAACTTGGGGCTGTTCCAGCGCCCGTTCTCGTCGAGCCATTTGCGGATCACCGCCGCGACCGATTTCGCATCCTTGGTGACGCCCCAGTAATCCTCGCCCTTGGTGTCGCCGATCGTGTGGCTGAAACCGGTTCCGACCGGATCGATGAACACCAGGTCGGTGACGTCGAGCAGCGAATCCGGATTGTCGAGGATCGGATAAGGCGGCGCCCCGTCGTCGCGCGCGTCGGAGGGGATCGCCACCCGCTTGGGCCCGAACGCACCCATCTGGAGCCACAGCGAGCCCGAGCCCGGCCCGCCGTTGAACAGGAAGGTAACCGGGCGGTTCGGATTGCGCGGCTCGGCGATGTAGCTGGTGGTGACGATCGCAGCCTTGGGCGTGCCCTTGTCGTCCTCGAGCACCTGCTCGGCGACGGTGGCGGTGTAAGCGACGCGCTGCCCGCCGAAGGTGCCGGTGAAGCGTTGGGAGGCGGTGTTGGCGGTGTAGGCGGGGGCAGCGGCGGAGGGCCTGGCCTCGTCCTTGGGCTTGTCCTGAGCGGCAAGAGGGAACGGAAGGGCGAGCGCGGCGAATGGCAGAGCGGTGCGGCAGATCATCGCCTCGCTATGGCAGGACAAAAATGCCGGGTAAATTGCCGCTCAGGCAGCGCGGGGGACAATCCGGTCAAGATCGCCGTTGAGCGCGCGCTTGGCTTCAAGCAGTTCGTAATCGTCCTGCAAGCCCAGGAAGAACCCTTCGGACATGCGAAAATAGCGTCCCAGGCGAAGATCGAGTTCGCCATCGACGGGCGCGCTTCCATTTACCATGCTCCGCAGCCGCGCATCATCGACCGCGATGGCATCAGCCAAAGCAGCTATGTCGAGCCCGAGAGGCTCCATGAATTCCGAAACCAGCAACTCGCCCGCGTGCGGGTTGTGCAGCCAGTCCGGGTTAGTGGTAATCGGTGATTTCGACACCGTGCGCGTCTCCGTCTTTCCAGATGAAGCATATACGCCATTGGTCGTTAATTGAAATGGCATGCTGGCCTTTGCGATCATCCTTGAGCGCGTGGAGGGCGTTTGAAGGCGGATTGCGCAGATCGTCGAAGCTTCTGGCCCGATTGAGAAGCTTCAGCTTAGCCAACGCGCGCTGTTGAATGTCTGGCGGCAGCTTGCGGCTACGTTGGCCATTCCATATGCGCTCAGTCTGTGTGCTTGTATTGGCGAAGGAGCGGATCATGGCTGCTTTCTCTCAGAGTTCGCGTAGCATTCTAAGAGCCGGTTCATTTGGCTCTCAAAATCGCGGTAGCAGCTCTTACGTCCCGTCATTGCCACCCGTAAGGCTGAAGCAGTCCACCGCCGGCAACCACTCCTAAGACTTCCCGCCCATTCGCTTGTAGCGAGTCTTCCCAAACCGCGTCTTCCTTGTCCCCGGCTTGCCCTCGTGGCTCCGACCCACCAGCGGCGCCCGCTTGTCGGGGTCGGGAATGCCGAGCTCGTCATTCTCGAGCCGCCTGATCTCGTCGCGCAGGCGGCCGGCTTCCTCGAACTCGAGGTTCGCGGCGGCGTTGCGCATGCGTTTTTCCAGGTCCTCGATGTAGGCGCGCAGGTTGTGGCCCACGAGGTTGTTGCGCTCGGGATCGCCGGTGTCGATCAGCACGCCGTCGCGGCTGGCGGTGTGGGCGACGATGTCCTGGATGCCGCGGATGATCGTGGTCGGCGTGATGCCGTGCGCGGCGTTGTACTCGCGCTGCTTCTCGCGGCGGCGGTCGGTCTCGGCGATGGCGCGCTCCATGCTACCGGTCACGCGGTCGGCGTAGAGGATCACGCGCCCTTCCACATTGCGCGCGGCGCGGCCGATGGTCTGGATCAGGCTGGTCTCGGAGCGCAGGAAGCCCTCCTTGTCGGCGTCGAGGATGCAGACGAGCCCGCATTCGGGAATGTCGAGCCCCTCGCGCAGCAGGTTGATCCCGACGAGCACGTCGTAGACGCCTAGGCGCAGGTCGCGGATCAGCTCGATGCGCTCGAGCGTCTCGACGTCGGAGTGCATGTAGCGCACCCGCAGCCCGGCCTCGTGCATGAACTCGGTCAAATCCTCGGCCATGCGCTTGGTCAGCGTGGTGACGAGCGTGCGGTAGCCCTTTTGCGCGGTCTTCCGGCACTGGTCGATGCAGTCCTGGACCTGGTCCTCGACCGGGCGGATCTCGACCGGGGGATCGATCAGCCCGGTGGGGCGAATTACTTGTTCGGCGAAAACGCCGCCGGTCTGCTCCATCTCCCACGGGCCGGGGGTGGCGCTGACCGCGAAAGTCTGCGGGCGCATCGCGTCCCATTCGTTGAAACGCAGCGGGCGGTTGTCGATGCAGCTCGGCAGGCGGAAACCGTATTCGGCGAGCGTGAGCTTGCGGCGGTGGTCGCCCTTCGCCATCGCGCCGATCTGCGGCACGGTCTGGTGGCTCTCATCGACGAACAGCAGGGCGTTGTCGGGGAGATACTCAAACAGCGTCGGCGGCGGCTCGCCCGGCAGACGGCCGGTCAGGAAGCGGCTGTAGTTCTCGATCCCTGCGCAGCTTCCCGTCGCGGCGATCATCTCGAGGTCGAAGTTGGTGCGCTGCTCGAGCCGCTGCGCTTCGAGCAGGCGCCCTTCCGCGTGGAGTTCCTTGAGGCGCTCGGCGAGCTCGAACTTGATCGCCTCGCTGGCCTGCTTCATCGTCGGCCCGGGCGTCACATAGTGGCTGTTGGCGTAGACGCGCACGGTGTTGAGGCTCGCCCCCTTCTGCCCTGTCAGCGGGTCGAACTCGGAAATTGCCTCTATCTCGTCGCCGAAGAAGCTGACCCGCCAGGCCATATCCTCGTAATGGCTGGGGAAAATCTCCAGGCTGTCGCCGCGCACGCGGAAGTTGCCGCGCTGGAAGGCGGCGTCGTTGCGCTTGTACTGCAGCGCCACCAGCTTGCGGATGATCTCGCGCTGATCGACATTCTCGCCCTTCTCGAGGTCGAAGATCATCGCCGAATAGGTCTCGACCGAGCCGATGCCGTAGAGGCAGCTCACGCTCGCCACGATGATCACGTCGTCGCGCTCGAGCAGGGCGCGGGTGGCCGAATGGCGCATCCGGTCGATCGCCTCGTTCACCGAGCTTTCCTTCTCGATGTAGGTGTCCGATCGGGGCACATAGGCCTCGGGCTGATAGTAGTCGTAATAGCTGACGAAATACTCGACCGCGTTCTCGGGGAAGAAGCTCCTGAACTCGCCGTAGAGCTGCGCGGCGAGGATCTTGTTGGGGGCCAGCACCAGCGCGGGCCGCTGCAGCTCCTCGATCACCTTGGCCATGGTGAAGGTCTTGCCGCTGCCGGTGACGCCGAGCAGGACCTGGTCCTTCTCGCCGGCGCGCGCGCTTTCGACCAGCTCGGCGATCGCGGTCGGCTGGTCGCCGCTCGGCTGGTAATCGCTCACCAGCTTGAACGGCCGCCCGCCCATCGACTTCTCGGGACGGACAGGCTTGTGGGGGACGAATTGTTCGGAGGTATCGGGCTCTTCCAGCCCTCTGCGGATCACTAGCTCGGCCATGCGCGAACATATGGGGGACGGATGGGGCCGCCGCAACGCTTCCTACGCTCGAAACCATTGCGTTAAGGCTGGCGTTAGGTGGAAAAGGCAATGTTGCGGTTTCATGGCAAGCCATCCGCTCGCATCCGCTTCGGCATATTGGCAGGGCACCGAATTCGCGCGCCGGATCGCGCTCGCGCGCGAGCCGCAGCCCGCCGGCGCGCGCGCGCCGCGCAGGCGGTTGTTCGCCGCCGAACTGGGCTATCTGATCGAGCCGATCCGGCGCCAGTTCGTCCGGTGGAGTCCGGCGCCGGCGAAGCATCCGCGCGTGGTCATGCTGCTGCCGGGCTTCGGCGCGCATCCGGTGCGGATGCGTTTCATGGCGCGACAGCTGGAGGCGGCGGGACACCGGGTCAAGCGCTGGGGCATGGGGTTCAATTTCGGCGCGGGCGCGGACACGCTCGACCGCATCGAAGCGCGCCTGCTCGATATTCACGCCCGCTACGGCCAGCCGGTCCACCTCGTCGGCTGGAGCCTGGGCGGCGTGTTCGCGCGCGAAGTGGCCAAGCGCCATCCCGACAAGATCGCCAAGGTCGTGACGCTGGGCGCGCCATTCTCGGGCCATCCGCGCGCCAACAACGGCTGGCGCGCCTATCATCTGGTCGCCGGTCACCGGGTCGAGGAACCGCCGGTCGACTGCGCGGTTAGCCGCAAGCCTCCGGTCGAAACGGTGGCCATATGGAGCCCGCGCGACGGCATCGTCCATCCGCGCTGCGCCCGCGGCCGCCCGGGAGAGCGCGATCGCGCGGTCGCGCTGCGCTGCACCCACATGGGCTTTGTCCAGTCCCGCGAGGCCATCGAGGCTGTGCTGAAGGAACTGGACTTGCGCTGAGTTCGTTGCGATGCAGCAATAATCCGGCGTGACCGGGCGATACCGGATAGCCTTGGGGGTTCATGAACGGCGGCGCGACGTTTTTCGACGAGATGCACGAGCCTTCCGGCACCGTGCGCGACGCCTATCGCGGCTATGAGGGCTGGCTGTCGGAACAGGACGCCGCCTTCCTCAAGCGCAAGAACCGCGACGCGGAAACGCTGTTCCGGCGTATCGGCATCACCTTCAACGTCTATGGCGCGCAGGAAGCCGAAGAGCGGCTGATCCCCTTCGACATGGTGCCGCGCATCGTCACCGCCAGCGAGTGGCGGCGATTGTCGCGGGGGATCGAGCAGCGAGTGCGCGCGCTCAACGCTTTCCTGCACGATCTCTATCACCGGCAGGAGATCGTCCGCGCCGGGCGCGTGCCGGAACACCTGTTCCGCGACAATTCGGCCTGGCTCCCCAACATGGTCGGTTTCACCCCACCGGGCGACATCTACACCCATGTCGTGGGCATCGACCTGGTCCGCACCGGTCCGGACGAGTTCGTCGTCCTCGAGGACAACGCCCGCACGCCCTCGGGCGTGAGCTACATGCTCGAGAACCGCGAAACCATGATGGCGATGTTCCCCGAGCTGTTCATGCGGGTGGCGGTGGAAAGCGTCGCCAACTACCCGCGCCGGCTCGCGCGCAGCCTCGCCGCCTGCGCTCCGCCGGTCGCGAAGGACAAGCCGCGGCTCGCGGTGCTGACGCCAGGCATCTACAATTCCGCCTTCTTCGAGCACGCCTTCCTGGCCGAGCAGATGGGCGCGGAGCTGGTCGAGGGCAGCGATCTGCGCGTCGAGGGCGGGCGCGTGGCGATGCGCACCACCAGGGGCTTCGAGCCGGTCGATGTGCTCTATCGCCGGATCGACGACGATTTCCTCGACCCGCTGACCTTCAACCCCGCGAGCGTGCTTGGCGTGCCGGGGATGATGGACGTCTATCGCGCCGGCGGGATCACCATCGCCAATGCGCCCGGCGCGGGCATCGCCGACGACAAGGCGATCTATTCCTTCATGCCCGAGATCGTCGAGTTCTATACCGGCGAGAAGCCGCTGCTGCCCAATGTCGAGACCTGGCGCTGCGCCGATCCCGAGAGCTGCCGCTATGTGCTCGCCAATCTGAAAGACCTGGTCGTGAAGGAGGTCCACGGCTCGGGCGGCTACGGGATGCTGATCGGCCCGGCGGCGAGCAAGGCCGAGCTGGAAGCGTTCCGCAAGAAGCTGGAAGCGAACCCGGCGAGTTACATCGCGCAGCCGACGCTTTCGCTGTCGACCTGTCCGGTGTTCACCGACAAGGGACTCGCGCCGCGGCATGTCGATCTGCGCCCGTTCGTGCTGGTCTCGCCCGAGGCGGTCGAGATCACGCCGGGCGGCCTGACCCGGGTGGCGATGACCAGGGGCTCGCTGGTGGTCAATTCGAGCCAAGGCGGAGGCACCAAGGACACCTGGGTGCTGAAAGACTGATGGTGTTGCTGTCCCCTCGCTCCGTTCGCCCCGAGGAGGCTCTGAAGACGAAGTCCGAAGTGCCGTCTCGAAGGGCTCGGGCGTCTCGCCGGGGGTTTCGACACGGACCCTCAACCTACGGTTTCGGCTCCTCCTCAGCCCGAACGGAGCATTGTAGGGGAACCCTGCTTTGAAGCTGAGAATCGCGCCATGCTAGGCCGAACCGCCAACGCGCTGTTCTGGATGTTCCGCTATCTCGAACGGGTCGATAACACCGCGCGCATGCTCGACGCGGGCCTGCGCATGGCGCTGACCCGCGACCTGGTGACCTCGGAGGAGGAATGGCGCTCGGTCATCGCCGCGGCCGGGCAGCGCCGCGACTATGAGAGGCGCCACGCCACCTATACCGGCGTTCAGGCATGGAACTTCATGCTGCGCGATCGCGACAATCCGGGCAGCGTGCTCGCCAATTTCGGACGGGTGCGGGACAACGCGCGGCAGTCGCGCAATGTGGTCACCAGCGAGATATGGCAGGCGGTCAACGATAGCTGGATGCAGATCCGCGACCTCTTCGCCAAGCCGGTGGGGGAGCAGCGGGTGGGCGATGTGTTGGGGGTGATCCGCCAGGCCGGCATGCTGGTTCACGGCGCGATCATCGGCACCATGCCGCGCGACGAGGCGTTCCATTTCGCGCGCGCGGGCACCTTCATCGAGCGCGCGGATAACGTCGCGCGGCTGCTCGACATCAAATACTACCTGCTGCTCCCCTCGCTCAACTATGTCGGCTCCAGCCTCGATACCGGTCAATGGGACAGCGTGCTGCGCGCCGTTTCGGGCGACCGCGCCTATCGCTGGCTCAACACCGCCCGCATCGATGCGCGCGGGATCGTCCAGTTCCTGGTCTTCGACACGCGTTTCCCGCGCAGCCTGGCCTATTGCCACACCGCCCTGCGCGAGCACCTCGACGCGATCGCGCGCGTCCACGGGCACGAGGGCGCGAGCCATGCGCTGATGCGAGAGGCCGCGCAGTCGCTCGAGGAGACCGGTCTCGAGGGGGTGTTCGAGCGCGGGCTGCACGAATTCCTGATCGGCTTCCTCGCCACCAATGCCCGCGTCGGTCTCGCCATTGCCGACGATTATCGGTTCCTCGCCTGATGCGCCTCGCGATCCGCCACACCACGCATTACCGCTTCGCCCGGCCGGTGGTGCACGCCATCCAGCGCCTGCGGCTTACCCCCAAATCGACCCAGGGCCAGGAGATAATCGCCTGGGACATACGGTTCGAGAACGCCGAAAAGCAGTTCGCCTACGAGGACCAGCACCGCAATTCGACCACGCTGATATCCATGAATCCGGGCGCGCAAGAAGTGACGGTGACCTGCTCCGGCACCATCGACACGCATGATTTCGCCGGTGTCATCGGCCGCCATGCCGGGCATCTGCCGCTATGGAGCTTCCGCGGCCAGACCCCCTTGACGAAGCCCGGGGCGGGGATGCGGGGGCTCGTGCGCGATGTCCGCAAGGAAGGCGGGGGTTCGCTGGAAACGCTTCACGCGCTGTCGGCGCGGATCATCGACAAGGTGGCTTACCGGACGGGGGTCACCGGGGTCGAGACGACCGCCGAGGACGCCTGGGCGCAGGGCTGCGGAGTATGCCAGGATCATGCCCATCTGTTCATCGGAACGGCACGCGCCCTCGGCTACCCCGCGCGCTACGTCAGCGGATATTTGATGATGGACGATCGCGTCGATCAGGAGGCGACGCACGCATGGGCCGAGGCGCATGTCGAGAACCTGGGCTGGGTGGGCTTCGACGTTTCCAACGGCATCAGCCCCGACCAGCGCTATGTCAGGGTCGCAACCGGGCGCGACTACCGCGATGCCGCGCCGATTACCGGGATCAGCACCGGCAGTACGACGGCGGAACTTTCGGTCGCGGTGGCGGTCGAGCAAACGCAGGTCCAGCAGTGAGGGAGGCAGCTCCATGACCTATTGCGTCGGCATGATCCTCGACAAGGGTCTCGTCCTGATGAGCGACACCCGCACCAATTCGGGCGTCGACAATGTTTCGGTGTTCCGCAAGATGTATCGCTGGGAGGTGCCCGGCCAGCGCATCGTCGCGCTGATGACCGCGGGCAATCTCGCCACCACCCAGGCGGTGGTCAGCCAGCTCGAGGAGCGCGCCAAGATCCCGGACGAGCGGCACAATTCGCTGCTCGAGGCGCCGACCATGTTCCAGGTGGCGAGCGAGGTCGGCAAGCTGCTGCGCGCGACCGTCGCCGAGCGGCAGGAGGCAAACGGGTCGCGCGGGCAGGGCCGCTTCACCGCCTCGATCGTCGTCGCCGGCCAGATCAAGGGCATGGAGCCCCGGCTGTTCATGATCTACCCCGAGGGCAATTTCATCGAGGCCGGGTTCGACACCCCGTTCTTCCAGATCGGCGAAACCAAATACGGGCGCCCGATCATCCTGCGCGGCTACGATCGGGGGATGAGCATGGAGGATGCGGTCAAGCTGCTGATGGTGTCGTTCGATTCCACCCTGAAAGCCAATCTGTCGGTCGGCCTGCCGCTCGACCTGCTCGTGATCGGTCGCGACGCTTTCGCGGCCTCGCACGAACGCCGCATCGCGCATGACGACCCCTATTTCCAGGCGATCTCGAGCAGCTGGGGCGATGCGCTCAGGAGCGCCTTCCACTCGTTGCCCGACTACAGTTTCTCCAATGAAAAGTCCGATACGGTGGAGGATGGCACCAAAGCCGAGCATTAGCATTTTCGCTTTTGCATCCGGAATGGATGGCGAAACCTCGCCTGTGCTAGGGGTTTGCACTTAAGTAAACTCGCGGAAGGGGATTGGAGCAGCTCAGTGATTGTCCATAGGTAATTGTCCCTGTCAGCAGCAGGGGCGCCGCCAATGGCTCTGGATAAGATCGTTCACATCGTCGCGCTGTCGAGCATCGAGCGGGCCGAGCAGGCGCGGGCCTGCTACGCGCTGGGATACCACGCCGAAATCTACGGCAATTACGAGGAGCTGATCGCCGCACGGCCATACCGCGGCCTGGTTCTGGGCGAGGACATCGCCGAGCGGGGCGGGATCGGCACGTTGGTCGCGGGCATGAACGCGCATGGCTTCTGGCTGCCGGTCATCGCCACCGCGGCCGAGGTGGACCCCGGCCGTGTGGTGGAAGCGGTGCGCGGCGGCGCGCTCGACTATCTGCCCTTGCCGCTCGAATGCGAGCGCCTGCAAGCGGCGCTCGAGACCGCCATCGCGGAGGGGCAGGCGATGGGCAGTGCGCATCGCCGGGCGGTGCATGCCCGCGCCAAGCTCGCCACGCTGACGGTTCGCGAGAACGAGGTGCTCGACCTGCTGGTGGCCGGATCGAGCAACAAGACGATCGCGCGCGCGCTGGAGATCAGCCCGCGCACCGTGGAAATCCACCGCGCC
>Ga0307492_10000860_pt1 | contig 12768 bp, 8 predicted proteins | sample SI3LmetaG_FD_202365 | JGI IMG/M metagenome (GOLD analysis project Ga0307492, IMG submission 202365) | Sea-ice brine microbial communities from Beaufort Sea near Barrow, Alaska, United States - SI3L | ecosystem: Environmental > Aquatic > Marine > Coastal | place: USA: Alaska | collected 2017-05-06
TTGTAACTGAGAGCCAAAGCGCTGGTCATTTAACAACGACTTTACCGCATCAAGTAACTCAGGTTCTGAAGTGTTAATCATAAATATTGTCTACTATTCCTGTTATATAAAACAAAGATTTCTTTCAAATTTAATGCTTTAGCGTTATAGGTTGTGCAATAAGGCGATCAACCCCTAGATACGATGCTTGAGCGCTTTGACTGTTATAATTACTCGGTTTGAGCTGTTTGCTATAGGCTGTTTGCCATTCTATCAATGAAAAATCATCAATATTAAGCGTTAACTCTTCTCCATTTTCAAGAACAGCTTGCGCAATAACTCGATAACTTTTATAGCCGATTCGTGGTGAATTAAACTCTATTTCAACATTTTGCCATTCTGTATTTTCAGTTAACTCTACAGAGCCAATTAAATGTTTTTCACCATTTTTAAAAGCATCGAATAATTTTTGTCTTTTCTTACGCCCTTGCCAATAGAAGTTAATTTTCACCGCAGTTTGTACATTAAATTTTGCTTTTAATGTCATCGCACTACTTGGTTTATATACTCTTTTAAAACTCTGCATACCAAAAGTATTACTTTGCGAAGACTTTAATTGTATTGCCAAACTATGTTGCCCACTAGCACCAAAATCATTAATTGATGTACTTTCTCTATCAAATAACCAACCGCGTTCAGGGCTATCAAAAAGCTTAAAGGTTTCAAAGTCACTGCCATTAATAAGGTTTGTCCCTAAGCGATAACTCACCTTCTTATTAGGTAAAACGATTTGTGTGATAGGTGCTTGCCATGGCAATTGATATAAACTGGTAACACGTTCATCACCACTAAACGTTAGTTGTGTTTTTGATGCATCTTGAGGTTGAACTGTTGCTAAAACTGTCTTAGCGGTAATAACACCGTGACCTCCTGATTGGGTTATTTCCGTATTACGAATTTTTGACAATGTTTTAAGGCGTTTCATTACCGTATAGCGATTAGTACCTGTTGCAGGCGTTGGTTTATAACCTTTAACATAAATAGGCACTATTTCTGCGCGATGAAACTTTTCGCCATCAAGCCATACATATAAAATAAAACTGTGCTGAGTCGCACTAAAGTTTTGATCAAAGATGAAATTACCCATTGAGTAGGCAATTAACTTATTATCATAAAGCTCTAAACCTTGAGTAACATGAGGATGATGGGCTATCGCTAACGCTGCGCCAGCATCTAAAGAAGATTTCAATCGTTGTTCGGTAACCCCTGTCGGGCTATTGGCGTATTCTTGGCTACCATGGTATTGAACAATGGTGACATTACCTTTTTCGACTTGCTTGGTGACAGAACTCAACATATTTTCCATTGAGCCGTATGCTGCACCGCCATGATCGTTATTTGCCGTTTGTGTCGGATTTGCGCTACCTTCCCAACCTACGTAACCCAGCATCGAAAAGTTGTTGTTCTTTATTTTTTGCTCATGGGCTTTCAAAGCGGATTTTTCATTAATACCGGCACCAGAATAAGCCAACTTACTTTGAGATAAAAACGTTAAAGTAGAATGTAATCCTGAATCCATATAATCATAAGTATGGTTATTACCGAGGGATACATAATCAATACCCGCCCAACTTAACGCATCTAATATTTCAGGTTGAGAATAAAAAGTGACTGACTTGGGTGCTCGTTCAGTCGGTTTTTCATCGGCAATTTGTGTTTCTAAATTAACGGCGGCGTAGTCAGCTATACTCATGTAGGGTTTAATATGCGAGACAATAGCGCGACTATCTGCGGCTTTATTATCTGGGTGAATTAATATTTCATCACCAAAATAAGGTTTATAAAACCGTCGTCCCATCATTACGTCGCCGCCAAAAGCGAGCATAACCCGATTTTTCGCTTTTTTAACTAAAGTTATATCACTGATGTTTTTTATGTTTTTTGAAGCTTGTGCTAACTCAAAATGGCTAAAAGTTTGCACACTAGGAAAATATTTAGGATGTGATAAAACAATTTGGTAACTATCAGAAATATTAGCATGAATAACAAATGTGCCTTTCTGATTCGTGGTGACTTTTTTATCTCCCACCTGCACATCAACACCAGCAAGTGATTTTCCTTGTTCGGTATTTACCTTGCCATTAATAACAAAAGTATCGTTAGCAAAACTATTTACCGTTACCATGAATAATAAAACTGACCAAAATTTGTTCATTAAAATTCCTAATTCAAAACAATTAACACGTACTACTATATAGATTTTTCATTGAAACTTTTATTCCTAAAATATACAAGCCCATAACCTAAAGGCATGAGGCTTAATATGATGAAAACTCTTAACATACTGCCCATAGCTTTAATTTATGAAGCACTAAAGTTTTATCAATATTAATAAGAAAAGAATTAAGTGAGGATAAGTCATACCCTATTAATAATGAAATCGAGGCAATGATGACAAATTCAACAACTAATAACGATAAACCAACAACTGAACAAAAGAAAAAAGCCAATTCATTTTTTACGCGTAGTACGTTAAGCAAAGCACATAAAGAATTTACAACACCGACTCATGAAAGTGATGATATAACGCCTTTTTATGTATTAGGTTATAACTAAAATATGGAATGATTACTTTTAGGTAATCTTGTGAGGTGATAAATGAAAATAACTTTTAAAATCTTATTACAGTATGAATCCACTTCAGGGAAAATGTATTTAACAACGTTGTAGTATAACCCTCGTCCTGCAATAACAGAAAAACATTAACTTCTTTATGCAAAGCACGTTATTGAACCGAGGTTAAATAACGTTTTCTTGCACCTATGCATTACTAATGATTACACAAGCTAATGTACAAATTTCCCAGCAAGCTTATTCAAATATTTTCTTTGATGAATAACTAACTCACCGTTTATTATGACGTACTCTATTCCTGTTGAGTATTTATTCCATGTAGAAAAATCAGCATTGGCACTGAAGGTTTTAGGGTCAAAGACAATAACATCCGCTTTATAGCCCTTAACTAACTTTCCTCTGTTGTCTAAACCTAATATTTCAGCGGTTTGACTTGAACTTCTTTTAATAAAATCACCTAAGCTGAGCAGTTTCTTTTCAACAACATATTTCTGATACTTTTTAGGGAAACTTGCATACTTCCTTGGATGACCATTAGTGCCATCTGACGAAGTAACCACCCAAGGTTGTATCATGAATCTTTCAACATCTTGTGGCGACATATTAAAAGAGGCAACACGAACATCGCCTTCTTGTACTAATTGAATGGCAGTAGTAATTGCGTCTGATGATCTTTTATTTGCCACTTCTGCTAGATTTAATCCAACAAGTTCTTGTTGTTTAAAAGCGGTGATCAATAATGATTTTGGTCCACCGCGGCGGCGAATGTTTTCAGTAATTTCGCTACGTAGTTTATCGGCTAATTTAGGATCATTTAATCGTTTGTAAAAGGCTTCTTTTGAATCAGCCATCACCCATTTAGGCATTACTGCGCTGTGTAATTTAGTGCCCGAAGCTAACCAAGGGTATTGATCAGCTGAAATACTTAAACCGCGCGTTTGAGCTTGCTCTATTTTTTCAATGACGTTTTTACTTTGCCCCCAAACATCAACACCCAAAGCCTTTATATGAGCAAGGTGTAAATGTATATCAGCCGCACTGGCAATATGAATAGCTTCATCGATTGCGGCATCTAAACCTATATTAAAGGTACTTTCATCGCGTAAGTGCGTGTCATAAATCCCACCATGTTTGCTTGCAATTGATGCTAAAGTTACAACTTCTTCTGTATTGGCAAAACTGCCAGGTACATAATAAAGCCCCGTTGAAAGCCCTAACCCGCCAGCTTCCATTGCTTTAGTTAATAATTGCGACATTTCTTCAAGTTCATTAGTAGTAGCAAAACGTTGAGCTATCCCCATCACTTGTTCACGAATACTACCGTGACCAACCAGTAAACCAACATTAGTGCCAATACCATTAATTTCGAGATCTTCAGCAGTTTTTGCAATATCAACAGGGCCTTCACCGTCATTACCATTGATGACTGTCGTTACACCTTGGGTCAGATAATTTAGGTTATGGTTTTTATCCTGACTATAAAGCTCTGATAAAGTATGAGTATGAGGATCAATGAAACCTGGGCTTACTATTTTACCTTTAGCATCAATCACTTTTTTAGCCGTTACGTTATGCTCACCTCTTGGGTAGATACCACAAATAATATCACCACAAAGCGCAATATCTAATGCTTGAGCATCGTCATTTACACCGGTGTAGACTTCGCCATTTTCGATTAAAGTATCAACCTGTGTTTTCTCTGCAAATGAACAGGAAAGTAAACTAAGCAAACAGCCCGTTATTAATACTTGTTTGATTATTTTTTGACTCATTAACCCTGACCTATTCTTTATTATGATTAGTGTTTGAAAGCATTGTTTTCATGAGGAGTGTTGATGCATTTTTAGCAATGATTTTTATCTTGTCGCGATTTGTTTCGTCTCCCGCTTCATAAGTAATAGCGTGAACGTTATAATTGTCAGCAAAATATTGTTTTGAAACGCCATTGTTCGGCTTATTCCCCGGCTTTTGAATAACATCAAAGTTAGGCATTGCTTTATCTAAAGTTCCTAGCCAATGCTTTACAAAATAGGCGTCTTCGACACCATAACTCACCGGCATTGAATAAAAAACATCATGTTTAGTTGAGTGAAAGTCAATGGCAAATTTTATTTTTTGCCCTTTAGCCACAAGTGATTGTAGGTAGTTATGGATATGCTGAATTTCGGGTTGGCTAAATTTAATCCAATCTCGGTTTAGATCTAAACCGTTGGCATTATAGCGCCAATTACCCATAAAAACACCATCAGGGTTTATATTTGGAATAACAAGTACATTAAATTTCTCCCTGAACTGTTTTGCTAAAGTATTATCCGCTAATAATGTTTCTACAAAAGGAAATAAGGCTAAGGCACCCGTTATTTCTGGCGGATGTTGACGACCTAAAACAACTAACCATTCTTTACTATTGCTCTTGCTTTCTATTTTATAGATGGGACGACCTTTTGTTGATTGTCCTAAAACGTCATAGCTAACCTTCATTTTATTTTGCAGTGTATTAGCCCAATCGACATAGTATTGATTATCGATAATTTCTTGTGCCGAAATATAAACAGCATCTTGAGATACGTCTATATCCATAATTAAGCGTTTACCATTAAACTTATGAGACTGTGATTTCCAATTGAGTCCGTCGGGACTAATTTTAGGAAGATATCTGTGTTTATCTCCCCTCACTACCATAGTTACCTTTATGGTTGTTGGTTGTTTAGCTTGTATTTTAAATGCATACCATGGGCTAGAGTTAATAGGGGTATTTACGTTAATATGGGTATTTTCAGGCTTTAGTGTAATAAAATACTCGCTATTTCCTAGCGATTTACACTCATCCATCCGCCCAGCGGCGAAGTCAGCTGTTAATATAACATTGCCTGAATTACATGTTTGCGCATTCACACTTTCATCATTTGAAATACAAGCACTAAGTAACAAGGCTGAAAATGATAATGCGCAAATAGATAATAAATTTTTCATAATTAATCTTTTAAAGTTGAATAGCTAATATAAAAATGGCTCGGCTAAAGTTATCTGCCGAGCCATTTTGTTATTTTACAGTAAGAAAATATTAATGTTTAAAATGATTTACTTAGGTTTAAATAGACGTAACGACCACGGTTTGAGTGATAATCGCCTGAGTAACCGTGCCAGAAGTTATCTGCTAATGGTGGCTCTTCGTCAGCAATATTTCGAACACCTAAACGTGCGTAAGTACCTTCAAGAGGGCTACCTTCACCAAACTTATATGACGCGTATACATTTACAGTTGTCATACTAGCAATCGGTAAAAACACTTTTACTTCATCATCATTAGTATAATCTGCACTGGTATCAATAAATTCACTGACGTAATTAACGCTTATACCAGCTCCCCATTGATTAAGTTTCCAGTTTAACGACGATTTAGCACGCCATTCAGGATTACCATCTTTTAAGATTAAATCGCCAACCCCTGCAACTTCTACCTCAGCAAGGTTAGGATATTTATCTAAATCTTTCTGTGCTTCAAGTACGATTGCAGAAAGACTATCAACAGATGTTTCATATTTAGTTAAATGTGCTGCATTAATGTTGAATTCGAAATCACCAAATGATGTTTCAAAATCATATACTATGCCAAAATCAATACCTGTCAATTCTTGGCTTGCTGCATTTATATATCGGTTATTTACTTGGCTAGCAACTAGTTCACCATCACGAATAACATTAGAATTACCAGTACCGCCGTCTTGGCGTATCACATAATCGTGCGCTAGCACCGTTTCATAAGGCGCAAGAAAAACGAGGTTCTCTTGGTCAATATTCCAATAATCGATAGTGAACGTTAAGTTATCAGTCGGTTCAAGAACGAATCCAAAAGAGGTATTCACACTGTCTTCTGGCTCAAGGTCTGAATTACCTTGACGGTTATCAATAACCGCATAGGTTTCATCCGTTACAGGGTCATACTTAGAAGAACGACGTGGCATGCTTGCTTCTTCAGAGCTTTGTTGTAAGCCTGGTACTTTAAAGCCACCAGCATACGATGCTCTCAAACTTAACCAATCAGTCGGTTTGTAAAATAAAGCAACTTTAGGTTTGAGTGCGTCTCCGCCATCAGAAAATTTTTCATAGCGTGCTGCCAATTGAACTTCAGCATACTGATCGCCACTGTCAATTAATGGCACTATAAGTTCTGCATAAGCTGAACCGACATTACGGCTAGCACTAGAGTCAGTTGTTGCGCTACTTCCATACAATGAGCTTTCATTAACAACACCTGAGGCATCAGTAAAAGGCAAGCTTCCGTCTACATATTTTGAACGGTCACTGTCGTAAGTTTCACGGCGAAACTCAACACCTACAGCAAGGCCAACTTCACCGGCAGGCATAGAGAAAATTTCTGGATTACTTGCTTTGAAATCGACTGAAGCAAGGCTCGTTTTCGATAAAGTATGCGCTTCAATCAAAAACTGGTCGCTGATTGATGTAGACACTAAAGTTCTATTACCAATAGTATTTGGATTGTTAACATCACCGCCACCAAAAACGTTATAAGCTGTCGCTGCATCGGTACTGTTCACTGCTTTTTCAAAAGCATTTATATCAATACGTGTGCTTCGGTCATTAGTTTCGGCTTCACTATAAAATGCAGCACTTTCCCAATCCCATTCACCCATATAACCTTTAAAACCGGCGAGTACACGAAAACTACTGTCATCAACCGTAACTGTTCTTGGCCCTATATCAGTAGGACGATATCTGCGTAAAGTGACTTCTTCGCCAAATGGATTGTAAAAGGCATCTGCAGATATATTGAAGCGATGTTTACTGCCATTATGGTTTTGCTCTGATTGATTAGTCAGTTCTGCTTGGTAATAAATACCTTCTGCAAAAAATTCAACATCATCATTAACTTCATGTGTAAAGTGAGTATAAAAGTTAACCCTTTTTGCATCTGAAGATAAAGGACGAGTGGTTCCTCGATCAAAACGGATATCTCTGCCTGAGCTGCCCTTGTCAACACAAACATTTTCAACTGCCAGTGGTGAATCTACACAACCCGACAGAGAATCAGGTTGTAGGTGAAATCTTCCTAGGCTATCACTATCAAACTCGCCCCAAGGTGTATCTGAACTGCGATTATCTAATTGTGTATCACCAATAAACGCTTCAGGTAACCCTGCGTATTCACGTCTATCATGGCTTGCCGAATAAGGACGTTCTGATGCCATCATACCGTTACGGTTATAAATACTTAAAGACCCTACAAGGTTAGAAAGACCGTTATTAAGCTCTACACCACCTAAATAAGTAAAGGTTGTTTCATTTAATGGTGTTCCTTGAGAACCACCATGCCTAAGGCTAACTTTGTTACCAACATACTCACTATCAAGGGCATAGTTAACTACGCCAGCAATAGCATCAGAACCATAAACAGCAGCAGCACCATCACGTAATACTTCTAATGAACGTAGACCTGAAACCGGCAAAGTATTGGAGTTAACCGTATTTACAGGCACTTTGTTAGCGCCTGATTTAGATTGTGTACCAGGATGATTTACCATTCGGCGACCATTAAGTAATACCAAGGTATTACCTGCACCTAAACCACGCAGGTTGAATGAGCCAACATCACCACGGGCATCATTTACGTTTGAAGAACCAGTAGTTTCACCAAAATTAACAGAGCCCATTTGTGGAATGGAGCGTAGTAATTCATCTCCTGTCATTGCAGCAGAGTTTTCTATGTCCGCAGCCGTCATTGTTGTTACAGGCAAGGCACTAATATCAGTAGCACGTTTAACGTTAGAGCCAATAACACTGATGCGTTCTACTTTCTGCTCTTCTGCTGCAGTTGGCGTTTCTTCGGCATATGCTTGAAAAGTAATTTGGGCTGATAATGCAGTAAGAACGCATAAGCTTAGGTGCTTTAATTTATGTGTTTTTTTCGCTTGCTGTTTCATTTCTTCCACCTTGTATAGTTTAATTGTGGTAATTTTTGTCGAATATTTTTATTCGATCATTTTTTTATTAAACTCACCTTGCCCAAAGTCATTCAATAATACCATTACTAGAATATCCGAACCCTATAACCTAAAGTTATGTGCAATCAAGATTAGCATAAAATATACGTTCACATGACCATCTGCTTAATGGGGTAGAACCTTCGGCTATGGCTTTATTAACTTTTTGAACTGCTTATTGTTTGATTACCCTTTACAATCAGATTTCTGTTTTTGAATTTACAATTCATTCATTATAAAAATAACAGTGTCATAAAAATAAAGGCAATTACTCACATGCAACTAGAAATATCAATAATAGAAACGTTAATAATCGCTTTATTAATCCTTTTCACCGGTTATTTTTTGAATAGCAAAGTGATGTTTTTGAGAAATAACAATATTCCTGAGCCTGTGGTAGGTGGCATTGTATTCTCAATACTCTCAGCTATTTTATATCTTTACTTTGAGATAACCTTCCAATTCAACATGTCTTTTAAAACACCATTAATGACAATATTTTTTACCACTGTTGGGCTAGGGGCAAGTTTTGTACTCCTTATTAAAGGCGGACCTAAAGTTTTATTATTTCTCGGTATCGCCACTCTATATTTAATTATTCAAAATGCGGTCGGTGTTTCGATAGCAATGGCTACAGGAATAGATCCTTTAATGGGACTTATTGGTGGTTCAGTAACGCTTTCAGGCGGTCATGGTAACGGTGCTACATACTCAGATTTGTTTATTAGTGAATATGGTTTACCTGACAGTGTTTTTGAATTAGCCATGGCCGCAGCAACCCTAGGATTAATTTTAGGCGGACTCGTTGGCGGCCCCGTCAGTAAAAGGTTGATCACAAAATATAATTTAAAACCCGACAATTCCTACCATGAAGAACTTGACGATACCATCACCTTTGATCCAGATGATTATGATCTCGTTACACCGAGAAAGATGATGGAAACATTATTTGTTATTTTAAGCTGTATGTATTTAGGTAATATCGGTTATCTAGCCCTAAAATCAATAGATGTTGTGTTACCTGCTTTTTTAATTCCGTTATTAGTGGGTGTTGTAATAACCAACCTTACTGAATTCACTAAAACCTATAAAATTAGCCGTGCGTGTATTGATCTCTGGGGCACAATGGCACTTTCGATGTTTTTAGCGATGGCATTAATGTCACTAAAAATTTGGGAGTTAGTCAGTTTGGCTGGTCCAATGATATTCATGATTCTCGTGCAAGCAGTCATGCTAATGTTATTTGCTTATTTTATTACTTTTAGAATAATGGGGAAAAACTATCATGCTGCAATAATGGCTGGTGGACATTGTGGATTTGGCTTAGGCGCTACACCAACCGCTGTTGCGAACATGGAGTCATTAGTTTCTCGTCATGGCCCTTCCCCACAAGCCTTTTTAGTTGTGCCATTGGTTGGCGCTTTTTTTATTGATATTACCAATGCTTTGGTAATACAGTTATATTTAAGTTTGCCATTCATGAATGGCTAAAGTCAGATTTTATAAAACACTTTCTGATATTTTGATTTTTAGGAAACATCATGCGCTTAAGACATATTGAAATTTTTCATGCTATCTACACAACAGGTTCTATCACCAATGCAGCAAAAATATTGCATGTGTCACAACCTTCGGTCAGTAAAGTGTTATCTCATGCGGAACTTCAATTAGGTTTTAACTTATTTGACCGGGTTAAAGGGCGACTGATCCCAACCGATGAAGCTGAAATGCTTTTCGATGAAGTTGATAAAATTTATCAACAAATGCGTTCAATTAAAAATACCGCGCAAAATATCAAAAAATCAGAGTTTGGCAGTATTAGCCTTGGGGTGTCACCCGCCCTTGGCTTTGATGTTATTCCAAATGTTATTGCAAAATTCCACAACGATTATCCTAATGTCACCTTCGATATTCAAACCATTCACAACGACGATATGATGCAAACACTATTAGAGCATAAATGTGATTTAGCGGTTTTGTTTTCCCCTAAAACACTGCCGGGGTTAACCTCTGTTGCATTAGCACAATCTGAACTGGTTATTGTCTATCCTAAAGACAAGTTCCCTCATTGTCCGACGCAATTAACCCTTAACGAAGTCTGTGATCTTGAATTTATTGACATAAGCGACAGTGGCCCCTTAGCTGAAATGCTATGGGCAAGAATTATGGAGGAAGACATTAATTTCAAATCAAAAATAAAAGTGCAAACCTACTTTATTGCCGCTCGATTAGTCGCTAGAGGCGTAGGTGTATGTGTTGTCGACCGTTTTACTGCAGAAGGTAACTTAAGCGATAATGTCGCTATAGCATCTTTCGAACCCACTTTAGCTTTTAATATAAATGCTGTTCATCTTGAAAGTCGTAAGTATTCAAAGGTTATTGATGAGTTTATGCCATACCTAACCCACGGATTTTAAAGGAATAAAACACAAACATAACCCTAGGTTATGATCAGTTAAAACCTTGTCACTTTTAATGCATGCTCACTAAGTTAAGCTCTGGATACAAATAAAAATTATCCACGTTTAACTTTAGGAATACAGCTATGCATATTGCTTCTCCATACTTATTATTTATCGGTGACGCCACCGACCAACTCTCAATAAAAATGGCGCGTGGTGTTTCAGATTGGCGCCCAGAACTGTGCATTGGTGAATATGCGGTTACTGGTTGTAAAGTTTCAACGGGTATTGAAAAATTAAATATCAAACAAGCCGCGGAGAAAGGAGCGAAATCTTTCATTCTTGGCTTTGCTAACAGTGGCGGTGTACTCGATAAAAAATGGCTACCGTATATTATTGAAGCTTTAGAAAACGGCATGGACATAGTTAGTGGCTTACATGACAAACTTAGTGACTTTCCTGCAATTGTTGCTAAAGCTAAAGAAACACACCGAAAATTACTGGATATTCGTCACCCTAAAGCCGAATTTATTACGGGAACTGGCGTTAAACGCATAGGAAAAAGACTCCTTACGGTAGGAACTGACTGCTCGGTTGGAAAAATGTATACCTCTCTAAGCTTAGAGAAATCAATGAAAAAACATAAAATGAATGTTGATTTTCGCGCGACAGGACAATGCGGAATTTTAATAGCAGGTACTGGTGTGGCTATTGATTGTGTTATTTCAGACTTTTTATCAGGTGCCGCAGAGGCTTTATCTCCAAATAATGATAGTGAGCATTGGGATATTATTGAAGGTCAAGGTTCGCTCTCTCATCCAGCTTTTGCCGGCGTTAGTTTAGGGTTGTTGCATGGTTCTCAACCTGACGCTTTAGTTATTTGTCATGATTTAAATCGTAGCTATATGCGCGGCTTACCTCATAGTCAATTTCCAAGCATTGAAACGACGATCACCTTAAATATACAAGCCGCAAAATTAACGAACCCAAATGTTAAAGTTGTCGGTATTACGGTTAATACTTCAAGTGTTAGTGTCGAAGAAGGTCAACGCATTTGTGCTAAACTAAGTGAAGAATTTTCGCTTCCTTGTGTTGACCCATTAAGAGATGGTACAGATAGCATTGTGGCTACTTTGTAATGATGACAGAAAATAAAGTAAGTGAAAAAAAGCATTCAGTTAACAAACTGACAATCAACGTTTTCAATGAACAACTGCCATTAAAAAATGTTTTTCGTATTGCTCGCGGTGCAAAAACCCAAGCTAATGTCGTTGTCGTAACCATAGATGATGGCACACATTGTGGTTGGGCAGAAGCCGTTCCCTATGCGCGTTATAATGAATCTGTTGATATTGTTATGGAACAAATTAATGCCATTTCGTTAACTGATGTATCTAACGAAAACATAAGTAAAATACTTTCTTCCTTACCCGCTGGTGCAACTCGAAATGCTCTAGATTGTGCTTGGTGGGATCTACAAGCGAAACAGCAAAACACAACTGTCGACAAATTATTACACCTTGAACCTGTTAAAGCATGTGTTACGGCACAAACACTCAGTATAGATACGCCTGAAGCGATGGCTGAAGCCGTTGCTAAACTTAATAACCCGCCTTTAGTTAAAGTTAAGCTTGATAATCAAGATATTATCAAAAAAATGACTGCTATCGCGAATGCAGCACCCGACAGTGAATTTATTGTTGATGCTAATGAAGGCTGGTCTATTGATGATTTAATTAACTGCAGTAAAC
>Ga0307492_10000861_pt1 | contig 12766 bp, 11 predicted proteins | sample SI3LmetaG_FD_202365 | JGI IMG/M metagenome (GOLD analysis project Ga0307492, IMG submission 202365) | Sea-ice brine microbial communities from Beaufort Sea near Barrow, Alaska, United States - SI3L | ecosystem: Environmental > Aquatic > Marine > Coastal | place: USA: Alaska | collected 2017-05-06
GCGAACTCTACTCACCCGACGAATGCTGGAACTACCTCAAGGAAGCAGGATATGTTGCAGATTAATCGCACGATGCTCTAAACGTCTCCCTCCCCGACGGCCTTAAGAAATGTGCCGACACCCGCGTCGCCGAGGGACGCTACTCCAGCGCCAGCGACTATATCCGCGACCTGCTGAGGCAGGACCAGGACCGCGCCGCCGAGCTGCGTTGGCTCCAGGCGGAGATCGACAAGGGCCACGCCAGCCCCATCGACCCGCGCCCAGTGAAGGAGATATTCGCCGACGCGAAGGCGCGCGCTACGAATGGCTGAGATCGCATCCCAACCAGTCATCGTCACCCCGGACTTGATCCGGGGTCCCGCTTGCCTCTGGCGCGGCGCTCAAAGAAAAGCTTGATCCCGGATCAAGTCCGGGATGACGATGTTGGGGAGGCTGGCGTGGCGTCAGCTCAACCCCCTGGTTTCCACCGCCAGCCCCTCGATTGTCGCCGCATACAGAACCTCGCCGAAGGGTACATCGCGTCGCCCATCGTAGCCCCTGCCCTCCGCTCGCGGGCAGGCGTGCATCACGACGCGGCGCGCATCGACGTCGACTACCCAGTATTCGGGCACACCGGCGGCCGAGTATAGGTCGGCTTTCACTCCAAGATCGGTGGCGAGAGTGCTAGCAGAAACTTCGATCACCAACTTTGCCGCTTCGAGCGGGAGGATGCCGTCACCTTCGGGCGCGTCGGTGATGACAAGGTCCGGCTCGGGCACGTCATGGTCCGATGCGCGAAGCGAAATATCGCTCAATACGCTCAGCCCGAAATCGCTAGCCTCCAGCGCCTTCGCTATTGCGATTACCAGTTCGGTAACGGCGCGGGCATGCGGCCGATGCTTCGGGCTCATGTAGTAGATTTCCCCCCCGATCAGCTCGGTGCTGCGGACGCCAAACGCCCCCTCATCGTCGAGCAAGAGGAACTCCTCCGCCGTGAGGAGGTGCTTGGTCTGCCCGTCCAGAAGCTCCTGCTTCGTCATATTTGCGATCTAGCAGGGAGATCGCCGATCACAAACGGTCGCGGCGCATCTCGTCGAGGTCGCCTTCCCAAGTGATCTTTCCTCTGAGTTCAAGTAGCGCGGCAAGCTGGGACGCCGAAGCCCCACCATCATACGCCGCCCGGTTCGCGTGAATCTGCGGCAGATGCGCGAAGGTCCAGTCGGCCAGCGCCGTGACCGGCACCGCCAGCGAGCGGCCAAGCGGGGTCAGCGCGTATTCGACCTGAGGCGGCACCGTCGCATGGACGGTGCGGGCGACCATGCCGTCGCGCTCCAGCGTCTTGAGCGTGCGGGTCAGCATCTGCTGGCTGATGCCACCGATCTCGCGCTTCATCTCGTTGAAGCGGCGCGGTTTCGCCTCCAGCGCCTTGACGATCAGCACGGTCCATTTGTCGCCGACGCGGCCGAGCAGCTCGCTGACCGCGCGGCAGTCGGGATTGGAATGGGGATGCGGGTTCTCGGTCATGTCGATGTGGCCTGGTCAGGAAAATTTGCGTTCTTGCGGGGCCAATGTGGTCACTTATGTGGTGCTGGTCAATATTTGTGACCGGAGTTTCTGACCATGACCATCCTCCACATCGATTCAGCCATAACCGGCGAGGCCTCCGCCAGCCGCGAGCTCACCGCCGCCATCGTCCGCGAGCTGACCGCGGCCGACCCCGCGGCGCGGGTGATCTACCGCGATCTCGCCGCCGAGCCGCTGCCCCACCTCACCCTCCCCGCCTTCGGAGAGGCCGACTCGCAGGCCGCGCTGGCCGAGTTCAAGGCGGCGGACACGGTGGTGATCGGCGCGCCGATGTACAACTTCGGCGTGCCCAGCCAGCTCAAGGCGTGGATCGACCGGCTCGCGATAGCGGGCGAGACCTTCCGCTACACCGCCGCCGGCGCCGAAGGGCTGATGGGCGGCAAGCGCGTGATCGTGGCGGTGGCGCGCGGCGGGCTCTACGGCGAGGACAGCGGCCAGCGCGCAGTCGAGCATGCCGAGCGTTACCTCCAGACGGTGTTCGGCTTCATCGGCATCACCGATGTCGAATTCGTCATCGCCGAGGGCCTCAAGATCGGCGACGACGCGCGCGCCGCCGCGCTGGCCGCGGCGCACGGCCGCGTCCGCACGCTGCTCCCGCTCGCCGCCTGAAGGACTCGCCACCCGGTTTCTCGCCGCCGGAACCTGCGGCGAGAAACCATTTTCCTACATGGCCGCGCCCGACAGCGAGTGCCAGCCCTCCGTCTCGCCCGCGAGCTCCGCCACCGAATCGCGCTCCACGATCTCGAACGGCACCTGGGCGTGGGCATTGGGCCTGGCGGGATTGCGGAGCCGCTCGATCAGGAGCTGGCAAGCGCTTTCGCCCATCTCCTCGAGCGGCTGGCGCACCGTGGTGAGCCGTGGGCGGCAGGTCTTGGCGATGGCGTTGTCGTCGAAGCCGACCAGCGAGATGTCCCCCGGGATCGCGATCCCGGCGCGGTCGGCGGCTTCGATGACGCCCACCGCCATCTCGTCGTTGCTGGCGAAGATCGCGGTCGGCTTGGCGGCGAACAGGGTGCGCGCGTGCTCGCGCCCCGATTGGCGCGAGAAATCGCCCTGCACGATCAGCGCGGGATCGGGAATCAGGCGCTTGCCGCCCAGCGCGCTGGCATAGCCGTTGTAGCGCCGCATGCTGACCAGGTGCGTGCGCGGGCCGCGCACGAAGCCGATCCGGCGGTGGCCCTTTTCGAGCAGATGGTCGGTGATGGCGCGCGCGGCCTCGTATTCGTCCATGATGACCGTGCTGCCGCGATCGGGATCGAGCATCGGGGCGATCCGCACATAGGGAAGCCGGCGCTCCTCGATCAGCGACAGCGCGTGGCGATCGTCGGAATAGGGCGGTGTCAGGATGAGCCCCCGGGGCAGCTCCTCGACCAGGATCTCGGCGATCCGTCGACCGCTGTCGAAGCCGTTCTCGGTATCGACCCGGAAGCCGGCGGCTTGCCCGAAGCGGCTCGCGCCCGATTGGATGCGCGAGACGTATTCGCGGCCGTTGTTGTCGAACAGCAGGAGAATCCGGGTAGCGATCGTCATGGCGATGTCCGTGTTGCGATGCCGCTTCGGCGAAATTACGGATTAGTTACACCAAGGTGGTGAAAACTTCTTAACCGCGGCGATGAAGGCTGGACGGTTGTTCGGGGCGGCCGAGGCGCGGGTGGCGATCCCGCGTTCGATGGCGCATCCAGCACGCCAGGCGCCGGGCGAGCGTTTTAGAAACATTTGCAACTTCGACATCCGGCAGTATCAGGCCCGACTAGGGATTCGCGGCAATTTTTCGGACGGGCGCTTGCGCAAGGGGGTAGAATGAAAAACGTACTTGGACATGGTCACGTCGGCTCGGCTTTGGGCGCCCTCGCGACAGCGCTAGTGTTCGCACCGCCCGCGCTCGCGGGGCCGGCCTCGAACACTGCAATTGCCGCGGCCGGGACGAGTGGCGCAACCGCTCAGCAGGAGAACTCGTCCGCCGCTTCCGAGAATCGGCCCGCGGATGACGTGGTCGAGGAGATTGTCGTTACAGCCGAGAAGCGGGAGGAAAGCCTGCAGAGCGTGCCCGTATCGATCACGGCGATGACCGGCGATACGCTGATCAAGACCGGCATCACGAATGTCGAAGACCTGCAATTCTTCGTGCCTGGCGTGTCGGTCACCAACGATTCGATGGCGATCGTCAACATTCGCGGCATCGGCACCTCGGCATTCGGCGTGGCGACCGATCCAAGCACGACAGTCCACTATGACGGCGTCTATATCTCGCGGCCGACAACCGGCTATCAGGACATGTTCGATGTCGAGCGGGTCGAGGTTCTGCGCGGTCCGCAGGGGGTCCTGTTCGGCCGTAACTCGGCGGGCGGAACTCTCAATATCATCTCCAAGATGCCGACGGCCGATCTCAGCGGCACGTTGGGCGTGACGATCGGAAATTACGATCGGCGCACGTTCAGCGGGACGATCGCGGGCCCCCTGACCGACACGGTCGGAGCGCGCCTCACGCTCGTCAAGAATAACCGCGACGGCATTTACAAGGACGCGGTCACGGGCCGGCGCTATCAGAACAAGGATAATCTGGCGGCGCGATTCACGTTAGCCTTCGATCCGAGCGACGATCTTCAGATCGTGCTCCGCGCCGATGGCAGCAGAACCCGCGAGACAGGCTTTCCGGCGGTGCGCGACTCCTATCCGCCCGAATTCGCGCTGGCCGGAGCGACGATTCCCAATAGACGCGATGAGATTGCACTCGATACAATCCCCCGGTTCGACATCGATGCCGGCGGCGTGTCATCCACGATCAGCTATGATGCGGGGCCGGTGAATTTCAGATCGATCACCGCCTACCGCTCGAGTGACGTGCGCCAATTGCTCGATGTGGACGCGACCAATCTCTTCCTGCGCAACATCGTCTTCACGGAAAAGTCCAACACCTTCACTCAGGAATTCCAGCTCCTGAGCGACAACGACAGTGCGCTGCGCTGGATCCTCGGGGCATTCTATCTCAACGAGAAGGGCAAGGACGAGATCCAGATTCTCGAGCCCGGTCGGGCGATCGTCATTCCCGAAACCAACACGACAAACGCCTATGCAGTGTTCGGTCAGGCGACCTATGAGTTCATCGAGCGCCTGCGGCTGACCGCGGGCCTCCGTTACAGCTATGAGAAGAAGGATTTCGCTTTCAAGGTGTTCTTCAACGGCGCCGAGGTGGACGGAGCGCAACCCAAGGATTCCTGGAAAGCATGGACCCCCAAGGTCGGGGTCGATTTCGACATCACCGAAGATGTCATGGCCTATGCAACTGCGACGCGCGGCTTCAAATCGGGAGGGTTTCAGCTGGGCGACGGCAGGTCCTTCCTGCCAGAGTATATCTGGAGCTACGAGGCCGGTCTCAAGTCGATGTTCTTCGACCGCCGCCTGCGCGCCAACGTCTCGGCCTTCTATTACGATTATACCAACCTTCAGGTTGTCCAATATATCAACGGTGTGGCGACCACGACCAATGCGGGCAAGGCCACGATCAAGGGCCTCGAGCTGGAGCTGATGGCCAGGCCGAGCCAACGTCTGTCGCTGACCTCGACGCTGGCCTACCTGGATGCGCGCTACGATGTCTACTTCGACCAGCAGACAAGTCTGGCCGGCAATCGCCTCCCCAATGCGCCCCGATGGAACCTCACGTTCGGCGCGGAGTATCGTGCGCCCATAGGCTCGACGGGAGACCTCGTGCTGCGCACCGACGTCGCCTATCGCGAAGCGGTCTTCTTCAAGCCAAACAACAGCCCCACCTACGCAAGCGAGAACACCACTCTCCTCAATGGCCGGATCGCCTGGCAGCCGGTGAACAACAAATGGGAACTGGCGATTTACGGGCGCAACCTCACCAACGAGCGCTACGCGAGCTACAAGGCGGTCGGAACGGACCCTACCGGCGTGTCGAACCCCGCCTATCCCCTGACGGTCTTTGGCGAACCGCGCCAATATGGGATACAGCTTCGCTACTTCCTCTGACGCCGCGGGGGACGGTGGGAAACTCGATCCCATCGTCCCCCGGAGCCAGATGACACCGGGTTGCACCGCCGTGACGGAGTCGATTGTGGCTCGGCGCAAGGCGCGAGGAGGGAGCCATGCCGTAGCATGGCGGTCGACGAGCAACGCGGCGCCGGGCCAAAATCGGCCCGCACCTTCGGGGTGTCGGCGTAGCTTCCGCGCGGCCGTGCCGGGCCGCGCGAAAAGCGGTTCATTCGCCGCTCATTCGCCGCGCTCTACACCCGCTTCATCGACAACTGCCGTGCGGTGGACCGGCCAGAAGGAATCGGAGAACGCCGGTGACCAGGTTTCACTTCATGTGCGCGGGCGCACTGGCCGCGCTTGCGCAGGGCTTGAGCGCCCCGCCCGCCCAGGCGCAGGACCGTGGCGGGCATGGCTTGCGCGGCGGCGGGAACGCCGAACGCGTCGAGCGTCAGGCCGAGCATCCGCGCCAAAGCCCCGGCGGCTGGAGCCAGCGCGAGGCCCGCGCGAGCGGTGGCGAACGCGCCGGCGCGAGCCCACGCCACGCTCCCACGGAGAGCGCGCCGCGCGGCGGCTGGGGCGCGGCGCCGCGTCCTTCGGAGCCCTTCCCAGACCGCGACACGCGCGCCCAGGCGCCCGTCGCCGCCACCGCGCCCAGCCGCAACCTGGGCCACGGCGCCGATCGCAACGTCACCTACTCCGCTCCTCGCGACCGCGGCTATGGCGCCACGACCCGCGGTCGCGGGTGGACCGACCAACCCCACGCGCGCGATGGCGCGGCGCGGCAGCCCCATCCCACCACCGGCCGGTCTCGCCCCGGGGGCCACGGCAACGACGGGCGCGCCGCCGGCTGGCAAGGTGGCCGCGGAGATGCGGCCCACGGCCAGGATTGGCGTGGCGATAGCCGCTGGGGCCAGGACCACCCCCGCTGGGACAACCGCGGCTGGCGGAGCGACAACCGTTACGACTGGTATCGCCACCGCGCCTCCAACCGCTCGCTGTTCAGCCTGGGCCGCTATTACGCGCCCCATCGCGGATACAGCTACAGCCGGATCGGCATCGGCTTCCGCCTCGGCAGCCCGTTCTATTCGAACCGCTACTGGATCGACGATCCGTGGCAATACCGCCTGCCCGACGTCTACGGCCCCTATCGCTGGGTGCGCTATTACGACGACGCGCTGCTGGTGGACATCTACAGCGGCGAAGTGGTGGACGCGATCCACGACTTCTTCTGGTAAGCGGGTAGCTTGATCGAAGCCTCGCCCCCAGACGGGGGCGAGGCTTCGATTGTTACGCCTTCTTCCCGACCCGGCCGAACGGCAGCAGGAGCAAGGCCCCCGCCGTGGCGTGGACGTCGAAAATCCGCCCGCCGAGGTCCTGCGGTCGGCGGGAAACTAGCGCCGCTGACGAGGCTGGCAAGCGCGGCTTGCCGGGCGCTTCCGGATCGTTAGAAGCGCGGGCGATGCCGGCCGCCGCCACCCACCCCGACCGGGATGCCCTCGAGCGCGTCGGCGCCGCGGTCCGGCAGCGGCTCGAGGCCGATCCGGGCATCTACCGCCTGCCGACCGACAAGGCCGAGATCTTCGCCGCGGGCGACTTCTTCTCGCCCGCGGAATGCGCCCGCCTCGTCGCCATGATCGACACCGTCGCGCGCCCGAGCCAGCTCCACGACACCGCCTATGTGGCCAAGTTCCGCACCTCCTATTCGGGCAATTTCGATGCCTGGGATCCGTTCGTGATGAGCGTCTCGCGCCGGATCGACGATCTGCTCGGCATGGCGCCCGAATGCGGCGAGACGATACAGGGGCAGCGCTATTTGCCCGGACAGGAGTTCAAAGCCCATTGCGACTGGTTCTACCCCGACCAGCCCTATTGGCCGCGGGAGCGCCAGCGCGGCGGCCAGCGGAGCTGGACGGCGATGGCCTTCCTGAACACGGTCGAGGAGGGTGGCCAGACGCATTTCGTCAATGTCGGCGCCTCGATCGAGCCCAAGCCGGGGGTGCTGCTCGTCTGGAACAACGCCCACCCCGACGGCACGCCCAACGAGGACACGCTCCACGCCGGCAACCCGGTGATCAGGGGCGTCAAATACGTGCTCACCAAATGGTACCGGACGCGCCCGTTCCGCTAGCGGCTGCTTTCGACCGCTTCCCTGGTTTCTTCGGCGGTCTGTTCCACCTCCTTCGCGGCCCGGAACGCCAGCCGCGCCAGCCTGTCGATCTTCCGAGAAAGGCGCAGGATTTCGAGCTGGGTGCGCAGGTTCACCTCGTAGTCGTGCTGCGAGGCGATCCGGTCCTTCGCCGATTGCCGGTTCTGGCTCATCATGATGATCGGCGCCTGGATCGCGGCCAGCGTGGACAGCATCAGATTGAGAAAGATGAACGGATAGGCGTCGAACGGCGGCAGGCCGAGCGCCGTGAGCACCTCGCTGTTGATCAGCATCCATGCGGCCAGCACCAGGCCGAAGGCGACGATGAAGGCCCAGCTTCCGCCCACGCGAGCGACACGGTCCGCCAGCCGGTCGCCGAAGCTTATGTTGAGCTGCGCGGCCTCGTGGGCGTCGATGCCGATGTAGCTGCCAGCCGCGACGCGCTCGAGCACCCGCTGCTCCTCGGCGTCGAGCTCGTCGGCGCTGCGGCCGAGGAGCTCCTGCGCCAGCCGCTCGATATCCTCGCCCGGCTCGCTCATCTCGCCAGCGCTTCGGCGATCAGCCGCCGCGTCTCGGAAATCCCGTAGAGCGCGATGAAGCTGCCCATGCGCGGCCCCTGGTCGCTGCCGAGCAGCGTCTGGTAGAGCGCCTTGAACCAGTCGCGCAGACTGGCGAAGCCGTACTCCTCCCGCTTGCCGATCTCGTAGACCAGCGTCTGAATGTCGTCGGCGCAGGTATCCGGGAGCGCCTCGGCGAGATGGCGGTCGAGCTCGCGCAGCGCCTCCGCCTCCTTGGGCTCCGGCGCGCGCCTGGCCAGCGTCGGCGCAACGAAATCGCGGTTGTAGGCGAGCGCGGTCTCGACCAGCTTCGCCAGCTCGGGATGGGCCGCGGGGCTGGCGCCGGGCACGTAATTGGCGAGGTAGGACCACACCCGCTCGGCGCTCGCTTCGGCGCCGAGCACGCCGACGAGGTTGAGCAACAGGCTGTAGGTGACGGGCAGGCTGTCGCGATCGGAATGCCGATCCCCCGCGAAGGCGGGGGTCTCATTCGGTTGCTCTCCAACGCCTGAGGTCCCCGCCTTCGCGGGGACGCGGGAAGCGCGCAGCAAATGCCACACCGGATTGCCGATCTGTTTGTCGAGCGGCTGCATGGCGAGCTGCGCGCGGAACTGCCAGTAATCGTCCACCGCGCGCGGGATCACGCCGGCGTGGAGCGACTTGGCGCTCTTGGGATTGGGGAAGATGTAGAAGCCCAGGCTCTCGGGCGGGCCATAGGTCAGCCATTCCTCGATCGTGAGGCCATTGCCCTTGGACTTGGAGATCTTCTCGCCCCTCTCGTCGAGGAACAGCTCGTAGATCAGCCCCTCGGGTTTGCGGCCGCCGAGCACTTCGACGATCTTGCCCGACTGCACGCCGCTGTCGGTCAGATCCTTGCCGTACATCTCGTAATCGACGCCGAGCGCATACCAGCGCATCGCCCAGTCGACCTTCCACTGCAGCTTGGCCCGGCCGCCCAGCGCCGATTGCTCGACCGTGCCGCCGTCCTCGTCGGTAAAGCGGATCGTGCCCGCCTCGGCATCGAGCACTTCCACCGGCACCTGGAGCACGCGGCCGGTCGTGGGCGAAATCGGCAGGATCGGCGAATAGGTGCGCCGGCGCTCCTCGCGCAGCGTCGGCAGCATGATGTCGAGGATCGCCTGGTTCTTGCGCAGAACCTGCCGCAGCGCTTCGTCGAAACCGCCCGAATTGTAGCGCGAGCTGGCCGAGACGAATTCGTAGTCGAAGCCGAAGCGGTCGAGGAATTCGCGCAAGCGGGCGTTGTTGTGCGCCGCGAAGCTGTCGAAACCGGCGCCGAACGGATCGGGTATGCGGCTCAGCGGCTTGCCGAGATTGGCCTGGAGCAGTGCCTGGCCCGGAACATTGTCGGGCACCTTGCGAAGGCCGTCCATGTCGTCGGAGAAGGCGACCAGCCGCGTCTTCCCGTCCTCGGGCCGCGCCCCGATCAGCGCCTCGAACGCGCGGCGCACGAAGGTGGTGCGGAGCACCTCCTGAAAGGTGCCGATATGCGGCAGGCCGGAAGGGCCGTAGCCGGTCTCGAACACCATCGGCGAGCCGTCGGGCTTGGTCCCGTTCGGATAGCGGCGCAGCAGCTTCTGCGCTTCCTGGAACGGCCAGGCCCTGGAAATGCGGGCGGCTTCGATGAGGGCGGTGGTGGTCATGGCGCGCGCCTGCTAGCCGCTCCGGCGCGCCGCGCACAAGAAAGAAGCGGCGCTTCCCGCCACGCAGGCGCCCGTCGCGAGTCGAAAAGAAGGGGCGCTTCCCTCGATGGGAAGCGCCCCAGGGCATCTGCGACCTCCTCGGGAGGAAGGGAGGGGGATCAGGCGGTCGCAGGCTGCCAACCACGCAGCGCGGGCCAGCGATCGGTGTATTCGGAAAGGTCGATCCGCGGCTTGCGGTCCCGGAAGTCCTGGCCAAGCGACTGCATGATCAGCTTGGCGCGGCGGGCACGGGCGCGGACGCCGGAGAACGGGTTGGCGCGATCGGGTTCGGCCGCGACCAGTTCCTTGAGCAGCGCGTCACGCTCCTCGAAGGTTTGGGGGATCTCGGCCGGCAAGGGGATCGGGTCGCCGCCGACGCGCGCGGTGGCGCTGGCGCCGGCTCCGGCGAGGGGCGTGGCGAAGGCACTCGCCACCGGCGCGGCAGCGATGACCGCGGGCTCGGGTGTTCGCGCCGCCACAGGCTCCGGCATCGCGGCGGGCTGTGACGACGGCGCGGCGTAAACCACCGGCTCATCGTCGGGGTCCAGCGCACGGCGGCGGCGGCGGCGCGAAGCGGCCAGGGCGACCCCACCGACCGTAGCCAGTCCGAGAGCTCCCAGCAGCGCCGCGAGCGCGACTTCGCCGGTGCGGTCGTTGGAGGCGGAGGGTGCGAGGGGCGCGACAGCCACGGGCTCCGCAGCGGAGGCCACTGTGGCGGAGGCCGGAATGGCGGCGGCAGGCAAAGGCGACGGGACCCCGGAGGACACCGGGCTATCGGTCGCTGGCACTGCTCTGTCGGCGCCCGGAGCCGCAGCGCGCGCCGGAGCGCGCGGCGCCGCGGCGGCCCGCGGCGCGGCGACCGGCTCGGCCTGCGCCGCCACAACCGGCGCCGGCTCGGCAACCGGGTCGGGCAATGCGATCGCCGGGGGTGGAGTAGCGGATTCGGCGGCCGGCACCGGTTCAGGAATTACGATCACCGGCTCGGCGGCGATCGTATCCTGCGCCGCCACCGGAACGAAGGGAAACGCCGCCGGCGCGGCGATCGCGAGCGGGGCGCAACGGGCGAGAAGCGTGCGTGTCATCATAGCCACACAACGAACAGAAAATCGAACACGTTCCCATGAACGGCTTGTTCACAAAGCTCAATATTCGGTTTATACTCGATATTCCTTGTCAAGAACAAGTTCAGATGCGTGGGATTCCCGACGAATCGATGCGCCACTGCCCCAAAATGGGCCAGATGTGTTCCCCATATGTGCCCAACGGCCGCGCGTCCCCAGGCCCAAGGCGGGTGCCGTTGCGCCGCCCCTTGCCCGCCGTTCGCATTGTGTTCTAGCGTCATCCCATGACCGCGATCCTGCTCCCAGCGCTCCATGCCAGCCATGCCGGAACCTGGCTGACCGACGCCGGCGGATGGACGCGCGCGGTCTCCAAGGGCGAGGCGGTGATGGCCGCCGCCGATACGCCGCTCCTGCTCCTCAACGCGCCGTTGATCGCCAGCCGGCTGGGCTATCCCGATCTTTCGGGGCTCGACCTGCTCGAGCTGTTCGCGTTTCTGCATCCGGCCCGCTTCTGTGTGCCGACGCCCAGCGGGCTCGCGCGGGCGCTCGCGATCGACGGGCCCATGAGCGACGGCGAGGTTCCCCGGCTTCTTCAGCTGGCCGCGGGCGCTCTGGTGGCGGGTTGTCGGAGCGACAGCTGGGCGGAGCGGGAGGGCGCCTGGTCGGCGCTGCAAACGCTCGCCCGGCTCCGCTGGCCCTGGACCCAAGTGCTCGCCCCCCATATCGCCAAACCCGAGCGCGCCGAGAAATGGCTGTTCGCGCGCCTGCCCGATTGGGAGGAGACGCCCGAGCGCCCCCAGCCCCAGCAGGTGCTGCTCGACGAGCTCGAGATCGAGGGCCGGCTCGAGCGGTTGGCCGGCGAGGGCTCGGAGAGGCGCGAGGGGCAACGCGCCTTTTCGCGCCACGCCGGCGATGTGTTCGCGCCGCGCCATCGCGACAAACGCCCGCACGTGCTGCTCGCGCAGGCGGGCACCGGGATTGGCAAGACGCTCGGCTATCTCGCCCCCGCCTCGCTCTGGGCCGAGCGGTCGGGCGGCACCGTCTGGGTCTCGACCTATACCAGGAACCTCCAGCGCCAGCTCCGCCAGGAAAGCGCGCGCGCCTGGCCGAACCAACGGCCCGATGGCTCACCCCCGGTGGTGGTGCGCAAGGGGCGCGAGAACTACCTCTGCCTGCTCAACCTCGAGGATGCGTTGCAGAGCGGATTTGCGGGGCGCGCTGCAATACTGGCGCAGCTCGTGGCGCGCTGGGCGGCCTACAGCCGCGACGGCGACATGGTGGGCGGCGACCTCCCGGGCTGGCTCGGGACATTGTTCCGCAAGCGCGGGATCGCCGCGCTCACCGACCAGCGCGGCGAATGCGTCTATGCCGCCTGCCCGCACTACCGGAAGTGCTTCATCGAGCGCGCCGCGCGCGCCAGCGCCCAGGCCGACCTGGTTATCGCCAATCACGCCTTGGTGATGGTCAACGCCGCGCGTTCTGGTTTTGGAGGGGGCCGCGATCACGCCCAGCGCCCCACGCGGATCGTGTTCGACGAGGGGCACCACGTCTTCGACGCCGCCGATTCGACCTTCGCCGCGGCGCTGACCGGGGCCGAAGCCATCGAACTGAGGCGCTGGCTGGTCGGCCCCGAGCGCGCCAGCCGCGGAAGGCGGCGCGGGCTCGCCGCGCGCCTCGCCGATGTCGCCAGCTACGACGAGGCTGGGGGGAGAGCGATCGAGGCGGCGCTGGCGGCGGCACAGAATC
>Ga0307492_10000862_pt1 | contig 12763 bp, 12 predicted proteins | sample SI3LmetaG_FD_202365 | JGI IMG/M metagenome (GOLD analysis project Ga0307492, IMG submission 202365) | Sea-ice brine microbial communities from Beaufort Sea near Barrow, Alaska, United States - SI3L | ecosystem: Environmental > Aquatic > Marine > Coastal | place: USA: Alaska | collected 2017-05-06
TCCAACAGAAACTTTTTTCTATTGGCGGAAAATTTGATATTTATGATAATCAAGACAGACTTGTTTGCCAGTTAAAAGGAAATTGGGTAGGTTGGGAATTTCGCTTTATGGATGGCAATGATCAACTTGCTCATATTTCTAAAGAATGGGGTGGAATAGGTAAAGAGTTATTTACCAGTGCTGATAATTATGTTTTGGAAATATCTCAAGATGTTCCTAAAAATAACCCTGTTAGAACATTAATTCTTGCTGCCGTAATGTGTATTGATATGGTTTTGAAAGAATAATTAAAAAGAGAATTACTTTGAATAACCCTATTATAAGTTTTGTTAGTCAACTGACTGAGCAAGAAAAAGTTACTTGGTTAAAGCTTCTATCAGCTAAGCTTCCAAATGAATCTATAAAGCTAGATAAAGACTTATCAGCGGATGAAAAAGCTCAATGTGAAATTGCTATTGTCGCTAATCCTGATCCTACTATTTTGTCTCAATACACCAAGTTGATTTGGGTGCAAAGTTTATGGGCAGGCGTTGACGCTTTAGTCTCGCAATTGACAGAGAACAATCAGCAACCAAGCTTTAAGCTTATTCGATTAATTGACCCATTATTAGCACAAACGATGAGTGAAGCAGTATTAACTTGGGTACTCTATTTACATCGAGATATGCCAAAATACTTAAAACAACAAAAGTCAGGTGAATGGAAACAGCACCGCTATTTAAATCCTCAAGCGCGCACTGTTGGAATTTTAGGTTTAGGTAAGTTAGGAGAGCTTAGTGCTGCACGTTTGAATGATAATGGCTTTAATGTCGTTGGTTGGAGTCAAAGTAAAAAGTCAATTAAGGGTGTGCAATGTTATTCCGGTGCTGACGGCTTAGTTACTATGGTGAAACAGTGCAGTATCATCATTTGTTTATTACCCCTTACTCCTAACACTTATCAACTTATAGATTATAACTTACTGAAAAAATTACCTAAAGGCGCAAGTTTGATTAATTTTGCTCGCGGTGGCATTGTTGCTAATGAGGTACTTATTCAATACTTAGATAGTGATCACCTTGAACATGCGATTCTAGATGTTTTTGAGCAGGAACCTTTAGACAAAAATGATCCTTATTGGTCACATGAAAAAATTACGGTACTGCCACATATTTCCGCTCCCACACATATTGAAAGTGCAGGGGATATTGTTGCCAAAAATATCCGTACATATCGATTGAATGGACAGTTACCGATTTATATTGACTGGAAAAAAGGCTATTAGCACCTTTCCGTATGCCAATACTTATGGGCATTAAGGCATGTTTACTCTGCCATATTCCTTGAGAGCAATAGAATATTTATGCAAAGTTTGTCTTTAATGCTAGCCATCAGCATTAATCGTTGAAATCAGCTCAGTAAGACTAGCTTCATTTTTGTCATGTTGGACCTGATCAGTATCAATGGAAATTTTTTGATCTTTTAAGATGCACGCGAGGGGGACATCTGAAGTTTTTTGTAATTCTTTTGCTATTAATTTTTAGCTTTAGCAAGAGCATTTTGTAACTTTCTAATTGAAAAAGGCTTAACAATAAAACTTTTTGCTCCGGCAAGAAGTGATGCCTTCACATTATCCAGAGTACTGTGTGCTGAGCACATGATTACCGCAGTATCAGGGTATTCTTTTATGAAAAGTTTAAGCAATTCTATACCGCTATAATCTGGTAATTCAATATCAAGTAAAATAATATCATATTTGTTTTTTTGACACTTCATTTTGGCTGTTTCTCCATCTTTTGCGTCTTCTATTTTACTAAAACCAATATTCATTAACAGTGTTCGTAAAAGTCCTCTTACTTCATTTACATCATCTATAATCAATATTTTAATATCTTCCATTACTTTACTCACTTAACATTTTTATATTTTGATAAATTAATTTTAAAGTTTTATCAGACTTTTCCTTGTCTTTCGCTGTTGCAGCCGATTCAATAATTGTTGCGTATTCTCCTATTTTTTTGAAACCAAAGCTAGGAGCAGCGCCTTTTATTTGATGACAAATCTTTTCTAAAGTATGCCAATCATTATTACTTTGAGCTTTTTTTAATTTATTTACAACATTAATAAGGCTATTTTGATAGCTTTTAGTCAAAGCTGTAAGATCAAAATCGTTGGATTTATCAGTGATTTTTGATTTGTTTGTAGCTAAATATTTAGTGATTTTATTATAGAATATAGCTGTTTCAATCGGTTTACTCAAAAAATCATCAAAACCTGCGGTTAAATAACTTTTGATTTCATGGCTCATTGCATTGGCTGTCAACGCTATTATAGGAGAACCACAACCAATATTTTTTAATAACTTCATCGCTTCAATTCCATCCATAACTGGCATCTGAATGTCCATTAATATTAAATCAAAATCGCCATGGAGTGCTTTTTCAACCCCTTTCTCACCATTTTTAGCATAATCAACTGTTAGTCCAAATGATGTTAATAATGCACCAATAAAATTTCTATTATCGTCATAGTCATCAACCAACAATACATGACCAGTTACTTGTTTTATATCTTTATGAGTATAAGTGTTTTTCTCTATTTTAGGCGGAGCATTACTGAATTTAATACCGTCTTGTTTAGCATTTACCGTTAAAATAAAACAGCTACCAATGCCTAACTCTGAGCTTACGATAATACCACCACCCATCACGAGAGCAATTTTTTTAGACAGGTATAGCCCTAATCCACTACCACCAAAGTTTCGGGTAGTTGAACTGTCTGCTTGACTAAACTTTTGGAATAAGTTGGCTTGTTGTAATTCAGTCATACCTATACCCGTATCTTTTATTTCAAAAGAAAGTGCTGCGTTTTGGTAAGACACACGTAATGTTACGCTCCCTTTTTGAGTAAACTTTATCGCATTCCCGAGCAAGTTAATTAAGACTTGTCTTAATCTTGTTGGGTCTGCATAAACAGCTGTAGGTAAGGGCCACTGGTGCTCAATATTGAATGTTACCTTTTTATCAATAGCATTACCCCTAACGATCGAAGCAGCATCCTCGATGATGGTTAGCACAGGTGTTGATATTAGTTCTAATATTAATTTTTCAGATTCAATTTTGGAAAGATCCAAAATATCATTAATCAGTGTGAGTAAGTGACGACTGTTTCGGTGGATAGTTGTTAGCGCTTTTACAGAGACTTCTTGGTCATATTTTGAGCTTAACGCTAACTCTGAATAACCAATTATTGAGGTTAGTGGTGTTCTTATTTCATGACTCATTAATGAGAGAAAATTACTTTTGGCTTGGTTGGCTTCTGCTTCATTATCTCTTGATTTTTTTAACGCTTGTGAAAAACTAAATATTTTTCGGTTCACACCTTCAAAAATTATTGCAGCTATGAAAGTACAACAAGCCCATACCCCAATAATCAAAATATTACTTATTTCTTCTTGGGTAAGGCCTTGGTGAAAATAAAGTACTAAAGCTGGATTTACCACGGCGATTATTGAAACCCATGCCATAACCTTTGCACGTAATTGGCAAAGTAATAAGCCAATAAGAAATAATAATATTGACGTTATAAGAAGCTGACTATTTTGTTCCAATATCCCATAGAATAAAGCGGTAAATAAAGTCCCGCCTACAACATATATAATATAAGAAAGATCAAATGAAATCGTATTTTTTGCATAAAGTGTCTTATAAACTAAACTTGCCCAGAAAATAAAATAAGCAGCGCGCGAGAGCAGAATAATACTGGAAGTGTCAATGAGCAGGGAGCGTATAAAATAAAATAATACAATGAGTCCACCAGCCCAATAGATAAAACTAAAGAATGGTCTTGCTCTGAGGCTCAATTGATGTCTGAATTTATTTTCAAGCTCCTCATCAAAAGGATCTATTTTTAACATTTTAAAAAAATCATTCATTTTTTTACTTAAAAGTATATGAAAAAAAAATTAAGTATAGCCCTTAACATACCAAAATGCAGAATTTAGCTTTTGAAATCAGCTATCTTCCTCGATAGCAATAAAATAGTTATGCAAAGTTAGTCTTTAATGTTTAGCCATTAGTTTATAGTTCGAAATATGAAACGCTCTAAAATGACTTAAACCTTTACGAGATCCGTTGATGAAGTTAATTAATTCGCATCTCTGAGCATATAAAGTTCATTCATATTACAGAGTGTACAATCACTTTTATCTATCGCTTCCATTATACTTGTCCCACTTGCTGGAAAGCCTTCTAATCCAAGAGTGAACGATCAGTTTTATTAAGCACATATAATCTGTTGAACAATATAAGTGGTTTATCTCCTTTTAGGTAACATTTTAATATGGTGCTACAAACAAAAAAACCTCCAAGTTAAAGAGGTTTTTATTTTACGAAATAGTATCATTTATGACAAACAGACTTTGAATGTATTTAACCGTTATCCAGGCTCTGTCGCTAATATTTCGCGAATATTTATTTTTTTATCGTATTGTACAAAACCAACTTCTTGTGACGTTCTTGCAAGCACAGCCATGCGATCTGCTAATTCATTGCCTTCAATATTAGCGTGACCCTTAACATGAGTAATTGATATCTGTTTTTTTATTTCTTGATAAAGGGTATAGCAAGTTTTTACTAATTCAGGGTTTTTAATCGCTTCACCGTTCGCTTTTTTCCAACCTTTATTTTTCCAGCCGGTCGCCCATTTTGTGATGCTATCTATAGAGTATTTTGAATCTGATAATACTTGGATCGTTTTATCAGGGTTTGCATTAATATAGGCTTTTGCCAATTTAAATGCCTGTAGCATGCCAATTAATTCAGCAGTATTGTTGGTACCATTGGCGTTAAATGCACCATACCAAAGACTGTTAATTTTACCTTGATGGTAAACCGCAACACCGGTACCTGATTTCCCCGGGTTGGGTGAACATGCACCATCACAATAAATATCAATATTTGATTTTGTTACTTCACGATCGCTTCTTACCGTGCTCCCTGCCGGTTTTACAGAGCTTGTTGTTTTGTTTGAAGATGAACTTGCTGTTTTAGCTGCTGCAGGGTATTCACTTCCTGTGCGTGGAGGTGTTTTTAAAGAGCGTTGTGTTAATGCTTTTGTATAGGTTGACTTAAAAGCGGAATCTGCTTCTACTTGTGAAGGAAATCCCATGAATTGTGCATCTGCACGTCCTGATGTTACTGATTGAACCGTCGACCAATTGTCAAAAACACCGGTTTGTGCGCCTTTCCATACAACGTAATATTTTTTACTCATTATCTCTTTACTCAATGTCTATTTTTGTTTTTTCTTAGTCGATAACGACCAAATTAATAAAACGATACCCGCAATAAAAAAGGGAATACTTAGCATTTGCCCGGTATTTAATGCCCATATTGATTCATACGCTGCTTGTTTAACTTTTACGGATTCAATTAAAAATCGAGCGGTGAAGGTTAATATCAAAAATAAACCTAACAATGAACCCCGTGGTGTTTTATCTTTTAATTTTTTATAAATGAAGAAAACAATAAGAAAAATCAGTAAATAAGCAATTGCTTCATAAAGTTGGGCAGGATGGCGTGGTATATTATCAATACGCGCAAAAATAATAGCCCAGGGAGCATCACTCTCAACGCCTAATATTTCAGAGTTAACGAAGTTAGCTGAACGAACAAACACACCAAAAAGCGCTGTACACATAGCTAGCCGGTCGAGTAGCCATAGATAGTTCTCTTGATACTTTCTTGCGTATACCCCTAGTGCGATGATGAGTCCTAAACCGCCGCCATGGCTAGCAAGTCCACCTTCCCAAATTGCAAGTATCTTTAATGGATTAGCAAAGTAATACTGCGGGTCGTAGAAAAAGCAATGCCCTAAGCGTGCACCAATAATAATGCCGAATACGGCATACATGAGTAAGTTATCAAGTGCTTCGAGGTTTTTGTTTTCTTTTTGATAAACCCACTTCATCACCTGCAAGCCTGACATTATAGCCGCGGCAAAAAGAGCGCCATACCAATGAATTGATAATGGACCTAAAGAAAGTAAAACTGGATCAATATCCCAAATAAAATGTTGCAATGAAAAAACCTTATTTATACGTATGCAATGAATGAGTTATTGATGAACAACAACTGTAAAGCCGCTATTATGTCAGTCAATTAGCGATAAAACGAGAGCAAAGTTGTAATGAAAAATTATAGTTTAGGAAAGAGCGATCTTCAGTCATCACGATTAATTTATGGTTGTATGCGCATTGCAGGTGATCAATCAGTCAATGATATTGCTAAAGGTAAACTTGCTGTACATAGTGCAATTGATGCTGGATATAATCATTTTGACCATGCTGATATTTATGGTGGAGGGGCAAGCGAACAATTATTTGGAGAGTTGTTAAAGCAATCGCCTCACTTGCGAAAGCAGATGCTGATCACATCCAAAGCAAGTATTCGCCCAAAAAACGATGAGAATTCTTATGCGCCAACCCGTTATGATTTCAGCAAAGGGTATATTTTATCGAGTGTAGAAGGTTCTTTAAAACGTTTAAATATAGAGCAACTCGATCTTTTTTTATTACATCGCCCAGATTATTTATTTGATATTCATGAAGTGGCTGAAACATTTAATCAACTTAAAGCAAGCGGTAAAGTGGCACATTTTGGTGTAAGTAATTTTAAGCCTTCACAAATTTCTATGTTGCAAAGTGTTTTAGATTCACCGTTGTTAGTTAACCAGGTGGAAATTAATATTCATAATATTGATGCACTCAATGATGGCACATTGGATCAATGTCAACAAAATAGTATATCACCCATTGCTTGGTGCCCACTCGGAGGCGTTGCTTATGATGCTTGGGGAAATACATTCTCTGAGGAAGATGAACAACGTATTGCAGGTGAGTTAACGTTGCAAGCGCAAAAATATAACTGTGAAGCTTGGCAAGTGATTCTCGCTTGGTTATTAAGGCATCCTGCGGACATATTTCCTATTATTGGCTCTACAACACCAGAGCGAATTGTTGCAGCCAAAATAGCACTTAACCTTAATTATTGCCGCGAAGATTGGTATCGGTTATTTGAAGCGAGAAATGGTCAAGTCGTTCCATAAAGGCAAGTAAAAAACATTTTTATCGTTTTACGGTAAAAGTTGATTGTTATTTGTTTTTTTTGCTACATTAAGTTTATTGAATGAGTTCACATGAGCTAAGGTTTTTATTAATAGGCTTAGTGATATACGTAATAGCTTGGATAATGAACGAAGCAACTAGCTTGCATCAAGAACAGGAATTGGTGATCTAGTGGCAATGGTTATTGAGCTTGACGTTATGTTAGCGAAACGGAAAATGAAGTTAAATGATCTTGCTCTGTCTGTAGGTATTACAGCACAAAATTTATCGGTGCTTAAAAGTGGACGAGCAAAAGCAATACGATTCTCGACACTTGAAGCGATATGTAAAACGTTAGCATGTCAGCCAGGTGATATTTTACTTTATGAAGAAGATGAATAAACAAGGAATGATGATGAAAAAACCTTTAGTGATAATTATAACCTGTGCTGTATTAATCAGTAATTTTATGAGTTTTTCAGCTACAGCGAAAGATGATGAAATTTATAAATTTGTTGGCTTTGGTTTAACGCATTATGATGACTTAGCTAACTTAGATCTCAGTCATACTAAAATTGATTTGGTCCCTGAAGTCTCATTGGGATTAGGTAAAACATATCAGCTAAATAAAGATTGGCAATTATCGACTGAAGTTTCGCTTCATTATGCTAAAGCCCATTTTAGTGGTTTTGTAGAAAGTAATAGCGTAAATAACTTTTCCCAAGAACAACAATCTTTTTCAGGACATTATGACGCGTTAGGTTTATGGGCAACGTCACGCTTTAACTATGTAAGTTTAAGTGAAAATGTATCTCCTTTCATCGAGTTAGCTGTTGGCGCTGTTCAAACAAATCACGGTACACTTTTTGGTGAAGAAAAAAACCAAGGCCTTGCTTATAAAGCGATAACAGGTTTAGAGTTTGAAGTCGCTAAGGATATGACTTTCTCTTTTGGAATTGGCTTTTCAGATAACGATAATAAACTGTAACCCTTAAAGTATCTGTTACTTATCTAAGATTGAGCGGCCATATCAGCGGTTTTTTTTCTGTCTTTAATATAATAAAACCAGGTCACGGCAAACAGTATTGCGATAAATGGCATACTGGTCAGTACCACCATATGCCAGCCAGCTTTAAATAAAACCCAACCGGCTAATAACGATGCGATCGCTTGTAAGCCAAAAATAATAAAGTCATTAATGGCCTGTACTTTGTGGCGCTCACTTGGTTTATAACTTTGTGGCAGTAAGGTTGTTCCGGTTAAAAATAAAAAATTCCAGCCAATACCTAATAGAATAAGTGCCCACCAATAATGTACGACTTGTTCACCTGAAAGTGCAACTACAGTGACTATCGCATAAATTACGGTACCTATGAGCATTAAACGCTTTAATCCAATCTTTTTAACTAACCACGCGGTAAAAAGAGAGGGGATAAACATAGCAGCAATGTGGCTCTGAATAACCCACTTTGTATCATTTAAGCTATGACCATGCATTTGATGCATACTTAAAGGTGTCGCGGTCATTAAATAACTCATTAACGCGAAACCAATTGCCGCAGATAAAATCGCAATTATGAATATAGGTTGTCTGATAATTTCACTTAGCGGGCGTGTCTCACCCACTTGTTGGTTATTTTCAATTTGCGTGTTTTTAAAGCTCAACATAATAATCATTGCACAAACGATTAACCCCGCTAAGACTAAAAATGAACCTGCATAACCATGTGGCGAAGTTAACCAGTCTTTTGCTACAACAGCAATTTCAGGGCCTAAAAAGGCAGAGAATATTCCACTTAACATGAGAATGGATAATACAGTGGGAATATCTTTATCGTCTTTTATACTCTCTATCGCGGCAAAACGTAATTGTTGAATAAATGCAGTACTAATACCAAAGAGTAAACCTGAAAATACAAAAAGTTCAAAGTTGGAAATAAGGGCTGATACCATGGCTGTTAATGTAGCAAGCAAACCACAGCTATAGCCGGTGAAAATTGCAAAACGACGGCCTTTATTTTTTGCAAGCATGGCGGCAGGAATCGCGCCACAGGCAACACCTAAAATCATTACTGTAACGGGAAGGGTAGCTAGAGATGGATCTCTTGCCATGCTCGTTGACAATATCCCACCAATGAAAACAATGACTGGAGACGCTGCCATCACTAAAGGCTGGGCAACGAACAGTAACCAGATGTTTTTTGGCAAGGTGAAATATCGAGATAAGAAAAAAGCACTAACAAATAATAATACTAAGGTAATTATAATATTGGATAACATAGCTGATCATTTATGATAATTATTCTGCAGACATCATAACGTATTATCTATCTCGGAGAGAATAATTTATCTTGGTTTTTATTATCCAAATGATAAACTGCATTCGTTGAAAATCAGACCCATTTTGTTGTTAAGGTTGTTATGAAATTTAGTCCACTTGTTCAAGAGTTAATTAATTCGCTTAAATGTTTACCGGGTGTTGGTGCTAAATCAGCTCAGCGAATGGCGTTTCATTTACTTGAACGTAATCGTATTGGTGGCGCTAAACTTGCCGGAACATTAAAGGTGGCAATGGAAAATATAGGTCATTGTTCACAATGTCGAAACTTTACTGAAGACGATACCTGTGAAATTTGTCAAAGTGCTAAACGCCTTATTAACCAACAGCTTTGTATTGTTGAAAGTCCAGGGGATGTTATTGCTATAGAGCAAACGGGTGAGTTTCAAGGAAGATATTTCATTTTGATGGGGCACTTATCACCGCTCGATGGAATTGGCCCTGACGATCTTGGTTTAGACATTTTAGAAGAACAACTAGCGACTAACCAATTTAAAGAAATAATTTTAGCAACCAACCCGACCGTTGAGGGTGAAGCTACGGCTCACTTTATTGCTGAACTGGCTAAAAAACATCAAGTTGTTATTTCTCGTATTGCGCATGGTGTACCCGTGGGTGGTGAATTGGAATATGTTGACGGTAATACGTTATCCCACGCGTTGTCAGGACGTAAAAACTATAGCTTTTAGCTTAGGTCTAAACCTAAATCATAAAATATTAAATAATGATCATAAGAATGGTTAGTAACATTACCAACGTTAATAGTAGAGATTAATCATTTGAGAAGTATTAGCATAATATTCAGCTTTATTTTTATTGTGGGTTGTACCTCTAATAATCAAGTTACACGTATTGAGCAAGCAGACTCCATCATAAAATATCAAGAAAACACAACAGCTCCCTTACGTTTTTCTAATTTATACCCAAAAAACAAGAAATATCCCATTACCTGTAAAGATAATTGTTATGAACCTTCACCCTTGGTTGAATGTGAATCGCTGGCTGAAAATTGTCACTTTATAGGTGACCAAGTACGTCCAAAGGTAAATACGGGTTTTATTTTTCGCTGGCTAGGGCACGCAAGTTTTTATATCAAAAGTCCTGATGGGCGTTCTTTATTACTCGACCCTGTTAGTAAACAGTTTGATTGGCCAGTCAATTGGGCTTTTAAATTATCGACAGGTTTTGAACGAAATCTCCCTGTGTGGCCTTCTGCCAATGAGATTAAAGGTGTTGATGCTGTTCTGTATTCTCATATTCATTATGACCATTTCAACAAAGATGATATTGGGGAAATAGGGAATAATGCGCAATACTTTACCCCTTTAGGTTTTGCAGAACACTTTCCTAATGATGGTTATAGCATCAATGAAATGGCCTGGTATTCAAAAAAAGAGTTAGCAGGGCTAACCATTAACTTTGTGCCTGCACATCATTTTAGTAGCCGAATTTTGGTGCCTTATCTCTATGAAGATAATGATACAACGCTTTGGGGAGGTTGGGTTATTGAACACCAAGGTCAACGAATATTTTTTGCTGGTGATACAGGCTATTCTGAGCATTTTAAAAACATCCAACAACGATATGGCGATATGGATGTGTGTTTAATGCCTATTGCTTCTTACTTTCACAAAGATAACGGTTCATGGTATCGCTATGTTCATACCACGCCGGAGGATGCATTAACTGCGGCGCAAGAGCTAAATTGTAAAGTAATGATCCCTTGGGGGTACGGTAATGCAAGCTGGAAAATGGGCGACCATAGCTCTCACTCAGCTTTGTTACGATTATTACATATGCATAAAGAAATGAACGCTCAAGTCTTATTACATATATTAAATGAAGGTGAAGAAGTTACCTTATAAATGACTAAGTGGCCGTTGGTATTCAGTATTAATAAGCGCTACTTAAGCTCAGTTTCAACAATAATGATTTCGGTATTCCCTATGTTTATAACATTGTGAGTGGTGGAGGGAAGAAACAAGGTTTGTCCGTTAATCGCAGTTAAGGTTTTACTCGCCATGGTGGTATCTTTAGGAACTAAGGTTAATGTCCCACCTTTAACAAAATAAACAACGCGATTAGCAAATGTGTGAGTATGCATTCCAGACTCTGTACCCGCAGGATAAGTTAAGCGAACGACCTGTACTTGTTCATTTTCAAGTACTATTTCTCGCATGGGCTGCAAGATATTAATAGCTTCCATTTTCTCTAACACTGGCTGAGTAGCCATTGCTGTAAACGATAGTGATGAAGTGCAAAAAATTGCGAAGTATAGCGCTGAAATTATCTGTGTGTTTACTTTTTGTATTTTATTTATCATTTAACTTTCCCTTTAACTGTTTGTAAGTGTGACTATACATTATAAATAGGTTTGATTTGATTTATGTTTTTTAAGGGGGACGGTAAAATTCATTATTAAGAAAGATACCCTTCAGTGATTATACCTAAGACTCAGTTAACACTTGATGCACAAAGTGGCCAATAGCTTTGATGGTTCATGGACAGAGTTCGCAAAGATACACACATCAACCTATTTCGTCAAAAAAACCTTAAATTTAGTACAACTAAGTCATTAGTTTTCACCTTTATTTCACAGAGAAAGCAGTACAGTTTAATTTTAATATCCCAAAAGGCAAAAACATGAATAAATGTTGCTTATTACTCATCTCTTTGAGTATAGCTTTTAATGCTATTTCAGCAGAGAATACTACGGCAGAGCTACCATCACTTAAGGAAAAATTGAACGACGCTATTATAAAATTTGAGCAGACAAAGCGAGATCTTTGGTCTTATGAAATTTCTCGCTATGAAGACGAAGAAGGTGATATATCAAGTAGTATTGCGCAATATTCTCCACAAGCAAGTGAACGATGGATCCTTAAAAAAATTAATGGCCAACAACCGACCCACAAGCAAATTAATAATTTTACGAAAAAAAAGAAGGAGCAAAGTAATAATAGGAAACAAGGAAATAATATAGACCTCAAGTTGCGTAAGTTAATTAATCAAGAAAGCTTGTCTTTAATCTCTACTGATGAGAAAGAAATTGTGATGGGGTTTAACGTTAAATTAACAAAATTGGGAAAAAATTCGGTTGGTAAGCTTCAAGGAAAGTTAATCTATCAAAAAGATAAACAATTTATTGAAAAAATATATATTTGGAACAATGCAGAGTTCTCCCCAATGTTTACTGCCAATATTACCGAATTGGCGATAACGTTTACTTTTTCTAATATTAATGGGGCGGTACTCGTTAAGCAAAATGAAATGAAGATGAAAGGTAGCTTTGCTTACTTTACCGAAATTAATGAAACCTCTGTAGATAATTTCTCAGGCTA
>Ga0307492_10000863_pt1 | contig 12752 bp, 12 predicted proteins | sample SI3LmetaG_FD_202365 | JGI IMG/M metagenome (GOLD analysis project Ga0307492, IMG submission 202365) | Sea-ice brine microbial communities from Beaufort Sea near Barrow, Alaska, United States - SI3L | ecosystem: Environmental > Aquatic > Marine > Coastal | place: USA: Alaska | collected 2017-05-06
AAATTCACCTTCTAGTTTAGAAATTTTTGGTTAGTAAGGCAGGGTTAAGTTGACAAACTTAGCCCTGCTTTTTTATTCATCCATGAAAGTAAAACTCGACAGACTTTGGCCGTTAATTTCGACCCTTCCTACAAACATCTCCAATGGTCTTACCCACAAACCACCTTTGCCATATAGGCGGTGATAGACAACTAATACCAATCACTATAAAAAAGTGACTACACTGTGAGTTTTAAAGAAGCTTAATCAAGGCATGTTAATGCATGAATAGTGCAACTGCCCTTGGGGGTGACCCCTCCAAATTCATGCAACGCTAAGTAACCTCCTTTTATCCTTGTCCTTTGGAAAGGCCCCAGCCGTTACTGCTGCGTTCTCACTACATGAATGGGTATTGCTATTGCTTATAGAGTCACCTTGCCCAAGATAGACGTGCGCTTTCTAGAGAGTAACTCTTTATACGGTTTGGTATTATAGGGTTGTTTGGATAAGTTAAACTCACTTTTAGTATAACCAACAATTTTGTGGAACAGCGCCAATTTCATGCAGTATATGTGTGTTTTATTATTGTACCTCTGCTGGAACTTTAAAGCGCAAATCTATTTAATCAGTATGTGGTTTTATCACCCCAAATGTCTGTTAAGCGCTGATCACGGCCACAATTCCAACGATACAGTTTGTATCTAACTGAGTTGTTTTTGTAATAGTCTTGGTGATAACTTTCATTACCTTTTATGGGGTAAAAAGTCGTAGTGGGTAGAATAGGGGTCACAACCTTTTGATTAGGAAATTGGGTTATGACGCTTTGTTTGGATAATTCCGCAAGTTTACGTTCATTTTCATTGGCCACAAACACGGCGCTGAGATAACTGAACCCTTTATCACAGAATTGCCCTTTATCATCAAAGGGGTCGATATTTACCCAAAAGTGCTCAAGTAAACCTTGGTAAGTGACTTTTTTGGGATCGTAAGTTATTTCAACCGCTTCATAATGACCAGTATGATTACCACTATAAGTAGGGTTTTCTAAAGTACCACCTGTAAAGCCAGAGATAACCTCAGTAACCCCTTCAAGCTTTTCAAAGTCTGATTCCATACACCAAAAACAACCTCCTGCGAAGATTGCTTTATCAGCCGTTGCTTGGGATGTATACATACCAATAACTGTAATTAGCGGTAAAAATAATTTTAATTTCACGAAATTCTCCATAACTACTCAATATGTTTAATTCTCTTAGAGTGAATATTAAGACCAAAGATTTACCAAAATCTTTCAATTTTTTTTGAAAATATAAAAAACCCAGCTCAAGGCTGGGTTTTTAAACTTATCAATATTGATTACTTGCGCAGTTTACGGATTAACCTTAACTGAGCAATGGCTTCAGCTAGCTCTACGGCTGCCTCTGCATACTCAAAATCGGCAGTTGGATTAGCGATATGCTCTTCGGCGCGCTTTTTCGCGTCTAAGGCAGCTTGTTCGTCTAAATCTTCTGCACGAATAGCGGTATCGGCCAATACAGTTACTGTACCGGGTTGTATCTCTAAGACACCACCGTTGATGTAGATATTTTCTTCTTCACCGAATTGCTTAACTAGACGTACCATACCAGGTAACAAAGTAGTTAATAAAGGTGCATGACCAGGATGGATACCTAGCTCACCTTCACTACCTGTTATCTGAATAGCTTCGACTAGACCAGAAAAAATACTGGTTTCAGCGCTTACTACGTCTAGATGTACGGTCATTGCCATAAAAACCTCCTAAATAGGATCCTTAAAACATGTTTCGAGTCCATTTAGTTTGGAGTATAGAAGGAAGCGCGCAATGTATAAATATACCTGATAACTTCCGACAACGAGTCCGGACTAAATGGGCCGAAAAACTACATGTTTTTAGCTTTTTCGCTTGCTTCTTCGATAGAACCAACCATGTAGAAAGCTTGCTCTGGAAGGTGATCATACTCACCATTCAAGATGCCACTAAAACCAATGATGGTGTCTTTCAAAGAAACATATTTACCGACTGAGCCAGTAAATACTTCTGCTACGAAGAAAGGTTGTGACAAGAAACGCTGAATTTTACGAGCTCGGGATACTGAAAGCTTATCTTCTTCAGAGAGTTCATCCATACCTAAGATAGCGATGATATCTTTTAATTCTTTATAACGTTGCAATACTGATTGCACACCACGAGCTGTATCGTAATGTTCTTGACCAATAACCAATGGATCAAGTTGACGTGAACTAGAATCAAGTGGGTCAACCGCAGGGTAAATACCCAATGACGCGATATCACGTGACAATACAACAGTTGCATCTAAGTGAGCAAAGGTTGTTGCAGGTGAGGGATCGGTCAAATCATCCGCAGGTACATATACCGCTTGGATTGAAGTGATTGAACCTGTTTTAGTTGAAGCGATACGTTCTTGAAGTACACCCATTTCTTCAGCTAGGGTAGGCTGATAACCTACTGCTGATGGCATACGCCCTAGTAGAGCAGATACTTCTGTTCCAGCTAGAGTATAACGATAGATGTTATCGACGAAAAACAATACGTCACGACCTTCATCACGGAACTTTTCAGCCATAGTCAAACCGGTCAAGGCAACACGTAAACGGTTTCCTGGAGGCTCATTCATTTGGCCATATACTAGGGATACTTTATCTAGTACATTTGATTCGTTCATTTCGTGGTAGAAATCGTTACCTTCACGAGTACGCTCACCTACGCCAGCAAATACTGAGTAGCCACTGTGCTCGATTGCGATATTACGAATAAGTTCCATCATGTTGACGGTTTTACCTACACCAGCTCCACCGAACAATCCAACTTTACCACCTTTAGCAAACGGGCAAACTAAGTCAATAACTTTGATGCCTGTTTCTAGTAGTTCAACTGAACTTGATTGTTCTTCGTAAGTAGGCGCTGCACGGTGAATAGACATACGCTCTTCTTCACCAATAGGACCTGCTTCATCGATTGGATTACCTAAAACATCCATGATACGGCCCAATGTGGCTATACCAACGGGGACTTGAATAGCTTCACCACTGTTTTCAACTGCTAGGCCACGACGTAAACCGTCAGTGGAACCCATTGCAATGGTACGGACTACGCCACCACCTAATTGCTGTTGTACTTCCAGGGTCAAACCTTGCAAATCACCTTCGGTAATTCGCAATGCGTCATATATTTTTGGAACCGAATCTTGTGGAAACTCAATATCCACTACGGCGCCAATTATTTGGACGACCTTACCATGACTCATGTTAATTCCTCTTTAATTCTAAAACCATTGCCTAAACCGCTGCCGCGCCGCTAACAATCTCACTGATCTCTTGTGTGATTGCTGCTTGACGTGCTTTGTTATATATCAATTGTAAGTCATCAATAATGTCACCCGCGTTATCAGTCGCCGCTTTCATGGCTACCATACGAGCAGCTTGCTCAGACGCGCCATTTTCAACTACGCCTTGATATACTTGAGACTCTATAAATCGAACCAGTAACATATCTAGGATAGGCTTTGGATCGGGTTCATATATATAGTCCCAACGGTGTTGTAATTCTTTTTCTTCAGATTTAGGCAAAGGCAACAATTGATCGATCTGCGGCTCTTGCGCCATGGTATTAACAAACTTATTAAATACCAAATATAAACGGTCTATTTTGCCGTCGTTAAATGCATCCAACATGATGCGAACCAAACCAATGATTTCATTGATAGTTGGCGCATCACCTAAACCCGATTCTGCGGCTAAAACACTGCCACCAAAACGGTTAAAGAATGCAACAGACTTAGCACCTAATGCAGCAAAATCGACTTGAACATCTTGCTCTTGCCATTTTTTCGCATCTTTCACTACCATTTTGAATTCGTTGGAGTTTAAGCCCCCACATAATCCACGGTCTGTAGAAATTACGATATAACCAACGCGTTTTACTTCGCGGTCTTCCAAATAAGGATGGCGATATTCAAGGTTAGCATTTGCTAGGTGACCGATTACGTTTCGAATATTCTCAGCATATGGACGACCTAGGGCCATACGGTTTTGCGCCTTTTTCATTTTAGACGCTGCAACCATTTCCATAGCGCTGGTGATCTTCTGCGTATTCTTAATACTGCCGATCTTACCTTTTATCTCTTTACCGCTAGCCATAAACTCTATCTCCGATTATTCAACATATTGACGATACTGTTTTTATAAATAAAAGCAGTATCGTCTAATTGATTACCACGTTTGTGTTGCTTTAAATTTCTCTAAAGCTTCATTTAACGTAGCTTCAATTCCTTTGTCGAAATTACCCGTTGTATTGATAGTGTTCATCAGCTCGCTATATTCACTGTTCATAAAAGAGTGTAAAGACGCTTCAAAATCTAGAATTTTATCTAGTTGAACATCTTTTAAGTAGCCTCTTTCAACAGCAAACAATGAAACACCCATATCCGCAACTGAAAGCGGTGAATATTGGTTTTGTTTCATTAATTCCATAACTCGCTCACCATGCTCCAATTGAGCACGAGTTGCGTCATCAAGGTCAGATGCGAATTGCGAGAACGCTGCCAATTCACGATACTGAGCTAATGCTAGACGGATACCACCACCTAACTTTTTGATGATTTTAGTTTGCGCAGCACCACCAACACGAGATACCGAGATACCAGCATTAACCGCAGGGCGGATACCAGCGTTGAACAAATCTGTCTCAAGGAAGATTTGACCATCGGTAATCGAAATTACGTTAGTAGGAACAAAAGCGGATACGTCACCTGCTTGGGTTTCGATAATAGGTAGTGCAGTTAAAGAACCTGTCTTACCTTTTACTTCACCTTTAGTGTAACGCTCAACATATTTTTCATTTACACGTGCAGCACGTTCAAGAAGACGTGAGTGAAGATAGAAAACATCTCCAGGATACGCTTCACGACCTGGCGGACGACGTAGCAATAGTGATATTTGACGATATGCAACGGCTTGTTTAGACAAGTCATCATATACGATCAAAGCATCTTCACCACGGTCACGGAAATACTCACCCATGGTACAACCAGAATAAGGTGCCAAGTATTGTAACGCTGCAGATTCAGATGCAGAAGCCGCAACAACAATGGTGTGAGCCATAGCGCCGTGTTCTTCTAATTTACGTACTACGTTGGCAATAGTAGAGGCCTTTTGACCAATCGCAACATAGATACATTTAACACCAGAATCTTTTTGATTGATGATCGCATCAATCGCTAAAGCAGTTTTACCAGTTTGACGGTCACCGATAACCAATTCACGTTGACCACGACCTACTGGGATCATGGCATCAACTGATTTATAACCAGTTTGAATAGGTTGGTCGACCGATTGACGTTCAATAACGCCCGGTGCAATTTTTTCTATGGGTTCAAAACCATCTGCATCAATAGCGCCTTTGCCATCGATAGGAGCACCTAGTGTATTAACAACACGACCAAGTAGGTTACGACCTACTGGTACTTCTAAGATACGGCCAGAAGATTTTACTTTTACGCCTTCTTGTAAATCAGCGTAAGGACCCATTACTACCGCACCTACAGAGTCACGCTCTAAGTTCAATGCGATAGCGTAACGACTACCAGGAAGCTCAATCATTTCGCCTTGCATAACATCTGCAAGGCCATGGATACGGATAATACCATCGGTTACACCAACAATAGTCCCTTCATTTCGAGCTTCACTTACTACTTCGAACTTTTCAATACGTTGTTTGATTAGTTCGGCAATTTCAGTGGAATTCAGTTGCATGCTCTTTCCCCGTTATGCTTGTAACGCGTCTGATAGACGGTTTAATTTACTACGAAGTGAACCATCAATTACTGTGTCGCCAGCTTTTATAAGCACACCAGCTATCAGTTCAGGATCCACGCTACAATTTAGCTTAACTTTTCTTGCAAGACGCTTTTCAAGAGACTTACCTATATCTGTTTGTTGTTTTTTGTTGAGTTTGACCGCTGAAGTAATATCAACATCAATCTCTTTATCAAAATCAGCTTTAAGCTGATTAAACATCACAGAAATTTCTGGAAGCGCTTGTAGACGTCTATTTTCAGCCAAAATCTTAATCAGATTTTGACCCTGTAGGTCGAGTTGTTCGCCGCACACGCCGTTAAAAATTTCAGCTAGTTTTTCTGCTGCTACCGAACCAGTTAATAGAGACTTAACCGTTTCGTTATTTGTAACCTCAGCAGCAAACACTAACATTTCTTGCCATTGTGCAATGGTTTTGTTCTCGACCGCGTGATCGAACGCAGCTTTGGCGTAAGGGCGAGCGATAGTTGTCCATTCAGACATAGCTCATCCTCCCTTATAGCTCAGCGACAAGTTTTGCAACTATGTCACTTTGTGCCGCAGCATCAATTTCACGTTCAAGGATCTTTTCAGCACCGGCAATAGCCAAAATTGCGACTTTTTGACGCAACTCTTCTTTTGTACGGTTTCTTTCAGCTTCGACCTCTGAGTATCCCTGAGCAATAATTTTCTCACGCTCGGAATGGCCACGTTGCGTTTCTTCGTCAACAATTGCTGACCCACGCTTTTTGGCTTGCTCGATGATATCTGCTGCTTGAGCTTTCGCTTCTTTAAGCTGATCTGTGGCTTTTTCTTGCGCTAGTTCAAGGTCTTTCTCACCTCGTTCAGACGCAGCTAAACCGTCAGCAATTTTCTGTTGGCGTTCTTCGATAGCACCGATAATAGGCGGCCATACATACTTCATGCAAAACCACACAAAGAATATAAATGCTATTAGTTGACCAAGCAGAGTGGCATTGATATTCAAGACCGCTACTCCTCTTTAATAGTTCGTTAAAAGAAATGGAAAACTACTATTAAGCACCAAGTACGAACAACATATAAAGAGCGATCGCAACACCGATCATCGAAATAGCATCTATAAGACCCGCTACGATGAACATTTTCACTTGAAGGGTTGCAGCAAGCTCAGGTTGGCGTGCAGCCGACTCAAGAAATTTACCACCTAAAAGACCGAAACCAATTGCTGGTCCCAATGCACATAGACCAATCAAGATACCAACTGCGATATATAGATTACCTAAGATTTCGCTTTCCATAGATTTTCACCTTTATGTTTAAGTTAAAATTAAAAAAATAAAACGTTTATATTCAGGCATCCAGCCTTAACCCATTTGGGCCAGCGTTAGCTGTTTAAATTCTATCCAAAAATTTAGTGTTCTTCACTTGCCAGGCTCAAATACACGATGGTCAACATCATGAAAATGAAAGCTTGTAAAGGAATGATCAATAAGTGGAATGCAGCCCACAAGAAATGTATTGGCAATTGCCATAAACCTAAGGTGCCTGCAATCAATATAAAGATAAGTTCGCCAGCATATAAGTTACCAAACAATCGTAACGATAATGACAACGGTTTAGCCAGCAATGACACAACTTCAAGTATAAAGTTGAACCAGTATAACCAAGGTGTATTAAACGGATGAGCGTAAAGTTCTTTCATAAATCCGCCAAACCCTTTGATCTTTACTGAGTAATAGATCATCAGAATAAACACACCAATAGACAATGCAAAAGTCATGTTGACGTCTGTGGTAGGTACCACTTTCATGTATACGTCGTGGGGATCTACACCAAATCCATAATAACCAATTTGGCCAGCAAACCAAGGAAGGAAATCAACAGGGATTAAATCCATTAAGTTCATCAACAATACCCATACAAATATGGTCAATGCTAATGGTGCAATTAATTTACTTTTTCCGTGATAGGTACTGTTTACAGTATCGTTAACAAATTCGACTATCAACTCGACAGTCGCTTGCCACTTTCCCGGTACGCCCGTAGTTGCTTTTTTTGCAACTGAACGAAAGCTCAAAATAAACACAAAACCCAACACAATCGACCAAGCTAATGTATCAATATGGAAAGTCCAAAAACCTTCACCTACTGTTGCATTAGTTAAGTGGTGCTGAATGTAACTGCTAATGGTTTGTTCGCCACCAGTATCTGCCATTATATCATCCACACTTTTAAAGTTAAAAATCTATATTTAGCCTCGTTATCGATTTTCATCGGTTAACGCGACTTACTAAAATTATTATTGGCCATTGAGCCATTAACGTTACGATATAGCTGATTAACAGCGGCATGGGTTGTAAATTTGGTAATTTATAAACCATCACAAACAGCACTATCGTAATAATAAACTTAAGTTTACTTCCTTTGTTAAAACTCCGTACTACTAGCTTATTTTGGCTAGCACCGGCATATCTAAACGCTAAGAACGCAAATGCCATCCCGGGGATTACACATATCAAACCACCATAAAGTGCTGATATACCTGAATATTTACCTAATAAAAGGAATAATATAGAGGCTAAAACAATGGCAATCAAGCTTTGATAATAAAGCACTTTTCTAGCCAACTGTCGCCCTTCTTGGGCCAAGCTAGTTACCAATTGAATCCCCGATACGTTTAAACCCTAACAAAAAGCGCCAAAAGTATACTTTACTGGTGACAATTTACAACACTAAAGTCCAGTTTGGTGCATAAAAGCACTATTGTTGACATTCCCACAAACCCTTTGTTTTTGTAGGGATAACAGATTTAGAGTATTTTATAACTAGCCTTATACTACCTAACTTCAACATACTTTATAATAAATACAAAATAGGAACTCGTTATGCTCAACATTTTGTTTTGTTATTAGACCTTAATCTACTTAATATGCCCCAAAATACCATCTAGCTGATCAAGGCTTGAAAAGTTAATCACCAACTTACCTTTGCCTTTAGCGTTGTGTGCAATACTGACAGGTGCACCTAAGTTTTCAGACAATTGTGTTTGTAAACGTTGTACGTCGGGATCTTCTTTAACTAGAGTCTTTTCTTTTGCAGGCTCCAGTAATCGGCGCACTAAATTTTCTGTGTCGCGTACTGTTAAACCTTTACCTGAAACTATTTGTGCTGTTTCGTTCTGTGCCTCTCCCTGAAGTGCTAGCAAAGCTCTGGCATGACCCATTTCAATATCGCCATGTTCTAGTAATAATTTCACATCGTCATTCAAATTATTCAAACGTAACAAGTTACTCACGGTTGTTCTGGGTTTACCCACAGCAGTCGCCACTTCTTGATGGGTAAGCTCAAATTCAACCATTAGGCGTTCAAGAGCTTGGGCTTCTTCCATGGCATTGAGATCTTCACGTTGAATATTCTCAATCAGTGCAATTGCTACTGCCGATTCATCAGGTACATCTTTTATTATGCAGGGTATAACATCTAACTGTGCTATCTGTGCAGCTCGCCAGCGTCTCTCGCCAGCGATAATCTCATATTTGTCTTCTGAAATTTGACGCACAACTATGGGCTGAATAATGCCTTGTGAACGAATCGATGAGGCTAAGTCTTCAAGGGCTTCGGATGACATATCTTTACGTGGTTGATATTTACCAGGTTGTAGAAATTCTAGAGGGATTTTTTGCAATTCTCCTAGTTTTTCAGGTAGCTCCGAACCGCTGTTTTTCCCTGCTTGGCTGTTTGCTAATAGGGCATCTAACCCTCTACCCAAACCTCTTTTTTTCGCCGACATGTTGTCCTCTATCTTATTCGTTCTATTTTATTATTTATACCCGTCTCCCTTTAAGCTGCAGCGTTGTTGGCGGCTCTCACTCACCCCAATCACTTAGTACGGCTAAGCTCATGGACTGAATTAGTTTGCCGCCTAGCTGCAACTCCAATGGCTTTGGGTATACACTAACTTGATTTAGATGTTTTATTCGCTTTACCGCGTCTTAATATTTCACCTGCTAAGGCTAAATAGGCTTTTGCACCTGTAGACGATTTATCATAATACATGGCTGGTGATCCAAAGCTTGGTGCTTCTGCCAATCGCACATTTCTGGGAATAACGGTTCTGTATACTTGTTCCCCAAAATGGCGTTTTAGTTGTTCTGATACATCGTTCGCAAGCCTATTTCTAGGATCGTACATAGTGCGCAGAACGCCTTCAATTTTTAATTTCGGGTTAACCACAGACGCTAGCTTTTTGATGGTGTCCATTAACGCTGTGAGCCCTTCAAGGGCGTAATATTCGCACTGCATGGGCACCAAAACCGAATCGGCGGCGGCCATAGCATTTACAGTTAGTTGATTTAACGAAGGTGGACAATCAATAAAAATATAATCGTAATAGTTTTTAACCGGTGCTAATGCATTCCGTAATCTTAATTCACGAGCAAACACTTCCATCAATTTAATTTCTGCGGCAGTGATATCGCTATTACCAGCTATGAGGTGATACTTGCCAGACGTTTCTTTGATTATAACTTCTTCAATCGGTTTTTCTTCAATCAATAATTCGTAACAGGTGTTCTCAACATTGTATTTGTCTACACCACTTCCCATGGTTGCATTGCCTTGGGGGTCTAGATCAATCAACAATACTTTGCGTTTTGTGGCAGCCATCGATGCAGCAACATTGACAGCCGTTGTGGTTTTACCCACACCACCTTTTTGATTAGCAATTGCAATGATTTTGCCCAAAATAATTTTCCACTTTTTATTTAGAAGGCCAGAATAGAAAACACTTTAAATTTGCTAAGAGTCGCGGTACTAGCTTTTAGCTAACTGATTGTTTTTTAATTTTGACAATATGACGTTCGCCTTCAAGGCCTGGCACGTCAAGTTTAATTGTTTCTTGTAAAATAAATTCTAAAGGCAAACATTCCATCTCATCAGCGGAGAGTTGGCCTTTTAATGCAAGAAAAACACCCTGAGAATCTACCAGATGTTGGCACCAGTGCAACATATCTTTTAACGAAGCAAAAGCTCTGCTCAATACTCCATCAATTTTCACGTTTGGCACAAAATCTTCAACTCTTGATTGCACAGGTTCGATATTGTCTATTTTTAATTCATAGGCGACCTGTTTCATAAAACGTACCCGCTTGCCTAAGCTATCTAACAAAATAAATTGTTTATCTGGGCACATTATGGCCAAGGGTATACCCGGTAATCCTGGACCTGTTCCTACGTCAATATAATGAATTTTATCTAAATATGGGGCTACGACTATGGAATCGACAATATGTTTGATTACCATTTGTTGAGGATCTCGCACAGATGTCAAATTGTAAGCTTTATTCCATTTATGCATCATCAATACGTAACGGATGAGTTGTAATTGTTGCTCTTCAGTAAGAACTAATTTGGAATTTTTAATGCTGCTTTTTAAAACACTTAATAATTCACTTTCTAGGCTGTGTTGTTCATTCATCAGGCTGAAATTTTCTTTTGATCTTTACTGGTGCCGATTAACAGACCATGTTTTTTTAAATATACCAACAACAGCGATACAGCAGCAGGAGTAATCCCAGATATTCTGCCGGCTTTTCCGATAGTTTCCGGACGTGCATCTGTTAATTTGGATACCACTTCATTACTCAGCCCAGAAATTTGACTGAAATCAAAATCCATAGGAATAAGAGTGTTTTCGTTACGCAATGTCTTAGCAATTTCGTCTTTTTGGCGCTCGATATATCCGGCATATTTAATCTGTATTTCTACTTGTTCCGCAGCTTGTTTATTATCAATTTCAGGTCCAAATGCAGCTATTTGCATTAATCTTTGATAGGTCATTTCAGGACGACGGATTAAATCTTCTAAGCTGTTTTCTTTAGTCACTGGATTCTTTAATAAAAGATTTAATGCTGCGGTTGATTCATGTGAGGGATAAACCCAGGTTGACTTAAGCCGTTGTCTTTCTAATTCGATGGCTTCTAATTTTTGATTAAAAGCCTTCCAGCGTTGTTCGTCAACTAATCCTATGGCATGACCTTTGGCAGTCAAACGTATATCCGCATTGTCTTCACGTAATAGCAAACGGTATTCTGCTCGACTAGTAAACATACGATAGGGTTCTTTGGTACCCATAGTGGATAGGTCGTCAATTAATACCCCCATGTAAGCTTCATCACGGCGGAGAATAAATTCATCTTTTTGTTGTACTTGTAAAGCTGCATTTATGCCAGCTATTAAACCTTGTGCTCCGGCTTCTTCATACCCTGTAGTACCGTTAATTTGACCAGCAAAAAATAAACCATCAATAAATTTAGTTTCTAAGGTTTGCTTAAGATCACGAGGATCAAAGAAATCATATTCGATCGCATATCCTGGACGAACAATGTGAGCATTTTCAAAACCAATTATTGATCTCACAAAGTCCATTTGCACGTCAAAAGGTAAGCTAGTAGATATACCGTTTGGGTAAACTTCAATGCTATTTAATCCTTCAGGCTCAACAAATATCTGGTGTGAATTTTTATCCGCAAAGCGATGAATTTTATCTTCAATTGATGGACAATATCGCGGCCCGATCCCTTCAATCACACCCGTATACATGGGTGATCGGTCTAAACCACCACGAATAATGTCATGAGTTTTTTCATTGGTGTGTGTGATGAAGCAAGGGATTTGTTGAGGATGATCGCTAGCCTTTCCCATATATGAAAATACTGGTACTGGGGTATCGCCATGTTGTTTTTGCATTACATCAAAGTTAAGGGTGCGTGCATCCAATCTAGCTGGGGTACCGGTTTTTAAACGATCAACTCGAAAAGGTAATGCGCGTAGACGATCTGCTAATGCGATCGAAGGAGGATCGCCAGCACGGCCTCCTTTGTAGTTTTCCATACCAATATGTATGGTGCCGCCTAAAAACGTGCCTACGGTGATAACAACGGTCTTAGCATGGAATT
>Ga0307492_10000864_pt1 | contig 12746 bp, 10 predicted proteins | sample SI3LmetaG_FD_202365 | JGI IMG/M metagenome (GOLD analysis project Ga0307492, IMG submission 202365) | Sea-ice brine microbial communities from Beaufort Sea near Barrow, Alaska, United States - SI3L | ecosystem: Environmental > Aquatic > Marine > Coastal | place: USA: Alaska | collected 2017-05-06
TTAGTTTGCAAAAGTATTTAAATAAGATGGGTTGGTGTCATGAGCTGGGTGTTAAAATAGCAGCAATGGGTCTCAACTTTACTGGTGTAAAAGTACCGCTATAAAGTCAGTGTTTAAAACGGTAGGTGCTAAATATATATATCAAGTCATTTCAGGATCACCGTCAATTAAAGACGCTATCTGCCATACTAAAAAACCATTTATTTCAAGATTTCACTCCAAGCATAAGCTGATGAGAATTGGCTAAAACCGCCATAGTATTTATGCTTGGTACATTCTAAATTGATTCAAATCAACTTTATTTATCGCGATACGCATACACTAATTCTAGTTATTAATGAATGAAGGTTTTAAAGTCAAAGCCGATGTTTTTAAATTGAATATCAGGAGTTAAAGTGTCTCTCCATCATCGTACCTATACAAGAATACCATTAGTTTTAGAGGTCCAGCTTCACTTTAAAGGTGAAAATTTAGGGCATGCTTTTACACGAAATATTAATTCATTTGGCGCCTTTATAGAATTACCCAAGCCTGAGCTAGCCACTAACGACTTTATCAAAATCTATTTTTCCCACAAAGGTGGAGCCCCTAGTTGTGTGGTTCAAAAAGGTATGGTGATGCACTGCAATAAAGAAGGTGTGGGGGTTATATTTGCTACTGACACTGAAGAATTTCGAAACATGTTGCTTCACGAGATGATCCAAGCAGGCACCACCGCAATGGGGATTAGACTGGGGCTAGTAAACTAAATTTTATACTATAGTGCATGTTCTTCCAATATAGGGATATTTTGCGAGCATCAAATATTATTAACATAAATGAATATGCCGGAAGTGTTTTATGCTGGAATTAATCAATCTATCTGCTAGCAAACGTTCTCAATCAACGTTGCCATATGCTAAATATTTTGTTACTCAGACAGTAATTGACGCATTTTCGCCTAATGTTTGCATACTGAACAAAGCAGGCGACATATTAATAGTTAATCAGGCGTGGCGAAATTTTTACGACGAAAACTGTGGTGCAGCTATTCCCAATGATTACTTTATTGGGATTAATTATTTTCAGGTTTGCAACCAATCGAAAGACTCTGACGCGGCATCGATAAATAATGGGGCATTGCAGGTTATTCGTGGCGAGGTTGATGAATTTTGTATGCAGTATCCCTGTCATAGTCCTACCCAAAAGCGTTGGTTCAATGTTCGTGTCACACGTTTTCAACATGACAGCGAACATTTTATGTTATCTCACGAAAATATAACCGAATTTAAATTGATAGAAGAAAAACTGAGTCTACCTGCCAAGGTTTTCAGTCATGCTCACGAAGGTATTATGATTACTGATTCGGCGGGCATCATCATTGATGTGAATGAAGCTTTTACCTATATAACTGGGTATAGCCGAGCAGAGTCAGTTGGTCAAAACCTGCGGTTTTTAGAGTCAGGCAGACAATCGTCTGATTTTTATGTAGACATGTGGAATGAAATAACCAGAACTGGCTATTGGGTTGGCGAAGTCTGGAATCGTCGAAAAAATGGTGACGTTTATGCCGAGATTATGACCATTAGTGGCGTGTGTGATTCAGAAGGCAATATACAAAACTTCGTTGCTTTGTTTTCTGACATCACCAATATTAAAAACTATCAAAGTCAATTAGAACAAATTGCTCATTATGATGCACTGACTCAGCTACCCAACCGAACATTGCTCTCAGACCGACTTGCCCAGACATTACTTCACTGTCAGCGCAATAATAAATCTGTCGCTATCGTATTTATAGATTTTGATGGGTTTAAAGCTGTGAATGATACCCATGGTCATGCGGTCGGTGACAGATTACTGATCACTATGTCACATCGTATGAAACAGGCACTAAGAGAAGGGGATACTCTGGCACGTATTGGGGGGGATGAATTTGTCGCGGTGTTAACTGATTTAGATAAAATTAATAGCTGTAAACCTCTATTAGATAGATTATTACTAGCGGCTTCTGCCCCAGTATTTGTGGAAAACATTATACTGAATATTACGGCGAGTCTTGGGGTGACCATTTATCCAGAAGACAACGTCAATGCCGACATGCTTTTACGTCATGCGGATCAAGCTATGTATGAAGCAAAAGGGATGGGTAAAAACCGCTATCACTTGTTTGATATTGAACAAGATATCACTTTAAAAACTCATCGTGAAAGTCTTGAAACTGTGCGCTTCGCGTTGACTAATCAGCAGTTTTTACTTTATTACCAACCCATAGTGGATATGAAATTGGGCAAGGTTATGGGGTTAGAAGCATTGATACGCTGGCAGCACCCTGATCGTGGCTTGTTACCACCTATCGAAATTCCCACGTTGCTTGAAGATAACCCTTTATCTATAGAGCTTGGGGAGTGGGTACTTAATTCAGTATTGACACAGATTAAGCAATGGCAAAACATAGGTCTGGACTTGCACGTTAGTGTAAATATCAGTGCACTACAATTACAGCATAAAAACTTTGTGAGCCGACTAGCACAAATAATATCTTTGCACCCCGACGTAGAGCCAAATAGTCTAGAGTTAGAGGTGATGGAAACAGCTGCGTTTAATGATTTAGAGCAGGTTACTAATGTCATTCAGGACTGTCTCGACATGGGCATTAGGTTTGCTTTAGATGATTTTGGTACGGGTTACTCATCGCTGGCTTATCTGAGGTTCCTCCCCGCAACCTCAGTTAAAATAGACCAAATGTTTATTGCAACGATGTTAACTAACCCAGGCGATCGAGCGATAGTCGAAGGTGTTATCGGTTTGTCTAAAGCCTTTAAATGCCAAGTGATTGCAGAAGGTGTAGAAACCAGTGAACAAGGAAAAGCATTATTAGAAATGGGCTGTAATCTAGCCCAAGGTTATGCGATAGCTAAGCCTATGCCTGCGAGTGATATCCCTGCCTGGATCAAAAACTGGGAGCCCGATGCCCGTTGGTCATCTTTGAGTGAGTCAACGGGATAAACGTATGGCGAACACAACTGTAATGATTGAATCAACGTACTGCGTGATTGCTCAAAATATAACATGCCGGATACAAAGTAACCCATTGTCTTGTTAACTCTAAAGACATTCACTATCAAAAATTTTTCATTTCTTTTAAAACCTTAAGATTATTTTAAGGCTTGACCTTTATTATTTTATCAGAAAGTAACAAAAGGTCTTAATGATGCAATTAATGATGCAAGCAGTAGAAACAACATTAGTCAGTGGCTACAAAGTGGCTGTGCCTTTTACTGGGCAACGTTTAAACAACGTGTCCTTTATTCGTCAATTGACACCTTTAACTCAATCAAAGTATGGGTTTTCCCTCGACGTTTATCAAAAAATGGATGACGGTTTTTTAGCCGCTGAGCAGTTTATCAAAGAAGGCTTTGCATCTAGTTATTGCGCAGACATTGATATTAGTATGCCTTGTGTTTTAGCCATTAATAATGGCAAATTCAAAGCGGCTTTGGGGATAAGAGCCGCAACAGAAAACTTATTTATTGAACAATACCTATCTCAACCTATCGAGCATTACGTTTCGCAACAACAAACAAAAGTCGCTCGTGAGCACATTGCTGAAATAGGTCATCTTTATAGCAATTCAAACAAGTTTACTATTCCATTGTTTCTTACCACCGCAGTTTCATTATTTTGTAACGGCTATGAGCATATGGTATTTGCTGGTACTGATCATGTCGTTAAATTAATTAGCAAAGCAGGTATTGAGTGTCACCACCTCGCCCCTGCGGATAAACATAAATTACTAGGACCATCACAAAAATGGGGCTCTTACTACGAAACAAACCCTCAAGTTGTTTTCGTTTCACTCGCCTGCGTAATGGACGTAGTGAATAAGTCACCACATTTTAAGCAGATGTTTGAGCAACTCGCACCCAAAATTGCACTGACTACTAGCAAGCTTAAAAGGTCATTAAAATGAATGAATTGATACTACAACTTTCAAATATCCCCCAAGGGCTTGAACATCAGGTTGCCATTGAAACATCGGATACCAGTATTACTTATGCTGACTTAGCAGTGCGAGTAAAAACATTATCCCTATGGTTGCAAGAGCAACAAGCCGACTCAGTTGCTTTGCATGCAGCCAATTCCATTGATTGGATCGTGGTTGATTTGGCATGCCAAATGACACAGGTCATTTTTACACCTATTCCATTATTTTTCACTCAAATCCAATATGACCAATTGCTCTTTTCGGTAAAGCCAAACATTCTTTTCAGTCAACAAAAAATCAAATTTGGTGAAGCATGTGAATGTAAATACGTCGCGCTTAGTACTTACAAGCTGGTGCAAGAAACTCAATTAAAGGCACCCAATGGAACGGCCAAAATCACTTATACATCTGGCTCAACGGGCACACCCAAAGGGGTCTGTTTAAGCATTAAAAATCAATTGGCAGTGGCTAATACACTGGTCGCCAGTATTGGTTTACAGAGTCCTCGGCATTTGTGTTTGTTACCCTTGCCAACCCTACTTGAAAACATCGCAGGCGTGTATTGCCCAATGTTAGCCTCTGGCACTGTGGTGCTAGCGAGTGATGCAGATCGTGGATTTGAAGGTAGCCGATTAGTTAACCCTCATGCGCTGTTAAGTTGCATCAGTAAAACTCAGCCAAACAGTTTGATTTTGGTACCCGAATTACTTCAGGTATTGGTAATGGCGACCAAAAATAACTGGCAACCACCAGCTTCACTTAAATTTATTGCTGTGGGTGGTAGCCGAGTGTCAGCTTCAATGTTGGCAGACGCCAGAAGTATAGGCTTACCTGTTTATCAAGGTTATGGTTTATCGGAATGCAGTTCTGTTGTCTCTATCAATACGCCCCATAACAATGACGTTTTAAGTGCAGGAACAGTATTGGAGCACTTAAAAGTAGAAGTCATTAATGACGAATTAGTCATAACCGGCAATACCTTTTTAGGGTATTTGGAGGACGCTAACTCTTGGTACAAAACTCAGGTTTTTACTGGGGATATCGCCAAGTTCGAAAACAATAAAATTTACATTCAAGGTCGGATTAAAAACACCCTCATCAATTCTTTTGGGCGGAATATTTCTCCTGAGTGGATTGAATCTGAATTGCAAGCGACAGGCTTATTTTTGCAGTCTGTCGTGCTAGGTGATAGTAGACCTTTTTGTATGGCGATTTTAGTGCCCATATCAGAGCAAATTACCGAAGCTGTTATACAAGACGCTATCAATAAAATGAATAACCAGTTACCCGATTATGCACAAATTAAGGCAAATATAATACTGACTCAAGCCATGGGATTTGAAGACGGATTGTATACCGCCAACATGCGTCCAAGACGTGAACAAATTAATCAACATTACCAAGCAAAAATTGCTGCGATTTACGCTAATCACAGCAAATTTGTAGTGGTGAAAGAAGGAAAAAATACCATGAGCTTATATCAAAGACTTTTAAACGAAACGACCACTGAACGTGATTATTTGTTGTCGTCTCCAATCATTCATCGCTGCTTTTCTGGGGATATTGAAACTGCTGACTATGTGGCATTTTTAAGTCAAGCGTATCATCACGTTAAACATACCGTGCCATTGTTAATGTCGGTGGGCAGTCGTTTACCTGAAAGCAAAGAATGGTTACGTGAAGCAGTGGCTGAATATATTGAAGAAGAATTAGGTCATCAAGAATGGGTACTAAACGACATTGCAAGCTGTGGTTACGACAAAGAGGAGGTGCGCGCAACTCCGCCTTCAATGGCCACTGAGTTGATGGTTGCATACGCCTATGACATGGTTAATAGAGTCAACCCTCTTGGGTTTTTCGGGATGGTACACGTATTGGAGGGTACAAGTATTGCGATGGCCGATAACGCAGCCAGCAATATTAAAGAGGCTTTAGGTTTACCTATAAAAGCGTTCAGCTACTTGGTATCTCACGGTTCATTAGATATCGAACATGTTAAGTTTTTTGAAACCTTGATGGACAAAATCGATTGTCCAAAAGAGCAAGCACTCATTATTCAAAGTACCAAACGGTTTTACGTGTTGTACGGCAACATCTTTAGAAGCCTAGAAGTGTCGTCTAGCCAAATGCAGGCAGCATAACTTTGGAACCTTTAAATAATACTAAGACTTGCTTAGTCACTGGTGCATCAGGTGGTATCGGCGGTGCGATTGCCAAAATTCTATGTGAAAATGGCTACAAAGTTTTTATCCAGGGGCGTAATCGGGAGAAACTTGCACAGCTTCAACTCACAATGCTCGGAAACTGTGAAATTTTGATGGGTGATTTAAACAAATCAGAAGATCGTGCGCAGATCCTTGACCTCGCTTTTGCCAATCAACCTATCGATGTATTGGTTAATGCAGCAGGTTTATCTAGTTTTGTGGCATTTGAAGCGTCTAAACCAGAATTAATCAATGATTTGATGCAGACCAACTTGATAACACCCATGTTGTTTACTCAGGCGTTTCTGGCCAAGTCTGCGTTGAGCGCTGAGCATCACTTTGATCAAAGGCTAATTAACGTTATTCAGGTTGGTTCGGCCTTTGGTTATATTGGTTATCCTGGTTTTAGTAGCTATTGTGCTTCGAAGTTCGGTTTGCGTGGATTTACTGAGACCCTTGCTCGTGAATATGCTGATACCGGTATGCGTTTTGGATATTTTGCGCCCCGTGCAACGAATACGAATATAAACCCTGCCAATGTTGACGACATGAATACAGCCCTCGGTAACACAGTAGATAGTGTTGATAGCGTCGCTAAAGCCTTCATGATTTTTCTAAACAGTAAGAAACGAGAGCAAGTAGTCGGTTGGCCTGAAAAACTGTTTGCTCGAATAAACGGATGTATTCCTAAATTAGTCGACAACGCCATCCAGTCTAAATTGTTAATTATTAAACGTTATTTAAAACAGTCATCACAAACATGATTGTGTGTTTTACTTTAAAGAGGATATTCCTATGACATTTACTCAAGCATTGATCAAATTTGGGAGAGGAGTTTTATTGACTGCATCTTCGTTAGCGGCCACATCTTTTAATACCTTTGCCGCAGAAAATTTTAATACGCAACTACTTAACCTTCAACAACACTGGGTACAAGTCAATTATCAACTTGTTGATGATGCTCAAGAAAATGGATTCGAAAACCTGGTTAAACAAGCCCAAGATTTAGTCGCAGCGAATCCCGATAATGCGAACGGACTAGTCTGGTTGGGTATTATAGAGTCTAGCTATGCTGGGGCGAAAGGCGGCATAGGTGCTTTATCTTTAGTCAAAAAGGCGAAAAAAGCCTTTGAAGAATCGATGAAAATTGACGATTCGGCCCTTAATGGTTCCGCTTATACCAGTCTAGGCACGCTTTATCACAAAGTACCTGGTTGGCCACTTGGTTTCGGTGATGACGGTACTGCCAAAAAAATGCTAGAAAAAGCGATGTTAATCAATCCAAATGGTATTGATTCAAACTACTTTTATGGTGAGTTTTTATTTGATGAAAAAGAATATACAAAAGCAAAGGAACACTTAATGCTGGCTCTTCAAGCACCAGCACGGCAAGAAAGACCCTTAGCAGATAAATTTAGGCGTGTTGAAATTAATCAATTAATGGTCAAAGTTGATAAAAAAATCAACAGAAATTAAGACTTAAATAGGCGGTTGTAGTGACCACTACAACCGCCTATTGTCAAAGAGTACTTCGTTAAATATCACAAGAACAAAAGCGACTGCGTTGGAATGCACATCCATTATGTTTTTATACATAGCCGCCGATACATCATTGTCCTTCCAAGACAATCATCTTAATTTTTTTGTTGGTAAACTTGCTATTATTGAGACAAACGATAAATGAGTATCGCCGTTTTTCGCATGTTTTTTATAAAACTCGACATATCCGCTACTTCATCTTTAGTGTGGCCACCATTGCCCATTAAGCCTAAACCATCGAGTGACATATCAACATGAGATGCGGCAAAAGAGATATCGGCTGCACCCGCGTTACGTGGATTTACCGCAGTGATTTTTCCATAACCCAAATCCTCACTTACTTGGCTATATAATGCTAATAACTCATTATTTTTAGATGTTTGTGCCATTGGCGGATAACCGGATTGAAACTTTAAAACGGCTGAAGTGTGTCGTAGGTTTTGCGAGACAATAGTTTGCATCACTACTTTAGCCCGTTCCAGTTGCTCCGGGCTTGCAGCACGTATCCCACCCTTTACCTGTGTCTCTTTTGCAATGACATTGGTTTTACCAAATGCGCTATAATTGGATTTGTCGTCTTGCTGGGTAACTCTAGTTCCTCCGGCTATCACACCTGGGTTAAAGGACAGCAACTTTTCATGCTGAAGCTGAACACGAAATTCATTCAGAATACGTGCCGTTTCAAAAATCGCACCGTCGCCGTTTTCCTCTGTAAAAATTTGCGACGAATGGGCAGGTTTGCCTTTCACAGTCAGTGACCAATTAACCGAACCACGACGCGAGGTTACTGCAGTGGTAATGTTGCTGTCTCCATCTTCAAATCCCAAAGCAATATCAGCCCAAATCGCTGCGTCAATGATGGCTTTTTTTGACAGCGATAACGGTTTGCCACTTGATTCTTCATCACCCGTCATGACCACTTTAATGTTTGATTGTTGCAACAAACCTTGCTTTTGTAGTGCTTGCAAAGCCGCTAACATGATCACATCGCCGCCTTTCATGTCAGTAATTCCCGGTCCAGCCAAACGTTCGTTAGCAAGTTCAGTGATTGTTTGGAAATTATCATCCTTAGCAAATACTGTATCTAAATGCCCTATTAACAAAATTTTTGCAGCATCTGGATGACTGGTTGATTCATAAGTCGCAATCAAATGTCCGGCTCGGCCGAATGCATTGCCATCCAGCCACTGAGTAGTAAAGCCTAAAGCATCGTATTTTTGTTTCAGTAGCATTCCTACTTGTTTAACCCCGGCGAAATTCATGGTGCCGCTATTAATGTTGACCAGCTGTTTAAGTAAAGCCGTTGACTCGTCGAGTTGGGTATCAATATGTTGGACTATTTTCTGTTCTACGTCCTGATTGGCAGCAACATATGTAGAGCATAAACTACATAAAAGAAGTAATAGTGAGGGTTTGTGCAACATATTAAATGTTCTCGGTCTGAAATATTTAAACAAAATATTACGCTAGCTAGCGCCAATATGCATCCCCATGTATGTATCATTGGCATTCATTTCTTTTTAGTCAGTGGTATGTTGAATGAAGCGTTAGTTTTGCTTTTTCATTAGTTGCTTTATTAAAGCTGCTAATGAGTCGCAAGAGCAGGGCGCTCCCTTTATATTTATTCTACTTTTGCACCTGATATTTTTGTCTAACAATCATTACAATAAACTAGATGCCGTTTTTTTATCTGGAAGACTTATGTGTTTTTCGTACCAACAAAGTAATAAAACCGTTACCGCCAACGGTGTTGTATTTCACTATTCCCTTGACGGTGAAATCTCTAATCCGGTATTGGCTCTGGTGAATATGGCCAGTGTTAATTTAACCGCTTGGGAGCCTGTATTGCCGACTCTGTTAAAGTCATATCGTATTTTACGTTTTGATATTCGCGGAACCGGCAAAAGTGCTTGGGGTAAAGACGATGAGTTTACTTTCTCTCAGTATGCAGACGATCTAGCCGCTATTATGGATGTTTTACAGATACACAAAGCGTTTGTACTGGGGGTCGCTTATGGTGCTAGAACCGCAGCTCAGTTTGCATTGCGTCATGAAGAAAAGTTGACTGCCTTAGGTTTATTTGACGTGGCGTTAACACCCCCAGTAGAGCAATCAGAGCAAAAGGCTTTGGCAGCACAAGCCAGACAATTATTAGCCGCAGCAGGTGATCCTGAGATTGTGCCTAAGAAATCATGGCGATTTTATGAAAATAGAGACGCTGCGTTTAATGCTCATACGGCTCATCAACATGAACCAGATACGTCTGAAATGTTAGGCAATATTAAGGTGCCGGTACTTGTGGCATGCGGTCGCCAAGACATGAATTTGCCTGAAGCGCGACGCATCGCTAATGCTATTCCTAGTGGCTGGTTTGAACTGATGGAGATGACAGGACATGGTTCACCTTTTTATCGGCCTGAGCTTTTTGCCAACATTGTGAATAACTTTAAGAAGGAATTAATGCTTTGATTTTTTGGTCTGCCTTTATGTGATGTTCTCGATGTTAGTGGGTAGTTAACTGCTTGACCCTGAAACAAACAGATGAGATGTAATCTCCTTTGTCTAAGATTAATAGTGGTCAATCTTTCACCTCTTTAAACATATATCTAAAGTATTGGAACATTTTACCGTTTCACTTCAGGCTCACCAAATACCTTACTGATAACACAATTCCGACCTTTATCTTTACCTTTATAAAGTGCAGCATCAGCATCTCGGATAAGCTTTTCAATACTATCTATTGTATTACCATGAGCACTCACTATGCCTAAGGTTAAAGTGACTGGCTCCGGTTTTTGTGACCCATATGGAATATTCAGGTCTGTAATTTTTTTTCGTATGTTTTCTGCAACTCTTCGTGCACCATCAATATCAGTGTCGGGTAATATTAAAACAAACTCTTCCCCGCCAAATCGCCCAACAACATCCATTGGCCGTTCACAACAATCATCTATTAACCTCGCTATATCTTTAAGGCAGTTATCTCCCGCCTGATGACCATTGCTATCATTATATAACTTAAAATAATCAACATCAGCCATGATAAACGATAGCCAGGTGCCTGAACGTTTCGCCCTACCTACTTCTAGCAACAGCCTCGCTTCAATGGCTCGGCGGTTTAATATGTTAGTTAGGTAGTCTATATTTGATTGTTTCTCCAGTTTGACTAACAAGGTTCTAGAAATTGAAGCATATCTCGATACTACCCAAGTCGATATTAGGCAGAGGTAAGTGAGCACAATATAATCACCAAATAAAACCAAATTTGGGTCTTTCGGGTTTTCAGGCACATAACCGTAGACACTCAGAACAAAAACACCTGCTAGAATTAAACAGGTCAGTCCAAGAGATATACATGCCGCCCGCGTATTGACAAGTAATACAGTCATAATGGGAACGATCGGCGCGAGCAATATAACCGGCGCACCAAACCCACCCGTATAAACGCTGGAAAAGGCTAGGCCTAAGAGCGACATAATTACTAGTATCCAGGCTGCTATATCAATCGAGCCATTACGTCTAATATAGATAGCATTAGTCAGTCCTGTTATAACCACAAATAATGCTGGAAGAGGTGGAGAATCGTACCCTAAAAATATCATTTTCATCGCCATTAAACTGGCGACCAGAATAGTGATGATAAGATTTGTAGCCTGAACTAAACTTCGCCGACCTAAGGGCACTAAAGCATCTAATTCATCTAATTCATTTTTCACAGGTCACAGCCTTTCGATCTAGACTCCGTTAACCCATAAAAACTCAACATAGTTTTGTTATTCACTTTTTATTCACTGTTAATTCGCCTTTTAGAATGAGTTGGTTGTAAAGCAAGTTCACACTACAAAAAATCACAGTTGTTTACTAGAAATACACTCCAAACTTGGAGTGTTAGGCTTTATGGTGTTGAACAGTTATCAATATACAACAATCCTTAAAATGGGACTCTATTGGCTATAGGTAAGAAATAATTACAAAAACAAAAAACAATCTAAGCGATGCTAACCATGAATACAGTATCCGAAAGAATAAATCAAAAGCATTGGCTTTGTCAGTCAATTTTTGATCTTAAGTGGCTGGGACATACATAATGTTGCCACAACTCAACTAGTCTCGTCATGCTCACTTTTGCAATGTATTGTTTTAACTAAATTTATTCACTATGGTTATCTTTTAAAGGGTGTTTAAATATGAAGTGCTCTTCTAATTTGATTAGCACATTCGGCTAATACAATCGCGCCAGCAGTAGATACATTCAAAGAGTTACCCATGCCAAACATCGGAATATGTATGTGTTGATGGCTTAGTTTTAATGTGGGCTCACTCACACCTTTACGTTCATTACCAAACACTAACACGCAGCGCTCTGGGTAGGCAACATCACTATAATCAACCGACTCGTGACATAGCTCAACACTGTAAACGGCATATCCCTCGTCCAATAATGTTTGCAAGCTTGAAGTGGTGCTATCACTGTATTCAACGCAAACCCATTTCGCTTCATTTCTAGAGGCTTTATTTAACTTTTTATCTGAAATGGTTAGCTCGCCGCAGACAATGACTTTCTCGATAGCAAACGCGTCAGCCAAGCGAATAAATGCTCCGATATTGTGACTGTTAGTGACGTTGTCTAATACCACTACTAAAGGAATCTTTGGCTTAGATGGGTATTCATCACGAAGGGGTTTGTTTTTTCGAAGGTCTTCTTTGGTGAGTTGTATTTTTTGGGGCACAGTTTTTCTCTCTTTATTAAATATTTATGCGCTGCGCGCACGGCATCTCGATAACTGCTCCTGCGTTGTTCTACCTTCCGCCATCCTTGGCGGTCGCATGCCTTTTTCAAACGAATCCCTTCGTTCAACTTACTTTTTGCTACAGCCAAAAAAGTAGGCAAAAAAGTAGGCAAAAAAGGCCGCTCGATGACAATTGCTCTTCATTCAATTATTAGGGGATGTTAGCAGGTCGGCTTCAGATGTCCCGACATCGCAAGCCTCAATTTGCATCCATGCAAATTGACCTATTACCCTCCCTAATAACTG
>Ga0307492_10000865_pt1 | contig 12742 bp, 11 predicted proteins | sample SI3LmetaG_FD_202365 | JGI IMG/M metagenome (GOLD analysis project Ga0307492, IMG submission 202365) | Sea-ice brine microbial communities from Beaufort Sea near Barrow, Alaska, United States - SI3L | ecosystem: Environmental > Aquatic > Marine > Coastal | place: USA: Alaska | collected 2017-05-06
CAGCAGTAAAGGTTAGTCAGGCTGTTTGCACGCCGTTAGCGCTGAGGTTGTTGATTGGTTGGCTGGTTGGTTGTTGATTGACCAACAAAAAATCCACAGCGGGCCTTGATAAGTTTCACTTATCACCTGATTTGCCCTTTTGATTTGTGTAATGGCCTATGCTTGACCGATGATTGGGGTCACCCCAAAAGACAGAACTGAGGTCTGTTGCAATCCATATGCTGGCCCTGAAGCCAACAGGTTTGGCGATTTCAACAGCAGTTGTGGCGATTTCAACAACAGTTGTGGCGATTTCAACAACAGGTTTGGCGATTTCAACAGCAGTTGTGGCGATATCAACAGCAGGTTTGGCGATTTCAACAACAGTTGTGGCGATCTCAACAACAGGTTTGGCGATTTCAACAACAGTTGTGGCGATCTCAACAACAGTTGTGGCGATTTCAACAACAGGTGTCGGCGCAAGTAAGGTATTGCCGCGGTAATACCCTCCTGTGATGCTCTCAATATGACTGACAGGGTAATAATAATAAAATAGGCATATTTAGTCAGTTGATCCCACACATTGTGGCGTTGGCTAGGCTTGATCGCGCAACAAATGGTTGCGCAGCCTGATAGCTGGGTTGCAAACGAGGATGAAAATAATAATGACAACTTCTGCCACGATCCAAAATTCCATGACCGGTGACAATGCGTTGCCGCTGCGTCCGCCTAGCCAAGTGATGAACCTAGAACGTCTTGGGGCTTTACATCAGAGCCGGCTGAGTTTTATGCGCACTCTAGTGCGACGCATTATGCGTGAGCGCTGGCAGATTGAGCCGGCCCGTCTTGACCTGGATGCTGACGGTTATGGCACCGTGGTGTATGAAGTCAAGGCACCCAACGGCCTATTTAGTTTTGTATTGTTTTCGCACTACCTGGCGCCGGAAAATCGCAACGATCGGGTTATTGCCAATGAGTGGGACCTCACCATGGCGCTAGTGGAAGGGCGGGTCGATGACAGCTACTTAGAACAGCTGCATCAAAATGTACCGTTGCAGGAAGCTGGTCGCGTTGATTCGCGTGTATTTGTCTTGTCACGTGCCAACCGAAGTGCCCGAACATTTGATTATGTTGTCGATCAGCTGGCCCGGGGAGAGCAACCGGATGTCGAGCGAATTACCAAGGTGGGCTACCTGTACCGCACTACCGCGGTCTACGGGAGCGGCAAACTCGGTATGGCCGACTGGGAAAAGGTTTTTAGCAAACACAAAGATTTTGCCCGCCCCTTTGCCGCGGAAATGTTTGTTTGTTTGATGCTGCGGAACTTCAGTTTACTGCAGGCTGAGCATATTGCTCGGCACAAAGCCCCGGACACCTTCCAAACCATGCAACCGGAGATTAAGCGCCATTTCGGTATCGGCAACTCTACCGGGTTGGGCATGGCACCGTTTTTGGTGAATCATCCTGTTTTGATCAGTCAATGGATTGGCATGCGCGAACTGGCACTGGCTCGCATTAGGGTTCTAGGCGGCATCAATAGCCTAGTAAAACAGACACTCAACACCCTGATAGGCCGGTGTGCGCAGCACACCCGAGATACTGCCACCGAGGATGCATGGCAAACCGCCAGCAATTTACAAGTGTTAGTCGACCTGGACGCCCTGCAGAGCTATGTCGCAACTGATTTCGACACCTGGGATGGGCTAATCGCCTGGAGTGAGCAAAATTGCTCCTTACAGGGCCAAGAGATGCTGGTGTCGATCATGTTGGAAATATACCCGGAGCTGGTGGATGATCTGGAGGATTTCCACAATGTCGAGGAATTACTCGACCTGGATCCGATAATGCCCCTGGTACAGCTTAAAGAGGTCATAGAAACGCGCTACAACTGGGCCCTGGCCACTGACTTTAATGCTGAAGGTGCACGTGAAACCTGTTGGTACCGCTCTGAGGAGAAGATGGAGCCGCGCCTCGGCAACAGTGCAGATGAAGAAGCCAAGCAAAAGCAGATGGCAATGGGTGTTGGCTATGCCGTCAGTAAGTGCTACGACGAACTCTGCAGGTATATAACGGAGCATCCGCAGCAGAACACGGCCAGATTTATGGTGGCACGCCCCAAAATGCGCGGTATTGTGCGCCGTATTCAAACTATGAATCGCTGCATCTATGGTGATATTCAGACCAACTTGCTAGATCGAAATGTCCTGCCTATTCACCTACTGCGCTGCAAACTGGCCTTTTTTGGTGTGGGTAAGTTTGACCCGCGTTCACGCCTGTGGGTACGCAACACCATGTTTCAGGGCGCTCCGCTACTTGAGGATATCGGTAAAGCCTTTAACGATGATTGGTTTATGCCCATAGCGCCCAAGCAGGGTAGGCCGTGCTGATGAATATTTCCATGAATGAGTTAAAAGCTGCCTTGCGGCGCTGTTTTGAGGCGTCTCAATACTTTGGCGGAAACTACGAAGATGCCGCCAATATGATCCTGTGGTTGGAGAAGCACGGCCTCAAGGGTTTGGCGGAGCTGGAGCGTTTGCTGCCCTATATCACCGAAGATACCGACAAGCAGCTAAGCAGTATGCTCTATGAAGACAGTGCATCCGCGATAATAGACAGCCATGGTCGCAGTGCACTGAACTGTATTGCGGCATCGGTTGATCTGGCCCACGCTAAAGCACTGATAAACGGCATCGCCACCGTGACGGTACATCATTGTCACAATCGGATGTTTGTGCTTAAGGCCCTGACCGATCGCGGTCGATGCGGCATCAGTGTCGCGGCTTATTGGCAAAATGGCACCCATACGGTAACCGAGCATGTTGCTGCGATAAAGGCCGGTGCACGCTACCCTAGTTACAGTGAAGCGGTAACAAATCTAAGTGCCGGCTCCGACCTGAAGCAAACGCTGACCATTATCTGCAGCTCACGAGTAGATCTGACCGCGTCATTGCAGTTATCCAAGGGTAACCGTAACGCTCGCTATATTAGCCCAGACGACGTAGCCGAAAACAAAGCTCACAGTATTGAGCACGGGATTGAGATCGAGCGAGACCTGTGGGACAGGATCAATCAAATTGGTACTGGAATACTGGTTGAAAATAATGATCAATCCCGTCAAGGAGCCGGGTATTGAAAACGCATCGCTGTCGGTTGGGGTTTTGAAGCTTTGAAGCTTTGAAGCTTTGGAGTTTTAGAGTTTTAGAGTTTTGGAGTTTTGGAGTTTTGGAGTTTTGGAGTTTTGGAGTTTTGGAGTTTTAGAGTGCAATTAGGGCCTTATGAGACTGCAATCGATTGCATTGTGTCTGTTTCAGAAGATAAGAGGAGGCTTAGAAGGCAATATTGAAATGCACCGATATAGATCATATTGACAATAAATTGCGCTTTGTACTCTATTCTTACACTGATATTGGTGCATTAATCCCGTTCTTGACTTAAAGCCCCTTGAAAGTGTATTGACACCCCTGTGCAAGTTTGATGTAATCGGTTGCGTCTTTTGGTGTGAACAATATAACATCCAGGATTCGACCTAACATCCATTTGGAGCACAGTATGATTAAAAATAATAAAAGACTTGCCGCTAAACTGGGGGCTTCCCTCCTTGCAGTATCCTTGAGCTGTAGTGCGTTTGCAGTATCAATTGTCTCCTTCAACGGCCCAGCTGGCGAAGCGTATATTGGTAAGTTCATTAGCGGTATCAAAGATACTGCGGCATTGAAGGGTTTTGAAATCGATGTTTATGAAAACCAATTCAGCCAGGCTGAGCAAGATCAGCAAGTACAGCAAGTTCTTGCTGCAGGCGTTCTGCCTGACGTATTTATTTGGTGGCCTTCTGATGCCGTAGCCGGTTTAGGTTCATTGCGTGCACTGCATAAAACGGGTGTTCCGGTTCTGAAAATCAACCAGTTACCAAACGAGCAAGACAAGAAGTACATATTCGGCTTTGCCGGTCCTGATGACCGTCTACGTGCCCGTAATGCTGGCCTGATGATGGTTGAAGCGGCTAAAGCAGCTAAAGCTGCAGGCAAAACAAGCTTCAACGTAGTTGCAGTAACCTATCCGCAAAGCTACGGCGGCTACGGTCTGTCCATTAATGCATTTAACGATGCCATTGCTGGATCTGATCTGACGCTGATCGGCGAAGTTGATGAAGGTTTCGGTCAGGCAAACGGCTATAAAGGCGCTGCTAAAGTTATCGCTAAATTGCGTAACGAAGGTATCGACTACGTATACGGCATGGATGATGCGATTTTAACAGGTGCTTTGAAAGCATTTGAAGAAGCCGGTTATGAAATGGGCGAAGACGTAATTGCTGTTGGTACTGTTTGTAACGGTGACCGTCAGTTAATTGAAGAAGGTAAGCAATACGGTACTACTCTTCAGTCTCCACTGCATGAAGGCCAGTTGGCAATCAAAATGGTTGAAGAATATATGGCTAATGGCGAGTTAGAGAACTACTTGAACTTCACGCCAAACCCATCTGTTACTGCTGCCAACATGGATACCGTTGCTCTGAAAGGATATGACGGCAAAGCTTACACAATTGAAGAGTTATGTTCAGGTGCCTGGACTAACTAAGTTCGCTTCATAAAGCTTAAATCTAATGAGTCGACCGCAAGGTCGGCTTTTGCCAAAAAATAAAAATACTGTTGGTTATGCCTATGTCAGCCTGGCTTGAACTTAGAAATATCAAAAGAAGTTTTGGTTCCATACACGCCCTTAAAGGTGTTGATTTGACTGTCGATCACGGTGAAGTGATTGGCCTAGTTGGAGAAAATGGTGCCGGTAAATCGACACTTATGAAGATCATGAGTGGCTTTGATAGTGAGTTTAGTGGCGAAATCCTCGTGAACGGAGAAGAGGTTAAGTTAAGTTCTCCGGCGAAGGCGCGTTCACTGGGTATCGCTATTGCGCAACAAGAGCTCAGTTTAATCCCAACGCTAAGCGTTGCTGAAAATATTTTCCTAGGTGGAGACCACGGTCCAGTGGTTGCCTCTCTGTCAAAGTTGGCAGCGCTGGCATTGCCTAATTTAATTGAGGTCGGTCTCGACTATATATCTCCTACCACATTGGTCAGTCGCTTATCAGTGGGTGAACGTCACCTCGTAGAGGTAGCGCGATTAATTGCCCATAAGCCGCAATTGCTCATACTCGATGAGCCTACTGCTGCGCTCGGTGAGGCAGACAGTCAACGAATATTAACGATGGTAAATCGCCTTCGGTCCCAGGGTAAGTCAATCATATATGTATCTCATCGGATGAATGAGGTGTTTGAAATTACAACTCGGTGCACAGTGCTGAGAGATGGCCGCAGCGAAGCAACAGTCCCAACTGCTGAATTGGATACAAAGAAATTGGTCGCTTTAATGCTCGGACGTGAGCTCGGCGACATGTTTCCGGAACGTAAGTTTCAAAAAGAGCTTGATGTTAAATTTTCGGTCAAAAACATTTGGCCTGACCGTGTTTTAGCCCCCGTTAGCTTCGATATTAAAGCGGGTGAGATCTTGGGTTTAGCAGGTCAGCTTGGCAGTGGCGCGGGTGAGATATTATCGGCCATGGCCGGGAATACGCCAGTGCGACGGGGCAGTATTGTTGAAACGGCCACGAATGAGGAGTTTCTGCCCAAGTCGCCGAAGCAGGCAATTGAACATGGTATTGGCTACTGCTCACCCGATCGAAAGCACGATGGTCTATTTCTGGGTCGTCCCATTATTGAAAACCTAACTGCACCAAATATAAAGCGAATTAGCAGCCGGGGTATCTTAAGTAAAATTAAAGAAAGTGCCTTAGCCTTAGAAATCGCCAAGGCGTTCACTATTGATGTTAGTCGGCTTGAGCAAGAAGCGTCTGTTCTCAGTGGTGGCAATCAACAGAAAGTGGCCCTCGGTAAATGGTTATCCATTAACCCTGAGCTGATACTGATTGATGAGCCAACACGTGGTGTTGATGTAGGTGCCCGCGCTGAAATCTACGCCAAGTTGCGCGAGCTAGCAGATCAGGGTGCAGCCATCGTTATCGCCTCAACCGACCTATTGGAAATAACCCATTTGTCTGACCGAGTGCTGACTTTCTATAAGGGAGCCGTGGCGCAAGAGTTGTTTGGCGAAGAGATTACGTCCGATCGAATATTACATAACATCACGAACCCAGATCCAAGCGATCTTAAATTGGAGGTTGCATCGTGACTACAAATACTCTGTCTAATACGGCTAGCAATAGCGGCATTCAAGCCAAAAGTTTTTTGCAAAAATACGGTATAGCGGTGTTTTTGGGGATTCTAACGATCGTTTTCGTCTATTACGCCATTACCACGCAAAACTATCTGACCTGGTTTAACTTCAAAACCATTATCAGGGATGCAGCCTTAGTTGGCATCATGGCGATTGGTCTTACCTTTGTGACGATCTCGGGCAACTTTTTCCTGCTGTCCATGAAGGAAACGGCCGCCCTGTGTATTATTGCCTTTGCAATGTGCATGTCTAACGACTACGGCTTCTTCTTATCGCTGATGGCGGCTGTTTTAGTTGCGGTGGTCTCAGGTTCCATACAGGGTTTTTTGATCGGCTTGGGTGGTAATCCAATCGTGGTGACCCTAGGTGCGGCGGGTATTCTGTATGGCTTGGCCGCTTGGTGGAGTGATAACCTGGTTATCTCGTTCCGGCGCCCGAATGATGCCGAGTGGCTGGGTACCGGTTCGGTATATGGTATACCCAACATCACCATTGCCTTTGTTCTGATCGCCTGCCTTGCCGAATGGGTATTGCGTAAAACCAACTTCGGTCGACAGGTATATCTGATCGGGGCGAGTCGTGCTGCGGGTCGTGCGACCGGCCACGAAAACCTAATGATGGCCATTAAGGTCTGTGTTATCGCATCGGTCTGTTGTGCCTTTGTCGCGGTCGCCTTTTCGGCCCAGATGTCGAGCGCTCAAGCTAACTACTTTTCGTCGTCTTTTGGCTCCAGTGGTGACTTTACCATTCTGGTCATTGCCACGGTCATGGTTGGGGGTAACTCAATTGTGGGCGGCTTTGGCTCGACCTTGCGGACCAGCCTGGGTGCTATCTTCATTTCGTCAATTGACAATTTAATGGTACTTCAGGGCTTTAACAGTGGTCCTCGTGTGCTATCAGTTGGTCTGATGATTGTTTTTAGTATCATAATTTTCGCCTATATTCGCCGCGGCTCTCGCTCTGAAGGATAATGATAAATGAATATTAAAAAAATATTTTCCAAAGACCCTGATTTAGCCTTTGCGGTGATTCTCTCGGTACTGGTGTTTTCGATATTTGCGTTCTCTAATCCGCTGTTCTTTACGCTTAACACTGGCTTCGCCATTATGGAGCGTTTCGCAGTACTCGGATTGGTCGGCCTAGCCCTGACTCTGTGCATTATCGCAGGCGAGATTGACTTATCGATTGGTTCAAATGCTGCTTTGGCAGCGGTTATTGTGGTTCGATTTGCGGACGATCTCGGTGCACCCACTTCGATTATGCTCGGTGTCGTCTGTGCAACGTTGATTGGTGCCACTCAGGGCTACTTAATTGCTTACCTTAAAGTCAGAGCCATTGTATTAACGGTGGGTACCTTGATGTTATTGCGCGGTGTGTCGTTATTTGCTGCCGACGAACGAACGGTCATGCTAACGGACTTTACCGTAACCGACTTTATTCAAACCAAAATGGGTGTGTTTTTCTCGCCCGCGTCAATTCTGGTCATTGTGCTCTGTGTTGTCGTTGGCCTGTTCATGCGCTACACCAAATACGGTCGCGAAATCTACGCTATTGGCGGTGCCCGCAAAGAAGCCGTTGCATCCGGTGTCAGCCTGAATCGACCGATGATCCTGGTCTTCGCCTTGTCTGGCTTCTGTGCCGGCGTCGGCGGTGCGATCATTGGTCTGCGCTCTGGTACCGCACAACCCCTAGCGCTGCAGTATCTCTTGCTGGCCGCAACGGTGGCCGCCTTTATCGGTGGTGTGAGTATTCTGGGCGGCAAAGGTGGTGTGGTCGGTGCAATAGTCGGCACCTTGACGGTTAACTTTCTCAATACGGGATTGGTATTTAACATAACACCTGCCTACGTAGTGCAAATATATCTAGGAATACTGCTACTCACCGTCATCTTGTTTCAGACCATGTCTGTGATGTACGAGGATAAATTGCAAAGGCGTCTGGTACTCTTTGATACCGACGAGTTACGAAGAAAGCTGACCGCCAGTTTAACCAAACAATAAAAAATTTACCTAATAAGGAATACCATCATGTCTCAACGATTAGCTGGAAAGAATGTATTGATTACTGGCGCAGCTCAAGGCATGGGTGCCGCCGTAGCTGAAGAATATGCAAGCCATGGTGCAAAGGTTTGTGTGGCAGATTTGAATCTTGAAGGTTGTCAGGCTGTTGTTAAGCGTATTCAAGCCGCTGGCGGCGAAGCCATAGCGGTTAAATTGGATGTCACCAATCGTGAGCAAATGGCGGCTGCTGTTAAAGCGACCGTTGATGCCTTTGGTAGCCTCAATGTTATGCTGAGCAATGCCGGTATGAATAAGCCGATGATGTTCCTGGATATCACCGAGGAAAATTGGAACCAGATCATGAAGGTCAATGCCTGGGGTGTTCTGGTCGGTATGCAAGAAGCCGGCAAGCAGATGATTGCTCAGGGTAAAGAAAATGGGCCATACAAAATAATTAACGTTGGCTCAATCTTGTCGCGCCAAGCCTTTGATGATGTTGTGCCTTATTCGTGTTCTAAGCATGCGGTTCTAGCCATGATCAATGGCGGCGCCAAAGCCCTGGTAGACCATAACATCACCGTAAACGGCTATGGCCCGGGTGTTGTTCGAACTGAGATGTGGGAACAGCTCGATAAAGACCTGGTCGCTATCGGTAAGTTTGAAAAAGAAGGCGATTCCATGGATGATCTGGCCAAAAACTTGATTTTGATGAAGCGCTATTCTTATCCTAAAGATGTTGTTGGTACCGCAGTATTCCTGGCAGCCCCAGATTCTGATTATATGACCGGTCAGCTGTTGATGATCGACGGCGGCATGGTTATTCAATAACAACTATAGGGTTAGACACATGGCTATTATAACTCCAAGTGATAATGGAATTATCACGAACCCTGATCTGGACCCGCGCTGGGATTGGGAACGACCGATCCCGTCTCCGGGCCGGATGAATGTCGATTTTGAAGAACGTGTTGATTTCAGTCGATTGCATCGCTACCGGGTCGCACGAGCACGTACCGCGCTGCAAGAGTCCGATCTGGGCGCAATGTTGTGCTTCGACAATAACAATATTCGTTACCTCACCAGTAGTGTCATTGGTGAGTGGTCGCGCGATAAGTTTGCTCGATATGCTCTGTTTACCGGTAACTCAGATCCGTACCTGTGGGACTTCGGTAGCGCCGCAGCGCACCATCGCCTGCACAACCCTTGGTTCGAACCGGACCATTGGCGCGCCGGTATGTTAGGTCTGCGCGGTTCTGTCGGTGAAGAAGCCGGGTTGTTCGCCAACGCAGCCAAAGAAATTGCGGATATGTTACGCCAAGAAGGTGTTTTTGATATGCCTATTGGTGTCGACGTTTGTGAACCGCCGATGCTTTTTGCTCTCCAAAAGGAAGGCCTTGATGTGCGTGACGTTCAGCAGGTAATGCTGAATGCCCGGCAGATTAAAAGCATGGATGAAATCATCCTGTTGAACCAGTCCGCTTCTATGGTCGATGGTGCCTATCATTTAATTGCCGAGGAGCTTAAGCCTGGCAAACGTGAAAACGAAATGGTCGCACTCGCCAATAAGTTTTTGTATGACAACGGTTCAGACGATGTTGAAGCGATTAATGCGGTGTCGGGTGAGCGTTGTTCACCCCATCCCCATAATTTCACCGATCGGATGTATCGCCCAGGCGATCAAGCGTTCTTTGATATTATTCAGTCGTACATGGGTTATCGAACCTGTTATTACCGCACATTGAATGTCGGTAGTAAAACTCAGGCGCAAGTGGATGCCTACGCCAAAGCGCGTGAGTGGATCGACAATGCCATTGCCCTAGTAAGACCGGGTATGACGACCGATAAGATTGCGGCCGTTTGGCCCCGGGCACAGGCCTTCGGCTTCGACTCTGAAATGGAAGCCTTTGGCCTTCAGTTTGGTCACGGCCTTGGTTTGGCGTTACATGAACGGCCGATCATCAGTCGATTGGTGTCCTTCGAGAATCCGTTTGAATTGAAGGAAGGCATGGTTTTCGCACTTGAAACCTATTGTCCTGCCGCCGATGGCAATGGCGCTGCTCGAATTGAGGAAGAAATCGTTGTAACCGCAACCGGTTGCCGAGTTATTACTCTGTTCCCTGCTCAAGATCTGTTTGTCGCCAACGCTTATTAATTAACAGCCATCATTCGAGTTGAAAATCTTGTCAGCGATGTAATTGTCGCTGGCATGATTGAGGAAACGTTATGCCTACTTATACCTACGAATCAGTAGAAACCGGTGAGCGCTTTGACTTCACCCAAAAAATGGATGAGCCACGCTATACCAGTCATCCAGAGTCTGGCGAAGAAATGGTGCGAGTTATCGTCGCCGGGGTTTCGATCAGATATAACGGCATTCGGTCGCATGTAAACGTCAATAAAAAGCTGCCTGCGGCCACCGCCTGCGGTTGTGCTTCGAATGTCGCCTTAGCCAAACAAATGTTCCAAAACACCAGAGAAACACCTGCCTATGGTTCTGTTTCAAGTCGGCGAACTGTAACGGGTGGAGTGACTGCCAGCCCTAAATTGAGCGGTGGCAAGAGTCACAGCCACAGTCACGGCAGTAGTTGTAACCATAAGCACTAAATAATATAGAGAATCTAAAATGGCAACTTTAACTAAAAAAGATACGCCACGTTTGCTGCAAGCGTATCGACAGATGGTCACCATCCGAGAATTTGAAAATAACGCTAACGATCTGTATCTGGGCGCGAAAATGCCCGGTTTGACCCACATGTACAGTGGTCAAGAAGCCGTTGCAGTCGGTATTTGTGAAGCGCTGAAAACCACCGATTATATTACCAGTACGCACCGCGGCCACGGTCATTGTGTAGCCAAAGGCGCAGATCTAAAACTCATGTTCTGTGAGTTACTGGGTAAGGAAGAGGGCTACTGCAGAGGCAAGGGCGGTTCAATGCACATTGCCGATCAGAGCATGGGCAACCTAGGTGCCAATGCCATTGTCGGTGGCAGTGCGGGCATTGCAACCGGTGCCGCGTTGACCTCGAAAATGCTCGGTAAGGATGACGTCACGGTTTGTTTCTTTGGCGATGGCGCGCTTGGTCAAGGCGTACTGTATGAAGTTATGAACATGGCCGCATTATGGAACCTGCCAGTTATCTATGCCTGTGAAAACAATTTGTATGGTGAATATACCCATGTCGATGAAATGGCGGCTGGCACGATAACGGCTAGAGCTGAGGCCTTTGGTATTGAGGCCCATCGGGTCGACGGTCAAGATTTTGTCGCGGTTAACGAACTGTCTGAAAAGTTAGTCGAGCGTGCGCGTAACGGTGAAGGCCCATTCTTTATGGAATTGTCCACCTACCGCTATCACGGTCACCATGTCGGCGATATCAACCGTGCCTACTACCGTACCAAAGAAGAAGAGCAGCATTGGAAAGAAGATCGTGATCCCATCAGCATCTTAAGCAAGTTGCTCGTGGCCAAGAAATTGGCTGAACAGAGTGAGCTGGATACGATCAATAGCGACGTTAAGCAAGAAGCTGAGGCCGCTGTTGCATACGCCCTGGCGGCTGCTTATCCAGCTGAATCTGAAGTTGATATGCACGTGTTTGCAGACAGTAAGGTGGAGATTTAGCATGAGAACTATTACTTGGTCGCAAGCAATGAACGAAGCCATCGCCGAAGAAATGCGGCGTGATGAACGTGTCTTTATTCTGGGTGAAGATGTAGCCGAAGCAGGCACCCCGTTTAAAGTTACCTCAGGTTTGGTCGAAGAATTTGGTACGCAACGCGTTTTAGACACGCCTATATCTGAGCCTGGCTTTATGGGCATGGCTGTCGGTTCGGCAATGACCGGTATGCGGCCTATTGTTGATCTGATGTTCGGTGACTTTATTTACCTGATCATGGATCAATTGGCCAACCAGGCCGCCAAGCAACATTACATGTCAGGTGGTGCGCTCACTGTACCCTTGGTCGTGCGGACCAATATGGGTGCAACGCGACGCAGTGCGGCGCAACACAGCCAAAGCTTACAAGCCTTGGTGGCGCACATACCGGGTTTGAAAGTGGCTATTCCGTCTACGCCGTACGAAGTGAAAGGCCTTATGAAGGCTGCCATCCGCGATAACAATCCGGTAGTCATCTTCGAAGACAAATTATCTTATCAGATGAAAGGTGAGGTTCCTGAAGAGGAATACATCATCCCGTTGGGCCAAGCAAGCGTTGTAGCGGAAGGCAAGGATATCAGCTTAATCGCGACCTCTTCTATGGTACAGGTTTGTCAGGCGGCTGCCGTTGCCTTAGCGCGTGAAGGTATCAGTGCCGAAGTGATTAGTGTTAGAACTATTTCCCCACTCGATGACGCTACCTTAGTGAATTCGGTTAAGAAAACCGGTCGAGCGATCGTCGTCGATCAAGGTCACCAGAGCTTCGGTGTGACCTCTGAAATTGTGGCTCGTCTGAATGAACAAGCGTTCTATTACCTGGATGCACCTCTGACACGAATTGGTGCAATGGATGTTCCGATCCCATTTTCTCCGGCGTTAGAGG
>Ga0307492_10000866_pt1 | contig 12708 bp, 11 predicted proteins | sample SI3LmetaG_FD_202365 | JGI IMG/M metagenome (GOLD analysis project Ga0307492, IMG submission 202365) | Sea-ice brine microbial communities from Beaufort Sea near Barrow, Alaska, United States - SI3L | ecosystem: Environmental > Aquatic > Marine > Coastal | place: USA: Alaska | collected 2017-05-06
CAGCATTTTCATACTATTTCGGAATGGTTTGACCCAATAAAATCTCATAGGACTCACTTCACTACGATCTCGACTGCCAATTCAGGCGGAAATCCATTATAATTCCGCCCGATTTTACCCCCCAACCTTTCAATAGTCGATACAGGTCCTAATTGATGCTGACGCTATCCGGCAACGCTGCCTTGTCCCCATTCCGCCGACAACGGCTTACTGCACAAATACACAGAATTTTGCCGACGATAACAGATGTTTATGCTGAATTCGTCCATTTCGTCGCTATCGCGCAACCCCTGTCCGCGGCCGAACAGGCGGTTTTGGCGCAACTTTTGCACTACGGTCCGACTCAAGAAGGTAACCGCACGGGCGCCAGTGCACCAAACAGTGCAGACGAGCTCTCAGCCCATTCAGCGCCACGATCGGGCCAGTCGGTCTGGGTGACACCGCGTTTGGGCACCATTTCGCCCTGGGCCACCAAGGCGACCGATATTGCTCATAATAGCGCTTTGCAGAGCATTACCCGCATCGAACGGGGCGTGCAGTACTGGCTGCAGGGGTCCGAGCCGCTCAGCGCCGACGAACTGAAACTGGCCGCCACGGCACTCTATGACCGGATGACCGAAACCCTCTATGTCACCGAGCCGGTCGACGCCGATCTGTTTGCCCAACATGAGCCGGCACCACTGGCCACGGTTGCCATTCTCGCTCAGGGTCGAGATGCCCTGGTTGAGGCCAATCAGCGCCTGGGTATGGCCCTGGCCGATGATGAAATAGACTATCTGGTTGAAGCCTATCAGGTCTTGGCGCGTGACCCGTCCGATGCTGAGTTGATGATGTTCGCCCAGGCTAACTCCGAGCATTGCCGGCATAAGATATTCAATGCCGATTGGACCATTGATGGCGCAGCGTCACCCTGGTCTCTGTTCAAAATGATTAAAAACACCTACGAGCATAACAGCGTCGGTGTTTTGTCTGCCTATAAGGACAATGCCTCGGTTATCGAGGGCTTCAAGGCCGGCCGCTATTACCCGGATCAAGATCAGCACTATCGCTATCATGAAGAGAATGTACACATTCTGTTCAAGGTTGAAACGCACAACCATCCGACCGCCATCGCGCCTTTTGCTGGTGCGGCAACGGGCTCTGGTGGTGAAATTCGTGACGAGGGCGCGACCGGTGCCGGCGCTAAGCCCAAGGCCGGGTTGTCTGGTTTTAGCGTGTCCGACTTGCGCATCCCTGGCTTCGAGCAGCCCTGGGAAAGCAACTATGGTAAGCCCGGTCGTATCGTCAGCGCTTTGGATATTATGCTCGACGGCCCGCTCGGTGGCGCTGCCTTTAACAATGAATTTGGCCGACCGAACCTGACCGGTTATTTCAGAACGTTCGAGCAGGCGGTGCCTGGCGCCAATGGCACTGAGGTGCGCGGTTACCATAAGCCGATTATGATCGCTGGCGGTTACGGCAATATCAAAGAAGAACATGTCGATAAGGCCTGGGATGCCATCCCCGTCGGCGCTAAGCTAATCGTATTGGGCGGACCCGCCATGCAGATTGGTTTGGGTGGTGGGGCGGCGTCGTCGGTCGACAGTGCCGAGGGTAACGAAGACTTAGATTTTGCATCGGTGCAGCGGCCCAATCCTGAAATGGAACGCCGCTGCCAGGAAGTAATCGACCGCTGCTGGGAGTTGGGCGCAAATAACCCGCTCGCCTTTATTCACGATGTTGGCGCCGGCGGCTTATCGAATGCCTTTCCGGAACTGGTCGCCGATGGCGGCCGAGGTGGTCGCTTTGAGCTGCGCGACATTCCCAATGACGAACCGGGCATGGCACCGTTGGCCGTCTGGTGTAATGAATCGCAGGAGCGTTATGTGTTGGCGGTCACCCCGGATCAGTTGGCGATTTTCACCGCCATCTGTGAACGTGAGCGTTGTCCCTTCGCCGTGATTGGCACCGCGACCGACGATCGACAGCTCACCGTCGCCGACCGCCATTTTGATAATAACGCAGTCGACATGCCCCTAGATGTGCTTCTGGGCAAACCGCCTAAGATGTCCCGATCCTTTGACCGGCTGCCTTTTGTTAAGGACGCCTTCTCAACCCGCAACATCAAGATAAATGAGGCAGTTGAGCGAGTGATGCGGCTGCCCTCGGTGGCCAGTAAGGGCTTTCTGATTACCATCGGTGACCGATCGATCACCGGTATGGTGGTCCGTGACCAAATGGTCGGTCCGTGGCAGATTCCGGTCGCCGATGCTGCGGTCACCACAACAGGTTTTCAGGGTTTTACCGGTGAAGCCTTGGCCATGGGTGAACGCACCCCGGTGGCGCTGATCAACCCGGCCGCCTCGGGTCGTTTGGCCGTGGCGGAGACCCTCACTAACTTGGCCTCTAGCGCCATTGGTGAAATGAAAAAAGTGCGCCTGTCGGCCAATTGGATGGCCGCGGCTGGTCACCCGGGCGAAGACGAGGCGCTCTACGACACAGTCAAGGCGGTCGGCCTGGAGCTCTGTCCTGCCCTGGATCTGACCATTCCGGTGGGTAAAGATTCGATGTCGATGCGCACCACCTGGCAAGACGGTGACAAGGCCAAATCGGTCACCGCGCCACTGAGTGTGGTGATCACCGGTATCGCACCGGTCAGCGATGTCCGTCTGACTGTAACCCCGCAATTGAAAACCGACGCCGGCGAGACCGATATAGTGCTCATTGACCTCGGTCGCGGACAAAATCGTCTCGGTGGCAGCGCCTTGGCACAAGTTTATCGCAAGGTTGGTGCGTTAGCGCCCGATGTCGACGATAGCGAAGACTTAAAGGCCTTTTGGGCCGTGATCCAGGGCTTGCTCAGCGACAAGTTGCTGCTGGCCTATCACGACCGCTCCGATGGTGGTGTCTTTGCCACCCTGGTCGAGATGGCGTTCGCCGGCCGGATCGGTATCGATATCGATACCGATCGATTCTCCGATAATGACCCTATTGCGGCACTGTTTGCCGAAGAGCTGGGTGCGGTAATCCAGATTCGCCGGGGCGATACCGAAGCGGTGTTGCAGCAATTTACCGCGGCCGGACTGGGCGATTGTAGCGCCGTTATCGGCCAGCCCAACGACGACGACTTTGTTCGTGTATTGGCGGGCGGGGATGAGTTTTATGTTAAACCTCGCACCCATATCTTGCGCCAGTGGAGTGAAACCAGCTTTCGCATGCAGGCTTTGCGCGATAACCAGGACTGCGCCCAGCAAGAATACGATCGCTGGCTCGATGCCAACGATCCGGGCCTGTTCGAGAGGCTGAGCTTCGATCTCAACGCCGATATCAGTGCACCCTATATCAATAGTGGTGTGCGGCCTAAGGTAGCGGTGCTGCGCGAACAGGGCGTTAACGGTCAAATTGAAATGGCCGCGGCGTTCGATCGCGCCGGCTTCGATTCCATCGATGTCCATATGAGCGACATATTGGCGCAACGGGTCAAGCTGCAGGACTTTAACGGTCTGGTGGCCTGCGGTGGCTTCTCCTATGGTGACGTGCTCGGCGCGGGTGAGGGCTGGGCGAAGTCGATACGCTTTAATGAGGTGGCGAAACGCCAGTTTGAAGCCTTCTTTGCCGGTTCCAATAATTTTACCCTAGGCGTCTGCAATGGCTGCCAGATGCTGTCCAATCTGCGCGAAATCATTCCCGGCTCCGACATCTGGCCCCACTTTGTGCGCAACCAGTCGGAACAGTTCGAAGCCCGGACCGTGATGGTCGAAATTGCGCCGTCGCCATCTATTTTCCTAGCCGGTATGGCCGGTTCAAAATTACCGATCGTGGTCGCCCACGGTGAAGGTCTAGCAGAATTTCGCGACGCCGAGCATCTGGATCGAGCGCTCAACAGCGGTCTGGTTGCGCTGCGCTATATTGATAATCAAGGCCGGGTGACCGAGTCCTATCCGTCAAATCCTAACGGGTCAGTGGCCGGTATGAATGGTTTTACCACGCCGGACGGACGGATTAGTATTATGATGCCGCATCCGGAGCGGGTCTTTCGCACGGTAACCAATTCCTGGCAGCCGAGCAATTGGCAGGACGATGGTGCCTGGCTGCGCATGTTTCGCAATGCCCGGGTTTGGCTGGCTTAGATAGCAGTCATTTTGCCTTAAACCGGAACGGGTTCACTATATGGCGCGAGGTTGTTCGCAACTTGGCCGCCTTTGCTTTAGTCTTAAGGTTCAAATGTGGAGCTGTTCTGATGAAATTGTCCCATCTGCCCTGTGCCCTGGTACTGGTGTTTAGTGCCTGCTTTTCCAGCGTAGCAATCAGCGCCACTGACGTGCCGCAGGCGCGTATTATCAATGGCCAAAGCGCGACCCAAGATTATGATTTTTTTACCACGCTGATGATCCGGTACCAGTGGTCACCTGATAACTATCACTGGAACCCCTTCTGTGCGGGCAGCTATATAGGCTCTGGCACCGTGGTAACGGCCGCCCATTGCATGGCGGCGCTGGACAGCAATGACACTTTCGCGGTACTGGTCGGGGATTACTCGGACTATATGCGGTTTGAATACTGCGCTGACGTCGCTGATGCCGACTATGACTGTATTGCGCGCCCCAGCAAAGATGAGTGCGTCACGGGCTACCATTATACCGGTGTGGTGGTCTATACGGGGCCCGAGAGTGAATTTGAGACCATGAGTGTTAGCGATAGCTCGGTTAGCAGTCATCCTGACTACAACAGTTCGAACGAGCTGACCAACGATATAGCGCTGATACATCTCACCACTATCCCGGCGCGCAGCGCGATCAATCTGCCCCAATCGACCGATGCCTTCGCTAGCCTGGCAGCAGGCAGCAACAGTGCTTACTCGGTTCGGGTGTTGGGTCATGGCGATACCATCTCAGATATAAGTAGCAATACGTTTGAAGGCAGCCCGATGCTGCTGGAAGTGAATATTACCCCACGCTCCGATAGCGATTGCAGTCAGGCCCAGCCCGGTTTTAACCCTAGCAGCATGGTCTGTGCCGGTGACCCGAATCGGGATTCCTGCCAGGGCGACAGCGGCGGACCGTTATTCGACCCGCTCAGCAATACCCTGCTGGGTGTAGTGTCTTGGGGGGGACTCCAATGTGGCGCTAATCGCACCGGGGAATACGGGGTGTACAGCGATGTCTTTGGCCTAACCAGTTGGATCGAAACCAATAGCAGGGTTAACTTGACGACAGCGCGCAGCGTTCCCGTATCCGACCCGATGCAGATCGATGCACCGCGCTCAGCGGTGCCGAGAGACGCGCTGACCAATGCCTGCGAAATCTCGGTCGCGACTCTCGGCACTGATGATGAAGTGTATCGATTGGGCAATGATGATGCCAAAGGTGGCAGTTCGGGTCTTTGGTTACTGATTGCCAGTGTCGGGCTTATGCGGGTGCGCAGACGATGAAGCGATTTATAGCCGGTTTGGCGTTATTACCGCTACTGTCCTGCAGTAGCTTGGGCGCCAAGGCTGGGTCCGAGATCCTGCTCTTCAATCCTGTGGTTACGTCCCAAGGTCTCGAAGTCTCGGTGTTGTCCAATGGCTGTACCCAGGCCGAGCAATTTTATCTGAAGCTAAGACAGGACCAAATCGAATTGCGCCGTACCGAGCCGGATCTGTGCCGTGCCGCACCGCATCTGGTGCGTCTGGAATTCAGCTATAGCTTTGCGCCGGGCGTGTATCGTTTTAAAAATGACACCCGCTTCAGTGATCGGGTCGTGCGCTAGGTTCCGCTCTGACTTTTGACGGCAGGGCTGAGTTGTACTAAATGGTTGAGTTGTACTAAATGGTTGAGTTGTACTAAATGGTTGAGTTGTACTAAATGGTTGAGTTGTACTAAAGGGTTACAGTTGTACTAAAGGGCTACAGTTGTACTAAAGGGCTAAAGTTGCAGATGGCGAAAGTCGGCATGGGCGTGGCTGTAGCGCCAATAAACTTCGAACGCCTCACGTTGCTTGCGCACCGTCGCTCGATCATCAAAATGGACGAATCCTAAATAGTCGGTCAGTGACTGGCGGACGATAATCCCGCCCCGGTCGACCAGCAGGTACTCGGCGGTTAAGGGCTGCTTTTCAATCAGGTCCTTATTTATTACCCGAGCCTCGATCCGATCCAGGCGCCGAATCAGGGCCAGCAGGGGATGATGGTTACGCACCGCGGGCACGCTATCGGCAATCAACAGTCGGATCTGGCTGCGGCGGTTTTTTAGAATGGTTTGTTTGAGCTGCTCGATGACCCAATCCTCGCCGAGCCAAGCCGGGTCGAGCGCTTCCGTCAGGATGTCGACCTGGCGCAGCGCCGGTTTGAGCAAGGCATTGGTGTGCTCAATAAAGGCTTCGATGCCGTCGATTCGGACCACCCCTGTTTCGCTGTTGCCTGTTCCTTCTGCTGCTCCTGCTTTATCGCTCATAGTTCGCCTCGATTCCCTAGTTTCTCATCACCACTTCATCGACCGAATTGCGAATGCTGAGAAAGCTGTCGAGGCGGCGCTGCAATATCTTGCCGTCCGCTATCGCTACCTTAACGCCGCAATTGGGTTCGTGGGTATGGGTGCAGTCATTGAACTTGCAGTGCGCAGCATATTGGTCGACATCGGGAAAACCGCGCGCCAAATCCTCCGGATTGGTGTGCCACAAGCCAAATTCGCGGATACCCGGACTGTCGATCAGCTGGCCACCGCTGGGGATATGATAGAGCTTGGCGGTCGTGGTGGTATGACGGCCCTTGCCGGTGGCCTCGGAGATTTCACCGATGCGAATTTCCGCCTCAGGCAGCAGCTCGGCAATAATCGACGACTTACCGACGCCGGACTGGCCGACAAATACCGAGTTACCCTCGGCCACCAGAGCCTGGATGGATTTTAGGCCGTCTGGATCTTTAATGGAGGCAATCAGCGTCTGGTAGCCCAAGGCTTCATATTGTTGCAGCTCCAATTGCATTTCCGGTGCCTGGTCGATCAGGTCATACTTATTCAACAGGATCACCGGCAGAATATCGTCGTGCGCCGTGGCCACCAAATATCGATCGATCAGATTGACCGGGGTGCGTGGCGCGGGCGCTACGACGATGACGATGCGATCGATATTGGCGGCGACCGGGCGCAGCTTACCGCGCGCATCGGGCCGAGTCAGGATGGTACGGCGATCTTGCACCGCACTGATGATGCCGCGCTCATCGTTCTGGGTGTCGCTGTGCCAGATGACCTGATCGCCGGTGACCAGAGCCGGTAAGTTGCTGCGCACGTGGCAGCGCACCAGCTCACCGGTGCTCGCTTCAACGTCGATGGTGGCACCGAAATGCGCGACAATCAGGCCGTTCTGGGCCGGCCCAAGGGAGCCCGACTCAATCTTCTGCTCGATAAACTGATCTTTTTTCTGGACTCGGGAAAGGCGCTCTTGCTGTACCTTATCGATCCGAAACTGCTGCTGGCGGGTTAGCTTTCTTTTACTCATGCGGCCCTAGGGTTCGGAATCGGTTATACTGAGCGACTAATTATACCCTTTCATTGCCTAAAGGTTGAGCCTGATGGATAAAAAAACCAATTTGATCTGGATAGATCTGGAAATGTCCGGCTTAAAACCCGAAACAGACCAGATACTCGAGATTGCCACCCTAGTCACCGATCAGGATCTCAACATCATCGCCCACGGCCCGGAACTGGTGATTCATCAACCGGAGGCCGTACTGGCGGGGATGGATCAATGGTGTACCGAGCACCATGGCGCCTCGGGCCTGACTGAAAAAGTACGCCAGAGCCAGGTCAGCGTGGCCGAGGCTGAGGCCCAGACGGTGGCCTTTTTAGGTCCCTGGGTGGAATTGGGTGCGTCCCCGCTGTGTGGCAACTCGATTTGGCAGGACCGGCGTTTCTTAATCAAGTACATGCCCGAGTTGGACGGCTATTGCCACTACCGCAACATCGATGTCAGCACCCTCAAAGAGCTCGCCAAACGCTGGCGGCCCGAGGTATTGGCCGGCGTTAACAAAACTGGCAGCCACCGGGCCCTGGATGACATCATCGAGTCGATCGATGAACTCAAGCACTACCGTGCCGAATTTATCAAAATGACCTAATCTCTTGGCTCGCATTGCTTACTAGTAGTGACGGCCGACGATCAGTTGTTGACTAGATAGTGCTGTACAGACGCCCGACCTGATTCTGAAAATGCTCCAGAAAGAGTCGAGTTTTTAAGGGCAATTGCCGGCTGCGATAGAGCACGCTTAGAGTATCGGCGACTGGCTTTTCGCTAAAGCTTAAGGCGGTTAAGGCGCCCCGGCGAACATAGGGCTCGGCCAGGTAATTGGCCAAGCGCACCACCCCCAAGCCGCGCACGGCGGCCTGCATCCTCATATCCGGACTGTTCAGGGTCAAGCGGCCCTGAACAGGAATGGTATGAATCTGCTGATCTTGACGAAACAACCATTCTTCTTCACCGGTCTGTAAAATGCATTGGCAGTGGCGAATGTCGTCCAGGGTCTTAGGCGAACGGTTCAGGCGGTGGCTGGCGATATAGATATTGTGCGGGATGCTCATCAGCGAGCGAGCGATCCAATCACTGGCCGGGAGCGGCTGTTGGTGCAAAATAAATTGCAGATCGTACTGGATATCTGGCAGCGGCGTCGCCCCATTGTATTGGCTGCCGCAGAAGCTGATCAGCGACCAGGTTTGTAAAAACTCGGCGATCAGTTCGGCCATCTGGGCAGTAAACAGTTCCTGCGGCCAGAGGATGGTGAGCTGTCCTTTGGGTTGGCGCTGATAGGCGCCAATGCTGTGTTGAATGTCGCTTAACTCCGAGAGCAATTCTTTCGATTGATCGTAGAGTTCGCGGCCGGCTTCGGTCAGATCGAGGCGGCGCGTGGTGCGCTCGACTAACTTGACGCCGAGCGTCTGTTCGAATTCACTCAATTGGCGCGACAGGGTGGATTTGGGTTTGCCCAGTACTGTTCCCGCACGGGTTATAGAGCCCTGTTTGATGATTTCTACAAAGAGTACTAGCCCGTTCAGGTCCATGGTGTACGCCGCAATTGTCTCGAATATGAGACAGTGTAGAGCAAGAGCAAGAATGAGTCACAGTTCATCGAGGCAGGAGCCTTAGGGCTAGCCAGTCAGCTTAGAGTAAGCGATCCTCGACGGCCTGGATCTTATCCTGAATGGTCTGGTCCTTATCGGTTCGTGTGCCGACTTTAATGGTCGATGAGATACGCACGATACCGCTGTTGTGCAGGGCTTCATGGCAGGCCTTGATCGCGCCAAACACCTCATCCCAGTCGCCATAGAGGTTGGTGCCATAGCCGTGCAGCTGAATGTCTAATGCGTAGGTCTGTAAGACCCGATGGCAGGTGGCAATTTCATCGGCCACCGAAACCTGATGGTTAAAGGGTATAACACAGAGATCGGCCATGCATTTCATAATGAGCCTCCAGTGTCGGACTCATCATCTGGTTTGGTCCGTTCCGGTAGCGGCCAGCCACCCAAGGTCTTCCAGCGATTGATCATCCGGCAGAACAGTTCAGCCGTTTTACGGGTATCGTATTCGGCGTTGTGGGCTTCCTTGGTGGAAAATTCGATCTCGGCCGTGTCGCAGGCTTTTTTTAGCACGGTTTGGCCATAGACCAGAGCAGCCAGGGCCGAGGTATCGAAGGTCGAAAAGGGGTGAAAGGGATTGCGTTTGATCTTCGCCCGTTCGGCCGCGGCCATGACAAAGTTGTGATCGAAGGTCGCGTTGTGACCGACTAGGATCGCGCGTTTACAGCCGGTCGCTTTCATGCCGGCACGGACCATTTTGAAAATTTCAGCCAGGGCGTCGCCCTCATCGACGTCTTCGCGCAGCGGATGAAACGGATCGATACCGGTAAACTCCAAGGCAGCCTTTTCGAGGTTGGCGCCGGCAAAGGGTTTGACGTTAAAGAAGATGCTTTCATCGGGCAGTAGCCAGCCGCTGTTGTCCATCTTGAGGGTCACGGCCGCAATTTCCAATAGGGCGTCGGTTTGGGCGTTGAAACCGGCCGTTTCGACATCGATCACTACCGGATAATAACCGCGGAAGCGTTCGGACAGTTCGGATAGTTCGTTTTCTAGGGTATTAATGCTCACATACACTCCGAAGTAGCCGGCAAAGGGCGAAAATCAAGCGGACATGTTAATGATCTGAGTGCAAAATGTAAGGGGCAAAGCGGTTTGATTGGTCTTTCCGCCACCCCGTGCTAGACCGAAGCGAGTTAGAGGTTCGGCCAGGCTGAACAGTGTTCCTTGGGCGAGACATTTGTCTTTTATAGGCGGGCAGTTCGAAAGTTGGACCAAAACTTGCTATAGCTTGAACTAACTGAGATAAAAAAGATGAAACGGCAGACTATGGCCCACTACAGGCAGTTTTTTTCCTCATGTACCGCCGGCCTTCTGGCCTGTGTTGCTGTTGGCAGTCAAGCGGCCAACTTTGGCACCGGCCTGACCAATACCGAATGGCGTATCGAGGCATCGCAGTATTTCTGCAAATTTTACCAACCGATTCCGCAATATGGCTTGGCCGTGTTCTTTCAGGAAGCCGGTGAAACGCTGGAGTTTTATCTGCAGTCGACGCGCAATCTGATGGCCGAGGGTCAGGCCGCTCTGACCATCGAAGCACCGTCCTGGCGCTCCAGCGCCCTAACCACCGAACTCGGTTATTCGACCGTCATCGACCGCAAAATCCCTATCCGGGTCGAGACCGCGCGCGCCGGACGTATGATGGATGAACTGACGGCCGGTATGGCACCCACCTTGACACGCAAAGCCAAGTTTGGCGATGATCGAGTTCGCTTGCAGATATCGCCGGTCAATTTTAAAAGTTATTACAATGACTACCTTGCTTGCCAGACCGGATTGCTAGCGGTGAATTACCGTCAGATCGAGCGCAGTTCTGTGCGTTTTGGCGGCGGCGGTATCCAAGTGGACGCTCAGGGCAAGGCGCTGCTCGACACTATTGTGATCTATTTGAAAGCCGATCCACTGATTATCGCTATCTATGTCGATGGGCATAGCGACGGCCTGGGCGATCGCTACAACAACCGACAGTTATCGGAAAAGCGCGCTATCGAGGTGACCGACTATCTGGTCAATAAAGGTATCGACGCGGCGATGATCTCGACCCGCTATCACGGCGAACGCTACCCCATCGCCACCAATGAGACAGCCGCTGGGCGCAGCCTCAACCGTCGAGTGACAGTTCAGTTTGATCGCATCGAAGATGACCCAAACGATCCCCTGAGTGGGCTACCTAACTTTGAAGCGAGATAATCGATGACCGCCTGGCAATCCCTATCGGCTCACAAGAAGGTGGTGCGCTCGCTGCATATTGAAGCCGGCCAGTTGAGCTATTATCGGCCCAATGGTGCTATGACCCGAGTCTATATTGATGACCTAGTACGTGCCGAGTTACGCCAAATTAACCATCAACTGTATTGGTATCTGCTCGACCAAAGTGGTGCCTTCGCCCTGATTCCCGAGGCCGATACCCAAATCGGCCTGCTGCGTCGCTACCTCTCGTCCTGGCGCGGGTTCAATTACGACGGCCTGCTGCGCTTCGATCCGAGCACCGACCAGCACCTGCTGCTGTGGCCGTTGCTCGATAGGCGGGTTGCCTGAGGGGGGGTGGTGCGGTTGCCACTGGGGCAATGAACACCACGAGCCTAACTTCGACAGGTCTGAGCCTTAGCGGTCACCGGGGCGGGTGAACAGCATTAGGTTTCGGCCTTGGTAGTCGCCAAATATGAGCAGGGTACTGGCCAGTTCTTCATCGCCGTCTCCATCCCAGTCCCAACCGAGCCAAGCCGGTGCGTTCAGTTGAGCACCCATCAGGCCGGACACCGGCACCGTGGACTCGGCGGTAATCAGACCCAAACCCATCGATAGGGTGGTTCCTATGCCGATAGGGCCAGTAAAGCGGCTCGCTCCGGCAATGGCGCTACAGACTCCTGCGCTGGCCAAGGTGCAGGCATCCCGGTCGGCGTTAAAGTCCAAACCAGTGATGATAGTATTACCCAACCAGTTGTCGGTAGTGTGCGCGACAAAAACTGGATTGCCCGCGACAATACTGTCCAGCCGCTCCAGCCTTACGTCAATAAAGGCGGCCGTTGTGGTGCCATCGACTTGGGCGGGCAGCGCGGCGCGCACATAAACCAGATCTTTGTCGTCAATGGCCAGATCTGAGTCTACGCAGGGCGTATCAGCATTGAGCTGAACGCAGACCGAATCATCGTCGGTCAAGGCCGTGCTGTCGAGCTGTAGGTTGCTCAGGTTGATTAACGTGTCGGCGTCGGTTGGACCGGTCGGGTTGCGCTGCCAGGTCAGCTCAGGAACGATTGCGTTCAGGGTTAGTATGCCGTTGAAGTCCTCATTGTCCGATTCGGTCACCGTCCAGGTTAACTGGCTTTCTAAGTCACCGCCTGTGAGATCCTGATCGGTTGGTTTTTTAATCACGTTTTCGTGCGGCCCCTGTGGATTCTCTGATCCCTCGACCAAGTCGTCACGAGTATAGTTTTGCAATAAAGTAACCGCCGCAGGCGCAGGCGCAGGCGCAGGCGGAAGCATAGAGAACGCCCGGACCTGGTAGCTCAAAGCGGTCAAACTGCGCGGTTGGCCTTGATACATTAGCGGACCATCGGCAGTGGGTCCCCAAGCGGCTATACCCACCTGAGTGGCCGTCAAATAGGCGGGGATAAAGCGACCGGCT
>Ga0307492_10000867_pt1 | contig 12707 bp, 8 predicted proteins | sample SI3LmetaG_FD_202365 | JGI IMG/M metagenome (GOLD analysis project Ga0307492, IMG submission 202365) | Sea-ice brine microbial communities from Beaufort Sea near Barrow, Alaska, United States - SI3L | ecosystem: Environmental > Aquatic > Marine > Coastal | place: USA: Alaska | collected 2017-05-06
CCATCGATCTCATTAATAATACGGTTAGACACCAGACCTAAGAAATCATAAGGCAGATGTGACCAAATTGCCGTCATAAAATCAATGGTTTCAACACAACGCAATGAAACAACCCAGTCATATTTGCGCGCATCACCCATAACACCAACAGAGCGCACTGGCAAAAATACCGTAAAGGCTTGACTCACTTTGTGGTACAAGTCATGGGTATGAAGTTCTTCAATAAATATGGCATCTGCTCGGCGTAATAAGTCACAGTATTCTTTTTTGACTTCACCTAAAACACGAACACCTAAACCAGGACCAGGGAAAGGATGGCGATATAACATGTCATACGGTAAGCCTAACTCTAAGCCAATTTTACGGACTTCATCTTTGAATAGCTCACGAAGCGGTTCAACTAATCCAAGTTCCATATCATCAGGTAAACCGCCAACATTGTGATGCGATTTAATCACATGTGCCTTACCCGTTGCTGATGCGGCAGATTCAATAACATCTGGATAAATGGTTCCCTGCGCTAACCATTTAGCATTTTCAAGTTTTTTAGACTCTTCATCAAATACTTCAATAAACACGTTACCAATAATTTTACGTTTTTTCTCAGGATCTGCTTCACCTTTCATCCGATCTAAAAATCTGTTCTCAGCATTTACGTGAATAATATTTAGACCAAAATGATCACCAAACATATCCATGACTTGCTGAGGTTCGTTTAAACGAAGTAAACCGTTATCGACAAATACACAGGTAAGTTTGTCCCCAATGGCGCGTTGCAGCAACATAGCAACTACCGATGAGTCAACACCACCTGATAAACCTAAAATCACTTCATCATCACCAATTTGCTTTTTCATTTTGGCGATAGCATCTTCGATTATTGTTGCTGAAGTCCACAGTTTATCGCATTGACAAATATCAACGACAAAGTTCTCTAAAATGCGTGTTCCTTGCTTAGTGTGGGTCACTTCAGGATGAAATTGAACACCGTAAAATTGCTTAGCCTCATTCGCTATTGCACCATAAGCACAACTTGGTGTTTGCGCTACTGTGATAAAACCGTCGGGAATAGCTGATACTTTATCGCCATGGCTCATCCACACGTCAAGTAAAGCATTACCATTGTCGCCAATACTATCTTCGACTTTATTAAACAAGGCTGACTTGGCAATGAGTTCAACCGAGGCATAACCGAATTCTTTATGCTCAGAGCTTTCAACACCACCGCCAAGTTGCTCTGCCATCGTTTGCATGCCGTAACATATACCTAATACCGGCACACCGGCATTAAACACATATTCAGGTGCACGTGGTGAGTTACCTTCAGTAACTGATTCTGGTCCGCCGGCAAGAATAATCCCCGTTGGGTTAAAGCCTTCAATTTGCTCTTCAGTGACATCCCAAGACCAAAGTTCACAATAAACACCTATTTCACGCACTCGTCGAGCAATAAGTTGAGTGTACTGCGAGCCAAAATCTAATATCAGTATGCGGTGATCATGAATATTTTTACTCATAATGATTTTCTCTTCTAAAAAGTAAAACAGGCTGACTATGGTCAACCTGATAAAAATTTGTTTTTATGGCCTAATCCCGAAATACAAAAAGTAGCTATATTAGCTAGAACGGTAGTTGGGGGCTTCTTTCGTTATGGTCACGTCATGAACATGCGACTCACCCATACCGGCAGACGTTATTTTCATAAACTCTGGTTTGGTACGCATGGTTTCAATATCTTTAGAGCCGGTTAAGCCCATAGATGAACGTAAACCACCCATTTGCTGATGAATAATCGCCGAGACAGGGCCTTTATAAGCAACACGGCCTTCAATACCTTCTGGCACTAATTTATCAGCTTCACCATTAGTTTTTTGAAAGTATCTGTCACTAGAACCTTCTTTTTGGTTCATCGCACCGAGTGATCCCATACCACGATATGACTTGTAATAACGGCCTTGATAAAGCTCAACTTCACCAGGCGACTCTTCAGTACCAGCAAGCATACTACCGACCATCACACAATGTGCACCAGCGACTAAGGCTTTAGCAATATCGCCAGAGAAACGAATGCCACCATCGGCAATAACTGGGATACCTGTGCCCTTTAACGCTTCTACTGCATTAGAAATTGCCGTTAATTGTGGTACGCCAACACCTGTAACTATACGTGTTGTGCAGATTGAACCCGGGCCAATGCCAACTTTAACCGCATCAACACCTGCATCAGCCAATGCTTTTGCGCCAGAGCCGGTAGCAACATTACCGGCAACTATTTGCAAATCAGGGTACTTATCGCGCGTTTCTTTTACTCTATCTAATACTCCTTGAGAATGTCCATGTGACGTATCAATTAACAACACATCGACACCGGCTGCCACTAAAGCATCAATCCGTTCATCCGTACCCGCACCTACACCAACGGCCGCACCGACACGTAAGCGGCCGAGTTCATCTTTGCAGGCATTAGGTTTGTTTTCTGCTTTTTGATAATCTTTTGCAGTGATCAGACCGCATAATTTAAAAGCATCATCAACAACTAATATTTTTTCGATACGGTGTTCGTGCATTAAACCTAAAATGTCTTTACGCGCAGCGCCTTCTTTGACCGTCACTAAATTTTCTTTAGTAGTCATCAACTCTGAAGCAGGTTTAGTTAAGTTGACTTCAAAACGTAAGTCACGTCCCGTGATAATACCAACTAAGTTGTTTTCAGTATCAACAACAGGGAAGCCTGAAAAACCAAATTCGCCTGCCTTTCGCATGATTTGTTCAATAGTATCTGATGCACTCACTGTAAGGGGATCTGAGACAATTCCACTTTCGTATTTCTTAACTTGAGAAACATTATCAGCTTGTTCGGTGATGGTCATATTTTTATGAATAAAACCTAAACCACCTTCTTGAGCCAGGGTAATAGCTAAAGTAGCTTCTGTTACTGTGTCCATAGACGCAGAAACCATAGGCACATTTAAACTAATTTTACGGGTTAAGCGGGTTTTTAAGTCAGCAGTATGAGGAAGTACCGTTGAATGAGCAGGTACAAGTAAAACATCATCAAAAGTTAAAGCTTCTTGGACAATTCTTAGCATCGCAATATGTCACCTTAGTTAGAAATCGGTTAAGGATTGGGGTATATATTGCGGCAGAATTTTAACTGTTTTCTTGTTTTAGGACAACCTATTTTTACGTTAATTATCTTTTAAAGCTCCTAATTTACCTATTAACGCTAAAATGCATTGTATCCCTGATAAAATCAATAAATAATAGCCTTACAAATTTCAATAGATATTTTTATAGCTCCAATCCTTATGAGCAAACAACATATTTTACAGGTCAGTGAACTCACTAAAAAAGTACGCTTTATTTTAGAAAGTGAACTTAACCGTGTTTGGTTATGTGGCGAAATCTCTAACTTTGTTGGCGCCAGCTCCGGCCATTGGTACTTATCACTAAAAGACAGTAAATCTCAAGTCCGCTGCGCAATGTTCAAAGGCGCCAATAGAAGCGTCAGATTAACGCCAAGTAACGGCCAACAAGTTTTAGTTAGAGCTAAAGTTTCTTTATATGAACCCAGAGGTGACTTTCAATTAATTATCGAGCAAATGGAAGATGCCGGTACTGGTTTGTTGCGCCAACAATTCGAACAGTTAAAGCAAAAGCTCAGTACTGAGGGGGTATTCGCCCAGCACCATAAGACCGTCATTCCTAAACACCTACAAACCATCGGCATAGTTACCTCCCCCACAGGCGCAGCTGTTAAAGATATTCTAACGGTATTAAAACGAAGAAATCCAAATTTAGCGGTGATCATTTATCCTGCACTTGTTCAGGGATCGCAAGCTGTAAACGATATTGTTCATGCAATCAATACCGCTAATGCCAGAAATGAGTGTGACGTACTAATCGTTGGTCGTGGTGGTGGCTCTTTAGAAGACTTGTGGAGTTTTAACGAAGAGTCTGTTGTACGTGCTATCTATCAAAGCCAATTACCCATTATTAGTGCGGTGGGTCACGAAACAGATACCACCTTGAGTGACTATGTTGCTGATTTACGAGCGGCAACCCCATCAGCTGCCGCTGAATTGGTTTCACAAGATAGCAGTGAGTTATTGCAAAAAGTATTAATTCTTAACCAAAGACTCATTAATGTAAATAAAAGAAAATTAGTTTCGTATAACATCAGCTTAACACATTTTTGTCATCGCCTGAGCCGTGTTCATCCAGCTCAACAATTACAAAATCAACAGCAAAAAGCCGATGAATTAGATAACCGTTTAACTTCAGCAATCACCAGACACTTGCAAGCTTTGGCTAATCGTCCTCAACAATTGTCTCATCACTTTACACTATTATCCCCACAAAAAATAATACTGCAGAACAAAGAAAAAACAGCTCAACTAACCTCTAGGCTGGTCTCTACAATAAAACAAGCACAACAGCAAAGAGGGGAGTTGTTCGCTCATACTATCAGTGAGTTACAAATCGTCAGCCCACTTGCCACTATTGCCAGAGGCTATAGTGTCACTAGGAATAAAAGGGGTAATATTATTAGGTCTATACAAGAGGTTAAAGATAAACAAGAATTAACTATTCAAATGAGTGATGGCCTAATCACCACTAAAGTAATGGCAAAGCAGTCCCCTCTTTAATAATAAATGGGATTGCTTTATTCTCCTTAAAAATTAAAGCCTTACCATCACTACTTAATATATCGTTAGCGTTTATGGCCAATACTCTTTATCAACTGTTACCTTCACTATAGCTAAATAGCAATACATGCTGCTCATACAAGCGGTGTAAATGCACAACTTTAAGCAAATCAGGTAGCATTAATCGCGTGACATTTATCGCTGCTCAAGATTCTTTGCAGGAATGATAACTAAAGGCAAATAGGCGCTAGAAGTTAGTACTTGCTAGCCCTATATTTACATAAATTTATGATTCTTTTTTATAACCCTGAGTTGCTCTTGCTATTTTCTTTTTCTCGGTAAAATTAAGTTTCTTCTTACCCGCAAATGGGTTACTCGTTTCTCTAAACTCAATTCTAATAGGTGTGCCCATAATCTTTAACGACTTACGATAATAATTCATCAAATAGCGCTTATATGAGGTCGGTAATTTCTTCGCTAAGTTACCATGTATTACTATGATAGGAGGATTATAACCACCGGCATGAGCATATTTTAGTTTAATACGTCGGCCTTTACTCATTGGTGGCTGGTGGTCGAATACAGCCATATCTAAAATTTTAGTGACCATAGACGTTGAAATACGCTTAGTTGCACAAATGAAGGCTTCTTCTACAGATTCATATAAATGACCTACACCGGTACCATGTAATGCTGAAATAAAATGTACACGGGCAAAATCAATAAAACCTAAACGGCGATCAAGCTCAGTTTTAATACGTTCTTTAGCATGGTCTTCCAAGCCATCCCATTTATTTACCGCAAGCACTAATGATCGGCCAGCTTCCAAAATAAAGCCTAACAAGCTTAAATCTTGGTCACTTATTCCCTCTCTTGCATCGATAATTAACAAACATACATTAGCATCTTCAATAGCCCGTAATGTTTTAATTACTGAATATTTTTCAACAATATCAGTCACATTCTTACGACGACGAATACCAGCAGTATCAATCAAGGTATATTCACGGCCATCATGCTCCATTGGAATATAAACACTGTCGCGAGTTGTCCCAGGTGAATCAAAAACGACCACACGGTCTTCACCTAAAATACGATTTGTTAATGTTGATTTACCCACATTAGGCTTGCCAATGATCGCTAATTTTATCCGATCATTCTCTTCAGGTGCTGCCGAAAGCCTTTCTTCATCGGTGAGTGAGTTTGGCTGATTTTCACTGTCTTCAAATTCAAAATTTTCTTCGATTTTAGGCCGAGAGAGTGCTTCGATGTGAGGTGTTAATGCTAATGTCAATAATTGAGTAACACCTCGACCATGAGCCGCGGCAATTTTATGAACATCACCTTCTATACCTAATGAATAAAATTCAGCCACCGCACTGTCAGCATCAATACCGTCAACCTTATTAGCGACTAAAAACACTTTTTTATTCTGCTTTCTTAAATAGCTCGCTAAACCTTGATCAGCAGAAGTTAGTCCTGCTCTTGCATCAACCATAAACAAAACAGCATCGGCTTCCTCAATTGCCATTAACGATTGCTCAGCCATTAAGGCATCAATACCTTCTTCATTGCCATGAATACCACCGGTGTCAATGACAATAAACGGATGTTCTTCAACTTCTGCTTGACCATATTGGCGATCACGAGTTAAGCCCGGGTAATCTGCAACAAGTGCATCACGAGAACGTGTTAAACGATTAAAAAGCGTTGATTTACCAACATTTGGACGACCAACTAATGCAACGACAGGAAGCATGAAAACCTCAATTCTTCTTTAATATCAGCACTTATCATTTAATAATAATACTGATTAGATAACAAATAACGGCTCCACCTGCACTTTGCAGAGGAGCCGTAAATAATTCGAGCTTAAAACTAATGTAATCAGTTTAGCTTAGTTGATAAAGCTTATGGTTTAACTTCAATTAGTTTAGGGATTTGAATAGCCTCCAAATCACCATTTCTTACTTGGCTATATAAAACACCATTGATAACCGTTGGCGTACTATGAATACCACTTCCATCAACATGATGGCGAGCAACAACTTCTCCAGTATCTTGACTTAGCCAATGTAAATAACCGTCAAAGTCACCTACTACAATATATTCATCATAAACAGCAGGCCCGGTTACATCACGATTGCTCATGGTTAAATTACTCCACCGCTCTAAACCATCATTACGGTCAACAGAGTAAACATGCCCCTTATCTGTGGTCAAAAATATGCTATTTCCACTGATTGAAATTTGGCGATATGAAGAGTATTGGCGCTCCCATAAAATTTTACCACTTCTTAAATCAAGAGCTACGAGATTACCGCGAGATGAAACAGAATACACTTTATCTCCAAATACCACTGGAGCAGAATCTACATCGACAACGCGTTCTAATTCCGTTGTTCCCGTTGATTCACCTACATCAGTTGTCCAGCCTTGTTGTCCTTTTTCCAAAAGAAAAACACTGACGTTACCATTAGCTTGACCAACCAAAACACCGCCAGAGGCAATAACAGGAGAGCTCAAACCTCGTAAAGTTAACGCTGGAACATCTTGTTCAGTTTTCCATAATACCTCACCCGTAGAGGCATTGAATGCTTGTAATACACCTGATGCACTATTAACCATTAAAATGCCTGAATCAATCGCTGGGGCATTAATAATTTCGCCTTTAACTTTCCCCTGCCAAGCAAGCTTGCCTGTTTCAGCATCTAAGGCATAAATATCACCATTTTCACTGCCAATAAATACTCTATTAATACCGGTAATGGGACCGCCGGCCAGTTGGGCTGATTTTCGGCTAGCAAAAAAACTACGCTCACCATCAATATCGCTTAGATCTGCTTGCCATAACTTTTTACCTGTGCGCTGCGCAAAAGCTATAACATCTCCATCTCGACTAGCAGAGAAGACTTTATTATAAGCAACAGCTGGTTTAATTCGTGAAAAGTGGTTTTCCACACCATAACCAACACTAGTATTCCAGATGACTTTGGGTACAAATTTTTCTTCAAATTCGATTAGTTCAGCAACAACATCTCGTGGGTCTTCATCATCAGTTGATGAACAAGCACCCAATCCGGTAGCCAAGACTACAATGGTTAGTAACTTAGTGATAAACATTTTATTTTTTAACATATCAAACCTCACTCAGAAACAATTATTATTTTACATCGCCAGTTAAGTTAATGGCTTGAGCTAAGTTATCTAATTTCATCTGTAATCCTGGGCTAGAGGTTAAACCATCGGCAACAATTGCCGCTTGGTATGCTGTTCTTGCCAGTTCTTTTTTACCTTGTTTGAGATAAGCATCACCTTTGGTTTCTTCAACTGAGGCATTAAAAGATACTGGTAGTTTTGTCGTTAATGTGATTAAGGCTTTATCAAATTCAGCTAATTGAATTTGCACTCTCGCTAAACGTAACGTGGCAATAGCTTTAACGCCTTCATTAGGTGCATTTTCAATTGCTGCGGTTAAATAAGATGCCGTTTTCGCCCAATCTTTATGGCTTGCTGCTTCTTTTGCTAATGATAATGCAGTAAATGAGGCGTAAGTTGTATGAGCATTATCAGCAATGAAAGTATCGCCTGCAGAGCGAAAAGCTGCCGAGTCTTTCTCACTTTGTTCAAGCACAACTTGATACGTCTCTGAGCGAGCAGTTTCTTCCGCCAGTATTCCGTCTTTATAAAAGTTAACACCAACATAGCCGGCTAACCCAATAACTAATCCTGCAATGATATAATTACCATTTTCTTTCCAGTAACTTCTAATTGCATCAACTTGTTGCTCTTCTGTTTGATAAACTTCCACAATATACCCTTAAATTAAACTGGTTAATAAACTTGCTACTTGATCAAATGCCAAGTGTTGTTGCTCTTGTTGGCCGCGGAGGTATTTCACCGTGACTTTTTTTTCGGCAAGTTCGTCCTCACCTAAAATTAACGCTATGTGCGCACCAGATTTATCGGCCCGCTTCATTTGTTTTTTCATGTTGCCACCACCGCAGTGACATTGAATTCGGCTATTGGGCACTTGATCACGCCACTGCTCAACGAGTTCATTGGCTGTTAACATCGATTCATCGCCCAGTAGAATGACATAAGCATCAACTTGAGGACGAATGTTTTTCACCTGTTCTAAGCTCGTTAGCATTAAGACTAAACGTTCTATACCTAGTGCAAAACCAAAACCAGGTGTAGCCTTACCGCCGAGTTGCTCAACTAATCCATCATAACGACCGCCAGCACAAATAGTACCCTGGGCACCTAAGCTATTAGTTATCCATTCAAATACCGTACGGTTATAGTAGTCTAAACCACGGACTAAACGTTCGTTTAAGGTATAATCAATGCCGGCAGCATCAAGCCTATGGCAAAGACGACTAAAGTGCTCTTGTGTCTCATCACCAAAGTAATCTGACAATTTAGGTGCATCGGTTAACGCGGCTTGTACCTCTGGGTTTTTGCTGTCTAAAACACGCAAAGGGTTAGTGAGCATTCTCCTTTTAGAGTCTTCATCGAGTTGTTCTTCACGCTCAGTCAAATAAATCACTAAAGCATCACGATATTTTGCTCGCTCGTCATTTGAACCTAAAGAGTTAAGCTCTAATGTGACAACATCGTTTATACCAAGTTCCCGCCAAAGTCGTGCGGTCAGTATAATAATTTCTGCATCAATGTCTGGTGTACCAATACCAAAGGCTTCTAGGCCAAATTGATGAAATTGACGATAACGACCTTTTTGTGGACGTTCATGGCGAAACATCGGCCCCATATACCAAAGACGTTGCTCTTGGTTATAGAGTAATCCATGCTGGTTTGCCGCGCGGATACAGCTTGCCGTACCTTCAGGACGTAGCGTTAAACTATCGCCATTACGGTCATCAAATGTGTACATTTCTTTTTCAACAATATCGGTCACTTCGCCAATAGAGCGTTTAAATAACGCAGTGGGTTCAACTATAGGCATACGAATTTCAGCGAAACCGTAACTACTGGCTACACGCCGTAATACCGACTCAACCATTTGCCAAATATTTGTTTCACCGGGAAGGCAGTCGTTCATGCCTCGAATTGCTTGAAGTGCCTTATTTGCTTTAGCCACGAATGTAACTCTCTTTACTTTCTAAAATTGATGAAAATATATATACGATATAAAAGCGCAGCGCGCATTATAGGCTGATACTTGATAAAATTAAACTAATTGATGAGTAATGTCAGCATACAATTAAATTTGTTGTACGTCGATTTGGTTTTTGCTGTCCATCATCAGCGCTTTAGCCCGAATACGTTGTTCTAATTGATCAACGAGGTTGTTGTTATCAAAACGTTCTTTTTGACGGATACCGTCAAGATAATAACCACTTTTTTTACTACTACCTGTTAAACCTAAATCAGAAATCATTGCTTCACCAGGCCCATTAACTATACAACCAATAATAGAGACGTCCATCGGCGTGATAATATCTTCAAGACGTTGCTCTAACGCATTAACAGTAGAGATAACATCAAACTCTTGACGGGAGCAGCTTGGGCACGCAATAAGATTAATGCCTCGACTCCTCAGCTTAAGAGATTTTAAAATATCAAAACCTACTTTAATTTCTTCTATAGGGTCTGCTGCCAAAGAAATTCGCAAAGTATCACCGATACCTTCTGAGAGTAATAGACCTAAGCCCACCGATGATTTAACTGAACCTGACCGTAAACCACCTGCTTCGGTAATACCTAAATGTAGTGGATTATCAATTTGTTTTGCCAATAATCGATAAGCACCAACAGCCAAAAACACATCAGAGGCTTTAACACTGACTTTGAATTGATCGAAGTTCAATCTATCAAGAATATCAACATGGCGCATTGCTGACTCAAGTAATGCCTCCGGTGTAGGTTCGGTATATTTTTCTTGGATATCTTTTTCTAATGAACCACCATTGACACCAATACGAATAGGTATATTGTGATCACGAGCACATTCAACTACCGATCGAACGCGATCTTCTCTACCAATATTACCAGGATTAATACGTAAACAATCGGCACCATATTCCGCAACTTTTAATGCGATACGATAATCAAAATGAATATCAGTGATTAACGGCACATTCACTTGCTTTTTAATTTCTCGAAAAGCTTCAGCTGCATCCATAGTCGGTACACTTATCCGCACCATATCAGCACCAACAGCTTCTAACGCTCTGACCTGAGCAACGGTTGCTACAACATCGGTTGTTTGAGTATTAGTCATAGACTGAACGGTAATCGGGGCATTACCACCAACAGGAACATTGCCCACCATGATTTGACGAGAAATCCGGCGAATTATTGGAGATTCTTTAAACATAAAATTCAACACACTCTTTTAAAACGTAACAATAAAATAGCACTGGAGATAACGCTCAGCCTCGGCTCAGCTATTCAATGATAATAGGTAGGGTAAACTTGGCGACATTATCTTTATCAAATTGAGACATATCAACAGAGTCACCGTTAAATTCAATACTTGCTAATGCAGGTCGACCAATATCGACTTTAAAGGGGGGCTTACCGATTATTGTCATTACATAACCCGCTTTTTTTACCCCATAAGCAATTCTCTCACCTGTAGCATCATATATACTGACCCAACAATCTCCGGTGAACATAAAGATGGCAGTCGCTTTTGTTAACACTTGCTCTACAGTTGTTGTGTCATCGACATGCTCAATAACTAAAGCGTTATTTAAAACAGCCTTTTCAGCAGATACTGGCGGTATAATTTCACTGTCAGGAGATTTATCTTGAGTGACCGTTACAACATTTTCAGATTTATCTGTCAATATACTTGCAATCGTTGTGTTACTAGTACCTGATGTTTTTTCATCAACACCCTGAAGCCACCACATCAAAGTAGAGCCTATTAAAATTGCGACAATAAGATAGCTGATCCACATCAACAAACTATTTTGTGCTTCTTTTTGTGTGGTTTTTGAAAAGCTCAGCATTTCTGAACACTCAGTTTTTGCATCACTTAAGGTATCGTAGCTAGTTAAGATATCTTCTTTACTAATATTGACCAATCTCGCAAAAACGCATACATAGCCACGATTAAATGTTTCGGGTAATAAGGGGTCAAAAATATTGGCTTCTATATTTTCAACTAAAACCAAGCGAAGTTTTAGCCTAGTTGCAATATCTTGTTGAGAAAAACCTAACTTTTTCCTTGCGGTTGCAAGCAGTTGACCAGGCCCAATGACTGCAATATTGTCAGAAAATTCAGGGCACTCTTTGACGTCTTTACTCATCAGTATTTTCTACCACTAAAGGTTTTGAGATAAATAGTGTATCACCAATACGAATGTTCAAATTTTCATCTAAATCATTCCAACGCCTCAACGCTGCCATTTTAATATTATATTTAATAGAGATATGATATAAAATCTCATCTTTTACAACAACATGTACAGCTCTTTTAGCAAGCCCTGCAATTTCAGTTATCGGTTGCTCTTTTTTTAATTGGGCTGTTACTTCAGAAATAGGTCCGCTCACTACCTTTTCACTAGCCTTTGCCATCGTTGCCAATGGGGTATTGTCATATTCTTCTAGCGTAGGGACAGAGGTTTCTAAGGGTGTGGTATCAACAATTAATATAGATGCATTTGGCTCTGTTATAGAATCACTGAAGGCGGCAGTTAATTGCTCATTTTTTGTCTCTAACACTTTAGCCTTAACTGAACTCATTAACGATTTACCATTAGGCGACAGTTTAAACACTCGTTTTGTGTCTGCCTTATTCAACTCCTTGGTTTTACTCTGTTGATACCGTTCAGCCAACTTGTCAGCTTCGATGCGATCTAGCCCATTTAGCCCATTTAGCAAATATTGCTTAGCTTGCCATGAACTTGGGTACATCCGAACCAACATTACACCCAATTTTTCCGAGGTTTTATGATTGCCTAATTGTTGATTGACTTTTAATGCTAAAGCTAACGACTCCGGTTTGAATTTTCGGGTAACCCTTGCAAATTTTCGCTCATACCTGTGCGCTTTTTTATAATTACCCATAGCATATTCTAAACG